>ERZ808246.439-NODE-439-length-35427-cov-6.554054_pt1 | contig 35427 bp, 41 predicted proteins | sample MGYA00521083_ERZ808246 | MGnify/ENA primary metagenome ERZ808246 (study PRJEB31516, sample SAMN03275577) | gut metagenome | biome: mammalia-associated habitat; material: feces | host: Papio cynocephalus | place: Kenya | collected 2012-07-07 ...
ATGTGCTTGCGATTGAGTGCGATGGTGCAACGTATCACTCATCCAAAAATGCGCGAGACCGTGACCGCCTACGGCAAGAAATCTTGGAACGCATGGGTTGGAAATTCTATCGGATATGGTCTACGGATTGGTTCAGAAACAAATCGGTTGAACAGCTTCGACTTTTGGAGGCAGCTGCGGATGCAGTAAAAAATCCAACAAAAGTAGAAGCAAAACTGATTGACGCTCAGCCGACAGAAACATTTGAAGAAGTTGCAGTCGAAAAGCATTTTGAATTTCCTGCGTATAGGGCGGCAGATATTCATAAGCTAAGCAAACAATATCTTCCCCATGATTTCAAAGGGATGATAAAAGCTATTTTAGAGATAGAGGCTCCGCTTTCGGAGGACTTGCTTCTAAAACGTATTGTCTGGTGCTTTGGACGTGAAAAAGTTACAAGCGTTGTACAGAGAGCCTATGAACAGCAGATGTATGGGTGCCAGCGCTATGGTATAATCCGCAGAAATGGTTTTTTGTACCTGAATAGTGGGAAAAAGATTCAGTTCAGAGGGCCGGGCGATATTGAGCGAGACATCAAGCAGATTGCGCCAGAGGAACTGGCTGCTGGTATGTTTGAAATTCTGAAGCAGAACATAACTGCCGATAAAAGTGGATTGTATCGTTCCTTGGCAGCGCAATGCGGAGTGGCGCGTGTTGGCAAAGCTGTCAATGAGGCGATGGACGCTGCACTGAATGTACTTGCTGACAAAGTGTCCATCAGTGGTGAAATGATATCTGTACGACAATAGCCAAAGACATATAAAACAAAAGTAGCCAGCAGAGACGAATGCCAGCCTTGCCGCATACACATTTGCCTCTGCTGGCTTTTTTCGTAGCGTGTATACATGTTTTTGACTCCGAAAATGAACGGGAGCCATAAGCGCACACATCTGATCCTCCGGCTTGCTATAGTGCCTAGCACCCCTGCACAAAAATTCCCCTTGTTTGCCCCTGTGAGCCCGCTGTGTGCGATTCTTTAGGGGAGGGCAGTATCCCAAGCACCAGAGAAGGACTTCGAGCCGCTTTCTGGCGAATTTGAGAAAACATTGTGTACACCTATTGCTACATGAATGTTTCCATGTTTGGGGCAGACCACTGGCGGCGCAAAAATGACCACGCTGTAATCAAAGAGATGTGAAACTATTTTTCTAACCACTTTTAGCCGTTTATAGCGGTTTTCTCTCAATTTTAATTTCTTTCCTAACATCTTGTGACCTGTGTTTCCCATGTGTTCCACACCTGTCTGTGGCATTTTATGTGGTCAAGAGAAAAGCCTCGCCGGAGCAATTCCAGCGGAGCGTTGCGGTATTCTCAGTGTCTCGTTGTTCCACTCGATGAGACATCACGGAAACCGCGTCGAATCGCCTACGGCGTGGGATGCTATAATCAAAGAAGAAGGATATGCGGAGCTTGCTGTTGACATTTCAACATTTGGGCGGTATAGCTTAGCTGTAGAGACTTCAATTGAGAAGTGCGTATGTTCCCTGTCTATATTATATTTGATTTATTAGATGTGGCGCGTGATCTCGGCGGAGCTGTGCGAGCACTACGAGGAGAATATGGGAGTGCTGTAGGCCTCTGTTGCCTGTGGACATACGAATCTGTCAGGAGACTGGATATTACCAAATAAGTTATGATATCGTGATTTCTAAAAAAATACGGGGCTGTACAGCCCCGTATTTTTTGAAGCGAACAGAAGATACTCATTTATCCCTTGCGATATGTAAAAGAGTAACTGCCTGTAGATGTGTCAGCATAGGCACGGACGCGGATATAGTATGTACCAGGCTGTAAGTATGCTCGGATATTGAAATTGAGTCCATCACCGCTATCATCATCAGATGCCAGTTCATACAAATAAAGCGTCTTTCCGTTGGATGTCTCTTGTTCCTTATAAAGAGTTCCTTTGGTATCAAGGTGGGTCGATCCAGAATAGGCCGAACCGAAAGTGTAGTAGCCAGCTGTGGTGACCGAGAAAGTATAGTAGTGATTGCTGCCTTCACTCAAGTACCTCGAAATGCTTTGGGCGGTAGTCGTCGGTGTAATCGCGGTTGCAGATGAGGGCTTGTAAACCATCTCGTTGGAAGTTGCTATCTGAATAGTTGTACGAGTACCACTACCAATCATAGTGTAAGGCACATGATAAACATCACGATTGTGTGCATTAATAATCGGAGTCCCTGATGTGTTGTATCCGACACAAATGCCAACATGTCCAGTATTGTTTATTACTGGATTGCCGGGGTATACAGACGAAGATGTTGCAGAAACGCGTTCGTACCCTTGTCCCTCCCAGTATTCGATAAACTTTGGGACATATCGCCAGGAAGGTGGGGATACTTCGTAGTTTTCATAGTTCGGATCAGGGTTTGTGTCAAACCACCACTGGGTACCATCCCAGTTTTCATTATTCTTGCCAGATCCATAATCGTTCTTCATTCCGCCAGCTTTTAAGCACTGAGAAGTAAAGTTTGCACAATCTGCAGAATAATAGCCATAAACTTCGGTGTTATAGTTCGCAGAATTCTGCATATTGCTTGCATACTCGTGAACAACCCAGGTATCTGCATAATCGATGAGTTTATTCACATTCAAATTAACTCCAGAATTAACTCCCTCTCCGCTAACTACAGAAGTAGGTGCAGCAATCATCGGAGCCTCAGCAACCTCGCAATTTGAAGGTTCACCTAAAATTTCAGACTCATCATAAATGTCATTTGCGATTTGGTATGAATTATTGGAGTCCTTTTTTAGTGTGATTGTATGATCAGTACCGTAGCCCATAATATCGCTTGAGCCACTTTTCCCATCGTTGTACCGAATCCATGTCCATTCATAAACATCTACTTCATATGTGGAATTGTCAAGCTCGGTGATGTTTTGAATAGAAGCGCTGTTAGAACTGCTGATTAAGTGAACATTATGATACTCAGATAGGTTATCAGACGCAGACATTCTGTTTAGTTCAGAGCGATGTAACGCCTGACTGGAAGATAGTTCAGAAAGAGTGGCAGAAATGGTTGCTATGGGTGTCCGGGATCCAGAAGACAGGATAGTATTTCTGAGTTCAAAGTACTCATCAATGGTTGTTTGAAGTTTAATATCGGTTAGACTGATTTCGTTTTCAATCTGGATAGGAGGGTCGGTAATTTCCAGGGCGTTGACGGATACAATTGTCGACATGACAAGGATTAACGCAAGGGTCAAAGAAATGGCTTTTTTCATGGCATACTCCTTTCGTGACGATTAGTGGATTGTCCTCTCTACAGTGGCGTACCTCAATGATCACCCCCTAAAAATTGCGGCACCAGCACTCAAAAGCAGGTTACGGTTTCAGAAGCGGCGCTTTACTGTTGTAAAGCGAGATGCCGGGCCCGGCATCATGCCAGTTGATTGCCGCAAAAATGAAAACTGATGTTCAGAAGCTAATTGCCATTAGCGGTATAGTAGCGAGACTGCAATGTGTATTCAGTCCCATCTTTGGTCAGCAAGAATCCGATGGGACTTGCTTGATATAAGATATCGATCCACTGCCCTTCAATGCTTCCAATAGGGCTAAGAGTTCCTTGATATTGGAACATTACATCAATTTCCACGATCCAAGTATTTTTACTGATTTCAGAAGGCTGGAGTAGATAAATGGCCGCGGTATCTTCGTCCATACCAATCGTTGGATATAAATGTACATTAAGATTTTTGTATTTGGTAATTGTAAAAGTTCGCTCATCAGATGCTGTCATCATATCTTCAAGATACATCTCTGCTAACGCCGTGGCTGCCGTTTCGGGATCTTCAATAGCTGGCACAGTATCCGAAATCACCATATCATCTACATACACATACAGATTTGTGTTTTCAATAGGCGTAGAATAAAAGAAGTGATAAATTGCAAAGCCGGTCAAAGTTAAAAATGCCAGTGTAGCGAATAATGAGACAAGAAGAAGTGTCCGTACATGCCTTTTATATGAGTAGAGTGCTGTTTTCATGGCAGCATTATTTTCAGCTTCCAGAATCATAGTTTCAGGAATGTAGGTAATTGCTCCCAACAGTATTTTTTCATTCATGGCATAAACCCCGTTTTCCTTAGGTGAGATTTCAACTTTTTACGCAAGCGGTGCAAGATTGTGCTTACATTTGTTTCAGTTAAATTGCATTGCGTAGAAATCTCATGGATGGAATCGAGAAACCAATATCTGCGCACAAATACAATGCGCTCAAGTTGCGTAACATTGCTTAAAAATGCACCAATGGATTCGCCAAGTAAGGTGTTTTCAACATAGGCTTCTACATTATTTCCGGGGATAATGCATTCACGAAGTTCGTCTAATGCAACAGTAACAACCGAACCGCCACGCTTTTCCCTATTGAGGAAATTATAACGATTTATTGCAAGATTACGAGTAATACGACCGACAAAAGCGCGAAAATACTGTGGACGCTGAGGGGGAATGGAATTCCATGTTTGCATATAAGTATCGTTGACACATTCCTCAGAATCTTCTTTACAGGACAAAATGTTCCAAGCGATTCCATAGCAAAAAGGTCCGTACTTGGCGGCTGTTTCGGAAATTGCAGATTCGTTGCGCGACCAGTATAACTCAATGATGAAGCTATCATCCATAAATATAACCATTCCTTTCTGTTGCGCTCCAAGACACCAAAGGGAAAGAGACACAACGCCTCGAACACAGTAAGGTCAAAAATTGTTAATATGTTTGTCTAAAGAATGTGCATTGCAGAGCGTATAAGAGTGGGTGCTTATGTTACCACATCTCAAACTCACATCGCCCCGAACGCTTCTACTAAAATAGACAATAAACAGATGCACTTCATCACAGCTTTTAATAATTTTTTGGATGAACAACGATAAAGTTGCTCTTTGCTCTTTTGGGTAACACTCAATTCTTTTAATTGAGACAGAAATCAGATACGAGCATTTCTCCCGTAGACTACTAAAAGAAAGTACGACGACTCGTTGCTGGATCTATTGCATTGGGCAGATTGGGCAACTACACGACCTCACACCGCTTGTTACTCAAGACTCCTTCAGCCACTGTGAAAACTTTTCCGGTGTGATCGCACCGTTGTCGCAGTCCTCCTTCTTCTTTCTGGCCTCCTCACTCCAAGCGTAGAACGCACTTTTGGTCAGCTTGCCTGCATTAATACGGGCGAAACGCTTTTTGTACTCTCTGCGATATTCCTTGAACACCTCGTCGCCCTGCTTACGCTGCGTCCATGTGTTGATGGCCCCGATCTCCCGGCAGGTGCGGCCCTTGCTGTCGCAGACACGGTCGCAGTATTCTGTGCTGGCCTTGCCTGTTACGGCGAAGTAGCGCAGGCAGTTCTTGCATACCCGCATCTTCATCTCCCGCTTCACGCACTCCCGCACATGGAAGTCGATGAGGTCGTAGAGGTCCTTAGGATAAAGCACCTCGGCAAAGATCCTGTGGTCGATGACCTCAAAGTTCATAGGCTGTGGTTGAAACTGGAAAGTATTCAGCGTATCACCACCCTCGGCATTGTAGTACGCCACCATCTTTTCAGATACAGGCTTCTTCTCACCATCCATGTCCAGCGCCTGCGCGATCAGCCCCTTGATCTGCTTCTGCATGGTGTCGATGTTGCTGCAAAGATGGGAAATTTTCTTGTGTGGCAGTAAGTTAAGAAAATCCCTGTGGGCAGTACTGTCCACCATATCCAGACGCTCCAACCAGTCCAGCCGCAGCAGCTCAAAGCAGATATGCCGAGGTGCCAGTTCATCCAAGCCAGCCGCTACGATTTGCAGATTGTTGTAATCCTTGGACTGATAAAAAGATAGCAGCGCCTTGTCCATCTTCTTGGTGATAGGCTCCAGTTCCCAGATATCCATATACAGCAGACTCATCAGACTTTCCGGAAAGGGAAAGTCTTTTTTTATGGTCTGCTCTCTATCCGCTGCATCGGTGTACTCATAGTACTCCCTGCCGCTATCGATGTAGGTTTTGAAAATGTAGTCAGGCATAATGTGTACTCCTCGGATTAGACTAATAAAATATACTCAGTTCAATAAGACTTGACAGCAGGGTATTGACATGTTATAGTATGCTCGGAAGTAGACGCAGAAAACAATATTTATAAAATAAGTCTAATCTATAAAGACGACTGTGTCAACTATTATTTTTGAACCTTGAAAAGTGAATCCCTGCCACAGCAGCTCGGATGCTTCGGGCGAAGTGACGCCACGATCCCGTAAAGGGGGAGCGCACCAACAGAGCGAGAGCGCAGTGTACAGCAGAGAAATTTATGGGAGGTGAGATCAGACCTACACCATCACGAAAAAATGAATACACTCTACCAACAAAGCTACAAGGAGGACACTATTTGAAGAAAAGCATTTATACCAGCTATGACGAACTGCCCCTGCTGCTGAGTGTGAAGCAGTTGGTGGATCTCATGGGAGTCTCGGACTCCAGCATCTATGAACTCATTCAGGAAGATGATTTTCCTTCTCTGCGGATCGGCAAACGCATCGTCGTTCCGAAGGAAGAACTGCGGAAATGGATCACCGCACACACGAAAGGGGCGTCGGAATGCTGAACACGCCCTATGTGAAGAAGGACACCATCAAAAACTTCTTCCCCGTTCCCAACGCAGTCTTTGATCTGGGACTGCACCACATGGAGATCAACATCTATGCTTACCTCCTCCGCATCGAGGATCGACGAACCTACCAGTGTATTGTCAGTTATCCCACCATCGCAAAGAAGCTGGGCATCTCGGTCAACACCGTGGCAAAGTATGTTGCCGCACTGGAAGAGCATGGTCTCATCCGCACAGAGCGCACGGAGATCATCACCAAAGACGGACGCAAGCGCAACGGCTGTCTCAGGTACACCATCCTGCCGATAAAGAACGCTCTCGACCTCTGTTACGAACGTCAGCTTGAGAGAGCATCGCAAGCCTTGGAACGGCAGCGGGCGCGGGCAAACGCTGAAAAACTGGGCGTTCAGTTTGTTCCGGCAGACGATGAACAGAGCGCATGAAATGCCACCTGTACGCCGCTGTGGGCGATTTTGCGGTCGGAGACAGCAACAACAGCGAGGGCAGTTGTGCGAGGGCGTTCAGGGCAGAAATGCCCCGAAGGGGCAAAGTTCCCACCTTTCGGTGGGGCAAGCATAGCGTCCGGCTATACGCCGGACGCACTCGCCGGGGCAAAGCCCCGGCACCCCCAGCCCCCAAGGGGGAGAAAGGAGTTTAATGCAGAGAAAGAAAACAGCGATCATCACCGCAAGAATGACACCGGGCATCAAAGACCTGATCCAGCATCGGGCCAGGCAAGCCGGAATGACCGTCACCGATTACATCATCACCTGTGCGCTGGGTAAGGAAATCGTCCGGGTAGACGGACTGGATGAGATCCTCGCTGAAGTGAAAGCCCAGGGCAGGAACCTCAACCAGTTTACGACACTGGCGAACATGGGACGCATACAAGTCCTCAGAAGTGACGAGCTCATCGACGGTTATACAAACCTCTGTCAAAAGCTGCTGCAAATCAGCCGGGAGGTGCAGTAATGGCCATCTTCACTGCGGTACGAAACAAGAAGCAGACAGCTGGCACGATGATGGGCGTGCTGAAATATGTGACGCAGGCTCGCAAGGCCATGCTGGGCGACCAATGGCTGGTGACAGGACACAACTGCGTGGCAAAGGCTTCGTGCTTGGAAATGATGACAACCAAGCAACGCTTCCAAAAAACGGACGGCAGACAATTCTACCATTTTGTCCAGTCCTTCTCGGCAGAGGATGGACTGACGCCGCAGCAGGTCAACGCCATCGGTGTGGAGTTCGCACAGAAACAGTTCCCGGATTTTGAGGTAGTCGTGGCGACCCATCTGGACACGAATCACCTCCACAATCATCTGGTGGTCAACAGTGTGAGCTGCAAGGACGGCAAAAAGCTGCACCAGAACGCCGCAAACCTCCAGCGGCACCGGCAGGTCAATGATGAGATCTGCATGGCGCATGGGTTGCAGGTGTTAGAGCCGCCGGAGAGGCACACTCGGAAAAAGCAGATGCGCCCCGGCGAGTATCAGGCGGGACTGCGGGGTGATAGCTGGAAACTGGATCTCATCCAAGCCATCAACGACGCGCTGGAATATGCCGACGACCGGGAGAGCTTCATCGAGAACATGGAGTACGAGGGCTACGAGGTCATCTGGACGGACACACGGAAGCATATCACTTTTGTCTGTCCTGACGGTCGGCGGTGCCGGGACAGCAGCCTACACGATGAAACATTCCTCAAAGAAAATCTGGAGAAGCTGTTCGCCTATCGGCAGGCGGTGGGCTTCCGGCCCGCAACGCCGGAGCCGGAGGAGGGCTGGATGGGAGAACTGGCAAATGAGCTTGTCCGGCTTGGACGCACCATGGAACGAGCCGATGATCTCCCACCACTGCCTACACCGCCTGTCTGGACAGACAGCAAGCAGCGTCGCCGGGAAGCGCTGAAGAAGCTGGCACTGGGGCAGAAGCTAAGTCATGACCAAAGCCAGCAGCAGACGATATGGTGACGGATATGCCAAGCAGGACTTGTTGCTTTCGCAGAAAATATGCCGGTGCCGAATACTTCTCTCGCTATTTCCCTGTGTTATCGGTATTGTGTGTTTGCAAATTAAAAAGAGAAAGGAGCAGTAACTATGATGGATCGACTTCCAGTAAGGCGGTGTCAATTCTGCGGGAGCGAGGATATCGGGATGGGTTGGCAGCACGGCGAGGCACTGGTGACTTTTCAGAAGCACGGGTTATTTGGTAACTGTCTGCAATACCTGATCTGCCGATGCTGCGGTGCGGTACTGTATCAATGTGTGGCGGAACCGCATAAATTTCCGCAAGTAAAATGATGGACGGGCAGCGCAGGGATGCAATGCCTATACAAAGAAAAACAGACAGGAGGGATAACAGCAAAATGGCAAAACGAAGGCCATCCGGTGACGGTATGGTGCGCAAGCGTGATGATGGTCGCTGGGAGGGACGCATCGTAGTCGGGCACAAGGACAACGGCGACCCGATTTTTCACTATGTCTACGCCGATACCCAAAAAGAACTGATGGCAAAGCTGCGAAAATGTATTACGGCCTATCAGGGCGTTGACTTGACGGAGCAGAGCAGGCTTACCCTGTCTGAGTGGTTAGATCAATGGCTGTTAAGTATGGATGGAATGGTTCGTCCCAGCACCCTGAACGGCTACCGCAGCTACATTGAGAACCATATCCGTCCCGGCCTCGGAGAGAAGCGGATCAGTCAGATCAAAGCAGTGGACATTCAGCGGTTTTATGATACACTCTCCCAAAAGCTTGCCAGCGGTAGTGTTCGCCGCATTCACACTACGCTCCATAGCATCCTGAGATCCGCGGTGCAGGCGCGGCTGATCCCAAGAAATCCTGTGGACGATGTGATCGCGCCCAAGTTCAGTTATCAGAAAAAGAATGTACTGACAGAGGAACAGATCGACCGATTCATGGAAGTCATTCAAGAGGATGCCCTGTGGCACGACCTCTTCTACACAGAGATCATGACCGGTCTGCGGCGGGGCGAACTCTGCGGTCTGCGCTGGGAGGACTTCGATGCAGAGAACGGAACCTTGAAGGTCTGTCGAACAGTGCGGCGAGAAAAGGGCAAGGGGCTTACCACCGGCGACACGAAGACCTATGCGGGGACAAGAACACTGATCCTGCCGCCCAGTCTTACGACACTGCTCAAGATAAGAAAACAGGCAGCGCAGACGGACTGGCTATTTCCAGACATACTCCACCCAGAGCGTCCGACCGCACCGGATGCCGCTTACCGGCGCATGAAACTGCTGCTGGAACAGGCAGGGCTGCCTGAGATACGCTTTCACGATCTCCGTCATACCTTCGCGACCCATGCGCTGACGGCTGGTGTAGATGTAAAAACGCTCTCTGGGATCCTCGGCCATACAAGAGCGGACTTCACGCTGGATACCTACACGCACACCACGGGTGATATGCAAAAGCGGGCGGCAGAGATCGTGGATGAATTCTTGACTGATATTTTTGGAGAGGAGTTGAAGCCGTGGCAAAAAAGCGGAAAAGCGGAGAAGGAACTGTCCGCCTGAGGAAAGACGGCCGATGGGAAGGCCGCGTGGTCATCGGCTACGATGACAAGGGGCTGCCGAAAACAAAAAATGTTCTCGCCAAAACAAAGTTAGAATGCGTGGAGAAGCTAAAAGCACTAAAGGATACGGTCTTACCGCCAGCCCCTGAAAAGATCCATGCGGATATATCCTTCGGCAAATGGGTAGAGCACTGGTATGAAACATACAGCAAGCCTGCCTCCCGTTCCAGCACCCAGCGGATCTACGAAAGCTACATTCGGCTGTACATTAAGCCGGGGATCGGTAGCATCCCGCTGAATAAGCTGACGGCAAAGGATATGCAGCAGTTCTGCGTCTGGCTGAAAACAGAGGGACGTGCGGATAAATCGGACGGCGAAACGGGACTGGCAGACTCACAGCTTCGAAATATCCACAGTCTGTGCTGGCGGGCGCTGGAAAAGGCAGTATCGGAAAATCTGATCCCGCAGAACCCAGCGTCCGGCTGTAAGCTGCCGCCCAGCCGACGGGAGGAGATGAAGATCCTCTCAAGGGAAGCTATGCAAAAGCTGTTGATCCAGGCAAAAGAAGAAAACTACTACGAATTGTTCCTGCTGGAATTTGCGACGGGACTGCGGCTGGGAGAACTGATGGCCCTGCAATGGGATGATCTGGATCTGGTCACAGGTGAACTGAAGATCAATAAGCAAGCGGTCATCACAGGCTCGGAATTAGTCATCACTGCGCCGAAAACGAAGGCCGCGGTACGCACACTGCTCCTGCCGCCAAAAGTGCTGGAGGTGTTCAGAGAGTACCGGAAAAAGAATGGTTCCAGATGGCTGTTTCCGTCACCAAAGAAGGAAGATTCACCGCTGCTGCCCTCGGTGGTGCGCCAGCGGCTGCACAGGCTGTTGGATCACGCTGGCTGTGAGGGGGTACGCTTCCATGATCTCCGTCACACCTTCGCCACCAATGCCCTCGCCCACGGAATGGACATCAAGACGCTGTCTACTATCCTGGGTCATGTATCCGTAGCTACTACGCTGAACACCTACTCCCATATCACGGATGAGATGCGTCAGCAGGCGGCGGTGAAAATCGACGCAGGCATCGCAAAGGCGGAGCCGCTGCCAATAGAAGAGAATACGCCGCAAGAGCGTACCATGACGGACTTTCAAGCAAGAAAGCGATGGAGCAGGACTGCATAAGCAGGAACAGACCGCCCCGCCGGAGGAAAATCTCCGGCGGGGCGGTTTTTCGCTGTCTGTGGGCAAATATGTGGTCAAACGGGTGCAGCGCAAAAAGGAAGGCTTAGATTTGTGCTGCAAATACACCTGTTTGCGGGATAGTTGGCAATATGCAGGGGAAATAATCTGTGGTGCGCAAGGATGCGTTTTGTTGCTCTGACAGAACCAAAGAATAGGCTCCGCAGCCCAGCGGGGCCGCGACGCCGGAGAAAGCGGACGCACGCTGTAAACGCGCACATCCGCTTCCCCCGGCTTGGTATATCGTCCCATAAGGCCCCTGCGCAAAAGTACCCCGTGTTTGCCCTTGTGAGCCGCTGTGTGACCTCCTTCGGGGGAGGGTAGCATCCCAGCATCAGAGAGGGATTTCGAGCCGGTTTTGGGAAAATTTGAGCAAGCTTTCAGTGCGCCGAAAAAGAAGCAGGAGAAAGGCATTGGCGCTTTTCTGCGCCAACGCCAATTCACAGCAGCCCGCAGTGCGAGCTGCCGCAAGGGTTTGCGGGTTTTGACAATTGACGCTTTTTCGGGCTTCCTGGAACTGTTTGACGCTAAATTTGAAAAAAGTCACCGCAAAGCAACGTTTCACAACGGTTTGCGGCGACGCTTTGATATGAAATCGTCATGTTTTGCGCAGCAACGGCCAACCTAAATCCTTCATGGCAGTTCAAATATTGGTACGCCTTAAACAAAGATAGGCGGCGAGAGAAAATTGATAACTTTCTGATAATAGTGCATCCTTCCAGTAGCTTTTCTCTGGCCTTTACGGTATTGTGTACCGTTACAAAGGAGGGTGATATTATGCCAAAACGACGAGCAAACGGGGAGGGCAACATCAGGAAAAGGAAGGATGGCCGATGGGAAGGACGCTACACCGTTGGCCACGATCCAGAGACCGGCAAAGCCATCATCAAGAACGTTCTCGGTAAGACGCAGGCGGAAGTGAAAGAGAAATTAAAGACTGCCATCGAGGAAAATGTGGGCATCGACTATGGCAAGGCAAAAAGCTTCACAGTCGGCAGTTGGCTGGAGGTCTGGATGGAGAACTACGCCAAAATCAAGCTTCGCCCATCCACGTTCAAAACCTCGCAAGGCTTCCTCAAGAACCACATCAAGCCGCAGATCGGCAGCATCCCGCTGGCGGAATTAACCTCTCTGGACTTACAGAAATTCTATAAACACCTGCTGGAAGGCGGGCGGGTAGACCGAGTCGAAGCGAGAAAGAAGCCGAAGGGACTGGCCCCTAAAACGGTGCGGAACATTCACCAGATGATCTGCTCAGCCTACAACCTTGCCATGGAGCAGAAGCTGGTGAACAAGAATCCCACACAGGGCTGTGCCTTGCCGAAAGTGGAGCACAAGGAGATGAAAACCCTGACCGCCGACCAACTAAGCGCCTTCTTTCAGGAAGCCAAAGAAACCGGTGTGTACGAGCTCTACTACCTCGACCTTGCCACCGGCCTGCGTCGTGGGGAATTGCTGGGTCTGAAGTGGACAGATATAGACTTCGACCGAGGTGTACTGAAAATTCAGCGGGCTATCTCAAGACAGAACGGCAGGGTAGAGGAGGCCCCGTTGAAAACAAAGAACGCCTACCGCACCCTGCCGCTGTCGGCAGACGCGATAGACGTACTGAACGCACAAAAACATAAGATTGGCAGTAGCGAGTGGGTATTCCCGTCGCCCACGGGCGGCCCCATGTCACCGGACAGCGTCCTGCATATGCTCCAACGGGTACTGAAACGGGTAGGGCTGCCGAGAATACGCTTCCATGACCTGAGACATACCTTCGCAACAATGGCGCTCCAAAACGGTGTGGACGTGAAAACGGTCAGCAGTATGCTGGGCCATTACTCGGCGGGATTCACTCTGGACACCTATGCTCACGTCACAACCGACGCGCAGCTCAAAGCCGCCCAAACTATGGGGAATATCCTCTCCGGCGCTGTCTGATGCTTTCCGCTATCTGCTCCTGTTGGGGTCAGCGTTTGGGTCAGAAAAAGGCGACGCCACAAAATAACAACTTATGTAAAACAAAAATCCTCGAAATCTTACGATTTCGAGGATTTTTGGCACGACGTGAGGGATTCGAACCCCCGGCCTTCTGGTCCGTAGCCGCTGAATTATCGTCACCGGCAGTTCTGTGCTGTCATTCCGCGTCCCTTAGAAAACCTTGTATTTGCAACGGTTTTGAGCTATTCTCGCTATTAAATTAGCGAAACGCCTGTTGGAAAAGGAAATGCTAAAATCTAACAATTGGTTAGAAATCTGTTAGAAATAATCGGTCTGCTGTTATCGCTGGCAGGGCATCCTGAACCGGGTGCCCTGCCGTATTCTTGTGACGCAGAAGATTGTTCGAGGATACGCGTGAGCAACTTGCGGCGAAGCCGCAAAGCGGCTCGCGTGAGCAACCCGGCCTTGCTGCACCATCTCCTGTTGATGCAAATGCTTACAGTGCCAAGTACGGCGATAGCCGCGCATGGCAGTTCTTGTAAAAGGCAGTGAGTATCGCGCCTTGGAGAACAGTTGGACGGAGTTCTTGTTTTGCTGAAACTTCTTGACAACGCAAATGTACGGTGATAAGATGTATATACATCGTGTATTTGCGAGATGAGAGGAGATGCCGCTATGAATGTTAGCCCAAAGGAAAGAACAGAGTGCATCAATATCAGGGTAACGCCAGAGGAAAAAGCTGCTTTGAAGAAATTGGCAGCAGCTGCTGGTATGACCCTCACCGGTTTTTTGCTCGGTGAAGCCCTGGGCGAGAAAATTGGTGATGCGATTATCGCGAGTAAGGAGGCGAGGAAAAAATAAACGCCGCCTGCGGCGGGCGGAAGCCCCGCAGCGGCGTTTGGCACAGGGGCAAGTATTACCCCCTGTGCAACGCTGTAGCTTGTGTACAGTTTGTACACGTCCACAACTGAATCATCGTACTGTACAAGAAACAACGAGTCGCCAGCCGGCAAAATATACGCCGGGGAAGGTCAAGATGCTATACAACGAAAATGAAAGGAGATGGTTCGCCGAGTTTGAAAGGAGTTTCTTTCTATGGCCAGAAGTGCCGCATATCGTAAGTACCAAATCACCATCAATAACCCTGATGAAAAAGGCTTTACACATGAAACCATCAAGGGTATTCTGTCAGGACTGACCAGCTGTTTGTACTGGTGTATGTGTGATGAAATAGGCCGCCAAGGTACGCCGCATACCCACGTTTACGCTGCGTTCAAAAATGCTGTGATGTTCCAGACCATACAACAACGCTTTTATGGCGCGCACATTGAGGATGCCCGTGGTACACATCGTGAAAACCGCGACTACATCCGCAAAGAGGGTAAACACCGCGAAACAGATAAGGCAGACACCAATCTGCCCGACACCTTTGAGGAATCCGGTGAGCTGCCCACCGAAGCGGAACGGCGGGTAAAACAGTCGGAGGCAATCCTCGCCATGATTGAGGATGGTGCATCTGACGTAGAGATCCTGCGTGCATATCCCTCCGCGCTGAACCATCTGCCCCGCATCCAGCAAACGCGGCAAGCCATATTAGCGGATAAGTATCGCCGTATCCGGCGCACCGATTTGAAGGTACGATACATTCATGGTGCGACTGGCGTAGGAAAGACCCGCAGCATTTTGGATGAATACGGTGACGAAAATGTATACCGTGTGACCAACTACAAGCACCCCTTTGATGGCTACAAGAGTGAACCGGTCATCGTGTTTGATGAGTTTCGCTCCAGTCTGCCGCTGGCCGATATGCTGAACTACCTCGATGTTTATCCGCTTATGCTCCCCAGCCGCTATGCTGACCGCGTAGCGTGTTATACACGGGCATTTATCGTCAGCAACATCCCCATCGAGAAGCAGTATCCTATTATGCAGTTGGAAGAACCTGCAAGTTACGCAGCATTTCGGCGGCGTATCAACGATGGCATTTGGGAGATGTGCCCCGACAGCGGCGATGAGCCGTTTTAAGGGGGGTGCCCCAATGTTAAACAACTATCCCGATGTGCTGACTGTAAAGCAGTTGGCCGAGATACTAAACATAGGCCACAATGCGGCTTATCAGCTTATCAAGCGCCGGGAGATTGGCGCGAAATACATTGGCCGTACTATTCGTATACCTAAAGCAAGTGTGATAATGTACCTAAATTCTGCCCACTATATGGTGGGCAAAAGTGATAACAGCAGACTGCCGGATGAAAGGAGTAAATCATGACCGGAAGTCTGCAAACTAAAAACGAAAAATTCTATATTGTTCTGAATGATACGGTGAACGGTAAACGCAAGCAGAGATGGATTGCTACTGGCCTGCCAGCAAAAGGAAACAAGCGCAAAGCAGAGCAGATGCTCCGTGAAAAGCTGGCAGAAGAGATGCAGAAAGCACCGCTGCCCGCACCGGATATGCTGTTGGCAGACTGCGTAAGGCATTGGCTGTCCTGTGTGCAGCGGCGCGTGGATGAGGTGACTTACTTAGGCTATCTCCACACAGCAGAGAAGCACATACTGCCCTATTTTGACACGACTGGATTAACGCTGCGAGACTGTAGCGTAAAGGCTCTGCAAGTCTACTTTGATGAAAAAGCCAGCGGTGGTCGGCTGGATGGCAAGGGAAGTCTGTCTGCAAAGACAATGCGTCACCATCGCAATATCATCCGCCAGTCATTGGCCGGAGCCGTAAAGGACGGCCTGTTGACCAACAATCCTTGTGACTATGTGGAGCTGCCGCGCCATGAACGCTATGAAGCAACATTTTACAGCGCCGAGCAGTTGCAAAAGTTGTTTGATGTGATGAAGGATGACCCATTGCTGTCGCTTGTCAAAATCACCGCGCTGTATGGTTTGCGCCGTAGTGAGGTTTTGGGGTTGAAGTGGGATAGCGTGGACTTTAAAAACAACTGCCTGCGGATATGCCACACTGTTTGCAAAATGATGACGCGTATTGAGAAGGATAAAACCAAGACCCAGAGCAGTCGTCGCAGCTTCCCACTGACCAGCGAAGCACGCAGTATCTTCCTTGTTGCCAAAGTGGAAGAGGAAGAAAACCGTCAGCAGTTTGCCAGTGTTTATCATGAGAATGACTACATTTTCAAATGGGCAGACGGTACGCCGTTCGAGCCGGACTATGTGACACACCATTTCTTGAAAGTCCTCAAGAAAAATGATTTGCCGCATATCCGTTTTCACGAACTGCGGCATAGTTGTGCAAGTCTATTGCTCAATCAAGGCTGCGGTCTGAAGGACGTACAGGAGTGGCTGGGACACAGTGACATCCAGACTACAGCCAACATTTACGGCCATCTGGACAGTGCCAGAAAACAGTCTCTTGCAGATAAGCTGACCCAGTGTCTAACACGTTAGAAATGCGTTAGAAAAACGGCTGTTCTTTACGGTATACGAGGATAAAGGAAAACCCCGAAGCCGTTGTATTGCAACGGTTTCGGGGTGGCACGCCGTGAGGGATTCGAACCCCCGGCCTTCTGGTCCGTAGCCAGACGCTCTATCCAGCTGAGCTAACGGCGCGTGTCTTTCAGACAGCTTGTTTATATTAGCACATCCTACCGCAAAATGCAAGAGGAATTTTCATTTTTCTTCGACTTTTTATAAAGCCGGACCCCGCCGTAAGGCGGAGCCCGGCCTTGCTCACGATAGGGGAGATAGACAGACCTCAGTCGGCGTCCTTGCTGGTGCCCTTGTCGAAGATCTCCACAGCCTTTGCGTTGGGTGCGGCGGTGCACTTAGCGACTATGACTGCGATGATGAAGCTGGCAATGAAGCCAGGTACGATCTCAAAAATGCCGGTGGAGGCGGTCAGGCCGGTCAGCAGCCAGCCCAGGTCTACTACAAAGCCGGAGACAACGCCGGCCACGGCACCCTTATAGTTGAAGCGCCGCCAGAACAGTGACAGCAGGATGGTGGGGCCGAAGGAGGAACCGAATGCGCCCCAGGCGTTTTCCACCATGTCCATGATGGCCTGTGCGCCGCTGCCCTTGGAGCTGGCAAGGAAGAAGGCGATGACGGACAGCACCAGCACCAGAATGCGGCCTACCATCAGTGTCTCTTTTTCCGTGGCGTTTTTGCGGAAGAAGGGCTTGTATAAATCGGCGGTGAAGGAGCTGGACGCAACCAACAGCTGCGAGTCAGCGGTGGAGATGGAGGCCGCGATGATGGCGGCCAGCAGCAGGCCGCAGACGGCGGCGGGGAAGAACTTGCGGGCCATAACGATAAACACCAGCTTCTGGCTGCCGCTTTCCAGCAGTTCCTGACCCACGATCATGCGGCCGAAGTAGGCGATCAGCACGGCGGAGAGCAGGGAAATGATGACCCAGATAATGGCAACGGTGGAGGACTTCTTGATCATAGAGGGCTTCTCAATGGACATGAAGCGCACCAGAATGTGGGGCATACCGAAGTAGCCCAGCCCCCAGCCCAGGCCGCTGACGATATCCTGCCAGCTGGCGCTGAAGATGCCGCCGCCGAAATCACAGGAGACGACCGCACCGGAGGCGGCGTCGGTATATTCGTATACCGTGGTCAACGCCGTGGGATCCAGCAGCTCGCGGTGACCAAAATAGACCACGATAGGCACCAGCATCAGCGCCAGCATCATCAGCATCCCCTGGAAGAAGTCCGTCCAGCACACGGCAGTAAAGCCGCCGAAGAAGGTATAGGCTACGATGATCAGCAGGAACACCAGCATGGCGACCTTGGGGGAGATCTCCGGAAACAGCGTATTAAACACGGAGGTGCCCGCCACCAGGGCGGAGGCCACATAGATGGTATAGGCAAACAGGAAGATCAGCGCGCACACCAGTTGGAGTGTGCGGGAGTCCACACCGAACCGGTTGGTCAGATACTGGGGCACGGTGATGGCGTCATCAGCGGCCTTGGAGAAGGTACGCAGACGCTTGGCGCACAGGATCCAGTTGGCGGCGGTGCCCAGCGCCAGACCGATGCCGATCCACATCTGCCCGAAGCCGAAAGCCAGGATAGAGCCGGGCAGGCCCATCAGCAGCCACGCGGACATATCAGAGGCCTGTGCGGACAAGGCCGTGACCCAGGGGCCCATAGATCGCCCACCCAGGAAAAAGTCCTCGCTGTTTTTGTTGGAGCCGTTGAAATAGAAGATCAGCGCAACGCCCAACAAGATCACAAAGTAACCCAAAAATGTAATGATTTCCCAATTCATAGTTTCTCCGTCCTTTTGCTAAGTTCTGTCTTGCTTTTCTTAAAAACATATCAAAGTACAGTATACAACACCGTGAGGCGTTTGTAAATCGTGATTTTGGACTTTTTTACTTTAATTTGGTATATGGCGGCATTTTTGCACGCATTCTCTTGTCAGAGGGCAGAATTTGTGGTATGCTGTGGGCAAGAAATCGAGAGAGAAGGTACTTGCTATGGATGCCAGCTTCAAGACGTGTATGTTCGGCGGATTCGACCGTCAGGATGTGGTCACGTTTATCGAAAAGACCGCCGAGGAGCACCGCACGGCGCTGGATACGCTACAGGCGGAAAATGATGCGCTGCGCCGTGAGCGCGACGACGCGGTGGCCGAGAATGATACGCTGCGTCTTCTGGCGGAGGAGGATACCCGTCTTCGGGAGGATAACGCTCATTTAGAGCAGCGGGTGCAGGCCTTGCAGCAGCAGCTCGCTGCCGTGCAGGCTGAGAACGACGTCCTGCGCGGCCCGGCAGGGGAGTACCGGGACCTGAAGGAGCATATCGCGGATATCGAGATCAACGCACATCGCCGCACGGAGGAGTTCCGTGCCCGCGCCATGGAGCGCCTGGGACAGTGTATTGCCCAGCAGCGCCTGTGGTGCAGCCAGCGCCGCAGCACCTATCTGAACATGAACGCCGCGTTGACCGAGCAGCTGCGCGCCGCCCAGGAGGCGGTGGACAGCGCCGACTTCACCGCCTTCGATGATATGATCGCCGAACTGCAGCGGCTGGAGGATGAGCTGAAAAAGCCCGACCCGCAGCTGTGAGAGAGCAGAAGCGCCCCGCAAAACGGGGCGCTTTTATGATAAAAAGGACCGCCGCAAGGCGGTCCTTTTCTGCTATGATTTGCGTTCCGGGATTTACAGGATCATCACGCCGGCCTTTTCACAGGCCTCCATGGTCTCTTTGTCCCACAGGCTGGCCTGCACCTCGCCGATGTGGCAGGTGCCGATCATCAGCATACACAGGCGGCTCTGGCCGATGCCGCCGCCGATGGTCAGGGGCAGCTGGCCCGCCAGCAGCATCTTGTGGAAGGGCAGCTCGCGGCGGTCATCACAGCCGCGCTTGTGCAGCTGGTAATCCATAGCGGCCTCGTCCACACGGATGCCCATGGAGGAGATCTCAAAGGCGCGGTCCAGCACGGGGTTGTACATCAGGATATCACCGTTCAGGGACCAGTCGTCATAGTCGGGGGCACGGCCGTCGTGGGGCTTGCCGCTGCCCTTCAGGTCGTCGCCGATCTGCATCAGGAACACGGTGTGGTGCTCCTTGCAGATCGCGTCCTCACGCTGCCGGGGGGTAAGGTCGGGCCAGCGGTCCTCCAACTCCTGGGTGGTGACAAAGAACACCTCACGGTCCAGCTTGGTGTGCAGGCTGGGGAAAGCGATCTGCAGGGCGTCATTGGTCTCCACCACAGCGCCTACGATGGCGCGCACGGTCTGCTCCAGATAGGCCACGTTGCGGTCGCGGCGCTCAATGACCTTCTCCCAGTCCCACTGGTCCACATACACGGAGTGGAGATTGTCCACCTCCTCATCGCGGCGGATGGCGTTCATATCGGTGAACAGGCCCTTGCCGGGCTTGAAGTCGTAGCGCTTCAGCGCCAGACGCTTCCACTTGGCCAGGGAGTGCACCACCTGGCCCTGCGCGCCCACGTCGGGGATATCGAAGGACACGGGGCGCTCCACGCCGTTGAGGTTATCGTTCAGACCCGAATTCTCCTCCACGAACAGGGGAGCCGAAACGCGCCGCAGATTGAGCGCCTGCCCCAGATTCACTTGGAAATTGCTCTTGATGAACTCGATTGCGCGCTGCATCTCATAGGTGGACAGCGGCGTCTTGTACCCAGCAGGGATCGTCACTTTGCTCATGCGTGAAACACCTCTCTTATAAAAAATATGTTGCCATTATAGGCGAACCCTCCGCAAAATGCAAGAGGAATAACCGCAAAAATTCACAGGATATCCATCGTATGTTTGTGAACTATATCACAAAAAGCGTCCGCAGCACGTGCTGCGGACGCTTCTGCTTATGACAGGGATAACTCAGCTTATTTATAGCTCTCGATCATGGCCTTGAAGGCGGGCAGGCTGCGCTGGATCATGTCATTGGCTACGCAGTAGCTCAGGCGGAAATAGCCGGGGCAGCCGAAGCCGTCCGCGGGCACCACCAGCAGGTTGTGTTCCAGCTTGGCCTTCTCGGAGAAGGCATTGGCATCGCCGTTGGGGGCCTTGACGAACAGGTAGAACGCGCCGTCGGGCTTGGCGCACTCATAGCCCATCTCGCGCAGGCTGTTGTACAGCAGGTTGCGGTTTTCGTCGTAAGCCACCAGGTCGGGGCGCTCCTCGGCGCAGTATTCGATGACCTTCTGCATCAGCGTGGGCGGGCAGACGTGGCCCATGATGCGGGCAGCGCCGGCGATGGCGGCGTACACCGCGTCGGCATCCTCGGCGAAGCCGGGAACGTACACATAGCCGATACGCTCACCGGGCAGGGACAGGGACTTGGAATAGGAGTAGCACACGATGGTGTTCTTGTACAGGCAGGGGATGAAGGGGACCTTCACGCCGCCGTAGACCAGCTCACGGTAGGGCTCATCGGCAATGATGTAGATGGGGTGGCCGTATTCCTTGCTCTTGCGCTCCAGCAGGGCGGCCAGGCCCTTCAGGGTCTCCTCGGTGTACACAACGCCGGAGGGGTTGTTGGGGGAGTTGATGATAATGCCCTGGGTGTTCTTCGTGATGCGCTTTTCCACCTCGTCCAGATGGATCTGGAACGCCTTGGTGTCAGCGGGAACCACCACCAGCTTGCCGCCGTTGGCGTTGACAAAGGGGCGATACTCAGGGAAGAAGGGGGCCACTGCCATGATCTCGCTGTCGGCGTCCACGATCAGGGCCTTGATGATGGAGATCAGCGCGGGGGCAGCACCGCAGGTGAAGAACAGCTCGCTGGCTTTCACATCCAGGCCGAAGCGCTCGGACAGGTCATTGGCCACGGCGGCGCGGGCGGTATCGAAGCCGGCAGCCATGGAATAGCCGTGCAGCTTGATGGAATCCATCTCGTCCACGATCTTCTTGATGGACTCGTTGACCTTCTTGGGGGCGGGGATGCTGGGATTGCCCAGAGAATAGTCATACACCTTGTCCGCGCCGACCTTGGCGGCCTGCTCCAGACCGTAGGCGAACAGCTGGCGGATCACAGAGGGCGCCGTACCCAGATTGTAGTATTCCTGATTGACCATAACATAATCTCCTCTTTTACGTTATTGTACTATGTCCATGCCGCGGCGCGGCAGATGAACCAACTCCATGATAGGCTTCACCGTGCAAATTGTCAAGTAATTGTCAATCTGACGCGATAATTTTGTAAAATATGTAGTCAGGCGAAACAAATTCTTGTGCAATACGCCTTTATGCCAGCTTCATTCGACTGGACAACACACTGCCCAGTGCGATGGAGGCAAGCTTGGAATACGCGCTGTCAGCGCGGCTGACCAGCACGATGGGCACCTTGGCGCCCAGGATGATACCGGCGTTCTTGGCGTTGCCGAACAGGTTAGCAGCCTTGCCGATGCCGTTGCCCACCTCGTAGTTGGGGACCAGCAAGATATCCGCCTTGCCGGCACCGGGGGCGGTATAGTGCTTGTGATGGCACGCCTCTTCGCTGACGGCCAGATCCAGCGCTACGGGACCGCACACGTCCATATTGTACTTGGCCCAGCGGTCGGTCATGTGCGCCAGCGCGTCGGCATCCACGGTGGACTGCACCTTGGGATTTACCTGCTCTGCGCCGCACACGCAGGAGGCGTTGATGTGCTCATAGCCCAGCGCCTGCAGGACCATGGCTGCGTTCTCCAAAATGTCCGCCTTCTTCTCCAGATCGGGGAAGGTGTTGACGCCGCCGTCGGTCAGCACCAGCATACGGCCCAGGGCGGGGATCTCATACAGCATACAGTGGGTGGTAAGACGATCGGTACGCAGGCCGTGCTCCTTGTTGAACACCGCGCGCATCAGATCGGCAGTACCCAGGATACCCTTCATCAGGAAGTTGGCCTTCCCCTCGGCACACAGGGCCACGGCCTTGGCCGCGCAGTCCTGGTCGGTGTCGCCGGCAATGATCTCGTAGCCGGCAGGATCTTCACCCAGGCCGGTCAGCATCGCCTTGATCTCTTCCTCATGTCCTACCAGAATGGGGGTGGCAATACCCTCCCTGCGGGCCTCGACCACAGCCTCGATAACAGGCTGGTCGTGGGCCGCCGCCACGGCGATAACGCCGGTCTTTCCACCTTTGGCCGCCGCGATGATGCCGTCGATCGTGTTTATCATATACGCTCCTCCTGTACGATTTCTTTTGCCGTTTAAAGCAATATTGCTGCCAAAACGGGCACAATTTCCGGTAATAGTATACAACATATTGCGTCCATCGTCAACGAAAAGCCGAAGCATTCAGTGAAAGAATTTTTCATAGCCTATCCGATTTTCCCGCAGGGTCGGCGGGGGTTGACGCGGCGTGGGAAATAAGCTATATTGGTAGGGCAAATTCGACATGAGGTGTGGTATGAAGCAGATCAAGACATTTTCGCTGGCGTTTACCTACGTCGGCTGTTTTTTGGGCGCGGGGTTCATTTCCGGTCAGGAGCTGTGGCAGTTCTTCGGCGCCTTCGGTAACTGGGGCTATGTGGGCTTTGTTCTGGCGGCGCTGCTGTTTACGGTCATCGGCATCCTGTTCGTCCGTCTGACGCAGATGACAAAATGCGCCGAAATGGACAGGCTGCTGGTGCCATGGGATATCAAGTGGCTCCGTGCCGCCACGGGCGTCGTCGGGGCGCTGTTCCTCTTCTTTGTGGTGGTGAGTATGTCCGCCGGCGTGGGCGCCATGCTGACCCAGCTGTTTCGCGTGCCCACCTGGCTGGGCAGCGCCGTGTTCATGCTGGCGGTATTCCTGGTGGCGCTTCTCGGCGTCAGCGGTATGGTCAACGCCTTCTCCGCCATGATCCCCATTCTGGTGCTGGCCACGGTCGGCTTTGCCGTGGGTGCCTGGTGCACCTTTGGCACGGAGGGCATCTTGCAGCTGCAATATACCAATACCAATCCGCTGATGCCCAACTGGTTCATCGCCACGCTGACCTTTGTGGCCTATAACATCCTGGGCGGCATCGGCATCATGTCCCCGGTGGGGCAGTACGTGCGGGAGAAAAAGCACGTCTACGTGGGTATTGCCCTCTCCGGCGTCATGCTGTTGGCGGTGGCGGGCAGCATCCTCACCAGCCTGGGCACTTATCCCGAGGCGGTGCAGGCGGAGCTGCCCATGGTGGCGCTGGCCTCCCGGCTCAACGGTACGCTGGGCACCATCTACGGCATTATGCTGCTGGTGGCCATGTTCTGTAACGCTCTGGCCAGTCTGGTGGGTATGAGCGCCTATGTGGAGCAGAAGTCCGCCTTTGTCTGTACCCACAAAAAGCCGGTGCTGCTGGCGGTTTCCGTGCTGGCCTGGGCAGCGAGCCTGCTGGGCTTTGCCGAGATCATCGGCACTGTCTATCCCATCTTCGGCTATATCAGCATTGTGTTTCTGGTATTTCTGGTCATTCATTTCTTCCGTGCCAAAAAGGCGGAGCAGCCGCCGCAGGCATAAAATATAGCAAAAGCGTCTATCAAGCGCTCTCTGCCGCAGGCCGGGGGCGCTTTTCAGCAAAAGCCCGCCTTGTCCGGCGGGCTTTTGTGCATATTCCGGGACGAGCTTTCATACGTTGGGGTCAAGACCAACAAAGGAGGGCGTCGTCATGGAGATCGGAGAGGCGGTCGGACGTTATGAGCAGGCGGCTGCGCTGCTGCCCGGCCGCTGGCAGCAGGCAGCCCGGCGTGTGCCGGAGCACCGCAAGGCCCAGGCGGAGGAGTTCCGTCTGCGGGCCGGGCGGCCAATGACACTGCTGACCTGTGAAGGAGAACTGCTTGTCAGCGATGAGCTGCCGCGGCAAAGTGTCACCCAGGCGGACCTGGAGCAGCTGTGCGACGCGGTGACAGGCTATTCCCGCTACGCGGCGGCGGAGACGATGGGCAAGGGCTATCTCATCGGCCGGGGCGGTTTCCGCATCGGCCTTTGCGGCACCGTAGCGGTCAGGGAGGACGGCAGTACCGCCCTGCGGGATATCTCCTCCGCCGTGGTGCGGATCAGCCGCCAGGTTCGTGGGCTGTGGCGGGAGGTCCCGGAATGGTCAGTGGGCGGGTTTGACAGCACACTGATCGCCGCGCCGCCGGGCGGCGGCAAGACCACGCTCCTGCGCGACATGATCGCCACGCTGTCCAACGGCACGGAGGATCGCCCTTCCCTGCGGGTAGGCGTGGTGGACGAGCGTGGTGAATTGGCCGGAATGTACCGCGGTGTACCGCAGCTGGACATAGGCTGTCATACCGACGTGCTGGATGGCTGCCCCAAGGCGCTGGGTATCCCCATGCTGCTGCGGAGCGCCAATCCCCAGGTCGTCGCCGTGGACGAGATCACGGAGGCGGCGGACATTCTGGCCATGACGGCGGCGGCCAACTGCGGCGTCAGGCTGCTGGCTACCATCCACGCCGAGAACGGCGACGAGCTGCGCCGCAAGTCGCTGTTCCGGCAGTTGGCGGAGGCCGGCGTCTTCCGTCGTCTCATCACCATCAGCACGGCAGAGGGTCGGCGGCAGTACCGCACGGAGGCTCTGTGACCGCGGCGGCCGGTGCGGCGCTGGTACTGAGCGCCGCCCTTCTGGCCCTGCGGCGCTATTACGCACGCCAGCGCCGGTGCCGCGACCTGCTGTGGTCCTTTGCCGCCGCCATGGGGGAGATGGAGAGCGCCATCCGCTGGCAGCGCACGCCGGTCCCGGCGCTGCTGGAGACGCTGCAGACCCGGGAGCACTGCGGCCCGTGGTTCCGCCAGATACGGGACAAGATGCAAAGCGACATCCCTTTACAATGCGCGTGGGATAACGTATTTCAGCAGCTCCCGGATGCCGAGCTGCGGGATGTGCTCCGCCGTATTACCTGGACCGGTGACGCCCAGCGCCTGGAGGGCACCTTCGCCCGCGCCCGGGCGGAGGCCGAGCAGCTTTACGAGAAACGGTGCGCGGCTGACCGGTGCAGCCGCCGCGTGACCACTACAGCCACGCTGTGCGGCGCGGGACTGACGATCATTTTACTGCTGTGAGGGACGGACAATGGATGTTGACCTGATTTTCAAAATAGCGGCCATCGGTATCCTGGTGGCGGTGCTGAATTTGCTGCTGGTCCGAAGCGGCCGGGAGGAGCAGGCCATGATGACCACGCTGGCGGGTCTGGTGGTGGTGCTGATGATGCTGGTGCAGCAGATCAGCGACCTGTTCGACCTGGTAAAGACCCTGTTTTCCCTGTGACGTATGGATACGGTACTGCGATTGGCGGCGCTGTGCCTGCTGGGGGCGCTGCTGGCGGTGCTGCTGCGCCGCGGCGGGGGAGAGCTGGCGCTGCTGCTCGTCCTGGCTGTCTGCGGGGCGGCGGTCGCCCTGCTGCTGGAGCCGCTGGGTCAGCTCCGGGACTTCTGGGAGGAGGCCTCCGCCTGGGGTCAGCTGCCGGAGCAGCTGTTTCAGCCGCTGCTGAAAACGGTATGCATCGCCCTGATCTGTCGGACAGGCTCCGATCTGTGCCGGGATGCCGGCGAGGGCGCCCTCGCCTCTGTGCTGGAGACTGCCGGTGCCGTGTCGGCCATCGTGGTCTCCCTGCCGCTGTTCCGTGCCGTCTGGGACCTGCTGGAGTCGCTGCTATGAAAAAAGTCCTCTTCTGTCTGACGCTGCTGCTTCTGTGTCTGGACTGCGCCTGGGCTGCCGAACTGCCCGACGTCGTGACGGATGCCGTCCCGCCGGAGGCAGCTGACCTCCTGCCGGAAATGGACGCCTCCGCCTCCCACGAGACACTCTGGCAGGGCCTGGGCGATCTGTGGCACAGCGCTTGCGCCTATGTCCGGACAGCGCTGAAGACCCAGGCCTCCGGCGCGGCCTTGCTGCTGGGCGTGGTGCTGCTGTGCAGCCTGGCGGAGAGCTGTCTTGCCGCGGCGGACAGTCCCGGCGTGCCCCGCTATGTCTCCGTGGCGGGCGCGCTGGCTATCACACTTGTGGCGGCGGGAGACTTCCGCCGGATGATGGGCCTGGGGGTGGAGACCATGTCCCAGCTGGAGGTGTTCTCCAAGGCGCTGCTGCCCACCCTGTCCGCCGCCGTGGCTGCCGGCGGCGGCTATATCACCGCCGGTGCCAGGCAGGTGGCCACGGTGTTCTTCACCGACCTGCTCATCAGCCTTATCCGCCAGGTACTGCTGCCGCTGCTGTATGCCTGCATTGCGGCGGCGGCCGCGGACGCCGTTGTCCCCGGCCACAGCCTGCAGAAGATCGGCCAGGGCCTCCGCAAGTGCGTCACCTGGGCGCTGACGGCTATGATGCTGGCCTTTACCGGTTTCCTTTCCGTGACTGGCGCGGCCACCTCCGCGGCGGACGCCCTGACCACCCAGCTGACGCGCTCCGCCATCGCCACGGCGGTGCCGGTGGTGGGCTCCATCATCTCCGATGCCGCCGGCACGGTGCTGGCCGGTGCCGGGATGCTGAAGGGCGCCATCGGCGTATTCGGCCTGCTGGCGGTGCTGGCTATCTGCCTGACGCCCTTTATCACCATGGCCGTGCAGTATCTGCTGTATAAGCTGGCGGCGTTTCTGGCGGGCACCGTGACCCAGGAGCCCCTGGCAGACCTGATCGACGCGCTGGGCTCCGCCTTCGGCCTGATGCTGGGCATGACCGGCAGCTGTGCGCTGGCCCTGCTGATCTCCATAATTTCTTCTGTATCGGTGGTGAGTACATGATCTCGGAAACCCTGCGTACCTGGCTTCTTGGTGTCATCGCGGCGGGCATGATCGTTGGGATACTCTACGCCCTGCTGCCCCGAGGGCGTATGAAGGCGGTGGCCCATACCGTGGGCGGCATGGCCCTGCTGTTGGCCATCGTCCGGCCGCTGCTGGGCCTGGACCTGACCGAGCTGGCCCTCCGTTACGAGGACTATCAGCAGCAGATCCAGGCGCTGACGGCGGAATACCGCCGATCCGGCGACGCGGAATTCGCTGCGCTCATAGCGGACAAGACCGCCGCATATATTGCCAGCAAGGGAGACGACCTGGGGGTGACGTGTACCCCCCGGGTAGAGACAGAGGAGCGTGACGGCGTACCCTATCCCAGTGCCGTGACGCTGGATATTCCCAGGGACGAGGCGCTGGCCGCATGGCTCAGAACGGAGCTGGCCATTGACGACGCGCACCAGTATTGGCGTGAGGCAGACGAATGATGGAAAAGGTGAAAGATATTCTGAAAAAATACCGCTTCGCGGTGCTGGTGGCCCTGGCCGGCGTGGTGCTGATGCTGCTGCCCGCCGGTAAGCAGGACACCGAAGCCGACGACACGGCAGGGGAGGAGATGTCCTTCTCTCTGGAGGAGACGGAGCGCCGTATGGCGGAGGTACTCTCCGCTATGGACGGCGTGGGCCGGGTCCAGGTGATGCTGACGCTGCAAAGCGGCGAAGCGCTGTCGCTGGCAGAGGACAGCAGCGCTGTCCTGGGCAGCGGCGGCGATGTGCGGCAGGACAGCCAGGTCCTGACGGTGAACCGCGGCAGCGGCAGGCAGGAGGTCGTGGTCACCCAGCGGCTGTACCCTACCTATCAGGGGGCAGTGGTGGTCTGCCAGGGGGCGGGCGACAGCCGTGTGCGCCTGCGGGTGCTGGAGACGGTGTCTGTGCTGACAGGGCTCAGCAGCGATAAGATATCGGTAGTCCAATGGAAACAGTAACAATAAATGGGAGGAACGACAGTATGAAGCAGGTATGGAAGCGCCGCGCCGTGGCGGCGGCCGTGGTGGTGCTGGTGGGCACATCGGTGTACTTGAACTGGCGCTACGCCGGAGATGTGGCGGATACGTCCAAGGTGCTGGGCCAGTCTACGCTGGTCAACGGTGAGACCACGGAGGCGCAGGCGGATACCGCGGACACCGCCGGAGACGACTATTTCTCTACGGCCCGGCTCAGCCGCAAGCAGGCCCGCGATACCGCCATCAGTATGCTGGAGGAGGCCAAGGACGAGGAAAACGCCTCAGAGGAGGTAGCCAACGAGGCGTCCGAGACGCTTCAGGTGCTGGCTGGCTACACCGTGGCGGAGACGCAGATCGAGAACCTGGTGGTGGCGAAGGGGTATGCAGACTGCGTAGCCTTTATGGGCGCGGACTCCATCAGTGTGGTGGTATCGGCGCCTGACGGTCTGGAGGCGGAGGACGTAGCGAAGATCAAGGATATCGTCATCGCGGAGACATCCTACACCCCCGGCCAGATCAAGATCATGGAGGCGGGAACGTCCGGTGCAAAATAGGTGTTGTATTTCCCCGGGAAAAATGGTATAATCCTATACTGCAATTAGCTGAGTACCAATGACAACTGTGAGGAGACGAACAGACCATGGCTGAAAATAAGGAATATATGATCCACCAGGAGGATGGCGGCAGCATCCAGATCTCCGAGGATGTGCTGGCCTCTATTGCCAGCACCACGGCTCTGGAGGTGGACGGCGTAAGCGCCCTGATGAGCGCCAACGTATCCGACCTGATGGGCGGCAAAAAGATGACCTGCAAGGGCGTCCGCGTCGAGCTGGACGGTGAGCAGATCGTTGTGGGCATTTTCATTGCGGTGCGTTACGGCTGCGCTATCAGCGATGTGGCCAAGAAGGTCCAGAAAAATGTCCACACCGCGCTGGAGGGCATGACCGGCTTCAAGGTGGCGGCGGTGAACGTCCACGTGGGCGGCATCAGCTTTAACTGAACAACAGACGAGAGAGAAAAGGACGAACGCTTATGACACGCAGCACCGCACGGGAGATCGCCATGCACTTGGCGTACCAGCTGAGCTTCACCGAGTTGCCGGTGGAGGAGTTTCTGGACCAGCAGCTCAGCGATGAGCGCTTTGCCGAGCTGGCGGCAGAGGATGACCTCTACGCCGACCGGCCCAACACCAAGCAGGAGGCGTATATCCGCCGTCTGGTCTCCGGTGTGGCGGAGCACGCCGCCGAGCTGGACGCCGACATTGAAAAGTACGCCCAGGGCTGGCGCTTCGAGCGTATTTCCCTGGTGGCCGCCGCCATCATGCGTGTGGCCATGTACGAGATACTCTACATGGCAGACATTCCGCAGGGCGCCGCCATCAGTGAGGCGGTGACGATCGCCAAGAAGTACGAAACGCCCGAGGTCGCCAAATTCATCAACGGCATTCTGGGCAGCTTCGCCCGGGGCGAGGTCAAGGAGAAGGACTGAAAACCGCATACGAAAGGCAGAGCGTGAAGGCTCTGCCTTTTCAGGTCGCATACAGAAAGGAGTGATCGCCACGTCGGGCCAGTACATTTTCACGGTGTCCGAGGTCAACCAGTTTATCAAGGACCTGTTGGACAACGTGCCGCCATTGCAGGAGGTCCTGCTGCGGGGCGAGCTCTCCAACTATAAGATATACCCCTCCGGCCATCACTACTTTACGCTGAAGGACAGTCAGTGCAGCCTGAAGTGCGTCATGTTTAAGGGCAGTGCCATGCGCCTGCGCTTCCGCCCGGAAAGCGGTATGCAGGTCATCGCCTCCGGCCGTATCAGCGTCTATCCCCGCGACGGCGCGTACCAGCTGTACTGCACCGGCCTGACGCCGGAGGGTGCCGGCGACCTGAGCGTGGCCTTTGAGCAGCTGAAGGAAAAGCTGCGGAAGGAGGGCCTGTTTGACGAAAACCATAAAAAGCCCCTGCCGCCTTATCCCCGGCGCATCGCCATCGTCACCTCCCCGGCAGGTGCGGCAGTCCACGACATGATCCGCATCCTCCGCCGCCGCTATCCCATCGCCAAGGTCCTTCTGCTGCCCGTTCGCGTGCAGGGAACTGAGGCCCCGGCGGAGATCGCCGGCGCCATCCGTTACGCCAACGCTCACAGCCTGGCCGATGTGCTCATCACCGGCCGCGGCGGCGGTTCGCTGGAGGACCTGTGGGCCTTTAACGACGAGCGCGTGGCCCGCGCTATTTACGACTCGGATATTCCCGTCATCTCGGCGGTGGGCCACGAGCCGGACGTGGCCATCAGCGACTTCGTAGCGGACCGGCGGGCCTCCACGCCCTCCAACGCCGCCGAGATCGCCGTGCCGGACATGGCCGAGCTGCTGCGGACACTGGACGCTGCCCGATCCCGCATGACACAGTCGATACGCCGCGATATCGCCGCCCATTCCCGCCGTTTAGAGTCCCTGTCGAAAAAACGCGTCCTCACGGACCCGACTGCTTACCTGGCGGACCGCCGCCAGGATGTGGACCACATGACCCACCGCCTCTGCGCCGCCATGCGCGGATCGACGGACGATCAACGCCGCCGCTTCGGCGCGCTGGCCGCATCGCTGGATGCCCTCAGCCCGCTGAAGGTCCTGGGCCGCGGCTACGCCCTGGCCCAGCAGCCGGACGGCACGGTGCTCCGCAGCGCCGACCAGGCGCGGATAGGGGAGACCCTGCGCCTGCGGCTGGCCGACGGCGCTCTGCGGTGCCAAGTAAAGGAAAAGGAGAACGAACATGGCAGCAAAAAAGACGTTTGAGGAGAATATGTCCCGGCTGGAGGAGATCGTCTCCCTGCTGGAGAGGGGTGACGCCACGCTGGGCGACAGCATGGCGCTGTTCGAGGAGGGCGCCAAGCTGGTGAACGCCTGCCGCAAGGAGCTGGACACCGCCGAGCAGAAAGTGGTCAAGCTGTCCAAGGGACCCGATGACGCGCCGGTGGAGCATGATTTTGCTGCGGAGGATTGAGCCATGAACTACGAAAGACACTATGAGCAGTACCGCGCGGCGGTGGAGGACTACCTTTCCGCCCTTTTTGCCGGCAGTGCCCCCTATGACCGTCTCTACGAAGCCATGCGGTACAGCGTGCTCTCCGGCGGCAAGCGTATCCGCCCTGTGCTGACGCTGGAATTTGCCCGTCTGGGCGGTATCGACTGGCACCTGGCGCTGCCCTATGCCTGTGCGCTGGAGCTGGTACACAACTATTCCCTCATCCACGACGACCTGCCCTGCATGGACAACGACGACCTGCGCCGGGGCAAGCCCACCAACCATAAGGTCTACGGCGAAACGCTGGCCGTCCTGGCCGGGGATGCCCTCCAGCCCGAGGCCTTCCGTCTCATTTCCCAGGCGCCGGGTCTTTCCGCCGATAGCCGCATCACGGCGGTCGAGGTCCTGGCCAGGGCTGCCGGTGCCGACGGCATGGTGGCCGGGCAGGTGCTGGACACCCTCTGCGACGTTCGCGAGGAAGCCGGCCTGACGCAGCTGGACCGTCTCAAGACCTGCGCCATGATCTCCGCCGCGGCGGAGCTGGGCTGTGTGGCCGCCGGGATGGACGCCGACAAGCGCCGTCAGGCCCGTGAGTTCGGCGATGGGCTGGGTCTGGCCTTCCAGCTCCGTGACGATATCCTGGATGTGACAGGCGCACAGGAAGTGTTCGGCAAGCCCATCGGCTCTGACAGGGCGGAGGGCAAGGTCACGCTGGTGGATGTGAAGGGCCTGGAGCAGTGCCAGCGCGACGTGGAGCAATACACCGCGCGAGCCAAGGCCGCTGTTGCCGCCTGGCCTGATAATGCGTTTTTGCTGGAGCTTGCCGGCCACATGGTAAATCGTGTGAAGTAATATCGCCTTACAGTTTATGCAAATAAATGCCCCGCGCCAAACGGCGCGGGGCACCTTCTGTCATCTATCGTTCTGCGGTGCTGCCATAGTCACACAGCGCCCGCAGGGCGCAATTTTCACAGTCCGGCTTCCGTGCCATACACAGCGCGCGGCCATGGAGCACCATCCGGTGGCAGAAGTTGTTGGCTTCCTCCGGGGGAATGACCTTTCGCAGCTGCTGCTCCACCTTCAGCGGGTCCTTGCTGCCGTCCGTCAGTCCCAGCCGTCCGGTGATGCGGATGCAGTGGGTGTCGCAGACATAGCCATCCTTTCCGTAGATATCGCCCAGGATCAGATTGGCGGTCTTGCGCCCCACACCGGGCAGGGAGAGCAGGTCCTCCATGTTGTCCGGGACCTTTCCGCCGAAGCGATCCACCAGCATTTTCGCGGAGCCCACGATGTCCCGGGCCTTGGCCCGCCAGAAGCCGCAGGACTGCACATAGGTGCCCACCTCGTCCACATCGGCGGCGGCAAAGGCCTCCAGCGTGGGGTAGCGGGCAAACAGCGCCGGCGTCACCAGATTGACCCGCGCGTCGGTGCACTGCGCCGCCAGACGCACGGAGAACAGCAGCTCATAGTCCTTTTGATAGTCCAGCGAACACAGCGCGTCCGGGTACAGCGTCTTCAGCGCCGCGATAATGGCGCCGACCTGTTCCTTCGACTTCATGTGACATCACCTCACCCCTATTGTAACAGAGGTTGCAGAAAAAGGCAATCTGTGCTATACTGTTCCGTAAGATTTTCAACGGAAGGGAGGCGGTGCCGCTATGCGTCCGCTGGCAGACGAGATACGGCCCCAGACGCTTGACGACGTGGCCGGACAGAAGCACCTGCTGGGCGAGGGGGCGCTGCTGCGCCGCCTGATCGAGAACGGCACCGATGCCAACCTTATTTTTTATGGTCCCTCCGGCACCGGCAAGACCACCGTGGCCAACATTATCGCCAAGCAGGTGAAAAAGGCGCTGTATACCCTTAACGCCACCACCGCGTCCCTCCAGGATGTGAAGAATGTCATGGCGGATGTGGACACCATGATGGCCCCCAACGGCATCCTGCTGTACCTGGATGAGATACAGTATTTCAACAAAAAGCAGCAGCAGAGCCTGCTGGAATTCCTGGAAAACGGCAAGATCACCCTGATCGCGTCCACCACAGAGAACCCGTACTTCTATATCTACAACGCGCTCCTGTCCCGCAGCACGGTCTTTGAATTCAAGCCCCTTTCGGTGGAGGATACCATCCCCGCTGTGGAACGGGGCCTGCGTATTGAGCAGGAGAGGAGCCAGCTGCCCTTTACCTGGGCGGAGGACGTGCCCCGCGCGGTGGCCGCCGGCTGCGGTGGCGATGTCCGAAAGGCCATCAACGCCGTGGAGCTGCTGTACCGTTCCGCCAAGCCGAAGGACGGCGGATTGTATGTGACAAGGGAGGACGCCTTACAGCTCAGCCAGTGCAGTGCCATGCGCTATGACAGGGAGGGGGACGACCACTACGATCTGCTCTCCGCCCTGCATAAGTCCATCCGTGGCTCCGACCCGGACGCGGCGGTGTACTACCTGGGCCGCCTGCTGGTGGCGGGTGATCTGATCTCCCCTTGCCGCCGTCTGCTGTGCATCGCGGCGGAGGATATCGGCCTTGCGTATCCGCAGGCCATCACCGTTACGAAGAGCTGCGTGGACGCGGCGCTGCAGCTGGGCCTGCCGGAGGCGCGGCTTCCCCTGGCCGAGGCGGCGGTGCTGCTGGCCACCGCGCCCAAGTCCAACAGCGCCCACAACGCCATCATCGCCGCGATGGAGGATATTCAGCACGGCGCGGTGGGGGATATCCCCCGGCACCTGAAGAACGTCCACGCCGACAGCACCGGCGCGGACAAGGCCCCCGCCTATAAGTACCCCCACAATTACCCGGACCACTATGTGCAGCAGCGCTATCTGCCGGAGTCTCTGGGAGATACGCATTACTACGAGTACGGTGAAAACAAGACCGAGCAGGCCGCCAGGCGGTACTGGGATGACATTAAGAGGAAGAACGGAAATGGACCTGCGGTTAAATGATGTTCTGGAGCTGAAAAAGGAGCACCCCTGCGGCAGTAAGCGCTGGCAGGTGCTCCGCGTGGGCATGGATATCAAGCTCCGGTGCCTCGGCTGCGGCCACGAGGTCATGCAGCCCCGGCGTAAGATCGAAAAAATGATACGGCGCGTCGTACCGAAGGAGGAATTGCAATGAGACCGAAATGGACAAGATACTTCGCCATGGGCATCGCCCTGCTGCTGGCCATCGTCATGGCCGTAACGCTGGTCCTGCCGTACCTGGGACTGTGAGGCGGCCATGAAGCACTGTATTCTGGCAAAATTCACTCCGGAGGCCAAGGCGCAGCGCGCCGCGCTGCTGCCGCGTATCCGGGAGATATTCTCCGCCGCGGCGGATATTCCCGGCGTTCACGGTGCGGAGGTCATCCCCAACTGTGTGGACCGGGACAACCGTTACGACGTGCTCATTCGTCTGGATATGGACCGCGAGGCCCTGCCCCTGTACGATGTGTCCGCTATGCACCACCGATGGAAGGACGAGTTCACGCCCCTGCTGGAGAAGAAGGCCATCTTCGATCATGAATGAAAAAGTATCCCGGCGCAAGCGCCAGCACTGTCAAAAAAATCGGCGCATATTTTGAAAAGCTGCAACAGAGGGAGGTCTAAACACAAATCTCAACAAGATTATTTACTGTATCAAAAATTCAAGGAACGCAAAAAAGTGTCCCCGTGCCTTTTTTGAAAAATGCAGACAGTCTCGCCCGTTAAGGCAAAATTCTGTCGTAGACTTCGCCCCACCCGTCTTTTTATTGCCTTGCAGGAAAAAGAATGGTATGATAGGCTTGACAGCGGTGAGAGAAACTGGCAAATCGGAACTTGAGGCGGGAATTAAGATGAAAGACGGAAAACGTCCAAACCCCAATACAATCCATCCAATTACAGGGTATGACAAAGAAATATATGTGAAGCCGACGATTACTAATCCGAATATTATTGTCGGAGACTTTACTTATATTGCCGATTCGGATTTTGAAAGTCATGTTTCACATTTGTA
>ERZ808246.441-NODE-441-length-35254-cov-4.377085_pt1 | contig 35254 bp, 29 predicted proteins | sample MGYA00521083_ERZ808246 | MGnify/ENA primary metagenome ERZ808246 (study PRJEB31516, sample SAMN03275577) | gut metagenome | biome: mammalia-associated habitat; material: feces | host: Papio cynocephalus | place: Kenya | collected 2012-07-07 ...
GTTGATGTGGGCATCAACCCCTACGATTTTTGCCCGTCATTCTGAAACAAAAACAATTTTTACGGCTTTTTTGTATATTTTTTTTAAAACAAAGAAAACTAAGAAAAAAACGGAAAGGACAACAAAAATGAATCAAAGATTGGGAAATCAGACCGTTACATTCGGCAAACCGCCCGTGATTTACGAAACGGCGTCGACAGCAGGCGTGAAAGAGGGCGAGGGACCGCTTGCCGAAAGCTTTGACACTGTACTTACGGACGATACTCTCGGGGAGGCGTCATGGGAAAAATCCGAGAGTACGCTCCAGCGTGAAACAGCGCTTACGGCGCTTAAAAAGGCGGAGCTTTCGCCGTCCGATATTAATTACGTTCTTGCCGGGGATTTGCTTAATCAGTGCGTGGGCGCACACTACGGTATGCGTGAAATGGAAATCCCGTTCCTCGGACTTTACGGCGCATGCTCGACAATGGCGGAGAGCATGTCTATAGGCGCAATGCTTATAAGCGGCGGATATGCGGATTATACAATGTGCGTTACGTCAAGCCACTTTTGCAGTTCGGAAAAGCAGTTCAGAAACCCGCTCGAATACGGCGGACAGCGCACACCGTCCGCACAGTGGACGGTTACGGGCGCAGGCTGTGCCATTCTTTCAAAGAGCGGACAAGGTCCCACAATAACTCACGTAACAACGGGAAAGATTGTCGATAAAGGGATAAGCGATATAAGCAATATGGGTGCGGCAATGGCTCCGGCGGCGATAGATACACTTACGGCGCATTTTAAGGATACGGGTTTTTCACCGAACGATTATGATTTAATTCTGACGGGCGATTTGGGCGTTATCGGGTCGGATATACTGGAGGAATTAATGCTTGAAGAAGGTTACGATATACGTGAAAATCATAAGGATTGCGGAAAAATGATTTTCGATATAGAAAAACAGGACGTTCACGCCGGAGGAAGCGGCTGCGGCTGCTGCGGCAGTGTGTTCTGCGGACATATAATTAAAGAACTGCGTGCGGGAAAATATGAGCGGATACTCCTTATGGCAACGGGTGCGCTTATGAATCCGATGACGGTCGAACAGGGCGAAACAATCCCCGGCATTGCGCACGCACTAACGATTGCAATGAAAGGATAACGGAATTATGGATTATTTAAAGGCGTTTGTAATAGGCGGACTGATATGCGTTATAGGTCAGATTTTGATAGATAAAACAAAGCTTACTCCGGCGAGAATATTGGTAACGTTCGTTGTTGCAGGAGTGTTTTTACAGCTTATACGTGTGTACGAACCGCTTGTAAAGTTTGCAGGAGCGGGCGCAACGGTGCCGCTTACGGGATTTGGGTATAATCTTTGCAAGGGTGTGTATAAAGCGGTGTCGGAGCAGGGAGTGCTCGGAATATTTACGGGCGGACTTACCGCCGCCGCAGGCGGAATTTCTGCGGCGATAGTGTTCGGTTTTCTCGTGGCGGTTATTTTCCGCTCAAAATCAAAAAAATAAGATTGGGACGATGCTTGCATCGTCCTTTGTGTTTTGTATAAAAAATTAATAATCGTAAATTGCTTGGTAAAAACTGTTTACAAATTAAAATTTTTGTGATATACTGTTTATGCTACACATTCTGAATATTGTTGAGGTTTACATTAGGTAAAAGCGTAAGCTTTGATTGTCATATCCTCAATAATAAACAGGAATGAATGTGTAGCAGCAAAAAAATCGAAGCTGTGCGTTTTTCGGTGTGCGGCTTCGGCTGCACACTTTTTTATTTATAATAAGGGGGAATATAGGGAAAATGAAAAAAAGAGGACTAAGTTTGCTTTTGGCACTGTGTATGCTTTTGAGTGTGTTTTCTGCACTTCCGATTACCGCATCGGCGGCATCAAGCGGACAATGCGGCGATAATGTATATTGGACTCTTGATGATGACGGCACACTAACAATAAGCGGCACAGGCGATATGTGGGATTGGAGTGTGAATGAAAACAATAAGTCTCCTTGGACTGACAATGAAAACATAAAAAATGTTATAATAGAAAGTGGAGTAACAAGAATAGGGAGGGAGGCTTTTGTTAATTGCAATTGCCTTAAAGATGTAAAAATACCTGATGGAGTAACAGGTATAGGGCAGGAAGCATTTATTTATTGTAGTCAACTCTCAAATATAAATATCCCTAATAGTATAACAAGCATTGAGGGGTTTGTTTTTGCTTACTGTTATGACCTTACAAATATAAATATATCTAATGGTGTAACGTATATAGGTCATGGTGCATTTACAGGCAGTGGACTCACAAGTATAAAGATTCCTAACGGTGTGACGAAAATAGGATTTAATACATTTGGAGACTGTAGCAAGCTTACAAATATAATAATACCGGACAGCGTAATTGAAATAGAAGATAGTGCATTTGAAAGTTGTAAAAATCTTAAAAGTATAAATATTCCAAATAGCGTAAGTTATATACAAAGTTATGCATTTAGAAGATGCATAAGCCTTACAAATATACAAATTCCCAACGGAGTGTCCAGCATAGAATCGTATGTTTTTGAAAAATGTGAAAGTCTTACAAGTGTGAGTATATCTAATAACATAACGGATATAAGAAGAAATGCGTTTGTGGGTTGTTTCGATCTTAATGATGTATATTATTCCGGCACACGCAAGCAATGGGAAAATATAAATATAGAAGAGGGAAATAAAAATCTTACAGGTGCTACTATTCATTATAACAGCACCGCACATTCACAGAGTACATCTTTGGGAGCGCCGGTTATTAAGTCAGCCTCAATTACATACAAAGATAATACATATGATTTGTTTTCACAACCTATAAGCATAAAACAAGACAGCAATATAGAGATCAGTATCACTCCCGATATAGACTTTAGCGGTAACAGCAATGTAAAAATTTATTTAACACAAGGTGCTGTTCAAGCGGCGGAGCTTAAAAACGGTGTGCCAAATACAGTACAGCCGGGAAATCTTTTCTCCGATGGAGATATTTACTTGCTGGCAGTAGATACGGATACCGGAAATTCAACAGCATTAAAAACAAAGCTTAACGTATCAAAAACAAAAAGCGGTGAGCTGTTTCCCGACAGCGGAGTTGACGGACTTAACTTTACACTTGGAAAAAAGGTCGGATTTACAATACCCGATTCGGTTGCAATATTCGGCGGAACGGAAATAAGCTGGGATTTCGGATTTATTCCGATTTCAGTGGAGTATGATAAAGAGGATAACAATAAAATAAACATTGTATTTGGTGCCAATATCGCAAGTGAGGGAGAAAAAGACAAGGACGGAAAAGTAACGACAAAATATTTTAAGGATTTTAATTTTAAAGAATACAAAAAGAATATAAAAAAATATAAAGAAGATATAAAAAAGGCTTCAAAAAAGCAAAACAGAACACTTAAGCAAATCAAAAATGATTATAAAATGACCAAAGACAAAAAATTCAGCCTGTTTGGAGATAAAATTTTCGGTGGCGGAAAGGGAAGCATAGACCCGACAATTGATGTTGCCGGCTATGCGGAAATGAAAGTTATTGACGGAGAATTGAAGTTTACCGAGGGTCAGTTGTGCGTTGAGGCAGAACTTATGTTCAATTATCAGGGACAGATATTTATATGGGTTGTACCATGTTATTACGAAATCGGCGGAGGTGTCGGAGCGGGCTTAGAGGGGAATATGGTCAATATAAATCCTGATGGATTTACACCGGAGTTTGACGCATATATTACAACAAAAGTTATGGCGAAAATCGGCGGGGGTATCGGAGTTGCCAAAGCCGCAACTGTCGGAGCCTCGGGCGAAGGCTCGCTCAATTTGAAACAAGCGCTTAATAAGGACTATCTGAAGGCTTGGGGCGAGGGGGCAGCATCATTTGAAGTAAAGGTTTTTGGAAAAAAGGTTGCCGAAAAGCCTTTTGCGGAGGGTGATTTTCTTATTTATGAAACCGGCAGTAATAAAGGTCTGATTGAAGACAAAGCGGTCAGTATAACAAAAGTAAATAAAAATAATATGTTAAACAGTGTAAACCTTTCCGAAACATATCCCAATGAATCACGCTCATACGCCGAAAATCCGACCGTATGGCAGCCGCAAAGACCTGCAATGCTGAGAAGTGCGGCGATTGATTACTCGAACAAGGAACTGAAACAGCTTGCGTCAAACGTATACACCGAAACAAAACCGATGATTTGCAATATTAACGGAACAAAGGTTATGGTTATGCAGTGGGACAGCGCACAGCGTGCGGATATTGACAGAACAATGCTTGTGTATTCCGTTTATGATGAAGATACCGGCTCATGGTCGGAGCCGACGGCGGTTGATGATGACGGAACGGCGGATTTTTATCCGTGCTTTAAGGACGGCTATCTTGTATGGCAAAATTCAAAAACATTGCTTTCGGACGATATGACGCTTGAGGATATAGCCAAAACGGGCGAGATTTGTATAGCAAAATGGAACGGCAGCGGCTTTGACAAAACGGAAGTTCTGACAGATAACGAAACGCTCGATACTCTGCCAACCGTATGTGCAAACGGAGATACCGTAAATGCGGCATGGATAACCAACAGCAATAATGATATTTTAGGTATAACGGGCAGAAACACAATTGTGCAGAAAACCTGTACGAACGGCGAATGGAGCGAAGTATCGGAGGTAAAGACGGACTTAAATTCCGTTATAAGTCTTTCTTCGGGATATGCAAATAACAAGTATTCAATCGCATATGTCGAGGACGGCGACAACGATTTTGATACGATGAACGACCGAAATATTATCGTGATTGCGGGCGGTGCGGAAACGAATATCACCGATAACGATACTTTAAACAGCAATCCTGTTTTTGCGGATAACAGAATTTATTATTACAGCGCCGGGAATATCGTAAGTGCAAATATTGACGGTTCGGATAAGCAGAATATATTCAAAGAAGAAAAACAGGGTCTTACCGATAATTTTGTTGTAGACACTAACTCAAACGGAGATAAAGCTGTTTGGTGGACAAAGGCGCAGTCGGGTGCTGCGGAGGTTTATTCCGCACTGTACAGGGACAATGAGTGGAGCGATGAAATCAACATAACCTCGCTTGGCAATACCGCAAAATATCCCTCGGGAATTTTGAATGATGACGGAACAATGCTTGTTGCGTTTACGGGCGGTATAACCGAGAATAATGAAATCACGCAAACGGATTTATACACCGTTTCGGTAGCTCCGTCATATGATTTGGAAATGACGGACGCATACATAGACGAGGAAACGATGACCGTTCACGCCACAGTCAAAAACAGCGGTGAATTGGCAGTGAACTCATACACGGTGAGCCTTGATGACGGCGGAACAAACAATTCGGTTGCTGTAACCGAAGCATTGCCGGCAGGAGGTACAAAGGAGGTTGAGATTGCCTATAACAAACCCTCCGACTTCACAAAACGCACCATTACGGCGGTGGTGTCGGCAGATAATACAGAGGAATACAATCTCAACAACAACAGTGCCGAAATATCGGTCGGACTATCCGATGTTTCGATAATTTCCGTAGACAGCTACGAAAAGCTCCCAAGCTCCTCCGCGGTGGTTGTCATAGAGAATAAGGGTAATTGCGATGCTGAAAACGTGATACTTTCATTAAGAAAGGAAACGGAGAACGGCGAGGCGGTTAATGAGATGAATATCGGAACGCTTGCACCGGGTGAGGAAAAGAGCGTGACGATTGATTATGAGCCGTTAAAGTACGAGAATGTTCTCTGGTACGTGACGGTACAAACAGACTCCGATGAGATTACAACGGCAAACAGCACCGAATATTTCGTAAACGAAAGTGCGGTCAATTTGGCCGAAACGGAGCATAAGATATTAAACTATAACATTAATGATACAACGCTCTCAGTGAACACATTCGTAAAGAATAATACGGAGACACAGCTTGTCGGCAATGTTTATGCCGCAGTGTACAACAGCAAAAATGAGCTTGTCGGAGTTGCCGTTCAGCCGATAAACGTATCAGGCTACGGCGATACGGGAGTCGATTTGTGGATAAATAATTACACAAAACACGACGGCGATTACATAAAAGCGTTTATATGGGACGAAAAACAAACTCCGAAATGCGATGTTGACATACAGAATATACAATAAACTTTAAAAACTTTACACCTGTCTTGACAGGTGTAAAGTTTTGTTGTATAATGGGGAAAACGGAGGAAAAAACATGGAAAACATAATAAACGATATAAAAAGACTGAAACGGGAAAAAAATGCGGTTATCCTTGCGCATTATTACGTGAATGATGACATACAGGCGATTGCGGATTATGTCGGCGACTCATACTATCTCGCCAAGGTCGCAAAAAGCAGCAATGCGGACACGATAGTGTTCTGCGGTGTGAGGTTTATGGGCGAGAGTGCAAAAATATTAAATCCCGAAAAGACGGTCATTATGCCCGATATGGGTGCGGACTGTCCTATGGCGCATATGGTTGATGAGGAAAAAATCAAGGAGCTTAGGAGAAAATATTCCGACTTGGCGGTAGTGTGTTACATAAATTCCACAGCAGAGGTAAAGGCGCTAAGCGATGTGTGCGTTACATCGTCAAATGCGGTGCGGATAGTAAAGGCACTTGAGAACAAGAACATATATTTTATTCCAGACGAAAATCTCGGACGGTATGTGAGCGAGCTTGTGCCGGAAAAAAATATCATTCTCGGTGACGGCTATTGTCCCGTACATAATGATTTTGACACTATGGAGATAAAGCGCCTTAAAGCGGAACACCCGAACGCACCTGTGCTTTCACACCCGGAATGTCGGAGCGAAGTGCTTGCACTTACGGATTTCACGGGCTCTACCTCGGAGCTTATAGATTATACGGTAAAAAGCGAAAACAACGAGTTTATAATATGCACCGAGCGTGGCGTGCTTTACGAGATGAAAAAAAGAAACCCCGAGAAGAATTTTTACCCTGCGGACAAAGGGCGCATATGCGCCGATATGAAGCTCAACACCCTTGAAAAGCTTCGTTCCGCACTTGAAAACGGCACCAACACAATCGAAGTAAGCGCCGAACTGCGGCAAAGGGCATTGATACCATTAGAGCGTATGATAGAACTCGGCAGGTGAAAATTCCGCATCTCGTACATTGGCACTAAAAGCGCATAGAAAGGATTGATTACAAATGAAAACCGATATAGTTATTGTCGGGACGGGTGTGAGCGGACTGTATTGTGCGCTCAGTTTACCAAAAGACAAAAAAATATTAATGATAACAAAAGAAACCGCCGAGGACAGCGATTCGTTCTTGGCGCAGGGCGGAATATGCGTGCTGAAAAGCGATGATGATTACGACAGCTATTTTGAGGACACAATGCACGCCGGACATTATGAGAACAACAAGCATTCTGTTGAAATAATGATAAAATCATCGCCGAAAGTTATAGAGGAACTTATCGGCTACGGGGTGGACTTTGAGCGTGATGAAAACGGCGGACTGCGCTACACCCGTGAGGGTGCGCACTCGACGCCGAGAATACTTTTTCACCGTGATATAACGGGAAAAGAGATAACGTCAAAGCTTCTTGCCCAAGCGAGAAAGTGCAGTAACATAACCATTAAAGAGCATTTTGCAATGCTCGATATAATAGAGAGCGAAAACGAATGTTTCGGAATAATTGCAAAAGATGAAAACGGAAATATTACCGAAATAAATGCGGACTACACCGTGCTTGCCACGGGCGGAATAGGCGGACTTTACGAAAATTCCACCAATTATCCGCACTTGACGGGCGATGCGCTTGCAATATCGCTGAAGCATAATGTGGAACTTCAAAACATAGATTATATACAAATTCACCCGACAACGCTCTATTCAAAGAAAAGGGGCAGACGTTTTCTTATTTCGGAGTCGGTCAGGGGCGAGGGTGCAATCCTTTTAAATAAGGATATGCAGAGATTTGCCAACGAGCTTTTGCCGAGAGATGTGCTTACAAATGAAATCTTAAAGCAGATGAAAAAGGACGGCACGCCTTACGTATGGCTGTCAATGGCGCCGATACCGAAAGAAACGATAATGTCGCACTTCCCGAACATTTACGAGCATTGCCTTGAAGAGGGCTATGACGTGACAAAAGAGCCTATTCCCGTAGTGCCGAGCCAGCATTATTTTATGGGCGGCATAAAGGTGAATGAGATGTCGAAAACATCTGCGGACAGGCTGTATGCCGTCGGTGAAACAGCCTGCAACGGCGTTCACGGCAAAAACAGGCTTGCAAGCAATTCGCTTTTGGAAAGCCTTGTGTTTGCAAAGCGTGCGGCGGCGGATATTGCGGATACATACACGCCGTCAGAGCCGATACAATACGATTATAAGGACAGTGAAAATGAATACAGGCAAGCGGTGCTTGACGCTATAGAACAGGAGAGAAAACGAAATGAATAATATAACAATGAAAGCAAATGCGGACGAGCTTATAATGCTGGCGCTCCGTGAGGATATAACGAGCGAGGACATAACCACAAATGCGGTTATGCACGAGTACAAAAAAGGCGAAGTGGAGCTTATCTGCAAGCAGAGCGGAATAATAGCCGGACTGGATGTTTTTAAGCGTGTTTTTGAACTGCTTGACGAAAAAACACAGGTGGAGTTTTTCGCAAAAGACGGCGATGCCGTAAAAAACGGCGAACTTGTCGGCAAGGTTACGGGTGATATACGTGTGCTTTTGTCGGGTGAGAGAACGGCGCTTAATTATTTGCAGAGAATGAGCGGTATTGCAACGTACACGAACGAGGTTGCGTCGCTTTTAAAGGGCAGTAAAACAAAACTTCTCGATACAAGAAAGACCACTCCGAATATGCGTGTATTTGAAAAGTATGCGGTAAAGTGCGGCGGCGGATATAACCATAGATACAATCTGTCGGACGGCGTTTTGCTTAAGGATAACCACATTGCGGCGGCAGGCGGAGTAAGAAAGGCTGTCGAAATGGCAAAGGAATACGCTCCGTTTGTGCGCAAAATAGAGGTAGAAACGGAAAATCTTGATATGGTAAAAGAGGCGGTCGAGGCAGGAGCGGATATAATAATGCTTGATAATATGACTCACGATATGATGCGTGAGGCGATTGAACTTATAGACGGCAGAGCGCAGACCGAATGCAGCGGAAACGTAACGCTTGAAAATGTGCAGAAGCTTATCGATTTGGGTGTAGACTATATTTCAAGCGGCGCTCTTACGCACAGCGCACCAATACTGGACTTGTCACTTAAAAATCTGCACGAAATCTGATAAAAGGAGCGGGATTTAATGAAAAGCGTTGAAAGACGTGAAAAAATATTGGAACTTATATCAAAAAGCGAAAAACCCGTTTCCGGCGCAATGCTTGCGGAGCGGACGGGCGTTTCAAGGCAGGTGATTGTCGGGGATATTGCATCGCTGAAAGAGGACGGCTGTGACATAATCGCCACAAGCAAGGGATATATTCTGAGCCGTGCGGAACGTGTGTATAAGGTGGTGCATACGGATGAGGACATTGAAAAGGAGCTTCGGGCGATAGTCGATAACGGCGGTGAGGTGAAGAATGTTTTCGTGTGGCACAGGATATACGGGCGGATAGAGGGTGAGCTTAATATCTCAACCGCCGCCGATGTGACCGAGTATATGAAAAGCCTTAAAAACGGCAGATCAAGTCCGCTTAAGAATGTGACGTCGGGTTATCATTATCACACCGTTTATGCGGACAGTGAGGCAGTTTTGGACAAAATAGAATTAGTGCTTAAGGATATGGGATTTCTCTGTGACGAGGCTTAAAAAAATTTTTTGAAAAAATTTACTTTTTTCTGCAACATTTTCGGACTTTGAATTGTATATATAGTGAGGACCTCAAAAAACGAAACTCAAAAAAACAAATATAAAGGAGAAATGTGTTATGAAAAAAGCAATTAGTATAATGTTAGTATGTGCGGCTCTTGCATCATCGGGTGCGCAGGCAGTTTTTGCAGAGGAGCCTATGGTAATATCCGCAAAGAACGAAGCGATTTCAATTCTTGTTGACGGCAAGGCTTTTGACCTGGGCGATACGGCGGCGTATGAGTCGGGAAAATGCACAATGGTTCCCGTAAGAAAGATTGCCGAAAAGCTTGGTTATAAAGTTGAATGGGACAGCGAGCATCAGGGAGTAAAGCTTGATAACGGCGAGGTAAACACGATATTGTATATCGGTACGGACCGCTATTATATGGCATCGTCAACAGCTGACGGAATGTCGGCACCCACACCGCTCGGAGCGGCTCCGGCACTTGTAAACGGCGTTACATATGTTCCTACGGGTATATTTGAAATACTCGGCGAAAAAGTAAGCGTAAAAGGTGAGGACAACACGCAGATACCTAATCCGTTTACGGAGCATAAAGACCTTGAAAGTGCAAAAGCAGCAGTGAACTTTGAGGCAAAGACCCCGTCAAAGCTTCCCGCCGGATACAAGCTTACGGCTGTTTCAACAATGGGAAATGACTTTTTGCAGGTTTTCTATGAAAACGGCGATAATGAAATTAACTACAGAACAGCTAAAGGCAAGGACGACATCAGCGGCGACTACAATGTATACAAGAACAAAAAGACCGTTAAAATCGGCGATTACAGCGTAACGTTCAGAGGTAATGACGGCGTATCGAATGCAATCTGGACCGACGGCGAAACAGCATACTCGGTATATGCAAACAAAGCCGTTACCGAAAAAGAAATGACGGAGATTATAGCAAGCGTTAAATAAGGAGAACGATTATGAAAAGGTTTTTGACGGGGATTATTCTGACAGCGTGTATTTTATCTTTCGCAGTACCTGCATTTGCTGAGAATTATAAAATAATCGTTCGCGGAAATATTACAGCAACCGACGATTTGCCGTGCGAGCCGTATTATGAGGGCGAAAGTCTTATGGTTCCTTTGAGAAAGATAAGTGAAGCACTCGGATATAAAGTAGAATGGAATTCTGCTGAGGATAAAATCACGGTGGACGATGATTATATACAAAAAGCAAGCTTGCGTGACGGAACGGCAGAGGTCGTTTTTGACGGAAAGCTAAAAGCGATAAATATGAGCAGAACGGTTGAAAATCCTGCAAAAACCGTTGTTCACGACGGCTGTACTTATGTTCCGCTTGAATTCTTTAAGGAGTTTTTAAACGACGCGGAGGTAAATGGAAAAATTATAACGGTATCTCCGAGTATGGCTTATATATGCGAATAAGAAAAAAGAAGAAACGTCAAAATGAAATTATTTTGACGTTTCTTCTTTTTTTACGAAACTTTTTCGCTTAAAAAAATATTGACAATGCATATAAAAGCTGTATAATGAAAATCAGAAAAATATTTTTTTTAAAAGGAGCTTAAAAAATGACGGAAATAACCATAGATCTTCTTAAGAGGGACGGAAAAATAAAGCCGATGAATGCGGTAAACAACGGTCCCACATCACCCACGGTAAGAAAAACATATACAAGCTTTGACGCATACAAGGCGGCGCATATCCCGTTTGCGAGAAATCATGACGCATCATTTTTTACGGGATACGGCGGTGAGCATACGGTGGACGTACACAGAATTTTCAAAAATTTTGACGCCGATGAAAACGATCCCGCATCATACATATTCGAGCCGACGGACGAATACCTGAAAACGACTCTTGATGCAGGCACAAAGATATTTTACCGCCTGGGCGCATCTATAGAGCATGGATATAAATACGGCACAAGAGTGCCGAAAGACTTTGCAAAATGGGCGAGAATATGCGAGCATATAATCCGCCACTACAACGAGGGCTGGGATAACGGCTTTCATTACGGAATAGAGTACTGGGAAATATGGAATGAGCCTGACTGCCGTAATGCCGACGGTTCAAACCCGTGCTGGCAGGGAACGAGCGAACAGTTTATAGAATTTTATACGGTTGCCGCGAAGTATCTGAAATCATGCTTCCCCGAACTGAAAATAGGCGGTCCGGCATTTACAAGTCCGTGGGACAGCGGCAGCGGTGAGAAAGAAAGATTTCTCGATGCAATCGTAAAAAACAATACGCCGTTTGATTTTTATTCGTTCCACTGGTACGGCAGAAAAATAGAAAACATTATTGAAACCTTTAACAAGGGCAGAGAGGAACTTGACAAAAGAGGTCTTAGCGATGTTCCGGTAATTCTTAACGAATGGAATTACGTAAGCGGCTGGATGGGAGATGAATGGAACTATACGATCAAAACGGAGAAAAATCTCAAAGGTGCGGCGTTTGTGTCAGGAGTAATGTGTGCCGGACAGGCAAATCCCGTAGATATGCTTATGTATTACGATGCACGCCCGTGCGTAATGAACGGAATGTTTAAAAACGAAACGTATGAGTGCTTAAAGCCGTATTATGCGTTTGTTATGTTTGACGCACTGGCACAGCTCGGAACTTATGTACCTGCCGAGTACGGCGATATATACGGCTGTACTGCAACGGACGAAAAGGATTATGCTGTAATGCTCACGTATTATAATGATGATGACAATGCAGAAGAAAAAGAAGTAAAGGTTGACTTTAAAAATGCTTCCGGCAAATTCAAGGCAAGCTACTATGTGCTTGATGAGGAACACGACCTTACGCTTATGCGTGAGGAGATATTTGCCTCGGAGAATTTCTCGGCATATCTGAAAATGCCGCTTAACGCATCGGTATTAATAAAGCTCGAAACAGTTTAATACACAATAAAAATCCACCCGCATATCGGGTGGATTTTTATTGTTATTGCGTGATTGCCGTAAGCTCTATCGTATCGCCGTGTTTATCTGCGGTTATAACTGTTCCGTTGGAGATAAGTCCCTTAAGCGAGAGCATCGAAAGCTTATCTTCGATAAGCTTTTGTATCGAGCGCTTGAGCGGTCTTGCTCCGTATTTTGCATCATATCCGTTTTCGAGTATAACGTCCTTTGCCTCATCCGTTACGATAAATTCCGCACCCTTTTCGTGTACGGCTTTTATAATGTCTTTAAGCAACAGGTCGATTATCTGCTTTAATTCCGGCTTGGTGAGCGGTTTGAAGGTCACAATATCGTCAATTCTGTTTAAAAATTCGGGTCTGAAAAGCTGTTTCAGACTCTTGTCGACATTATCCGAAAGCGTAAGCTCGTCATTTGCCATAAATCCCGACGCTTTGCTTTTAAATTCCGAACCGGCGTTTGTGGTCATAATAATGATTGTGTTTTCAAAATTCACTATCTTGCCGTGACTGTCCGCCACACGTCCGTCATCGAGTATCTGCAAAAACAGATTAAATACATCGGGGTGCGCTTTTTCTATTTCGTCAAGCAGTATAACCGAATACGGCTTTCTGCGTACCTTTTCCGTAAGCTGACCGGCATCGTCATAGCCGACATATCCGGGGGGCGAGCCGATAAGCTTTGATACCGAGTGCTTTTCCATATACTCGGACATATCAATTCTTATCAAGGCTTCCTCGCTGTCAAACATAACCTCTGCAATGGTCTTTACAAGCTCCGTCTTGCCGACGCCCGTAGGACCTGCAAAAATGAACGAAACGGGGCGTTTTCTCACATTTATGTCCGCACGCCCACGACGTATGGCTCTCGATACAGCCTCTACTGCCTCGCTCTGACCTATAACACGCTCGTGTATTCTCGACTCCAAGCCGAGGAGCTTTTCTGTTTCGCTTTCGGTAAGCTTGTGAACGGGTATTTTTGTCCAGCTTTCTATAACTGCGGCAACGTCATCTGTGGTGATTTGTGCTTTTGCCGCCTCTGCCTCGATTATTTCAAGCTTTTCACTAAGCTGTATTTTTTCGGTTTTGAGGTTTGCCACACGCTCAAAATCCTGCGCATCTGTTGCGGCGGCAATGTCGCTGTCAATAGCACTGACTTTTTCTTTCAGCTTTGCGGCGTCGTAGATGGCTCTGTTTTTGAGATTTACTCTTGAGCCTGCCTCGTCTATAACGTCTATCGCCTTGTCGGGGAGAAACCTGTCCGTAATGTATCTTTCGGACATACGCACGGCTTCCTCAATGACTTTTTCACCTATTTTTACGTGATGATAATTTTCGTAATAGTCCTTTATACCGTTTAATATCTCTATGCTTTCGGCTATTGAAGGCTCATCTATAAGCACAGGCTGGAAACGGCGTTCAAGGGCGCTGTCCTTTTCAATAAATTTTCTGTATTCCGAAAGCGTTGTTGCGCCGATAATCTGTATTTCGCCGCGTGCAAGTGCAGGTTTTAATATGTTTGCGGCGCTCATTGCGCCCTCTGCGTCACCGGCGGCAACAATATTGTGTATTTCGTCTATAACAAGTATTACATTGCCTGCCTCGGAGGCTTCATTTAAAAGGCTTTTGAGTCTTGCCTCAAACTGTCCTCTAAACTGCGTTCCCGCAACTATTGCCGTGAAGTCGAGAAGATATACCTGGTATCCGAAAAGCTTCGGCGGTACTTTCTGCTCGAATATTCTGCACGCCAAACCCTCCGCAACGGCGGTTTTACCAACGCCCGGCTCACCCAAAAGTACGGGGTTGTTTTTTGAACGCCTGTTCAGTATTTGAATAACACGCTCTATTTCCTCGTTGCGGTTTACCACTCTGTCGACTTTTCCCACTGCCGCTTTTGCGGTGAGGTTTGTTCCGTAGGTATCAAGCATGCTCTTTTTCTTATTTTTGCCCTTTGCGGACTTCTTATGTGTCTGCTCGCCGGTTTCATGACCGCCGCCGAACATATTGCCGAAAAATTCGCTCAGCGGAGCGGTTGCCGCACCGCCCTCGTCGTCATCTCCGCCGCTCATCTCCTGCATAAGCGAGTTGATGTCGCCGCCGTCCTGCGCACCGCCCATATTCTCTATAAATTCGGACATCTGCGTGTTTAACGAATCCAAATCCTCGTCAGATACTCCGAACTGTTTTATCATATTGTTGAGCGGCGCAATGCCCAATTCTTTTGCACAAGGCAGGCACAAGCCCTCGCTCGTTGTTTTGTCGCCCTCCATTTTGGTTATATACAAAACGGCGGGATTTTTCTTACATCTTGAACATAAATCCATTCCATATAAATCCTTTCAGATTAGTCTATCGGATATTATAACATAAAATCCTTATTAATTAAAGCCTTTTTTAATATGTTTACAAAATATTTATTTTCTATGTGTATTTGTTTAATAAATGCTTGAAATGTCGGCGATTATGGTGTATAATGTGATTGGAATATTTTTTATACAAGGAGAAGTTGAATATGTACGACACAAAAAAAGCATATGAGCTTGCAAAAGAGTATTATGCCGCATACGGCATAGATGTTGATAAGGCGATTGAAATCTGTGACAAAACACCGATTTCAATGCACTGCTGGCAGGGAGATGACGTTATCGGCTTTGAAAAGCGTGACGGCGGACTTACCGGCGGAATACAGACAACGGGAAATTACCCCGGTGCGGCAAAAACGGCTGATGAGCTGCGAGCAGATATTGAAACGGCAATGCAGTTCATTCCGGGTGAACTTAAGGTAAATCTTCACGCAAACTATCAGGAGGCTGATACTTTCGTTGATCGTGATGAAATCACTCCCGAAAACTTCAAAAACTGGGCTGACTGGGCAGTTGAAAAGGGAATAGGTCTTGATTTCAATCCTACATATTTTTCGCACCCGAAAAGTGAAAAGGCAACATTGTCGTCATCTGACGAGGATATAAGAAAATTCTGGGTACGTCATGGTATTGCGTGCCGCAGAATAGGCGAGTATTTCTATAAGAGAACGGGCAAGGTGTGCGTTATAAACCACTGGACTCCGGACGGCGACAAGGAATTTCCGGTTGACACTCTTACACCCCGTCTGCAGTTAAAGAAAAGCTATGACGAGATATTCGAGGCTACAAAAGACGTTGAGGGCGTTATGGACGGCATCGAATCAAAGGTGTTCGGTATAGGTGCGGAAAGCTTTACGGCAGGTTCGCACGAATTCTGTATGGGATACGTTATGAGCAAAAATTCGGACCATATTATAATGACGCTCGATACGGGTCATTATCACCCGACCGAAACGGTTTCGGCAAAGCTCGGCGCAATATATGCATTCCAGGATCACGTTCTTCTGCACGTTTCACGTCCGATCAGATGGGACAGTGACCATGTTGTTGCGTTCGATGATGAAACAAAGGCTATCATGGAGGAACTTGTACGCCTCGGAAAGCTTGACAAAACATACATAGCAACCGATTTCTTCGACGCATCGATAAACAGAATTGCGGCATGGGTAATCGGACTCAGAAACACAAGAAAGGCAATGCTTTATGCACTTTTACAGCCTACGGAGGAAATGAAAAAGATTGAAGCCGACGGCGACGTAAGCGCACGTTTGGCATATACGCAGGAGTTTAAAGCGGCACCGTTCTCGCTTGTATGGGACTACTATTGCGAAAAATCAAACAAAGGCATCGGACTCGACTGGCTCAAAGAAGTAAAAAAATACGAAAATGAAGTTTTGTTAAGTCGATAATTGTTGAAAAAGAACAAATTTTACGAAATTTGTTCTTTTTTTGTGTGTGATATTAATAAATAATTGACTTTAATGAAAATATGTGATAAAATAAAATATAATAATTATTGCGCTTTATCGTAAATAGATAACAGGCAGTGATATAGGGGGATTTTTATGTCTTATTTGGTTGTTGTTGCACATCCGGACGATGAGATTTTGGGAGCCGGTGCAACAATAAAAAAGCTTACCGAAAAAGGTGAAAAAGTGCATATATGCATTATGTCATCAAAAGCGGAGGCAAGAACACTTAAACCGTGTGACAATGAGCTTCAGGAAAATTGTGACTCGGCACTTAATTCAGCAGGTGCGGCAAGCATTATAAAAGGAAGTTTTCCGAACATAAAGATGAATACGATTCCGCATTTGGAGCTTGTTCAGTTTATCGAAAAATGTATTATCGATACCGATGCGGACGTTGTTGTGACGCATCACCCGTCGGATTTAAACAATGACCATGCGCAGACTTCGAGGGCGTGTCAGGCGGCTGTCAGACTGTTTCAGAGAAATCCGAATGTAAAACCTATGAAGGCATTTTTGTATATGGAAGTGCCGTCCGCAACGGATTGGTCGCTTGATCCCGATGGAATATTCAGACCGAATATCTTTGTCGAAACAGGAGAAAGACTTATAGACGAAAAAATAAAAATGCTCGGTATGTATAAAGGCGTAATGCGCGATTATCCGCACCCGAGAAGTGCCGAGGCGATTAAGGGTCTTGCGGCATACAGGGGCGGTCAGGTCGGCTGTTTTTATGCGGAAGCCTTTGAACTGGCATTCGGGAGGATTTAAGTATGCGGACTTTTCAGTACATATTAAAGCGTATTTTTGATTACGGTTTCTCGGTACTGCTTGTAATTTGTTCATCGCCGTTTATGCTTGCGGCAATGCTTACGGTAAAGCTGTGTTCGCCGGAGGATTCGATATTTTTTAAACAAGTCAGAATAGGCAAAAACGGAAAAGAAATTACAATATACAAGCTCAGAAGTATGACAAACGAGCGTGACGCAAACGGAGAACTTTTGCCCGATGAGGACAGACTTAAGCTGTGGGGAAAAATAATCCGAAAAACCAATCTGGACGAAATTCCGCAGGTTAAGAACATTTTTTGCGGCGAAATGTCTTTGATAGGTCCGCGTCCGCTGCTCCCGAGAGAAATGCAGGTTATGACGGCGGAGGAGCAGAAGCTCCGTCAGAGCGTGCTGCCGGGAATTACCGGCTGGGAGGCAATAAACGAAAACCAAAGCGATGACAGGCACGAAATGGCGCTTTTGGATTTGTATTATGTAAAAAATCAGTCGGTGCTTTTGGATTTGAAGATTTGCTTTAAAACGGCGTATGTTATATTCTTTAACAGACGTCCGTCCGACGAGCTCAGAGCGCCGAAAATGGAGAAAGAGGTTGTAAATAAATGATTGTATCCATACATCAGCCGGATTATATTCCGTACATAGGTTATTTTTATAAAATTTCGAGATCGGATAAGTTCGTATTTCTGGACGATTGCCAGTTTTCAAACGATAATATGCATAACTGGAACAGGATAAAAACACCGCAGGGCGAGTGTAAATTAAAAATACCGGTTGAACAGCATCTTGGCGACAATATCAACAAAGTAAGAACACGTGACGAGCTTAAGTGGAAGAAAAAACATCTTAAAACGATTGAGATGAATTATTTGCGTGCGCCGTATTTCAAGGAGATATTCCCGAAATTCGAGGAGCTTGTAAATCGTGACTATACCAATATTGCCGATATGAATATAGCCGTTAATACCTGGATAGCGAAAGAGTTTGGCTTTAAGGCGGAGTTTTCGAGAAGCTCCGAAATGCCGATAGATACCGTGAATGAGGAGCGTGTCATAGAAATATGCAAAATGCTCGGCGGTGACGAGTACATTTCGGGAAACGGCGCAAGGGCATATCAGAAACAGGAGCATTTTGACGAGGCAGGCGTAAAGCTTACATATACGGACTATAAGCCGATAGTATATCATCAGCTTTGGGGCGAATTTATCGAAAATATGTCGGTAATTGATTATATCTTCAACTGTGGCTTTGACTGGGATAACGTAAAAAAATCTTTGGAAAGCTAAGGGGTTATTAATGAAAGAAACGGGAAGCTTCATAGAGATGCAGTTCCGAAAAGGTATGGCGCTGTACAAAGACGGACCTGATGTTATTGCACTGAACAGCGGACGTGCCGCAATATACCATGCATTCAGGTGTACGGGAGCGGACTGCATTTATCTGCCGTATTATCAGTGCGATACGGTGAGGGATTTTCTTTTAAAAAAGAACGTAAAAATAAAATATTATTACATAAACAGCGAATTTGAGCCGATTTTGGACGGAAACGAGCCTAATTCCGCCGTTTTGCTTGTAAATTATTACGGTGTTATGAGCGGCGGCAGAATGAAACGGCTTGCCGGAAAGTATAAGAATGTCATAATAGATAATTCACAGGCGTTTTTTTCAAAACCGCTGGAGAATTGTATGAATGTGTACTCGGCAAGAAAATTTGTAGGAGTTCCCGACGGTGCATATGTTGTTGGGAAAAATGCAGGCAGATTTGAATACGAGCAGGGGTATTCGTCGGATACGGCGCTGTTTTTATTACAGCGCATTGAGTACGGATGTGAGGGAAAAACCTATGAAAGCCGTATGGTGAACGAGCATAGAATAGACAGCGAGGACATAAAGAAAATGTCGCCGCTTACCCGTGCAATCCTTGACGGAACGGATTATCAAAACATAATAGACCGCAGACGTGAAAATTTTTCCGCGGCAAGAGCGCTGTTTGATAAAATCAACAGGCTTGATATAGGCGCTTTTTGCGATGATGAAACCGTGCCTATGGTATATCCGCTTGTTGCAGAGGACGACGGATTGCTCGGTGTTCTTTTGGAGCATAAGCATTTTCAGGGTCATTGGTGGAGCTATTTGCTCGATGAAGTTGCGGAGGATACGTTTGAGTATTATATTTCAAGATACGTTATACCGATAACGATTGATCAGCGGTATAACGGGGACGATATAAAAGAGATATATTCTGTTGTTAAGGAAAGGGTGCAGAGATGAAAAAAGCGTTGATGATAGCGCCTATGGCGTCGCTGCACAGACGGTTTAACGGCGTAAATATAAAAGTATTAAAAGATCTCGGGTATGAGGTGCATCTGGCGGCAAACTTCAGCGTGCAGAACGGAAGCGAGGCGGCAAATGCGGAATATGAAAAGCAGTGCCGTGAAGATGGAATTATAACGCATAATATAGGTTTTTACCGTGCCGCAAGCTTAAAAAATGCCGCGGTTGTGAAAAAACTTGCTCAGATGATAGAGGAGGGCGGATACGATATTGTTCATGCCCATTCCGAAACGGGCGGATTGCTTTTTAGGCTTGCAATGAAAAAGAAAAGAACATACAAAGCGATATATACTCCGCACGGAATGTCTTTTTATAAGGGCAGTTCGGTGTTAAGCCGGGCGGTGTACCGTCCGGCAGAAAAGTGGATATGCTCCGCAATGGACACCAATATTGCCATGAATAACGAAGAATATGCCGTGTTGGAAAAATGGAACAAATCTACAGCGTGCTATGTTCACGGAATAGGCTTGGATTTGGGAAAATTCAGAGACAAACCCGACAGAGTGCAGGTACGGGAAAAACTCGGTATAAATGATGAAGCGGTTATTATAACTGCGGTGGGAGAACTTAACAAAAACAAGAATCACCGTGTTATAATCGAGGCTTTAAGCAAACTCAAAAACAGAAATGTATATATGTTTATATGCGGTGTGGGCGATTTGCAAAATGAGCTTGAGGAAATGATACGCTCGCACGGGTTGGAAAATCGGGTTAAGCTTTTGGGATACAGAAACGATATAAAGGATATTCTTTATGCAAGCGATATTTTTGCGTTTCCGTCATATCATGAGGGACTGCCGGTTTCCGTAATGGAGGCAATGTGTACGGGACTTCCCGTTGTATGCTCCGACATACGTGGAAACAACGACTTGATACAGCCCCAAAAAGGCGGTTATTTGTGCAATCCCGACAGCAGTGATGAGTTTTGCAAAGCGGTTGCGGAACTTATTGCGGACGAAACCGCGCGCAGAAAAATGGGTGCATACAATGCGGATATTATAGAGGTCTACGGCAGAGAAAACGTTGCCGCAGAGCTGAGAGAGGTTTATGTATGAATGAGCTTATAAGTATAATAATTCCCGTATACAATGTCGGGAAATATCTCGGAAAATGTCTTGACAGCGTCATAAATCAGACGTATCATAATATAGAGATTATATGCGTTAATGACGGCAGTACCGATAATTCGTATGATATTTTGCTTGAATATGCAAAAAAGGACAGTAGAATAAAGGTTATAAATCAGAAAAATGCGGGTGTTTCAGCGGCGCGGAATACAGGACTTGATACGGCAGCGGGCAAATATATTATGTTTATAGACAGCGATGATTGGGTTGACGATAATATATGTGAAGAATTGTATACCGCACTTTACAAAAATAAATCTGATGCAAGTATGTGCTGCTATGCAAGGGAATTTAAGGATCATTCTTTGAACAGTGAAATATTCGGCGATGATTATGCATTTACAGGTAACAGTTTTAAAGAGGAATTTTTTGCGCGCCTTATAGGTGTAAAAGACAGTGGGTTGACAGAACCGCAAAACAGCGATGCGCTTATATCTCCCTGTATGCAGCTATTCATAAGAGAAAAAATCGCAGATATACGTTTTGAAGATATTAAGAATATAGGGACATCTGAAGACTGGCTTTTTCAGATAGAAGTATATCAAAAATGCAATTCGATAACATATATCAATAAGCCATTGTATCATTACAGAAAAACAAATGAAGGGTCGATAACAACAAAATATAAAGCGGATTTGTTTGAAAAGTGGACAAATCTGTATAATAAGGTTTTTGCTTTGCTGAAAAACAATGAAATGTATTGCGTGTATGAAAAATATGTTAACAATAAAATTGCGGTTACAGTACTGTTTTTGGGACTTAACGAGATAAAATCAGATAAGGGGATACTTGCGCAGTCAAGACGATTAAAAGAAATTTTAAAAAATCCGAGATATGAAAAAGCGTATGCACAGCTTACAATGAAATATTTTCCCGTTCATTGGCGTGTGTTTTTCGGCTTGGCAAAGCATAAATGCACACTGCTTATGGTGTGTATGCTTAATGTAATAGAATTTTTAAGAACTCACAGGAGATAGAAATGGAAAAGGTTTCAATAATTATTCCCGTGTATAACAGCGAGAAAAATATACACGGAGCAGATTACTTAAGACAGGCAATTGACAGCGCATTAGCTCAGACATATAAAAATATTGAGGTGGTCGTGGTAAACGACGGCTCAAAGGATAACGGAAAAACGGAGGAAACGGCGCTTTCTTACGGAGATAAGATAAAGTACATAAAAAAGGAAAACGGCGGAGTTTCGACGGCGCTTAATACCGGCATAAAAAATGCGGAGGGCGAGTGGATTTCTTGGCTGTCGCATGATGATTTGTATACATCGGATAAGATAGAAGTGCAGATGGACGACGTAAGAAAAATGCAGGAAAAAACTGTTGATTACAAACGCATACTCTACTATTGCGACGGCGGATTTATAAATTCAAACGGTGATGAGATTAAAAAGAACGAATGGACAATAAGCGGCGGCTTGTATGACAATACGGATATTATTTTAAAACTTTTTAAGGGTTATCCTCTCGGGGGCTGCGGTTTGCTTATGCCAAAGAATATGTTTGATGAAATAGGCGGTTTTGATGAAGAAATGCGCTATATGCAGGACTGGATTATGTGGGTAAAAGCGTTTATTTCGGGATATAAATTTTTTGTTAATAACAGGGTTATGTCTTATACAAGAATACATAATATGCAGACTTCGACTACGGGAAAAGATTATTATCTTGCCGACAGAATAAAAATAGGCAATTACCTTACAGAAAACCTTGACAGAACTGTCGGAGGAGAAAATATTGACTTTTTAAAGGCGTATATGTATTGTTCTATGAGAGCAAATAACGTTGAAATATCAAATAACATATATAAAATATTAAAAAGCAAGGGAAGAGTTAATGTAAGGGACATTATCGGAATTCGGTTTGCAAAAATGTACGGGTCAATGCGAAAGGCAGCAATTACATTATACTATAAAATCAGATTTAATACAGGGAGATAGTTATATGAAAAAAGCGGCGATAATAACTTTTCATGCATCGCACAACTACGGCTCTATGCTGCAGGCATACGCTTTGCAGAGAACCGTAGAGAATATGGGTATTGATTGCGATATTATAAATCTCCGTACAGAAAGACAGAGAGATTTGTATACGGTGTTTACACGCAGAAAAGGTGCAAAGTATATAATTAAGAATTTATCGCATCTTGCATATTATAAACCGCTTACAAAAAAATATAATAATTTTGAAAATTTTATTTCAAGCAATATGAAGCTTACCGAAAACGAATACAAGACGCTTGAAGAACTTCAAAATGCAGATTTACAATATGATTATTACATATCGGGGAGTGATCAGATATGGAATCCCGTTCCGGCTGATTTCGACTGGTCATACTATCTGCCGTTTGTAAAAAACGGAAAGAGAATTGCATATGCTCCGAGTTTCGGTCAGCTTTCGAGTACAGGCGATGAGGAAACCTCGGAAAAAATAAAACAATGCTTAAAAGAATACGACAGCATTGCCGTAAGAGAGAAAGGCTCCCGTGAAAATGTGAGTAAGCTTACGGGTAAGAGTGTTGATATTGTTTTAGACCCGACTTTGCTTGTCAGTGCCGAAGAATGGGATAAGCTTTTACCGAAAAAAAGAAGCGTTGACGGGGATTATATATTCCTGTATACGCTGTTTGCAACGCCCGAAATAATGAAAATTGCAAAATATTTTTCAAAGAAACTCGGAATACCTGTTGTGACATCAAACTTTTCAAATCAGATTGATGTGCTAAATCCGTTTGTAAAACGTTATGCTTCGGGTCCGTCTGAGTTTCTCGATTTGGTGAAAAATGCAAAGCTTGTTCTGGCGTCATCGTTTCACGGAACGGTGTTCTCGGCAATATACAAAAAGCCGTTCTTTTCTGTCGGAGGCAGTAAAGATGCGCGTATTTCAACTTTGCTTGATATTTTGCATTTGCCGGAACGGAGCATTGATATTGATGATTATAAGAATAAGATTGACAATTCGTTTGATATAGATTACGGTAATTCCGAAATTGACAAAGAGATTGAACACAGTATGAATTACCTGAAAGGGGCTTTGGAAGTTGGAGATATGCAGTAGGGAAAAATGCACCGGCTGTATGGCGTGTGCATTTGTATGTCCGCAAAAGTGCATAGTGACGTCCGAGGACGAAATCGGTCATTATATGCCCGAAATTGACAAGAAAAAATGTATAGATTGCGGCGCCTGCAAGAGAATATGCCCAAGCCTGAACGCTGTTGAACGTAGCAGACCCGATAAGGCATTTGCCGCGGTGAGCAAGGATTATAATGAATATATAACAAGCTCATCGGGCGGTGTGGCTGCCGTTATGTCAAGATGTACTATTGAAAACGGCGGTGCCGTTTACGGCTGTACGGGAACAAAAGGATATGATATTTGTTATATAAGAATTGATAATCCCGATGAGCTTTGGAGATTAAAGGGTTCAAAGTATGTTGAAAGCAGAACGGGCGATTGCTATAATGAGATAAAAAAGGATTTATCGGACGGAAAACAGGTATTGTTTATCGGCACGCCCTGCCGCGCGGCGGCGGCAAAAAAGCTGTTCGGCAATAACGAAAGATTTTTCGTGATTGATTTGATATGCCACGGAGTTCCGCCTATGCGGCTTTTGCGTGAGCATATATCTTCAAAAATAAGCGATGAACCCGATGAAATAAAATTCAGAGACGGACAGGATTTTACAATTTGTGCGGCAAGAAAAGGAATAACACTGTATAAATCGCAGGATTTACGTGATTTGTATTATACAGGATTTTTTAAGAGGCTGTATTTCAGAAAATCCTGCTACAGTTGTCAATACGCAAATGCGGAGCGTGCCGGAGATTTAACGATAGGAGATTTCTGGGGCGTAGGGAAATTAAATAAAATAACAAGTGCTAAAGAGGGCTTATCCGTAATTTTGGTAAATACCGAAAAGGGTAAAGCATTGCTTGAAAACTGTAAAGGTGCATTTGAAATTGAGGAACGCAGTGCGGAGGAGGCAATATCGGGAAACGCACAGCTCAAAAGACCGTCGGAAAAACACAAAAATACGGACAAATTCAGAGAACTGTATCCCAAACTCGGCTTCAAAAAAGCCGCTAACAGATGCCTTGTAATAAACAGGATAAAATATCTTATTTTATCACTTTATAATAAAGCAAAGAAATAAGGAGCATACATAAATGTTAATGACGTGGATATATCTTGCATCGCTGGCATTGTGCTATATTGTAGACAATAAGATGACAAGAATAACTAAAACAGAACAAAGAGACAGAAATTTCTTCATGACAGCACAGATGATTTTTGTTATATACTTAGGCTGTATGATGGGATTTCGTGATTTAAGCGTCGGTGCAGATACAAAAAGTTATGTTGAAGCTTTTGAGCAGATGAAACACACAACCTTTGCGTCCATTTTTGATTCCGATACGAGAGCAAAGGAATATTTATATAATGCTGTTACAAAAATATTATATATGTGGACAGAAAACAGGTTTGTATTCACAACATTTTTTGCAATGGCTTTCTCAATGGCTTACGGATATACGGTACATAAATTATCGGATAATTATTTTATATCGTATGTGGTGCTTTTGGTACTGTATATGAGCTTTATAATTTCCGGTATGCGTCAGGTGGCGGCGATGAGCATATTGCTGTTATCCTATCCGTTTATCAAAAAACGTAAGTTTATACCGTTTTTGCTGTGTGTTGCACTCGCATACTTTTTCCATAATACGTCCGTTATATTTGTCATTGCGTATTTTATGGCAAACAAAAAAATGGGTTGGCTGCAGATTTCAATAATTGCGGCGGCATTGATACTTACGTATGCTTTGCCGAATGTGACGACAAAGTTTTTGTACGAAACAATAGCATGGGAGAGACTTGAGAACTACCAGTCGTATGATAAAACTTTAAATGTAAGCGGATTTATAATCAAAATGTGTATATTTGTATTTAACTTATACCACTATAAGGCAGTTGTAAAGAAAAACGAAAACAATTTGTTTCTTTATAATATGTCCGCATTGGGAGTTGCGCTTGAAGCGTTTACGGTAATTATGTCACAGGCATTCAGAATGAGTATGTATTTCAGTATTTTTGATACAATTCTTCTGGCGAATGTTGTACAGGATTTTGAAACAAACAAGCAAAATAAATATTCGGAGAAAATTCTGACATTTGTTTTGGTTGTAGGATTGCTGGCGATATACTACTTTATTATATCTCAGCCGTTGGTATATAAAATGGGAATTTTCGGAGGTTAATATGAAAATTGCGGTTATTGCAGATCAGGGCGGAAGCGGTGGCTTAATAGCGTATTTAAACGGGATTTTGTCCGTTAAAACAGAGCATGCAGTGAATGTGTATTGTACAGATGCGTTTAAGCTTTCCGACTGCGCCGAAAATGTTAATATAATAAGGACGGATTATGCATACGAGTCGGGAAAGGAAATATTCCTTAATAAGCCGTTAAGACCCGAACTTATAAAAATGGTTGACGAATTTAATCCCGATATTGTCTTGTTTGCGTGCGGCTGGATAAGAAAAGGACTTGAAAAATACCCGAACGTTATGGTATTGCACAATCAGCTTTACATAGACAATGCCGCTTTTTGTCAGACGGTAACGCCTAAAAGCTTCTTGCCGCTGCTCGGATTTCGGTGCATTGTACGCCGCTCGATCAAAAATGCGGACGGTGTGATATTCTTAAGCGATAAGTCAAAGAAAGACACTGATAAAGCAAAATTACGCTATAAAAACGGAAAAGTTGTGTATTTCGGGTTAAACCCGATTGCGTTTGACGATACATTCGGGCGCTATGATATGCACGATCCCGTCCGTATGCTGTATGTATCGTCGTTTCACAAATATAAAAATCATGACAATTTGTTCGGCGCAGTAAAGATTTTAAAAGACAGCGGATATGAAATACAACTTGATTTAATCGGCAGCGGTCCGAAAAACAGAGAAGATGAGCTTAAAATGTTGGCAAAGACGCTTGAAATAGAGGAGAATATTAATTTCTGCGGCTGGAAATCGCAGGAGGAGGTATTTGCGGCAATGGACGACTCGGATATATTTGTTTATCCGAGCGCTGTGGAGTCTACGGGACTCGGAGTTATGGAGGCGATGGCAAGAGGTATGTACATAGCCTGTTCAAAGATGTCGTGTATGCCCGATGTACTGAAAAATTTCGGGGTGTACTTTGATCCGAAGCTTGAACAAGGTATAGCAAACGCTTTGGAAATGCTTATAAAAAGTCCATGCGTGTGCGGGGAAATAGTATCGGAAGGGGCTGAATATGCAAAGCGGTACACATGGGAAAACGCAGTAAAGGGGCATTGCGAGTTTTTTGAAGAATTACGGAGCAGAGTATGAGAATAGGAATAATAACATTTCATTGGGCAACGAATTACGGTGCGGTTTTGCAGTCGTATGCGCTTTGCCGATATCTCACAGCTTTGGGTAATGACGTACAGCTGATAGATTACTATCCGCAAAAATACAAAAAAACAATTCCGGCATCGTTTATGACAAAGCATTTAAGACTGATACCGGGACGGTTAAAGGAAATATCAAAAGAAAAACAGATAGAGAAATTCCGTGAAAAATATCTGAAAAGAACAGAATATTTCAGTTCGAGGAAAAAACTTGCAGCGCTTGATTTCGACTGCTACATATGCGGCAGTGACCAGATATGGAATGAGAGTTTTATTCAACATGCCGAGCGTGGACTTACGTATGCGTACTTTCTTGATTTCGCAAAAAAGGATAAGATACTTGCTTCGTATGCGGCAAGTTTCGGTACGGAACGATACAACGAAATGCTTAAACCATATGTAAAAAGACATTTGCAAAGGCTTGATTTTATATCCGTGCGTGAAAACACTGGACTTGATATTCTGGCAGATATGGGTATAGAGGACGCTTGTATAGTGCCGGATCCGACTCTGTTGTTGACAAAAGAAGATTACGAAAAACTTTTGGTTAAGAACAAAAACGAAAATAAGTACAATTTTATATATATGTTGCACGGAAGGCTTTCCGATGCGGAACAAATCGCAAAAAGCCTTGATACGGCGGAAAATATTATATGCGACAACATAGGAATTGAGGAATGGCTTACAAATATATATTATGCGGAGCATATAGTTACCAATTCATTTCACGGGACGGTATTTTCAATTCTGTTTGAAAAGCCGTTTACGGTGGTACTGATAAACAAATCGGGTATGAATGACAGGCTTATTACTTTGCTTTCGAGGCTGGGACTGGAAAACAGGATAAGCACCGATAATTCAAAAGCGATTGATGAGCCGATAGACTGGAAAATCGTAAGAGAAAAGCTTGACGCTTTCCGCAAAAAAGGTTACAATTATCTTGCGCAAATAATAAATTATGAAAAGAGTATAGAAAATGAGAATTAATCAACTCAAAGCAGGAGTTATTCTGTCGTATACGACACAGCTGATACAGATACTGACAGGATTGATATATACTCCGGTAATGCTTCGGCTTTTGGGACAGAGCGAATACGGATTATATCAGTTGGTACAGTCGGTAGTATCTTATCTGGGACTTTTAAGTTTTGGTTTCAGTGCCGGATATATGCGCTTTTACTCAAGGTATAAGGCAAAGGACGATACAGAGAATATTGCTAAGCTGAACGGAATGTTTATGCTGATATTCCTTGCAATATCGGTAATATGCCTTTTGTGCGGCGGCATTATGACAGTGCGTGCCGATTTGATTTTCGGCTCGGGACTTACTCCGTTGGAACTCGGAAAAGCCAGAGTGCTTATGGCGCTTATGGTGTTCAATATGGCTGTAACGTTTGTAAACAGTGTATTTACGAGTAATATTACGGCTCATGAGAAGTTTTTGTTTCAACGTACAATTGAGTTATTACGGGCATTTTTTAATCCGTTTCTTACATTGCCGCTTCTGATTTTGGGTTACGGCTCAATAGGAATGGTTGTAATTTCCACTGTTCTTACCATAGCGGCATTTGTGATGAACATATCTTACAGTCTGAAAAGGCTTAAGATTAAGTTTGTGTTTAAAGGTCTTGATCCTCAGCTTTTAAAAGAAATGTGGGTGTTCACATTTTTCATATTTGTAAATATGGTCGTGGATCAGATAAACTGGAGCATAGACAAGTTTTTACTCGGAAGAATGGTCGGCACAACAGCGGTTGCGGTATACGGTGTTGCAGGACAACTCAATACTTTGTATCTGAGTCTGTCATCGGCTATATCGGCAGTATTTATACCGAGAATAAATATGATAGTTGCAAGCCGTGACAATAATAATGAACTTACCGATATTTTTACACGTGTCGGAAGAATACAGTTTATTGTTTTGGGTGCGGTTTTATTGGGATACATATTGTTCGGCAGAGAGTTTATAAATGTCTGGGCAGGAGACGGATACGAAGCGTCATACAGAATAGGAATTTTACTTATGGTACCGGTTACCGTTCCTTTAATTCAGAATTTAGGTATTGAAATACAGCGTGCAAAAAATATGCATAAGGCACGTTCGGTGGTGTATTTGTTTATTGCGGTAAGCAATATTTTTGTAAGTATTCCCTGTATCAGAGTGTGGGGCGCAAGCGGTGCGGCACTGGGAACGGCAATTTCTCTTACTGCCGGAAATATAATATTTATGAATTTTTATTATCATAAGAAAATTAAGATTAATATTATATATTTTTGGAAACAGATTGCGAGATTTGTTCCGGCTGTTGCAATTTCTGCGGCGGTCGGTTTGGTAATAAGAAGATTTATGCCGATACAGAATATATTCTTTCTTGCCGCTGCAATACTTATATATGCCGCAGTGTATGTTGCAGCAATGTGGTTTACGGGAATGAATGACAGTGAGCGGGATTTGATAAGAAAGCCTGTCGGTGCGGTATGGAGGAAGTTATGCGGGAGATAGCCGAAAAGCAAATATGTTCGGGGTGCGGTGTGTGCGAAAATGCCTGCCCGAAAAAGTGCATAACAATGCAGAGCGACAGCGAAGGATTTTTGTACCCGCACATAGATGAAGAAAAGTGTATTGATTGCGGAAAGTGCAGAAAAATATGCCCTGTTTTGAATGAATATAAAGGAAATCCCAAAGGCAGAGCGTATGCATGTATAAATAAAGATGATGACACCCGAATGAACAGTTCCTCCGGCGGAGTGTTTACTCTGCTTGCCGAATATGTTTTGGAAAAGGACGGAGCGGTGTTCGGTGCGGCGTTTGACGAAAATCTTAACGTTCGGCACACGGTAATTGTTTCAAAGGACGAGCTTTATAAGATACGTGGCTCAAAATATGTGCAAAGCCGAATGGGCGATACGTATAAAATCGCAAAGGAATATCTTGACGGCGAAAAGCCCGTATTGTTTACGGGAACTCCGTGCCAGATAAGCGGATTAAAGGCGTATCTCGGGAAAGAGTATGATAATCTGATAACACAGGATATTATCTGCCACGGCGTTCCTTCACCGGAAGTATGGCAAAAATATTTGAATTATTTAACAGATGTTGATAAAAATAATCCGCCGAATTTCAGGTCAAAGCATACGGGGTGGGAAAGCTATTCACTGCGGATTAATTTAAAAGGCGGAAAAGCTTATACACAATATGCGGCAAGAGATTTGTATATGAAAGCGTTTTTTAATGATTTGTGTCTGCGACCGTCATGTTATCGGTGCCACTCAAAATCGTTGGAGCGTGAAAGCGATATAACGCTCGCAGATTTTTGGGGAGTTGAAAACATAGTGCCGGATATGTTTGATGACAAGGGGACATCGCTTGTGTTTGTAAATTCCGCAAAAGGTCAAAAACTTTTTGACGCTGCGGCGGATAAAATGATATACAAACCCGTTTCGCTTGAGGAGGCGGTTAAGTATAATTCTTCGGCGTACAAGCCGGCTGAAGAAAGCAAAAAACGCAATGTGTTTATGCAAGAAATTCAATACGGGGATTTTGAAAGAGTTGTAAAAAAATATACCAAACAGCCGATTCTGAGGCGCTGTTTGAGAAAAATAAAAGGAATAATAAGAAAGGTGTGCAAATGACAATGTTTAAAGACAAAACATTATTGATTACAGGCGGAACGGGATCGTTCGGAAATGCGGTATTAAACCGCTTTCTCGATACGGATATAGGCGAGATACGCATATTTTCACGTGACGAGAAAAAGCAGGACGATATGCGCCACGAATATCAGGCAAAATATCCTGAAATAAGCGGAAAAATAAAATTCTACATAGGCGATGTACGTGATATACGGAGCGTAAAAAACGCAATGCATGGCGTAGATTACATATTCCATGCGGCGGCATTAAAGCAGGTTCCGTCCTGTGAATTTTTCCCGATTGAAGCGGTAAAGACGAACGTGTTGGGAACTGACAATGTTCTTACGGCGGCGATAGACGAGGGCGTTAAAAAGATAATATGCCTTTCAACCGATAAGGCGGCATATCCCGTAAACGCTATGGGTACATCAAAGGCAATGATGGAAAAAGTTGTTGTTGCAAAGGCAAGAACTGTTTCGCCCGACAAAACAACAATATGCTGTACACGTTACGGAAACGTTCTCTGTTCGAGAGGCTCCGTTGTTCCGCTGTGGATTGAGCAGATTAAAAAGGGCGAGCCGATCACTCTTACCGAGCCGAATATGACAAGGTTTGTAATGTCGCTTGAAGAGGCTGTGGAGCTTGTACTGTTTGCATTCCAAAATGCCGACAGCGGCGATATTATGGTGCAGAAAGCACCTGCCTGCACAATAGAAGTGCTTGCAAAAGCAACCAAGGAATTGTTTGATAAGGAAAACAAATCGGAAATCAAGGTTATAGGCATACGTCATGGTGAAAAAATGTATGAAACGCTCCTTACAAATGAGGAATGTGCAAATGCAATAGATATGGGAAACTTCTACAGAGTGCCTGCGGACAAGCGTGATTTGAACTATGATAAGTACTTTATAAAAGGCGACAAGGACAGAAATACACTGACGGAGTTTAACTCAAACAATACCGATCTTTGGGGCGTTGAAGAAGTCAAGAATAAGCTTTTATCTTTAAAATATATACAAGAGGAATTACAATAAATGGAATACGGCAAATATATAGTTTATCTGATAAAGTGTGCGATTTTGGGTCAAACGCCCGAAAACGTACCCGCAAACTTGGATTTAAACAAGCTGTATCGGCTTGCAAAGGTACACAATGTTGAGGTTTTGGTATATTCCGCATTAAAACGGGTAATTGAACCTGAAAAACTCAAAGAATTTGAGCAGAGTATGCAATTGGCGCTTGCCTTGGACACAAATCAGAATTATTATCTGGAGGAGGTGTCGGAGGCGTTTGAGGAAAACCAAATACGTTTTGCGGTTATGAAAGGCTTTGTAATAAAGCCGCTGTATCCGTCGCCCGAGCAAAGACACTCTGTTGATATTGATATTTTTGTTGATGACGAGAATACCGACAGGGTAAAGGAAATTATGGAGGAACTTGGTTTTAGCGTCGAGCGTTTTAACCATAATATTCAGGACGATGCATACAGCATAGGCAGATTTGTGCATATAGAAATACACCGTACACTTATATCAAATAAATGTAGTTGGGATAAGGCGTGTCAAAAGATAACACAGCGTCTGAAAGTTACAGACGGGTATAAATACCGAAGTGAAATGACCTTGGAGGATTTCTATCTGTATATGATAGGTCATATGGCAAAGCATATGAAATACAGCGGTATGGGAATAAAAATGGTTGTTGATGTGTGGGTTTATCTCAACAAATACCGTGATTTGATAGACAAAGCTTTGCTTGACGAACGCTTGCGTGAGGCAGGACTTTCGGCGTTTAACGATAATATATTAAAGCTTGTCGGATACTGGTTTTCGGACAAATCGGCAGACGATAATATTAAGAATTTGTCTGCATATGTTATTTCAAGCGGAAACTACGGAACATATAAACAGCTTATAAGCACCGAAATGGGTGAAAACTCGGAAAAACAGGGCGGCAAAATGGCATATTATTTAAAAACTGTGTTTATGCCGTATCGTGAAATGTGTTCAAAATACGGATTTTTGGAAAAGCTTCCGTTTTTGCTCCCGTTTATGTGGGTACATCGTGTGGTTACGGCAGTGCTTTTTAGGAGAAAAAATGTGGAAGCGATAAAGAACAGGCACGATAATGTGGACGCCGAATATGCAAAGCAAATAGTTGATTTTAAAAAGAGTATCGGTCTTTAGGAGGAAATTTAATGAAATTTTTGGTAATGGGCGCAAACGGAATGGCAGGTCATACCATATGCCTGTATTTAAAAGAGTCGGGACACGATGTGACGGGATTTGATCTTCGTAAATCACCGATAGTTAAAACATATGCCGGCAATGCACAGGATAAAGACAAGCTTAAAGAAATAATTGAAAATGGGAATTTTGATTATATCATAAATGCAATCGGCTTGCTTAACCAAGCCGCAGAGGATAATAAGTCGGCGGCGGTTTATCTTAATTCATATCTTCCGCATCTTTTGTGCGACTTCACAAGCGACAGCAAGACAAGCATTATACATATGAGCACGGACTGCGTATTCTCGGGCAAAAACGGAAAATATACGGAACACTCACTGCGTGACGGCGAAACGTTCTATGACAGAACAAAGGCTTTGGGTGAAATAGAAGACGGTAAAAATATTACATTCAGAAACTCCATAGTGGGGCCGGATATGAATGAAAATGGTATCGGATTGTTTAACTGGTTTATGAAACAGCAGGGACCAATAAACGGTTACACCAAGGTTATGTGGACGGGTCTTACTACTTTGCAGCTTGCCAAAACAATGGAGCGGGCGGCAAAGGAACATATAACGGGATTGTACAATATGGTGTATAAGGAAAACATAAGCAAATATGATTTGCTTATGCTGTTCAACAAATATTTCAAAGATGGAAAAACGGTAATTAATGCATATGACGGAGCGCAAGCCGATAAAACACTTGTGCGTACCAATTTTAATTTTGATTATATAATACCCGATTATGAAAAAATGGTTTCCGATATGGCGGATTGGGTAAAAAAACATAAAGAGCTGTATCCGCACTATAACTTATAAAAACGGAAAGGAAAGTTTATCAATATGAAAAAATTAAGATTAATGACAATAGTCGGCACACGCCCCGAAATTATTAAAATGGCGGCAATTATTAAAAAGTGTGATAAATATTTTGACCACATTTTGGTACATACCGGTCAGAATTATGATTATGAACTGAACAAGGTGTTTTTTGAAGGCTTAAAATTGAGAGAACCTGATTACTATCTTGGTGTTGTGGGCAAGGATTTGGGAGAAACAATGGGGAATGTGCTTGCCAAGTCATATGAGCTTATGGTTGAAACAAAGCCCGATGCTCTGATTGTTTTGGGCGATACAAATTCCTGCCTTTCCGTAATATCCGCAAAAAGACTGCATATTCCGATTTTTCATATGGAGGCGGGAAACCGTTGCTTTGACGAAAATCTTCCGGAGGAAATAAATCGAAGAATTGTTGATGTTACAAGTGACGTAAATCTTTGCTATACCGAGCATGCAAGGCGTTATCTTAATGCGTCGGGGGTTGCAAAGGAGCGTACATATGTTGTAGGCTCGCCGATGGCGGAGGTGCTTTCGGCTAATTTTGAGCAGATTGAAAAAAGCAATATCCTTGAAAAACTCGGACTTGAGAAAGGAAAGTATATTCTGCTTTCGGCGCATCGTGAGGAAAATATAGATACGGAAAAGAATTTCTTTAATCTTATGAACGCCGTAAATGCAATGGCACAGAAGTACGATATGCCGATCTTGTATTCGTGCCATCCCAGAAGCAAAAAGTTCATAGAACAGCGTGGCTTTGAATTTGATAAGCGTGTTATACGCCATGAGCCGCTTGGATTTCATGACTACAACAATTTGCAGATGAACGCATTCTGCGTTGTGTCGGACAGCGGAACACTGCCAGAGGAAAGCAGTTTCTTCCTGTCGGTGGGAAAATCCGTTCCTGCGGTTTGCATACGCACAAGTACGGAGCGCCCCGAAGCGCTTGATAAAGGCGATTTTGTCCTTGCCGGAATAACAACCGAGCAGGTATTGCAGGCGGTTGACGTTGCGGTTGAGATGAACAAAAACGGCGATTTGGGTCTGCCTGTACCGAACTATGTTGATGAAAATGTATCGACAAAGGTGGTTAAGCTTATACAAAGCTATACGGGAATAGTAAATAAAATGGTTTGGCGGAAAGACATTTAAAATGTCAGTGTGTATAAAACTTTGAGGTTAGCACCTCAAACTCCCAATAATAAAGGGGGCAATCCCTCATTTTGTGTAAACCTCAAAATTCACTCCAAAATGATAATATA
>ERZ808246.442-NODE-442-length-35249-cov-3.166960_pt1 | contig 35249 bp, 41 predicted proteins | sample MGYA00521083_ERZ808246 | MGnify/ENA primary metagenome ERZ808246 (study PRJEB31516, sample SAMN03275577) | gut metagenome | biome: mammalia-associated habitat; material: feces | host: Papio cynocephalus | place: Kenya | collected 2012-07-07 ...
GAAGGTGAACCACAAAACCGCCCTGCCCGTGGGTTTGGCCGTGGTGAAGTACGACAAGAAGTGGAGTGCTTTTAGAGCGTTCGCGGTAGATCGCCCCTGGTACGGCTGCCAGATCACCGGCCTGGACGAAGTTGTGGGAAATGTTTACGACAACCCGGGCCTTCTGGAAAAGAGAGAGGACACACAAAAATGATGAACAAAAGTGCCATAGATTGGACAGACTTCTCATGGAACCCCGTCACCGGCTGCAATTTTGGCTGTGAATACTGCTACGCCCGCCGCCAGGCCACCCGCTTTGCCGGAAACACCCGCCTGAACATGACGAATGAACAGCTCAAAACGGACGCCGCCGGGCTTTATATTCTGGAACAGCCCTTCAAAAACTACAACGGCGCCGTTCTTCCGTTCCCGGCTGGCTTTGCTCCGACCTTCCATAAGTACCGTCTGGGCGACCCGGCAAAGAAAAAGAAGCCTGCGAACATTTTTGTTTGCAGCATGGCGGACCTTTTCGGCGATTGGATCCCCGATGAATGGATCGAGGCGGTTTTTGAGGCCTGCAAAGCAGCGCCCCAGCACAATTACTTATTCCTGACCAAACGCCCCGGACGTTACCAGACCCTTGCAGCAGCGGGAAAGCTGCCCGAGCTTCCGAACTTCTGGTATGGCAGCAGCATCACCGGCCCGGATAACTGGTTTTGGTGGAGCGAGTACCACCACGCCTTCGTGAGCTATGAACCCATGCTTAAACCCCTTGGCGTTGCCGACGAGGACGCCGCCGCAAAGGTTGACTGGATTATTGCGGGAGCTGAAACCGGCCACCGGGCAGGAAAAATCACCCCGGAAGAAGGTTGGCTGGAAGAACTGGCAGCCGCAGCACGAAGGGCAGGCGTTCCACTGTGGATCAAAGACAGCGAGGAGATCCGCGCCGTGATAGGCGGAGAACCCGCCCAGGCCTTGCCGGATGCGCTCAAACACCCCAAAGACCGCCCCACGCCGCACTGTGCCGAGTGTGAGCATTGTATTAAGACCCCGGAGGGCCAGAGGGGCACCCGGAAAGACTGTGCCATTGGATGGACGGCCGAGGGCTACGAGGACGGAGGCCCCCGCCACATCCCCACCAGAGGAAACCGCCAGTCCCCCGACTGGTGCCCGAGAAGAAAGGACGATGCAGAATGAACAGCCGCGAGAACATGGGCGCCCTGGGCACCCGTATTGCCAACATGGGCCAGACCCTTATGCAGACCGCGATCCGCACCGGCGTTGCCGCAGGCGTGAGCGCAGCGGCCGCACACATTGAGGAGGAACACCAGAAAGAGGCCAAGGAGCGCACGGACCGGCGCCTCCATAATACCAGGCTCCTGCTGAAAAACTATCGCCTTTTGAAGCGGCACACCGCAGGCGCCATCTACAACGCCAAGCAGGCAAAGGAGAAGGAGAGCGCCGCCAGCATCCTGGACGGCCTGGAAAGCTACACCCGGGACGACAGCCTTTATATTGAAAGCATCAAGCGCAGCCAGGAGCGCACGTTGATTATCCTGGCCCACATTGAGAAGATGCTGGACCTCTACCGCGTCTGGTGCCAGCAGAACGGCACAGAGGAGGACGTGAGGCGCTACGAGGTGGTCATGGAAACCTACATCCGGGAGCCGAAAAAAAGTGTACAGGAAATCGCGGGCACTTTTGGCATTGAGCGGCGCACCGTATACAAGGACATCAATGCAGCGATTCAGCCGCTTACCGCCTTGTTTTTTGGCATTGACGCCGTAAAGGCCGCCTAACGTGCGCCAGGGTGCACAAATTGGGCACTGACAGGGCACTTTTGACGATGTATAATACTAGCATGGAGGCTTGAGGATGAATGAAAAACCCTATAACGGCACCCCCCCCCGCGAGGTAACGCCTGACGGCTTCAAAGTATACTGCGCGTATGACGAGATCGTGGAGATCGACAGCCTGAAACCGAACCCCCGGAACCCCAACAGGCACCCGGAGGCACAAGTGAAAATGCTGGCCCGCATAATCGGGGAACAGGGGTGGCGAGCCCCTATCACCGTGAGCAGGCGCAGCGGCTACATTGTACGCGGCCACGCCAGACGCCTTGCAGGCTACGAGGCGGGCAGCCAGTACGCCCCCATTGAGTGGCAGGACTACGACAACGACAGCGCCGAAATGGCGGACCTTGTCGCAGACAACCGAATCGCCGAGCTTGCTGTCCTGGACCAGGACGCCATAGCCGGGATTCTGGCCGAACTCAAAGAGAACACCGACGACCTGGACCCGGAACTGTCCGGCTTTTCGATGGAACAGATCGAAGACATGATCGCGGGCAGCAAACCCGACAGGGAAGCCGAGGAGCGGGCCGCGCGTCTGACCTTGGGAGAAAGATTCCTTATTCCGCCCTTCACCGTCCTGGATTCCAGAGGCGGCGTATGGGCGGAACGGAAGAAGGCCTGGAAGCGCCTCGGTATTCGTTCCGAAGTTGGCCGTGGAGCTGACGACGACAACACAAAGGCGGGCTTGACTTATAACATAAGCAGCCAGCCGCCGGGCGCCTACAAGGCCAAGAACGCCTATGAAGAAAAAATCGGGCAGAAAATAAGCTGGGAGGAGTTCGCCGAACTTTTCCCGGATGCCATGGCGTACAGTGCCACGTCCATTTTTGACCCGGTTTTGTGTGAGCTGGCATACCGCTGGTTTTGCCCGCAGGGCGGCACAATCATTGACCCCTTTGCAGGCGGCAGCGTCCGCGGCGTGGTGGCGGCCCTGACCGGCCGGAAATACACCGGCTGCGATTTAAGCAGCCGCCAGATTGAGGCCAACGTGAACAACTGGGAAGAAATCTCCCACGTTAGCGTTCTGGAAGATGCGCCCGAGGTGACACCGCCCACCTGGATAAACGGCGACAGCTCCCACATTGACGAGCTGGCACCGGGAGAATATGACCTATTTTTCACTTGCCCGCCCTATGCAGATCTTGAAGTGTACAGCGACAAGCCCGAGGATCTTTCAAACAAAGATTACCCCGAGTTCTTGCAGCTTTACCGCAACGTGATCCGCCGGGCAACCGCCATGCTGAAACCGGACAGCTTTGCCGTTATTGTGGTGAGCGACCTTCGGGATAAGAAGGGCTTTTACCGCAATTTCATTTCCGACACCATCAACGCCTTCCAGGACGTGGGCCTGAAACTTTACAACGAAGCTATTCTGGTAAACACGGCCGGAGGGCTGGCAATCCGTGTGGGAAAGCAGTTCGAGCACAGCCGGAAGATGGGCAAAGACCACCAGAACGTCCTTGTATTCTGCAACGGCGACCCCGCCCAAAGCGCAGCCTTCCGCACGGAAGACCCGCAGGAATACACAGAGGATATAAACGACTATCTGAAAGCCGGAGCGGGCAAACTTGGCGTGAACCATGAAAAAGTCCTGGTTTTCGCCAAGGGCGACCCGGAGAGGGCCGCGGAGATTATCGGAACGCCGGAAACCGCAGAGGAAGCCGACCAGTACGACAACACGGCCCTATTAAAAGAAATTCTCGGAGAAGATACCGGGGACGAATAACAGCGCAGGAGGCCCGGGAGTAATCCCGGGCCTTACTTTTTGCCAGAGAGGAGGAAAGAGCCATGGCACACACGGGACAGCGGGACCCCTGGGAAAAGCTGCCCGGCGAAACAGCCCGGCAGTATGAGTGCTTCTGCGCTTACCGCGATATGCGGTATTTGGAGAAGCCGAAGAAGCCCGGCGACGTTGTCCGGCCGGATTTTACCGTCCGCCGCAGTATTCGCGGCCTGGCTGAACAGCTGGGAGTTACCCGCAAGAGCTTGGAGCCCATGAGCGCGAAGTTTGACTGGGTGGCGAGGGCGGAGGAGTACGACAACTATATTTTGGACTGCGTGGCGGCCAAGAACACGGCCAACATCGTGAGGATGCACGAGAAACACGCGGCCATTGCGGAACAGATGTTGCGCAAGGCCACCGGCCGCCTGCTGACCATCCCAGACGACGACATAGACGCAAACGCCGTTGTTCGCATGGTTGATATAGGCGTAAAGGTGGAGCGGTTGAGCCGCGGAGAGCCCACAGAGAGCCGCACCGTTACCCATGGCGGCGCCCTGGAAGTGGAAAGCACCCAGCGCGCAGACCTTTCTGCCCTTTCTGACGAGGAACTAAACCAGCTTGCCGGACTACTGGAAAAATCTAGCCCAGGTTGATCCGGCGGCACTTCTCCGACAGATCCGCCGGGAGCAGGCGGAACGGAACCTCCCCGAGTTCATCCGCCAGGCCTGGCCCGTCATTGAGCCCGGCACGACGTTTATTGACAACTGGCATATTGACTGCATCGGTGAATACCTGGAAGCGGTGAACCGCGGCCAGATAACGCGCCTGATCGTGAATATGCCCCCCCGCCACATGAAATCCCTGGAAATAACAGTGTGCTATCCGGCCTGGACGTGGGTAAAACACCCGGAACGGCGATTCATAAAGGTTAGCTATTCCGACAGTTTGAGCCGCAAGCACAATGTTTTGACCCGTGATATTATACAATCCCCCTGGTATACAGCCAACTGGGGGGACCGATTCAGTCTAAAGGACGACGTGAACCGGCAAAACGAATTTAAGAACAACCACCAGGGCCTTATGTTTTCGACCTCTGTCGGCGGCGCGCTGACCGGCGAAGGCGGCGACTGCATCATCCTGGACGACCCGCAGAACCCCTTACAGGCCAACAGCGAAACCGAGAGAGAAGCAACCATAGCCTTCTTCAAAAACACCTTGCAATCCCGTCTGAACGACCCAAAGACGGGCGTTTTTATTATTGTGATGCAGCGCCTTCACGAAAAGGACCTGACCGGCCATATTTTGGCCGAGGACCTGGGCTATACACACCTTTGCCTCCCGGCGGAGGCGCCGCAGCGCACAATAATCACCTTCCCGGTGAGCGGCCGCGAGGTGATCCGCGAGGAAGGCGACATCCTGAACCCGCAGCGTTTCGACAAAGAAACCCTGGCGAGCCTTAAAAAGTCCATGGGCTCCTTGCAGTATGCGGGCCAGTACGAACAGACACCCGCTCCGGCGGACGGCCTGATCTTTAAGCGCGAATGGCTGCAAAACTTCTTCGACCCCAAAGCGGCACCACACCAAAGTATGCTTATCCAGTCCTGGGATATGGCCTTCACCAAGAGCGAGGGCAGCGCGAAGGTGGCGGGCTACATTGTGGGCCGGAGCGGCGCAGACATTTACATTTGGGACCTAGTAAACGAAAAAATGACCTTTACCGAGAGCGTGGCGGCCGTGCGCACCCTGACGGGCAAATGGCCGAAAGCCAGGGCGAAGGTTATAGAGAACAAGGCCAACGGACCCGCAATCGTTGACCTGTTGAAAAAGCAGATCCCCGGCATGGTAGAGTTCAACCCGAAAGGCAGCAAGCAAGAACGCGCCCTTTCCGTTACGCCCTACTTTGAAGCCGGGAATATTCATTTCCCGAAGCCGGAAACGGCGCCCTGGGTGCATGACACCATCCAGGATCTATTGATGTTCCCCAAGGGCGAATACAAGGACGATATAGACGCACTTGTGCAGGCTATCTTGTACTTGATGGACAAGCCCGCAAAGAGCCCGCCAAAGGCAGAAGCGATGCTTTCCAAGAGCAGCTATTGGCGGAGATAAACAGAAGGAGGAAAACGCGTGACAACCCGAAAAGGAGAAGTCGGCCGCATAGGCCAGAAACGCTATGGCGGCGTCTTCTATGAAGAATTTCTGCCGGAACTGCGCGGCCGCCGGGGCATGGCGGTATATAGCGAAATGGCGGCGAATGACGACCTTGTGGGCGCCATCTTGTACGCCATTAAGATGCTGATCCGGCAAGTAGACTGGAACGTGGCCCCCGGCGGAGCTTCCGAGAAGGACCAGGAAGCCGCGGACTTCGTGCTGGAATGTATGGCCGATATGCAAGACACCTGGACGGACACGATCAGCGAAATCTTGTCCTTCCTGACTTTCGGCTGGTCTGCCCACGAGATCGTTTATAAGCGCCGGTGCGGCAGCAGCCGGGACCCGCGCCTGAACAGCAAGTACAACGACAGCCTGGTGGGCTGGATGAAACTTCCCATCCGCTCCCAAGAAAGCCTTTACCAATGGGAGTATGACGAGAACGACAACCTTGTCGCCATGACCCAGATGCCCCCGCCGAATTTTGAGCTTATCACGATTCCGGCGGAAAAGCTGCTTTTCTTCCGCACGGAGAGCAGCAAGGGCAACCCGGAGGGCCGCAGCATCCTGCGCAACGCCTACCGCTCCTGGTATTTTAAGCGCAGAATCCAGGAGATTGAAGGCATTGGCATTGAACGCGATCTTGCAGGCTTCCCGGTGCTGACCGCGCCGGAGGGCACGGACGTCTGGGACCAGAACGACCCAGAAATGGCTGCGATCCTGAACAATGCCCAGGCCATTGTACAGAACATCCGCCGGGACCACCTGGAAGGCCTTGTGCTTCCGTTCGGCTGGAAGCTGGAGCTTTTGAGCAGCGGCGGCGACCGGCAGTTTGACACGAACAAGGTTATTGACCGCTACGACACCAGAATCGCCATGACCGTTATGGCGGATTTTGTGCTGCTGGGCCACCAGCAGACCGGCTCCTTTGCGTTGAGCGATAACAAAACGCACATTTTTTCTATGGCAATCGAAGCCTTTCTGGACGTGATTTGCGAAACCTTCAACAATAAGGCCATTCCCGACCTTATGAAGATGAACGGCGAGCATTTCGCGGGCCTTACGGACTACCCGCACCTTACCCACGGCGACGTGGAGGACGTGGACCTGGACAAGCTGGGCAACTACTTGAAGAACGTCACGACCTCCGGCCTTTTGGTGCCCGACGAGGGCGTGGAGGACTACATCCGCGAGGCTGCCGGGCTGCCGAAGCGGCTTGACGACTATGTGCCGATGCCGGGCGAGGACCGCGAACCGGGCAAGGTGAGAACCGCCCAGAAGCCGAAGAAAGACACCAGCGACAAGATGGGCAGCCTTGACGACGAGGAGCCGGAAGAAGACCCGGCGGCGGTAGAAAAGGCAAGAAAGGACCTGGGGAGGGACTAAAATGTTTAGTATTCGCAAGGCGCGGGCACCGACGCCCCACGACTTCGTGGTGAAATCTAAGCCCAAGAAGTCGAAGGCGGGCAAAGATGCCCTTAAAAAGCTGAACGACTACCTGAACTCGGCTTCAAGTGAGCCGATGTACTTCCTACACAACTTTTGGAAGGCCCAGAGCAACGCCATCACCTACAAAGAACTCCGCGAAGCCATTATGAACGGCTACCTTGACGAAGCAACTCTCCAAGCGTGGCAGCAAGATTACTCCCTCTTTGTGAAAAGCCACCTTGAACCCATCTGGCAGCAGGCAGCCAAAGCCGGAGCCGATGCCCTGGCGGCGTCGGCTTCCGGCGGGTGGGTCTTCGACCCCATGAGCGACGCCATGACAGCCTGGATCAAAGACCACGGCGCCGAGTGGGTGACGAAAATAAACGATGAAACCCGGAACGCTATGCGCGCCATGATCGAGGCCAGCACAAAGGGCCAGTTCACGGTGGACGAGCTTTCCCGGGCAATCCGGCCGCTTATCGGCCTGACAGAGCCCCAGGCAGCCGCAAACCTGAAATATTACGCCAGCGTTAAGAAAAACCTCCTTGACAACGGCGTGAAGGCAGCGGCAGCCACCAAGAAGGCCCGGGAGCAGGCCTATAAGTACGCCGATAGGCAGCTCCGGCAGCGAGCCTATACCATTGCCATCACAGAGAACGCCGCAGCGTACTGCGCCGGGTATCGTGAGGGCACGGCCCAGGCCCAGGCGCAAGGCTACCTTGGGAAGGGCGTTTATGTTTTTTCGACTGCTGACGATGAAGACGTCTGCCCGGTATGCAGCGCCCTGAACGGCACCGAAACCGACGCAGAGGGGAGCTACCACATCGGCACAACAAAAATGGCCTTCAAGATGGGCCCACATCCGCCGGTGCATCCGCGCTGCCGGTGCGCTGAATACTTCGAGGAGAAGGAACCGCCCGTATTCCTGCCCCAGCAGCCCGCACAGGACGTTATCCAGCCGTGGCCGGGTAATTTGCCGGACCCGGGCGAAGGGGACACAGACGACAGCCAGGCCTTTGTGGCGGGCAACCTGAAAGTGCCGGACGGTATGACCTCAAACGGCCCCGTCCACCTGGGCAACACTGGCAAGATGTACGATTACACCGACGCCAACGGCTGGGAATGGTATTTCAAACCCGCCCAGAGCAAGGGCGGACAGTATGAGCCTTTCCGAGCGTATGCGCAGGAAGCTGGCTACAAGGTGCAGTCCATCGTGGACCCGGACACGGCCGTCCCGGTGGGCGTTGGCACCATTGACGGAAAGTTTGGAGCCTTCCAGGAGAAGGTGAAGACCTCCGCCGGAGGAATTGACCTTGAAGCCTGGCAGCTGGGCGCAGCTTCCGACCTTCCGCCGGATGTGACAGCGCAGATCCAGCGCGAGCACGTCACAGACTGGCTTCTGGGAAACTTCGACGCCCACGGAGAAAACTTCCTGACGGACCAGGAAGGCCGAATCGTTGGCATTGACAAAGAGCAGGCCTTCCGCTACATGGGCGACGCCAAAAGCCATGTAATGAGCTACGCATACCACCCGAACAGCGCATACGGCGAAACAGAGCCGGTCTACAACACCCTTTTCCGCCGCTTTGCGGAGGAGGACATAGACCTGAACCTCCAAGACACCCTGCCGTATATAAAGCGGGTGGAGAGCATACCCGACAAGGAATACCGCGAGATATTCCGCCCCTATGCCGAGGCCTTGCATGGCCAAGGGAAAGAGGCGGAAAAGCTACTGGACGAGATCGTGGAGCGGAAAAGCAGCCTCCGCGAAACCTACCGCACGTTTTACGAAAGCCTTCTGACGGAACGCACCGGCACGAAGGCTTCTTTTGTTTGGGCGGATGAAGCCGCGGCCGTTGCAAAACAGCCCCTTGCGGCCGCGCAGATCACCCCACAGGCAGCCAAAGGCATGACCGTCCAAGACCTGAAACAGATTGCAAAGAGCAAGGGCGTTGCTTATTACGGTAAAATGAACAAGGCCCAGTTGGTGCAGGCCGTGACGGACCCCGTGAAAGCCGCAGAGCTTTCCCAGGAAGTAAAGGCCAAGGCTGCCGCAAATGCGGCCGCACAAAAGGCAAAAACCCAGTACACGGCCCCGCAGGCGGCAATCCCGAAGGGTATTAAGGGCGCCGGGGAAATCTTCTCCGACCTGTCGAAGGTGCCCACCACACAAGAGGGAATCCCCATTGCTTCCGACCGTGGCAGCGTGGAGGGCCTTGTCCTTCGCGCCCGGCGAATGAACATTGACGGCACCGAGGTTTACGAGGTGAGCGGGAAGCTCACGCAAGGGACCTGGGAGCGGGCATTGAAGGCGATTAAACCCAACAGCACGGCCGAAGCCCTGGAATTTGAGGAAGCCTCCAAGACGAGCGCCTTTTTCAATTCTGGCGGTTTAAGCCTTGGCGTAAATACGAAGTGCCAGGCTGTCCACGATGGTGAAAAGACCTTGCAAATCTACACCCACGAGGGCGGCGAATACTACTCCTGGCAGGGCTTTTTCCGGGCCCGTGTGCCGGTGACGGCAGACGGCGGGTTTGATGCCCGGGAAATGAAAAGTCTGTTGCAGACAGCGGGCCTTGACGACCTTGCAGCAACGCCGACGGCGGAAGCTGAAAAACGCCTTGTGAAATCCCGGCTGATCTGGCAGAACGCCCCTTCACGCGTCCCAGAGTATGAAAACCTGACCGGCGATGCCCTGGACAAGAAGCTGGACGAGATTCTAAAGGACCTGGGCATTGACCAGAAGCGGGTAGACGGCGTGGAGCTGCGCAAGGTGTGCGACGGCTACGCGGTCTATTACGACCCGGCGCAGGCCAAAGCCTTGAAGGCTGCGGGCGCAGATTACGTTTGGTGCGGCGTTGGCAATGCTGACAGCGTGGTTTCTATTATTCAGAGCGGCGGCCTCCGCAGCACAAACCGGCGCTCCCTTTCCGGCATCCGGCTGACCGGTGCAAGCCCCAGCGCTGACATGGAAAGCGGCGGCGCAGATAACGTTTTTACCCGTATCGGAACGAAGGCAGGCCGCGGTCATATTCGGTATGATGATAGCTTTTGCGGCAGCGGCTACCGCCTTATCATTGATGAAGCGGAGCTGGGCCGCACAGACTGGTACGCATACACCAGCGACAGCTACGGCACGACCAAGCCGAGCCGCCTTCACAGCCGCCAGGGCTCCGAGGAGTTCGTGAAAGGACAGAATAAGTCCTTTCGACCCAGCAATGAGATCATGTTCCGCCAAGGCATCCCGGCAACGTCCATACAGAAGATTCGCTGCCCCGGTGAGCGCGAGCGCGGCAGGCTGCTGCAAGCGTTCCGCAACGCGGGAATAACGACCGTGAACGGAGTGCCTATTGAGGATTTTGTGGAGGTTGGCGATCTGCTATGAATAGACGGCTTGTTTACACCATCAAGCGCCCGGGCGACAAGAAGCCCGCCGGCCTTGCCCTGAACTGCCACCTTTGGCACGGCGCCTTCCGCTACTTCGACATGGAGCGCGGCCACGAGGTGCCCGGCAAAGTGACAGAGGACGGAGAGGACGCCTTCACGTTTACTTCGGAGGGCTACGCACCCGGAGCCTGGCGGTTTGAAAAGCTGACCATTGAGCGCTTCCGGCGCGAAACCTACAAGATCGTGGAAGGCGGCAACTACATTGCCCAGGTGATCCGCAGCACGGCGGACCTGCACGAATGGTATCGCAAGAGGTATGGCGAGGCCGCTGGGCTTTGCTATCCCCGCGTAAATTCTGAATGATTTACGCTTAAAAAACGAAATACGCTGAAATTTACGCTGATTTTTGCAAAAATCCTGCAAATTCAGCGAATAAGGAGAAAGCCATGGTTACTTTTAACGAAGCACTCACCGGCAAGAAGCCGCCCGGTAAAGAGCCGAACGGCCGCATTGCTGGCACCTTCAAAATCCAGAAATCCGTTGATGAAAAGCGCCTGGCCTTTGGCTGGGCCAGTGTGGCAGCTACGGCCGCAGGCGACACCGTAACGGACTACTACGAAGACATTATCGAGCCCGACGAGCTGGAACAGGCCGCCTATAACTTTGTGCAGTTCTACCGCGAGGGCGGCGAAATGCACGAGCGCGGCGGCTGCGCCGTCCTTGTGGAGAGCGTGATCTTCACCAAGGAAAAAATGGCCGCTATGGGCATCCCGGAGGGCGTTGTCCCGGAAGGCTGGTGGATCGGCTTTAAGGTGACGGACGACGAGGTTTGGGAGAAGGTCAAAGACGGCACTTATCCCATGTTTTCCATTGAGGGCGAGGCTGTCCGCGAGGAAGTGGACGGCGAGGACCCCGAGAACTGAATACCGATAAACCAAAGCCTCGGCACCCGCCGGGGCTTTGTTGTTTATAAAAATCTTCAAAGAAAGGAGGAAACGCAAATGGCAACCAAACTTAAAAACCTGAAAATCAAAAAAGTGGACTTCGTGGACAACGGCGCGACCCCTGGCGCGAGTATTGCCCTGTACAAGAGCAAGCCTGCGGAAGGGGAAGCGCCTGCCGTAAAGCCCGAGGAGGACACCCCACCCGAGGAATCTTTTTTGAAACGGATCGTTCACGCCATTGCCAAGAGCATCGGCGCCACCGATGCGCAGGCAGACGCGGCCGTTGAAGAAGTTTCCAAGAACGCGGACGTTCCCACCTTTGGCGACGCTATGGCCCGCCGCCGGATGCGCCAGACCACAGAAGAAATCTGGGATTACTGCTACGCGCTGAACGACAGCCTGTGCGGCATTGTGGCAAATGCCGACATTACGGCCGAGGAGAAAAAAGCCCTCATGGCCCAGAGCTGCGCAGAGTTCGCAACAGCGGCCGAAGCAGCTATCCCGAAGTGGTCCGGAGGCATTCCCGTGAAATTGGAAAAGGCAGCCCCCGCGCCTCTGACACCCGACAGAATCGAGAACGCCAAAGCAGCCCGCGCCCGCCTGGACGAGATGATCGCCAAGGCAGAGCCGAAGCCCACGTCCGAAGACACACCGCCGGAGCCCCCGAAAGAGGGCACCGACCCGACGCCTCCCGCTGAACCGCAGCAGGAGGAAGAACCCGTGCAGAAAGGAGCATTTGACATGGAAATCGACAAGAGCAAGCTGTCCCCCGAGGAAGTGGCGCAGCTGGAAGCAATCGAGAAGAAGGCCGGTATTCCGGCCCAGGCAACGCCCGCCGCCCCTGCTGGCGTTGAGAAGTCCGCCCCTGCCACCCTCGCAGGCGGTGAGGAGGACATTTACAAGGGCATCAACCCCGAGGTCGCCAAGGAAATCGCAGAGCTGCGCAAGTTCCGCCAGGATGCGGAGAACCGCGAGCTTCTGACCGTTGCCAAGAAGTACGAACTTCTGGGCAAGAAGCCCGAGGAGCTTGTCCCCGTGCTGAAATCCCTGAAAGCCGCAGGCGGCACCGCCTACAACGACATGATCGGCGTCCTGGACGCAAACCTGGAAGCTGTGCAGAAGTCTGGCGCCTTCTCCGAGATCGGCAAGCGCGGCGGCGACCACAGCCACGCCACGACCGGCGCAGACGACGCATGGAGCCAGATCGAGAAGCGGGCCGAGGAAATCCGCAAGTCCGCCCCCACCATGGGCTATTACGAGGCCATCGACCAGGCTTGCCAGCAGAACCCCGAGCTCGTCCATGAGTACGAGAACGGCCGCTAAAGAGAGGAGGAAAAGAGTATGAGCACTATCGGTACTGCAACCAATTCCAGCCCGTACCTGGCCGCGCCTGCCGCTGCGGCCATTGAGAACGGCAAGAACCATTTCGTCACCCTGGGCGAAACCGGCGTTTCCCTGGCTGCCGCTGGCGCCGCCGCTGTGGGCGTCCTGCTGCCCGACACCGAGGACAAGGTGGCAGCAGGCGAGGGCGTGACCGTCCAGATCAAGGACCGCACCCTAGTCCAGGTTGGCGGAGCCATTACCGCGGGCGATCCCGTGGCAAGTGACGCCAAAGGCTGCGCCGTGAAGGCCGAGGCGGAGAAGTTCATCGTGGGTTATGCCATGGAGAGCGCAACCGCCGCAGGCCAGATTATCCACATCCAGATCACCAAGAGCGGCTTTGTGCCGAAGGCGGGCTAAAGGAAAGGAGAGCTAAACCATGAATACCAGAAACACCACCGCGGGCATTGCTGCCGAGATCGCCAAAGGCTGGCAGCCCAACAACTACCTGACCAATATGTCCATGGCCTACTTCCAGAAGCCGGAAGACTATGTGGCAAACAGCATTTTCCCTGTCTGCCCGGTGCAGCTGTCTGCTTCCTACTACTACACGTTCAGCAAGGAAGACCTGGCCCGCGACAACGTGCAGCCTAAGCCTGCCTTCGGCAAGGTTGACCCTGCTGTGATGGGCCAGGAGGATAACACCTACAAGTGCCACGTTGACCAGATCATCATTGGCATTGACCAGATCGCCGCTCTGAACTACCAGCGCAGCCGCGCCCCTGGCGTGAATGACCCTCGCCGCGCCAAGGTCCGCACCGCCACCGAACAGATGCTGCTGCACCAGGACATTCTGTTTGCAAAGAATTTCTTCAAGAGCGGCGTTTGGAAGCATGAGCTTACCGGCACCAGCAACGGCAGCGGCTCCAACGAGTTCGTGAAGTTCACGGACACTTCTTTTGACCCCATCGGTTTCTTCGACGATCTGCGCACCGACATCAAGCGCCTGGGCCGCCGCAGCCCGAACCGCCTGGCCCTGGGCATTGAGGCTTACAACGCCCTGAAAAACAACCCCTTCGTGAAGGAGAGTGTGAAGTATACCGGCACCACCGCAAACCCGGCCATCGTTACGCCCAACGTGCTGGCGCAGCTTTTTGGCGTTGAGCAGGTGAAGATCCTGGAATCCACCTACAACTCCGCAGGCCTGGGCCAGAAGGAAAACATGGAGTTCATTTGCGACCCCAAGGCCGCACTGCTGTGCTATGCTACCCCGACCCCCCAGATCGACGAGCCCTCCGCAGGTTACATTTTCACCTGGGACATGCTGGGCAATGGCGCTTCCGTCGCCTTTGACCAGTACGAGGGTGAGCCCGGCACCCATGCCGAGTTTATCGAGGGCCTGTGCGCTTCCGACATGAAGAAGACTTCCGACGACCTGGCAATCTTCCTGAAGGACTGCGTCTAAGGAGGCCGCCATGAAGTACACCTGTCTGAAAATGGCGACCTTCGGCGGCGTGAAATACCGCCCGGGCGACGTTGTGGAGGCTGAAATGATTCAGCCCGGCCGCGCAAGGGCAATGCAGGACATGGGCATTATTGCTGTGTGCCAGGAGCCCGAAGTGGGCAAAATCGAAACGCTGACCCTCCCGATTACTGCGGAGGGCGGCGTGGTAGAGCTTGACGCCACCCCGGACGCCGTTGTCCAGGCTGTGTGCATTTTGCAGCAGCGGGCCGAGGAAGCTGTGGCAACCATTGCCGAGGTTGAGGACCAGAGCGTCCTTATCCTGGTAAACGCCTGCGACAGCCGCAAGAGCGTCAAGGCGGCCGCAAAGGAACGCGGCGTATTCCTGGAAGACGAGGCCGAAAAAGCCGCGCAGGAGGCCCCGGAGGGCTGCTCCGAGGGGGTGAGCTGATTGGCACAGCTCACATATACCTACGATGCAAGCAAGATCGCTGAACACGGCCTTGACCAGATGCGTTTCGAGCTGGGGGACACGATGGTGGAGGGCGGCGTGGAAACCTGTGCGTTGAGCGACCAGGAATATAAAGCCGTCATTGAAGCCTACCCCCTCTGGAAGCGCGCAAAGCTGGCCTGTGTGGAAAGCATCCTGCGCCGGTTTTCCTACGAGGTGAACACCAAAGTTGGAGAACTGAACCTTTCGTTGAGCGACCGCATGGACTACTGGAAGAAGCTCTATTCTGACTTAAAGGCAGATGTGAACGCTTCCGCCCCGGTAGCAAACCCGTCAGCCATCGGCGGCCAGCATTATTTTTATGCTGGCATGATGGAGAACCACGGGACCGGCGGAAGGGGAGGCGGCGGCCATGTTTTACCTTAGACCCGGAAATCTTTACAAGGACTTCGTAATCGAGCCGCTTATGGCGGGAAAGAGCACGACCGGGCGTGCAGCTGCGAAGTACGACACAGAGAGCCGCCAGCTTCTCCGCGGCGTTCTTTCGGATGCTTCCCCGGAGGTAATCGAGCGATTCAGCCAGAACGCGCACCCGGTAACACACCAGATCGTGCAGCGCGGTAAGCCGAAGGCCAAGGACGGCGACCGCCTTATTTTGGAGAACCGGGCGTACTACGTTGAAGGCGTGGACCCGCTCGGAAACCTGGGCCTTTATACGCTCTATTATGTTCAGCAGAGGGAGGACACGCACAATGGAAATTGATATTTCTGGCGCCGTCCAAGGCTTTGTGAAGGACATAGAAAAACAGGTTGCGAGCCGTGCCGAACGCGCTGCACACGTTATTCGCAAGCACGAACTTAGTGTGCTGTCGAACAACCCGAAGCGCAGCGGCAAGGTATACCGCAAGCCCGCGAGTAATAAGACCTACACGGCGTCCGCCCCTGGCGAACCGCCCGCCCTTCGTACTGGCGACCTCCGCCGGAGCTTCCGACCGCTTGCCAAGAGCGAAATCGTCCAGAGCGCCAAGCACTACACACCCGGCATCCGCACAGATGTGAAGTATGCGCCGTTCCTAGAAGATGGAACCAGCAAAATTTCCCCACGCCCCTACGCGGAGGAGATCAAGCAGAAGGCCTTCCCCGAGGTGAAGGCTATTTTTGAAGAAAAATACACCTAAGAGGAGGGCAGTCCCATGGGCCTTATGAAGGAAACCACATCCGCGGCGATTGATACAACCGCCATCCACCCCGGCGACCTGATCCGCGCCAAGTATGCAGACTGGAACGAGGCAAAGAACGGCATTATTACCGCCGTGACCGGCGGGGGAATCCGCTGCCTTTATTTTCCGGGTATTCGGAACGTGTGCAATTACTTTCTGATCGCGGCAGACGAGGTCACGGAAGGGCTTTGGGAAATTTCCTGGAGCTCTGACATGAAGACCATCCAGACCGAGGGAGAACAGCATGACGCTTGAAGAACTTATCTATAAGCGGATCTCTGTATCCACCGCCGCTGCACAGCTGGCGTCCCACAACGGGGCACCGGCCGTTTTTTTTGGCCCGGCTCCGACCGACACAGATCCGGGCTGGGCTGGGGCTGAACAGTACCCGCGCATTTCCTACACCATCGACATGAGGGCAAACCCCGAGCGCCAGACCGCCGGGAATATTTACCTTGACGTCTGGTGCCTGGACAGCGGGACCGCGCCGGAGGCCGTAGAACCCAGCGTCCGGGCTGCCCTGTGCGACGTTATTATGGCGCCGCAGGAACAGCCTCCGTACAGTCTGGCGTGGGTTACAAGTGAAACCTTCGAGGCCACGAAACAGCTTGACAAGAGCGCCCGCGTTATTGGCGTGACGGTGACGTTTGACCTGTACGCGCTGCCGCAGCAGGAAACCACGGACCCGGACCCCATCCTGGCAATGAACGCCTTCACGAACAGGTGGAGCAACACCGTGACCGTGATCGGAAGCGACCGCATGGGCGAGTATACGGAGCCGTCGGACGAACACCCGGCGGCTTATTTCCGCCTTGCGAACTACCACCGGGCACAGGACACCAACACCGTTGTTTGGATGGAAGGCGTTCTGGTGGGCCACCTGATCGCGCCGACCTATGCAGGCCGCCAGCGCTGGCTCAAAGCCCTTGCGGACGAGCTTGCAATCCGCGGAGAAGTCGAAATGCTGGACACCTCCCCCATGTTCATACGCGGTTTGGAAGTAGACGGAAGCCTGGACCCGCTCACGGCCGGGCAAATGCGCCTTGCCGTCCGCTGGGGAATCCTGAAACGGCCGAAGTTCGCCCACAAGCTGAACCATATCAACACGAATTACAACTACAACCCGTAAAAGGAGGCTATTATGGCAGAAGCAAAAACCACGGCTGCCGCGCCCGTAGAAGCGGCGGCCACCTATACCGCGGCCGAGCTTATCGCAGCAGCCCCGGAGAAGTTCGGCGTTTCGCTGGACGTTGCCACCGCTGCCCTGCGCATGGCTGGCAAGAAGACTGCCACCGTTGAGGAGGCAAAGGCCATCATCACCGAGTTCGCAAACAGGGAGGTGAAATAATATGGCTGGCACTTATTCCGTGGGCGAAACCAAGACCCGCCCGGGCGTTTACCACCGGCGTTATAGCGTTGGCGGCGGTGAAATTGCTGGTGCCCTGAACGGCGTTGGCATGGGCATCATTCGCGCCAACTGGGGCCCCCTGAACAAGGCCGTTGCCTTTGACCCGTCCACCAACGTGAACGCGGTATTTGGCAGCGGCAACACCGAGGACCTTATCACCGAAATGTTTTCCGGCGGCATTTCCAGCGGCTATTTTGTCCGCTGCGGCACCGGCGGCACCGCGCCCACCATTACCCTGAAAGATGATGCGAAGGCCGACGTTGTGACCATTACCGGCGCCTATGTTGGCGACCGGGCTTTTACCGTGTCCATCCGCGACAGCCTGACCAGCGACGACCGCGAGTGCATCATTTACGAGGGCACGACCGAGTTTTTGAAGGTAACGTTTGCGGCCGACAATAAGGAACCCGCTGGCCTGGCCGCAGCTATCAACGCGGCAACCAAGGACTTCATCGCCAAGGCAACCGCCGCAGGCTCCGGCACTATGGCTACCGTTACCCAGTCGGCCATGACCAAGGGCACCCAGCCCACCACGAACACCGCGAGTTATAGCGCGGCCCTGGATGCCTTCGACGCTGTGCGCGGCAACGTTATCTGTGTGGACACCGACGACGCGGCCATCCACGCCCTGGTGCAGGCCTACATCACCCGCACCTTCACCGGCGGCGGCTACCTGATGGGCTGCGTCGCCGAGAATAAGGGCGTTGAGTTCGACACCCGCACGACCCACGCCGCGGCCTTCAATGACGAGAAGATGCACTATTGCGTCAACGGCGCCCTGAACGCCACCGGCGACGACTACAACGGCTACAAGCTGGCTGCCCGCATTGGCGGCATGATCGCTTCCGTGGCTTCCAACGTGGCCCTGACCCACACCGTTGTGAAGGGCTTTGTGGACCTGGACGAAGGTCTGACCAACAGCCAGATCGAGAAGGCGTTGAAGCGCGGCTGCATCGTGCTGACCAAGAACGCTTCCGGCCAGGTGCAGATCGAGCAGGGTATTAACACCCTGGTGAGCCCGGACGGCGACATGGATGCAGGCTGGAAGAAGATCCGCCGCACCAAAGAGCGCTTCGAGCTTATGCAGCGCGTTGACGACACCCTGGACCCCATTGTGGGCAAGCTGGACAATGATGCCGACGGCCGCGCCACCGTTATTTCCATGGGCAAGGCCATCATTGCAGCCATGGTGGGTGAAAAGAAGCTGACTTCCGGCGATATGTACGAGGACGAGAGCAACCCGCCGCAGGGCGATTCCGCATGGTTCATCCTTGACATTGTGGACAAGGACAGCCTGGAACACGTCTATCTGGCGTATAAGTTCCGTTTCGCCACCGAAGTGAGCGAGTAAAGGAGGGAATGAGCTATGTATAATCAGTCCGGCCCGGCCGACAGCCGCAAGGTTTTGAGCGGCAAGGACGCGGTTCTTTTCAACGGCGAAGGCGTTATGCTTGCCACCGTTGAGAGCTTCCAGGTCCAGGTGAACGTTTCCAATTCCGACTACCAGCCCTTGGGCGACGCCCAGGCACACGCCACCATGACCAGCTACAAGGTGACGCTGACCTTCTCCCAGATCACCATTGAGGACGACGCCTTTATCGAGGACGTGTTTGCCATGATGCACAGCGGCCAGCAGCCTAACTGGAACTTCCAGGGCGTTGTTTACGGCCGCAACGGCAGCGAGCAGCGCATGAACTACCGCGGCTGTGTGCCCGATGGCAACATTGACCTCCAGGGCGCTTCTGTGGGCGATATTATTAAGCGCGCATGGAACATGGTGGTCAACGACCCGCCGGAGCTCCAGAAGCTCCTGACCGCATAAGAGAGGCCACAAAAACGAATAACAGATACAGGGGGAGGCGCCTTGCGAGGGCGCCTCCCTTCTATTTTATTCGCATAAACGAACAAAACCGTTATGGAGGACAAATATATGAGCATCAAAGCTACTGTGAACCCTGCCGCAGAAACCACCGAAACCACCAAGGAAGAGCAGATCGCGGACGCCCGCGAGAATGAAACCGCCCTGCTGGACGGCCTTCTGGCTGCTGCCGAGTTCAAGACTTCGGAGGAGTGCATCAAAGACGTGGTGATCTCCCGCAATGGCAAGGACCTGTTCAGCTTCCACATTCACCCGCTGAGTGAGGAAGACTACAACAGCTGCCGCAAGAAGTTTACCAAGTTCGTTAAGAGCAAGGTCCAGGGCGGCATCCGTGTGCCGGAGGAAGTGAACGCGGTGAACTACCGCGCCGAGCTGATTTTCCGGGCTACCACCCCGGAGGACCAGGCAAAGGTCTGGTGCAACAAGGCCCTGTGGAAGAAGCTGGACCTCGTGACCGGCTACGAGGCCGTGAACGCGCTTCTGATGGCAGGCGAGAAGGAGGCTGTTCTTTCCCTTATCGACCAGATCAGCGGCTATGAGCTTTCCGAGGAGGACGTGGCAAAAAACTAATCCTCGCCGGAGGGCGCGCAACGCTTTTACACCAGATCTTCCAGCGCACCGGCGTAATGCCGGGCAAAGAGCGTTTTGTTTGGCCTCCATGATGGTGCAGCTCGAACAGGAGCAGAAGGCCGGAGAGGAGGGAACAAATGGCCTCTGAAACTTTTAGAATTGCCATTGACGCGACCGTCAACGACAATACCGGCCCCGGCGTACAGTCCGCCCAGAAGCGCCTTTCTGGATTCGACAAGAGCATCGAGTACACCAAAGACCAGCTGGACCGGCTGACAAACACGGGCTTCCACATTGACCTGGACGCCGTAGACCGGGCAACCGCTACGATCCAGAACGTGGAAACGAAGGTGCACGGTTTTGTCGGTAAAGCCTGGAATTTCACGGTTGGCATCATTGACAAGGCAACGGCGCCTTTGCAGGGCATTATAAACCTTGTAAAGAACCCTGTCTTGCAGGCCGGTGCCATTTTCGGCGTTTCTGTGAGCCTGGCCGACACGGTGAGTACATACGGAGCCTTTGAGGAATCCATGTCGAACGTGAAGGCCATTTCCGGCGCCACCGGCGAGGAGTTCGAGAAGCTCACCGCCAAGGCAAAAGAGGAAGGCGCGACCACGAAATTTACAGCCAAGGATTCGGCGGACGCCTTCGGTTATATGGCTATGGCGGGCTGGAAAACCGAAGATATGCTGAACGGCATTGACGGTATTATGAGCCTGGCCGCAGCCTCCGGCGAAGACCTGGCGACCACCTCCGACATTGTGACCGATGCGTTGACAGCCTTCGGGCTGAAAGCGTCCGATTCCGGGCACTTCGCCGACGTGCTGGCACAGGCCAGCGCGAACGCGAACACGAACGTTTCCATGATGGGCGAATCGTTCAAGTACGTTGCCCCCGTGGCAGGCGCCTTGAAGTATTCCGTGGAAGACGTTTCCCTGGCCTTGGGCCTTATGGCAAACGCTAGCGTCAAGGGCTCCATGGCAGGCACCAGCCTGAAAACCTCCCTTGCAAACATGGCAGCGCCCACCGACAAGATGGAAGCCGCCATGGACAAGTACGGCATTAGCCTGACCAAGCGCAACGGCGAAATGAAGACCCTGCACGAGGTTTTGGACAACTTGCGCAGCAGCCTGGGCGGCCTTTCTGAAACCGAACAGACCGCGGCCGCAAGTACCATCTTCGGCAAGGAAGCCATGGCCGGTATGCTGGCAATCATCAACGCTTCCGAAGATGATTACAACAAACTGACCGCAGCCGTGAACAACGCCGACGGCGCATCCCAGCAGATGGCAGACACGATGCTGGACAATATGAACGGCAGCTTTACGCTGCTGCAATCGGCGGTTGACGGCGCAAAAATCGCCCTGGGCGAGCGCCTTTCCCCGTACCTCCGGGAATTTGCAACCTGGATCACCGGCAAAATGCCGCTGGTGGAAGATGCAATCGGCGACGCAATGGACCATGTAGACGCCAAGGTCGAGGACCTGCGCCAGACCATTGCGGAGTTTACCGCGAGCGACGAGTGGGCGAACGCCGACATTTGGGGCAAGCTGGGCATTGCCTGGGACAAGATCGTGGCGGAGCCGTTCGACGAGTGGTGGAACGGCAGCGGCCGCCAGTTCTTCGCCGACAGGGCCGCAGGCCTGGGCCGAGGCCTTGGCAGCGGTATTACTGCCGGATTCCTGGCGTTGCTTGGCATTGACCCCACCGGAGCCATTGACGACGGCGCGGCCATTGGCGCAAACTTCGTTTCTGGCTTTATGGATGGCCTGGACTTCGATGTGATTCTCGACAGCCTGAAAACCTGGGCAGAGGGCCACAAGGGCCAGGTTGCAGCCATTGGCGCAATTCTGGGCTTTAAGCTGGTGACGGGCACAGCAAGCGCCTATTCTAAGCTCCGCGGCCTGACCGCTGCGCTGGGCCTGGGCGGCAGTTCTGACACCGGCACCGGCGCTTCCGGGCTGCCTTCTATGGGCGGCTCCTTCAAGACTTCCGCGGCCGTTATGAACGTAACGGCCCAGATGGTGGTTTTGAAGTCTGGCAACTTCGGCAGCGGGGCGGGCTCCAAAGTCCGCCAGGCGGCAGAAACCGCGTTTTCCGGCAGCACTGGCACTTCGCTGATCCCCAGCACGGGCGCACCGGCAGCAGCCGGAGCCCTGCCGAGTGCAACAAGGCTTCTCGGCGACGGGAAGGCAACCTTTGAGGGAACGGCCGTTGAAATCGACCCGGCGACCCTGCCCGCAAAGGGCCTGACCTCCGCGAACAGCTGGCTGGGCAAGCTCCTGCAAAAGGGCTCCACCCAGGCGACCATGAACGCGGACGGCACCCTCACTTCCGTTACCGGCGGCATTGGCGGCACCCTGGGCACCGTTGGCACAGCGCTGGGCAGCCACGCGACCACGGCGGCAGGAACGGCCGCAGCGGGCAGCGCGGGGATTCTGGGCGGCCTTCTGGGCCTTCTGGGCATCGGCGCAGGCGTGAGAAACCTGTACCGCGGCACCCAGACCACCGGCAAGGACGCGCAGAACGAGTATTCCAAAGGCGGAACCAAGATCGGCATGGTCGGCGCAGGCGCAGCAGCAGGCGCGGCCGTGGGCTCTGTGGTGCCTGTTGTAGGAACCGGTGTCGGTGCCCTTGTGGGCGCCGGTATTGGTGGCCTGGGCGCCCTGGGCTTTGGCGACAAAATCGGCCAGGCGCTTTCTGACGCCCTGGACGATGGCGGAGCCCTGGACAACCTGAAACAGACGGTCGGGACCTTCTTCACCTCGACACTGCCGGAGCACTGGACAAGTTTCTGGGATGGCGTGGGCACCACGTTCTCCGAAACAATCCCCTATGCAATCGGCTACGCCATGGGCAAAACGAAGGTTTTCTTTACCAACACACTGCCCGAACGCTGGACCGCCTTCTGGGACGGTGTAGGGGAGTTCTGGACCGAGGACGTCCCCGCGTGGGTGGAGAGCACCGGCGAGAAGGCGGGAGTATTCTTCACCGAAACGCTTCCGACCAAGTGGACGGACTTCTGGACCGGCGTCGGCGACTTCTGGACAAAGGAAGTCCCGGCCTGGGTAGAAAGCAGCGCTTCCAAGGCTACGGAGTTCTTCACCGTGACCTTACCGGCAAAGTGGAGCGGCTTCTGGTCTAGCGTGGGTGACAAGATCAGCGGATTTTTCAACAACGCCAAGAACGCCTTTAATTCTGGCTTCTCTGCCGGATCGTTTACGACCGGCGGAGGCGCGAGCAGCGGCGGAGGCGGTGGACGCGCTACCCCGCACGCTATGGGCGGCATTATGACAAGCCCGCACATTGGCCTTGTGGCGGAAGATGGCCCGGAAGCAATCATTCCGCTTGGAGGCAGCCGTCGAACCAGAGCACTTGATCTCTGGAATCAAACGGGATCGCTCCTCGGGGTTGATTACTCGGGCAATTCGGACGATGACACCCCCGAAGACGTGCCCACGTTCTCGCCGGTCGTGTACCCCGCACCGGCTCCGCAGGCTCCCGCAGGAGCCGCAGCGCAGCCCGTTTCTATCCCGGTAGAAATCTCGCTGAACCCGCAGTTTATGATCCGGGGCACCGCAGGCATGAGCCCGGACGAGATTATCGCAACGGTGAAATCCCGCATCCGCGAAATGGTGGACGACATAAGCGATGAGCTGGCCGAACGCCTGGCCCGTGTGCTTGCGAATATGCCCGCATAAGGAAAGGAGGGCAAAATGTTACCCGAGATTGTGTATATTACCCAGCTCGACACGGGAACCAGAATTGCGCTCCCCCTTACGCCCGAGAAGGTTTCCGACAAGAGGGAAGGCAATTTCATATCCTACAACATCCTGAATGTTGGCGAGGTGAAGATCCCGAACGGAGAAAAGCTGACGCAATTTTCCTGGGACGGCATTCTCCCCGGCGTTTCCATGCTGGGAATGAGTATTGTTTCCCTCTTTGACTGGAAACCACCCCGCGTGATTATTGGCATTTTTGACGGCTGGAAGAAGAACAGGAAGAAACTCCGGCTTCTTGTGACCGGCACGGCCATAAACCACGACGTTTATATCCAGAACTTCACCGTTACCCACGAATACCTTGACCGGGTAGAATACAGCATTTCTTTTGTGCAAGCAAAGGACATTCTGATTAAAACCACGGACGAGGCAGACGGAAAAACGGATGGCGGAAGCCTGGACGAGCGCCCGGCAAGCGCAGCGGCCGCAGCATCCACCCAGGCAACCGGTAAAACCTACACCGTGAAGCCTGGGGACACGCTGTGGTCTATTTCCAAGAAGTACCTCGGCAACGGTTCGCGCTATTCGGAGATCTACAACTCCAACAAGAGCGTGATCGGGAGCAACCCGAACTTGATTAAGCCGGGCCAAGTTCTGACCATTCCGGGATGAGGGGGGACCGCATGATCGACGTTTCCAAAGTGGCATACAACGTTTATGCAGTCCTGCAAGACGGCACCCGGCTGAATGTGACCCCGGCGGTCACAGATCTAGGCTGGGAGGAAGGGGAGAGCGAGTTAAGCACCCGGTTTTCGTTCACAGTTGCCAATGTGGACTATAACGGGAGCCCGCTTTCTTCGACCATAAAGCCGAACACCGCTATTGTGGTAACGGCCTCGGCCGGAGGCGATGAACAGGAAGTTGCCAGTGGAAAGGTGATCGAGTGGAACCCGCAGGACGGGGCCACCACGAAAGACTTTTCCGTGGTGTGCTACGACGACCTTTACAACCTCCAAAAGAGCCAGGACGACCGCTATATCAAGGCCGGAACCGGCACGAAATCCGCCCTGAACGCCATCTTTTCCGACTGGGGAATCCCGGCCGGGGAATACAAGGGCCCGGACAAACCCCACGCAAAGACCCTTTTTAAGGCTGAATACCTGGGGGACATTATAACGGAGCTTCTGGACGACGCCGAAAAGCACGGTGCAGACAACTACGTTATAAGAATGAGCGGCGGCAAGGTGAACGTTCTGCCTATCAATGCCAACGAAACCGTTTACCACTTCGACGAGGACGACAACCTGACAACGGGCGGCGACAAGATCAGCACGGCCGACCTTGTGACCCGCGTTAAGGTGATAGGCCTTGAAAAGAAGACCCAGAAGCGGTCGGTGGAAGCAACCCTGGACGGGAAAACGGAGTACGGCATCCGGCAGCGGATCTATACCCGCAGTTCGGATGACACGGCCGCACAGGCCAAGTCCGCCGCGCAGAAGACCCTTGACGAAAAAGGAGAGCCGACGCGGAAAACCACCCTGAAAGGCGCAGATCTTCCGTTCATCCACAAGGGCGACAAAATCCGGGCAGCGGCCAGAACCGTGAACGGCTTTTGCACCGTGCTGGGAGTGCAGCACGATGCGGCAAACCGCACCATGACCATGACCGTTAAGGTTTTGGGCGAAGATTCGGCCGGGAACAAGAAGGGCTCCGACGAGTACAAGGTGGGCGACATTGTGAACTTTGCCGGTGGCAGCCATTACAAGGCTTCCACCGATACAAAGGCCGCAAGCACAAACCTTTCGCCGGGTAAAGCCAAAATAACCATCATAAAGAAGGGCGCAAAACACCCGTACCACCTGATCTATCAGAACTGGGCCGAAACACACGTTTACGGCTGGGTGGATGAAGGCACCTTCTCGAAGTAATGGAAGGAGGAAACTGTGAACCCGAGTTCTGGCAACAAGGGCGTGAACCACCTGGCCCAGGTTTTGACCGGTCAGCGCAAAAAGGACCAGGACCGGAATTCCGCCCTTGTCCTTGATTTTGGCGAAATCCTGGATGATTACAGCCTCCAAACCAACACCTTTTCTATTCCGATCCCGGTAGAAGATTACCATGTCTGCCGCCAGTTGACCCTTGGCAAAACCGGGGACATTCTGGCGAAGACCCAGGCCATCGGCTCCCCGGGCAGCGGTGAGCACGAGCACAATGCAGTTTCGAGGCTAAAGGATTCTCTCGGGAAGCCTTGCAGCGGAGCGATTGGTGTGGCTGCTAGTGCTCAACCAGACCCACCAGACCCACCGCAGAGCAGCGCAGGCGGCGGGGGCGACGAGGGCGCCCACCAGCACCACGTCTTGATCCCCGAGAAAATGCGCCGCCTGAAACCCGGGGATCGCGTTCTGGTGGCCTGGGTGCAGTCGGAGGCCGTTGTGGTGGACATTATCTGCCCGGCGGAAGACCTGAAAAAATAACCAGACGAAAGGAAGGACTTTCCCATGGCTGAAAAGCAGCTTTACCCCGTTTTTGAAGTCCCCGACTTCGTCACAAAGAAGAACGAGGAGAGCCGGAAGCAGCAATATAAACCTTCGGTTTATTTTGACTACGCGACCGGCGATTTTCGTCTTGACGGCGCCGGACGCATGGCGGGAGCCAACGGCCGCGAAGCCTATATGCAATGGTGCATAAAAACCGTTATGACGGAACGGGACGCCTTTCTGGCGTATTCGACCAAGTACGGCGCGGAGCTTGAAACTTCGCTTGCGCAGAGCGACCACGCCAGCGTGGAAGCCAGCCTGGAACGGACCATCACGGAGGCCATCATGGCAAACCCCAAAACAGAGTATTGCCGCGACTTCACGTTTACATGGGACGGGCCAGACAGCTGCGATTGTGCATTTAACATTAAGGGCCGTGGCTATGACGAGATCCAGACCGTCAACCTGAACTTTTCAAAGTAAGGAGGTGAGAGCATGGCCACAATTCCGGTATTCTCCCCGCCCGATTGGCTGAAAACCGAAACGGCGGAGCAGATCCAGGCGCGCATGATGGAGAGCCTCCCGCCCGACATTGACGACACCGAAGGCGGTTTCCCCTGGGATTTTACTTACCCGACGGCGCTTGAAAAGGACGAACTTCTGAACTTCCACCTTGTGGAAACCTTGAAGTTGATGTTTCCGGCGTGGTCCTACGGTGCCTACCTCGACGGCCACGCCAGGGCTGACGGCCTTTCCCGGCGCCCGGCGAACGCTGCGGCTGGTATTGTTACCTTTACCGGTACGCCTGGCACACAGATCCCGGAGGGGACTGTGGTTTGTGTGCCTTCTTCCGGTGGAGTGCCCGCCATTGAGTACGCCACGGATTCCGTGGCCTACATTGGCGAGGCGACCAGCGGGGAGAACGGCACCGTTGACGTTGCTGTAACGGCCGTAGAGCCCGGCCCCACCGGCAACGTGGGCGCGGGTGCCATTACAATTATGATGGACCCGATTGCAGGCGTTACCCTTGTGACCAACGCCGACAAGATCACCGGCGGCGCAGAGGAGGAAGACGACGAATCTCTCCGCTTGCGTATTGCGGAGTATGATGAAACTTCGGGCGAATCCTTTGTGGGCTGTGACGCGGACTATATCCGCTGGGCCAAAGAGGTTTCCGGCGTGGGCACGGTGCTAGTTGATGCCCAGTATGAAAAGACGCATCCCAACTGGGTGCGCCTTATTATTCTGGATTCTTCCGGCGAGCCCGCCAACGGATCTATTATCCAAAACGTGTATGACCACATTATGAGGGACGACAACCGAATCGAGCGCAAGGCGCCGGTGGGCGCAATCCTGCTGGTGCAGGCGCCCGAGGGCGAAGTGGTGAACATTACCGTTGAGGGCTTGCAGCTGGACGGCACCAAGACTGCAACGGAGGTGGAAGAGATCTTCCGTGCTGCGCTGATTGAGTATTACATCACCGCCAAGGCTGACAGCCTGGTGAAGTACAACGAGATCCACGCGGCCCTGACTCGCACCGAGGGCGTGAAGAACTTTTCCAAGATCCTTGTAAACGACGACGTGAAGGACATTCCGCTGGACCCGGCGGACTACCCCTGCACCGGTGAGATCCACGGCATCAAGGACACGGAGGCGACCAGCGAATGAGCACCCGGAAGAACTTCGACCTTGAAAAATTCCCTGAAAACCGCGTTTCCCAGCGCATGATCTCCCGAGTTTCGCCAATCTATGAGCGGTCCTATGTGGCGAAGTGGCTCTATGAGGTCATGGGCCAGGAGGTGGACGACGCAGAAATCCGTTTCTCGGAGCTGCGGGAGCAGGCAAACCCGGAAACGGCCACCTGGGCCCTGCGCTACTGGGAGCAACGCTACGGCATCGAGGTAAACGAGAGCCGGAGCCTGGCAGCCCGTCGGGCCGATATTATCGCCCGCCGCGGCGCCCGCGCCCCGATGAATCCGGAACGTTTCAAAAGGATTCTTGAAGCAACAACGCAATGCGACGCGGAAATTAAAGAGTATATCGCACCGTATACTTTTGGCGTTTATCTGAAAGCCGACGATGCAGAGGATGTGAACGTCCTTCGCATTATAAAGCAGATAAAGAAAATTAAACCGTCGCATTTGGCGTATCGCCTATCTCTGCTGTATAAGCCGAAAACGGAGCTCGCGTATATTTCTGGAAAATTATACAATGTTAGTATATCCTGCACCATCCGGCTGCCGGGTGTGATTCAGCCGCGAGCTGTTGGCGCTACGGCATACACTGCCGGAGCTGCATCGTCTGCAAGAATGATGGCGGAAGTCAAGCTCCCTGGAATCATTGCCCCGAAATCCGTTTCCGCGCAAGCCTATGCCGCTGGCAGACTTGCACACACACATGAAACCGTAACTATTACGATTGGAGGACAGACAACGTGAGTTGGGAAAAATCCAGTTACACGAAAGCCGGTGCCGCCCTGCTGTCGGAAGCTCTCTCCGGCGGCGCACTGACCATCACCCGCGCCGTGAGCGGCACCGGCTCTGTTGACACCGACCTGTCGGCAGAAACCGCAGTCAGCGGCGACACGCACGAGCTGTCCTTGCTGGGCATTGAAACCGTCACCGACGACGGCAAAACGGCCCGCAAGGTAAGCATTCAGGTCACCGGTGCAGCGGATACCTATGTTATGCACCAGATCGGCGTTTTTGGCGTTCTGAATGATGGCGCTGAAACGCTCCTGTTCCTGATGCAGGATGAACGCGGCATTGAAGTCCCTGCCGCAAGCACGAACTCTGAATTTTCGTTTGAGATCGCCGTTCTGCTGGCTGTTTCGGCAGAAGCCGACTTGTCCATCACCGTTGACCCTCAGGTGCAGGCGTTGATGAAGCTGGTCAAGGCCGAAATCGAAAAGCACAACGCCGCCGCTGATGCCCATGCAGCGACCATCACGGCAGCGGTCAGCGCCGCCGTGAAGAACCTGTCTGAATCTGGGGAAATCCTGAACGAAGAACAGGTGAAAGCGCTTATCAAGGAGCAGGTGGACGGCGGCACGGGCGGCGGTTACTATGGCTCCTACGAACTCACCCTTGCAGCGGACGGGTGGAAGCCCGCACGCAGCGAGGATGATTACGAAGACACCGGCGGTATGGATTACTACCAGTGCATTTATGATGCAGAACTGTCGGACAGCACCAGCGAGCTTGTGCCCGTTGGCGTTGTATCTCCCGGCAGCTTCTATACTACGACCAAAGCGGGTGTCCTGAACGGGTGCGAAACGCATGATGGTTTCATCAGATTCTTTTCTCAGCGCATCCCGGAAGAAGACATTCAGGCGACCGTAACCCTGTTCGGGAAAGGAGGTGGTTCGGGTGAAACCGGTAGCGTAAGCATCGGTCAGGGCTTGAAGCGTGATGCAAGCGGCGCTATTGCCGTCCGCATTGGCGAAGGCCTTGACTTCGACAGCGCAAACGCGCTGACTGTCCGCAAAGAAACCGTTATGACGAGTGAAGACCTGCTGAACGAGGAAGAAACCCAGCAGGAAATCGTTGATATGCTGAAATAATTTTTTAGGAGGACACTATTATGTCTAAGCAGATTTCTACCAAGACCACCATCCGCAACCTGACCGCTGAGATCAAGAAGACTTTCGTCAAGAAGGATGCCTTTACCCCGGTTCAGAACGCAGCCAACGCCGCTATCAAGTCTCTGGGCGTTGACGGCAATACCGTGAACTTCTACACCTCTACCGACAAGAGCGGCTCCGCTGCTTTCTCCGTTGACTTCCCCTCTGAGCTGTTCCTCGACCAGACCAAGACCACCTTCGTGGCCAAGTTCAAGTTTGACGCTGTGACCTACCCCGGCGCTACCGACCCGAAGCTGGATAACAAGCCCGTTATGGTGCTGGCTGTCAAGGGCCAGAATCCCGACAGCTGCACCTATAGCTTCCTGAATATGGCTTCTCTGGTCGATACCTACACCGCCAAGGTGACCGGCAAGGACAAGTCCACCACCGTCACCATCGCCGGTTATGAGGTGGACGTCAAGGTCAATGTTTCCGCTGCTGCTGGCAACGTCCTGACCCTGAAGGACGACGGCCTGTATGTTCCTACCCCGGAGAAGACCGACATCACCGGCAAGGCTGATAAGGTCGCTGGCGCTGTCACCGGAAACTTTGCCGCTCTGGACGGTGAGGCAATCTGACCGACAGCGGTAAGAAGTCCGCTGACTTCGTGGCCGCCGAAGCTGGCAAGCGCCTGATGACCGATGCCGAGGGCACTAAGCTGGCTGGTATCTCCGAGGGCGCTACCAAGACCGCAGCAAGCTCCACCAACGGCAATGTGAACATCGACGGCAAGGAAGTCGTTGTGTACACCGAGCCTGAGAATGTTCTGCATGACGAGGACGTGGAGGACTTCTCCGCAGAGGAGATCGCCGCTCTGCTGGCTGACTAATTCAAACAGGAGGTAAGCTCTATGGCAAAAGCGAAGCTGAAAGCGCTTTTGGGCACAGGGCTTGCCGCACTTTGCAGTCACATCAAGCAGTGCAACACCGTTGTTTCTGAGCTGGCAAACGCCACCGCAGACGGCTTTGACGAAGTTGACGACATCCTGCATGAAAAGCAGGATGTCATGGCAGCGGTGTCTTTTACTATTCCGGTCGATGGCTGGGGTGAGGATGATTCCTCCCCCGGCTATTTTTATTGTGATATTCCCATTGCTGGCCTGTTGGCTACCGACATTGTGGATGTTACGGTACTGCCGGAATTTTACGATGTGGCGGGTGCGGTGGGCTTTATTGCGACCGAAAGCCTTGAAGGAAAGCTGCGGCTGAGGGCCGCCAAAGCTCCGACCGAAAAAATTTCTGCACAGTATCACATTACAAGCACCGTGAAATACACGGCTGCACAGGAAGGGGGAACCTAAATGGCATACGGTTCTTTTAACGCAGGCCCCGGCAAAGCGCCGGATGAAGATGTTGTCCGTACCGACCAGATCGGCGTGCCCGGTGGCATTGCCACACTGGACGCGGACGGCCATTTGACCGAATCCCAGCGCCCGACGGTGGATGCATACACAAAGGCTCAGACCGACCAGAATATCAGCGCTGCTGTTGATGCCCACAATTCTGCTGACACTGCCCACGGCGACATCCGCGCCAGCGTGGCCGCGATGAACGCCAGCATTAAGGCAATCGAGCTGAAATTCGGCACGAACGTCACCAAGAATCCGTTCAGCGCCACGTTCAGCAGCCTTGAAGGCCTGACCGTCACCGGCGTGTGGAACGCAGATCAGGCAAGGGTGGAGTTCTGATATGGCCGAACAGCAGTTTATGGTTGGCAACAAAGCGCGGGAGCTGCTGAGGTATACCCAGCGGGCGACCCGCATCGTTTCGGACGACATCAGCCGGAGCGATGCCCGGAAGGTATTTCAGAAAGCCGCCGCGCTTGACGACATCCGGGAAATCAAGCAGGTCTGTACCACCGCTGTCCATGCCCTTGATGTGAGGGAGAAGGAGGGCTTCACGAAAAGCACCTTCAACCTCTACGGCAGGGACATCCGGGAAACGGCCAAAAAGATTCTGCTGGATGCCCATGCGGCCAACAACGTGAACTTTGCCACGGAGTACGACAAGCGGATTGAAAAGATCGGCGAGGTTGTGGACGGCTGCTCTTTGCTGCTGGAATATCTGACCCTCTGCACGGAGGACGGTATCATCAGCACAAAGAAAGCCTGTATCTGGACAAAGAAAATCACGGATGTAAAATACCCGGCCATGAAGTGGCTCAAGTCCGAACGTGGCCGGGCAGAAAGCCTCCGGCAGGAAGCAGAGAAGAAACGGTTTGATGCGCTTGTGAAAGCGCTTCGGACTGTCTTTGCCCAGCAGGAGAAGAAAACGGCATAACAGGAAACTGTTTTGCAATAGGGGTGCGGTTTGTATTCTGACGCTGCCGAATGGTGGCTGCGCTCTCCGAACACCAACAACAGCAACAACGTCTGGAACGTCAAGTCTGATGGCTCCGGCGACAACTGGAACTACAACAACACCTACGGTGTTCGCCCCGCTCCGGCTGATATGCGAGATGAGTAGGCATTTGCCGAAAGCAGTGCAACAGCCAAAGGAAGCCGCATCCCGTCGCTTGCCGATGCAGGTAAGTGATAAACACATCCCGCTGAGGTGGGCCATCCCTGCGGGGATGCAGCCCGCTGCCGCAACAGCGAACCAGCGGAGGGTCAAGTTTGACATACGAAGAACTGTGCAGCTTCGAGACGCTTTATGCGGCGTATCTTGAAGCCCGGAAGGGAAAGCGCAGTAAGAGCAAAACGATCCAGTATGAGGCCAACGCTCTGGCGTGTACCGAAAAGCTGTCCCGCAAGCTGACCGTCCGCAGTGTACGGCAGCCGGGCGGGGACATCCGGCAGCAGATATGCTATACGCCGAGCCGCTTTGAAGTGTTTTTCGTGTACGAACCGAAGAAGCGTGTTGTACACGCACCGGCATTCGTGGACAAGGTGGTGCTGCACGCACTGGTGGATAACATCCTGTATGATGCTCTGACTAAGAGCTTCATCCGGGACAGCTTTGCCAGCCAGAAAGGCAAGGGCACGGACGACGGCTTGATGCGCCTGAAAACCCACATGGTAGATTACTACCGCCGGAGTGGGCACGGCGCGGACGGCTGGGTGCTGAAAGGCGATGTCCGGCATTTCTTCGCCAGTATCGACCACGAGAAGCTCAAGCGGAAACTCAAAGCGGTTCTGGACAAGCGTGGTGTTGACCCGCGTATCTATGAGCTGCTTTGCATCTACATCGACGTGATGGAAGATGGGCTGCCGCTGGGCTACCAGACCAGCCAGCTTTTCGCCCTGATGTTCCTTGACGAGTTTGACCACATCATCAAAGAAAAGTACCGCATCAAATACTATGGCCGGTACATGGATGATTTCTACATCATCTGTCCGGACAAGCGGAAGTTGCAGTGCATTTTGAAGGATGTGCGGGCGCTCATGGACGAATACGGCTTAGAGCTGAACCAGAAAACAGCTATCTTCCCGCTGCGGAACGGCATTGATTTTCTGGGCTTCCATTCGTACCTGACAGAGACCGGCGCGGTCGTCCAAAAGCTGCGCCGGGACAGCGCCAAGCGGATGAAAGCCAAAATCAAGTATTGGGAAAAGGCATACCCGGCAGGCGAGGTCACAAAGGAAGAAATCCTTTGCAGCTTCCTTGCATGGGATGCCCATGCAGCGCACGGCGATACCTACGCCCTGCGCCGCCAGTACGCCGACCGTCTGGAAAAATTGCTCAACTGCACAATTTCCATCCACCGAAAAATCAACTCGAATAAACTCGCACGAGACCGGCGACGTGCCCGGCAATGCCGCTGCATCTATAAGAAGCAGCACAAGGCCATGACCACCGCCGCCGCTCAGAACACAAGGCCCATTGGCGTTTTGCCGTGGGCCTGATTTTATAAGGAGGTAACAATGGCAAACGTAAAACTGAGTACGAAAGCCGTTGGCAGCATCGTCAAGATCAAGGTCAACGGCGCGGCCAAAGATTTCATCATCGTGCATCAGGGCTTGCCCGGAAGCAACTATGATGCAAGCTGCAACGGTGTCTGGGTTGTGATGAAGGACATCTATACCACGATGAAGTGGGATGGTTCCAACAACAGCTACAAGGATTCCGACGTGACCGCCTATCTGAACGGAACCTTCCTCAACCTGATCGACACCGACATCCGCAATGCTATCAAGCAGGTCAAGATTCCGTACACCAACAGCGGTGTTCAGAGTGGCGCTAACGGCCTCTCGACCAAAGTGTTTCTGCTGTCCGGCACGGAGGTTGGTTTCAGCGGCGTAAGCTACATGAACACCGAGGGCGCAAAGCTGGCCTATTTCGATAGCGCAAGCAAACGTGTCGCCTACAACGGCAGCAGCGCTGCCGAATGGTGGCTGCGCTCTCCGAACACCTACAGCAGCTACTACGTCTGGCTCGTCTTGTCTGATGGCTCCGGCGACAACTGGTACTACGGCAACGCCTACGGTGTTCGCCCCGCTTTTGTACTTCCCTCTGAACTCGTGGTCTCTGACGACGGCACGGTCAGCACGAACACTGCCCCGGCCATCAGCGCTAGTTCCACGAGTTTGGGAGAGAAGAATGCGCCCTTCAACTTCAACTACACCGTCACCGATGCCGACGGCGACACCCTGACCGTCACCGAAAAACTGGACGGCAAAACAACCGCGACCCGCACCGGCATTGCAAGCGGTACTGCGCTGACCTTCGGGCAGGGCAGTACCGCCGACGGGTTCCAGCGTATTCTGAATGGCAGCCACACCATCCAGATCACCGCCAGCGACGGCAAGGAAAGCACCAGCCTGAGCGCGACGTTCACCAAGAACGTCACCGGTGCAAGTGTGACCCTGACCACCCCGCTGGCCGTGGACGGTGACATCACCGTTGCTGTCCTTCAGGTGACGGGCAGCATCCCGGAAGATGCTGTGTTTAAGGCAGAAGTGACCAACAATGCGCTGGATGACTCTCCGGTCTGGCAGGATGTCACGACTGAGGTGCAGAAGGGCGTGAACATCGTGTTCAGCAACAAGACTGCTGCCAAGGGCGCGGCGTTCAATTTCCGCATCAGCGTCAGCCGTGGTGCATCCGGCACCGGCGGCTGCATCGAAGCTGTCACCGGCGCATTCCAGTAAGGAGGGAAAGCTCATGATTCAGTGGAAGAAAGACAATCTGCCCACCCGGCAGGAAAAGGAAGAAGCGGCCAAGAAGCAGCAGGAGCACGAGCAGCTGCCCGACCGCGTGGCTGAAATGGAAGATGCCCTGTGCGAACAGGACGCAGCCAACGACGAGCGCATGAGCAACATCGAGCAGGCTCTTTGCGATCTGGATGAAGCCATCAACGCCAACAAGGAATAACAGGAGGTAAAGGACTATGGATAAGATTTGGGCAAACCGTTTGATCGCTGGCACTAAGACTTGGGCCGAAATGCCCATCAGCCGCCGCGTTGCGGTCAAGAAAGTTCTGGCCGAGCGCGTGGCGGAGGGCGAGATCACCGCAGACGACTACAAGAACATTACGGGCGAAGCCTATACGGCCTAAAATTTCGGAGGGCGGCGTGATTTGAGCAATTTACAGATTATCGAAGCCTTGACCGACATTGTGAGCAAGCAGAGCGAGATCATCCGCACCCAGGCGGACGCCCTGGCACAGGTTGGAGATCGGAAGAGCGTCGTGTAGGGAAAGAGTGTAGATCTCG
>ERZ808246.443-NODE-443-length-35159-cov-7.406108_pt1 | contig 35159 bp, 39 predicted proteins | sample MGYA00521083_ERZ808246 | MGnify/ENA primary metagenome ERZ808246 (study PRJEB31516, sample SAMN03275577) | gut metagenome | biome: mammalia-associated habitat; material: feces | host: Papio cynocephalus | place: Kenya | collected 2012-07-07 ...
CTGCCAAGCGGCAGAGCATTTTTTGTATATCGGCACGGAGGGGGAGAAAAGCACATGGATTGGACCTTCTTTTTTCACCAATTAGCAGTCGGCGTAAATATCAATGAGACCTGCTTCTACTTCAGCGATGACCCCGGCGAGAGGGAGCATTATCTGGGATACCTGCCCCAGTTTGACAGACCGTACTGGATAGGCTATTGCGACATTGCCGGTGGGTGCGATTTTAAAACGGCGGAGGAGTTGGCCAATGCACCGATATTTGACGGGAAAAGTCTCAAAGAACGCTGGGATCATGTCGTGATTTGCAGCATTGAGGGTCTTAGCTGCGAAGACTGGTTGGAATATTTTGAGCACGGGCCAGTGGGCTCTTGAAGTGATGAGATTATTGATCGGAACAGGAGTGTGAATCATGACCTTTATCTGCTATCCTAAGTGCACCACCTGCCAGAAAGCGCGAAAGTGGCTGGACGAATGCCATATCGCCTATGATCTTCGCGACATCAAGCTGGAGAATCCTACTTACGAGGAACTGTCCACATGGCACCAGCGCAGCGGACTGCCGATGAAGAGGTTTTTCAACACCAGCGGCTTGCTGTATAAGTCCATGGAACTCAAAGACAAATTGCCAGGCATGAGCGAAGATGAAATGCTGAAACTTCTCGCCACAGACGGTATGCTGGTCAAACGTCCGCTGCTGGTGGGCGATGACTTCGTCTTGGCGGGCTTCAAGGAATCTGAATGGGCGGAACGCCTGAAAATATAAGTGAAGGAAGGGGAGAAGCTACCATGGATATCCAACGGACAAAAGAATTGCTGGAGGTTTTGGCAGAAGGCATCGACCCCTTGACCGGCGAGGTACTGCCGGACAACCATGTCTGCAACAAGGGTGAGATCGTTCGTGCGCTGCATTGCGCCGTAGAAGCACTGTCCCGCAGACGGAAAGATCCTCTGCCGGAGAACAACGGAAAGCCGTGGACGGAGGAATTGGATAGCGAGCTGTGCCGATTATTTGATGAGGGCATGAAGAAAAAAGAACTATGTGCCCATTTCAAGCGCACCTCCGGCGCAATCGAGTCCCGACTGGAGAAGCTTGGAAAAATATGATCACTGTCTCGTTGTGAAAGATAGAACAGTGCGCCTGCATACCAGAGCATTTGTTTTTGGCTCTGCCTGTGCGGGTCAGGCCATGGTATAACGACGGGAGAGCCGGTAAATTATCGAAGGATTTGCAGGCGGTCTCCAGCGTACAGCATTAGTGCTATTGGCAAAGAGGACCGCCTGAATAGGCGGCCCTTCAGCAAATTGGTCCGAGATGGGAGACTCGAATTCCCGGCATCTTGCTCCCAAACTTATTGGGAACACTTTTTCTACTCGTTTTTAGCTGTTTTTAGTGCTTTTTAATTTGTTTCACTTACTCTTTGACGCTCTTATCTCCACTGTTTCCGAGTATTCCAGCGCCGTCTGTGGTAATCTATGTGGTCAAAAACGCTTCCCGCCCGATTTCCGGTGAATGTTCACCGATGCCGGACGGGAAGCGTTTTGCATTTCAGAGCGTCTGCATTGTAACTCTGAGCAGAATGTTATGCAAGTTGTTTCTGCGATGGTGGCAGCTCAAATGTTGAGCCGCAATAAACAAAGAATACCCTTAACAGCTATTACATTCCTTTAATTTGAGGGGCATTTTAAGGGAAAGCATACCCCTCCCGCTGTAGACTTACTTCTCCAGAAGATCCTCCATTGTACAGCCGAGGACTTTCGCAAGGTTGAGGATAGTCTCCGCGCTGGCCTTGTTGATGTCCTTGTTGCGCTGTTCGTACATTTGGATCGACCGAAGGCTGACATTGCTTCGCTTAGCAAGCTCCGCCTGTGTGCAGCCATAGAGTGTGCGGATGCGCTTGAGATTGGTGTCGGCAAAGTACTCCCGAACTTTGGCATCGACAATATCGGCGAACTTGCTGACGTCCGCTTCGTGGAGCGGGGAATACATCTGCCGCAGATCATCAAACGAAAGAACCTTGAAAATATCGCTGAACCTCCTGCCGGAGAACCACTGGTAGTAGGCGACTGCCCAGCCGATCCAATACTCTCTGGAACGGCTGAAATTTGCTCGCGGTTCAGCGGTCGGCGTTTTGCCGGTGGTCTCAATAAGAACATCAACAGCCGCTTCGATCCCACTTTTCCCGGAAAGATAGGCAGGTTCCCCATTCTCGATACGCTTGCTGACGGAACTGACGGAAAACAGCTTCATAAAGCTATCTCCTGCAATTCCACATGCGTTGATGGCATAGTCAAAGGCATCGCCCAGCAAGGCCTGCGCGTTACTCAGATAGGTTTCTTGGTATGCGTGGGTCATCGTTCCGGATGCCTCCTCTCATGATGTCAAGCATATAGAGACCGTCAGTCTCCTCTTCCAGCATATCCAAATAAAGCTGATCGGCTTTATCGTTTCGGGCCTTGCGGAGAACATAATATTTTTCCTTTTCTGCGATAGAAAATCCCTCATAATGCAGCAGAGAAAAGGCATATTTCGACTTGATGACGATTTGTTCCCCTAACTTTCCCAAACGCATGGCTTTTGCAAGCTGCTGCACGGAAATTCCGTTATTCAGGAAAGATGCAGCAAAGTCGAAATAAGAGTCGTCGGCACGGTAGCCAACAATCAGGTCATAGGCGTTGACATTGACGCCGAAATTGTCGATCAAATATCGTTTTGCCCGCTGCGCAGCCGGATTTTTGATGGAGAACAGGCGATGCTCGACTAAAACGGCGATCCAGTTCAGAATCGTATAGTCCGGACTGTTCAGATTCAGAATCTTCAGGTATTCCGTATCAAGACTGTAACGATTGGCAAAGCCGTCGCGCAGAGAAGATACGGCCCATTCTTTGGCAAGCTCTTCGCTCTCCGTGCAGTAAAAGCCCAGTCCGAAGTCACTGTTCTGCTTGCCCAATCCAAAGGTCGGAGACGCTACGATCTGTTCAGAGCCGTGATATAGGGTAATTTTCTGATTCATTTCCGCATCCTCCTAAGTATCACTACACAGATAGTATCACCAAAGTGATATAAAATCAAGCTATATTTGTAGAGAGATTAGTATGTAAGAGATTTCTACGAGGACAGCAACGCAGATTTTGGGACGGTGTAAACAAAGAAGAGGCGAATCTGCTCGGGGCAGAGGACAGGAAGTGCAGTTGCCAAGGGGTGCAGAGAGATGATATAATTTGTGGCAGAGATGCAGAGAAATCGTTGTTCGCGGAGGTATCATAATGATCCTATATTTTTCCACCACCGGAAATTGCAAATATGTTGCTGCCAGACTCGCGGCGGCCTTTGGACAGGAAACGGTGTCCATCGTTGACTGCATCCGAGACGGCCTGTATGATTTCACGGATGGTACGGTCGGCATTGTCGTGCCCACATACTTCTGGGGCCTTCCCAGCATCGTGAAGGAGTTCCTTGAAAAAGCGGATTTCCATACGGATTACCTCTATTTCATTTCCACCTACGGCACAACGCCGGGAGCATCCGACACCATGGCAAGCAAAGCGATTCGCGGGAAGAAGATCGATGCGTTCTACTCCGTGCGGATGCCGGACACATGGACGCCGATCTTTGATCTTTCCACGCCGGAGAAAGTGGCGGCGTTTTCCAGGACGACGGAAGCGGAGATCGACGATGCGATCTGCAAGATTGGCGAACGCCATACCAACCGACATATGGTGCCGCACACCCCCGCATTTTTGGCCGAGTGGTTTGCACAACCGATTTACAACAACAATAAGCGGCGAACGGCGCATTTCCGTGTGGAAGAAAGCTGCATCGGCTGCGGACTGTGCGCAAAGAAATGTCCGGTTCAGGCCATCGAGATGCGAGAGAGAAAGCCGGTGTGGGTCAAAGAGGAGTGCGCCCTGTGCCTTGGCTGCCTGCACCGCTGTCCCAAGTTTGCTATCCAGTATGGAAAGAACACTCAACGGCACGGGCAATATACGAATCCAAATGTCACGCTGTAACTTGTGGAGAATATCACCATGAATATTTACGAGGTTTAAGGCCGAACTCCGGAATTGCTCCGCCAGCTTCTGGTGATCTGGGAAGCTTCCGTCCGTGTCACCCACCTGTTCCTGTCGGACGCGGAGGTGCGGAAGATCAAAGAATACGTTCCGCAGGCACTGACCGGTGTGCCCCATCTGGTCATTGCGGAGAGGGAGACAGGCTGTACCGTCGCCTTTATGGGTGTGGAGGGTCAGCGTCTGGAGATGCTGTTTCTCTCTCCGGAGGAGCGCGGCGCCGGACTTGGGCGGCAGCTCCTTGACTACGGCATCTGCCGGTATGGCATCCGCGAGGTCACGGTCAACGAGCAGAATCCGCAGGCCGTGGGCTTTTATGAGCACATGGGCTTCACAGTATACAAACGAACCGACCACGATGAGGCTGGTGACACCTATCCGCTACTGTACATGAAGAGGACGGAATGCAAGTAGACCGATGCCGTATGACACTTCCTATTCGTTTTGGGAGAACAACGATCATGATCAGAAGATTACAGAACGCAGATGTGGACAGGGTGATGGATCTGTGGTTGGATGCAAATCTGAAGGCCCACGACTTTGTTCCTGCCGCGTATTGGAGAGGCAATTTTGAGCCGGTGAAAGAAATGCTGCCGCAGGCGGAAGTCTATGTGTATGAAAATGCCGGAGAAATACAGGGTTTTGTCGGCTTAAACGGCGAATATATCGAAGGCCTTTTTGTTGCTGATGAAATGCAGTCGCAAGGCATTGGCAAGCGCCTGTTGGATCATATAAAAGCAATGAAGGACACGCTACGCCTGAGCGTATACCAGAAGAACACACGGGCGATCCGTTTTTACCAGAGGGAAGGCTTCGTGATCCAGCACGAGGGATTGGATGAATCCACCGGCGAGAAAGAGTTTACGATGCTCTGGCGGCGCAGGCAACTATAAGGAGATGTTGATGGAAAAACGGTCTGACCTCAGCGCGGCGGCGCTGCATATTCTGGCGATGGTCTTCATGCTGATGGATCACCTGTGGGCAACGCTTCTGCCCGCACAGGAATGGCTCACATGCGTGGGACGGCTTGCTTTCCCGATGTTCGCCTTCATGGCGGTGGAGGGCTATTTCCACACGCGGAGCTTCAAGCGCTACGCATTGCGGATGCTGGCCTTCGCGCTGCTCTCCGAGATACCCTTTGACCTGATGCACGGCGGAACATGGTTCTATCCTGTGCATCAGAATGTCATTTGGACACTGCTCATCGGCCTGCTGGGCATTCACCTGATGGAAAAAGTAAGGCAAAAGGGAAAGACGTGGTGCTACGTCCTCACCTGCATAGGTGTAACGGTGCTTGGTGCGATCCTCGGCACAGTGGGAATGGTGGACTACTACGGCGCGGGTGTTTTGACCGTGTTTGTTTTCTACTTCTTCCGGGGAAGGGCGTGGTGGAAGCTGCTCGGACAGATCGTGGCGCTGTACTGGATCAATGTGCAGATGCTCGGCGGGCAGTTGTACCCCGTTTCGCTCTTCGGCGCGGAGCTTGAACTCTGTCGGCAAGGGCTTGCGCTGCTGGCGCTCGTACCGATCTGGCTCTATCGCGGGCGGCAGGGCTACCACAGCAAACCATTCCAGTATGCCTGTTATGCCTTCTATCCGGTACATATACTGGTGCTGGCACTGCTGGCAAGATGAATGATCGCATGACTTACATTCTGATACCAGCGATGACAATCAACAAAGGAGTATCCCATGAATCCGATCGACCTGATGAAACGTCCTGCGGCGTATGCCTGCGGGTATGAAAATGCCCCGACGGAGGCGCAGAGACGCGCCAAGCAGCTCTGTTGGGCGTATAACCAGACCTCCCCGGAGGACGCGGAAGAGCGCCGTGCCATCCTGTGGGAGCTTTTGGGCACCTATCATCCGCTGACCAACATTGAGTCCGATTTCCGCTGTGACTACGGCTTCAATATCCACATCCACGGTCTGGCGGTGATCAACTATAACTGCGTGATTCTGGACACGTCGCCGGTTCATATCGGCGCGGGAGCCTTTATCGCGCCGGGCGTCTGTCTGGCCTGTTCCGGCCACTCCGTCGATCCGGAGCAGCGCAGCCGCGGCATCGGCACTTCCGCGCCCATCACGCTGGAGAACGATGTCTGGATCGGCGCCAACGCCACCGTCTGCGGCGGTGTGACCATTAGCGCAGGCTCGGTCATCGGCGCTGGGAGTGTGGTGACGCACGATATTCCCGCCGGTGTCGTGGCGGCAGGTGCACCCTGCCGTGTGATCCGTCCCATCACGGAGGCGGACAAAATCAAGCCGGAGCAAATCCTTTTCTGAAAGCAAGGCGGTCAACATCATGGAGATCAAAATGCTGGAGCAGGACTTCACCGTGTGTCAGGTGGCGGACTATACGCAGATGAACTGGGAGACAGAATTTCGCTTCACAGGCAAAACGGATGAGGAATGCTCTCTGATCTGCGCCACCAGCGATGTGCCTGCCAATGTGATCCGGCGGGACGATGGTTGGAGAGGCTTCCGTATTCAGGGTGTCCTGGACTTCTCTCTGGTGAGGATCCTCTCCAAAATCGCCGCGCTTCTGGCGGAAAACAGCATCCCAATTTTCGCCATCTCCACCTACAACACCGACTATGTCCTGACGAAAGCGGAGCACTATAAAAAGGCGCTGGATGTGCTCAAGCGGGCAGGATATACAATCATGAAGTAGAGAGTCTGCTGTGAATCTATATAATCCAAACCGCTTCCCACCCGGCACCAGTGAATGTTCACCGCTGCTGAGCAGAAAGCGCTTCTCATTTCTTAGTGGTTCTGCCCTGTAACTCTGAGCAGACGGTTATGCAAGTAATTTCTACAAGAGTGCGATGCAGGTTTTGGGACGGGGTAAACAAAGAAGAGCACTTTTCTCGTCTGACATGGTAATACAAATATTGTTTCCTTGGATGCTAAAAATCGTGCAAATTTATCATTTCCTTGCTTATTCCGACTGAATGTGCTATCATTATAAACAACGCTGTCAAGTGTTGTAGCACCTTGGCAGCATAGCCGTATAGAAATGCTCTGCCAAACGGTGGAGCATTTTCTATGTTGGGAAGAGTGCTTGGGGGGATGTATTAAAGAACCTCAGAAGCCACTTGCCGATGGGAATAAAGAGACAAGAAAGCTCGTGCAAAGCCCAGCTATCGATCAAACTTTAGAACAAATAGGATGAGTACAAACGCTGGTTATGACCTTGCTTTTTTTCGAATGGAAATGGCGATATCTTTTGTAAACAAATAGTATGCAGGAGGAAAATTTCATGTCTGAAAAAAACACGAGCAATATCGGCTTTGAAAAACAAATCTGGGACGCGGCTTGCGTTTTGCGTGGGAACATCGATGCATCCGAGTATAAGTCGGTTGTTCTCGGATTGATTTTCCTGAAATACATTTCTGATCGCTTCGAGGCAAAGTACAAAGAACTGGTTGAAGAAGGCGATGGATTTGAAGAAGACCAGGACGAATACACTGCCGAAAATATCTTCTTTGTCCCTGAGAACGCACGATGGAGTGCGATTGCTGCTGCCGCTCACACGCCGGAAATTGGCACGGTGATTGATGATGCAATGCGCAGTATTGAGAAAGAAAACAAGCGCCTCAAAGATATTCTGCCTAAGAACTTTGCCCGTCCGGAGCTGGACAAGCGGCGTCTTGGCGAAGTGGTTGATCTCTTCACCAACATTCAAATGATCGAACATGGAAACAGCAAGGACATTCTCGGTCGTACATACGAATACTGTCTCTCCAAGTTTGCCGAGCAAGAAGGCAAACTTGCTGGTGAGTTCTATACTCCCTCTTGTGTTGTGCGTCCCCTTGTTGAAGTGTTGCAGCCGTTTAATGGACGTGTTTATGACCCGTGCTGCGGCTCTGGCGGTATGTTCGTTCAGTCCGCAAAGTTTATCGAAAATCACGGTGGCAACATCAACAAGATTTCCGTCTTTGGTCAGGACTCCAACCCGACCACATGGAAGATGGCGCAGATGAATCTTGCTATTCGTGGTATTGAAGCTGACCTCGGCAAGTTCAATGCGGACACGTTCTTTAACGATTGTCACCCACAGCTCAAGGCAGACTTCATTATGGCAAATCCGCCCTTCAATCTCTCCGGTTGGGGGTGCGGATAAACTGGTTGATGATGTCCGTTGGCAGTATGGTACGCCTCCTGCTGGCAACGCCAACTTTGCATGGTTGCAGCACATGATCTGGCATCTCGCCCCGAATGGGCGTATCGGTATGGTGCTTGCAAATGGTTCACTTTCCTCGCAGTCCGGCGGTGAAGGTGAAATCCGCAAGAACATTATCAATGCTGACCTTGTGGACTGTATCGTCGCAATGCCGACGCAGCTCTTCTACACGACGCAGATTCCGGTATCGCTCTGGTTTCTTGCAAAGAACAAGAATCAGAAAGGCAAGACGCTATTCATCGACGCACGGAAGCTCGGTACTATGGTCACACGGAAGCTGCGCGAACTGACGGATGAAGACATCAAGAAAATTGCTGACACCTACAATGCCTTCGTTGATGGAACGCTTGAAGACGAGAAAGGCTTCTGTGCGGTTGTTACTACGCAGGACATTGCAAAGCAAGATTACATTCTCACGCCGGGACGGTATGTCGGCATTGAGGAACAGGAAGATGACGGTGAGCCATTTGAAGAGAAAATGGGACGCCTGACTTCTGAACTGTCTGAGCTTTTCACTAAGTCCCATGAGCTTGAAGCTCAGATCAAAGAACGACTGGGGGCGATTGGATATGACATCTGAGTGGAACTACTTCGCGCTTGGTGAAATCACAGAGCTTGTTATTGATTATCGAGGCAAGACGCCAAAAAAACTTGGTGGTGATTGGTGCAAACAAGGATATAGAGCTTTATCCGCGAAAAACATCAAAACCGGACGCATCGTTCAGGCTGAAACTATCAGATATATTGACGAATCGTTGTATCGAAAGTGGATGAAGGATGAAGTTCAGCGCGGCGATATTCTCATTACATCAGAGGCTCCATTTGGACAGATTTTCTTCTGGGATAGCGACGAGAAGATTGTTCTCAGTCAACGTCTATTCTGTGTCAGAATTAAGCCTGAATACGATGCACGTTTTATCTATTACTACATGACAACCCCTGAATTTCAAAGTGAATTGGCTGGACGTGCCACTGGTACAACGGTAATTGGCTTGCGCCAGCCAGAATTGATGAAATGCGTTATCCGGTGTCCAGAGATTCAAGAGCAGAAAGCGATAGCTGCAATTCTTTCTTCTATTGATGCAAAGATTATTGCAAACGAAAAGGTAAACGATAATTTAGCGGCTTAGAGCTGGACGGTGGAGACATCAATCTCGCCGGACATCAGCTTGGGCAGCAGTTCATCCCTAAGTGCGGTCAGCTTACGAGCTTCAATCCGATTCGAGATTATCAGCTCAAAAATTGGCTGCATGATAGAACTGAGGCTCGTATAGTCTTCTTCGCAAGGAATTAAGACCTCTGCTTTGGCAAGTTCCTCGCGTTTGATATGCCCCATTGTTGTTGCCTTATCAGCAGCGATTGCAATAAAACGGGCAAGGTGGTGAGCCGTCCACAGGTAGTAAAACCACTTGTCATAGATGTCTGATGTTACCTTGAAAAGGTGCTGATTCAATCCGCAAGTTCCCCCGCACCATATATCAACAAGTAGACTTCCGGACCAAGAGAAGATGACATCGCCATCGTGAATGATGTATTCAGGCTTGATTCTCAAGGAGCAGAGTTCACTACTATCATCACATGAACCTTGGCGGAGTTCCTTAATCTTCAATACTGGAAGACCTATTTCATTCCCCTGAGGACGGAACTTCTGCATGGCAAGTCCATTCAAGTAATTGGCGATGTCTAAGAGATTGCCTTTTCTCCATCCAGCAGGGATGGCATCAATATTGATAAAATGGTTGTCAAAGATAGCTCAGCGTAAACTTTTCTTGACCAAAACTCATACAGCACTTCAAAATTTGAAAAGACGTATTGATAACCCGGGAACAAATTCTGATTTTATCAGCATAGACAGCTTTACTAAGCAAGTGAATCTCCCCGACTATGATGTTATCTTTGTGGATGAGTGTAGTACGATTGACAATCGCACAATGGGTAGATTTTTGAGCAAGATGAGTCCTGACACCTTTTTAGTGTTGGCTGGCGATATCCATCAGATTGAATCTATTGAGTTTGGCAACTGGTTCTTCTATGCAAAGGATATTGTTAAAACTCCGGGAGCTAATGTTGAACTGCTAAGCACTTGGAGAACCCAGGATCAAGCACTCATCAGTCTATGGAACGAGGTACGAACCAGAGCTGATATGATAACCGAAAAACTTGTTATCAACGGACCATATTCAGAAGACATTGGCCCTAATGTATTTAAAAGAGAATGCGAAGACGAGGTTATTCTCTGCCTAAACTATGATGGGAAGTTTGGCTTAAATAATATGAACAATTATTTCCAAGCCGCAAATACCAAGTGTGAGGCTGTCCCATGGGCTGAATGGAGTTACAAGGTTGGTGATCCCATTCTTTTCAATGACTCAAAAAGGTTCGATCTTTTGTATAACAACCTCAAAGGTCGCATTGTCGATATCGAAAAGCATTCAGACTCCATCTTCTTCACCGTTGATGTTGAGATTCTATTGACTGAACTAATGTGTAAAAGAGATGGCATTGAATTTATTGAGTCTATAGAAAATGGAACACGGATTCGTTTTGCAGTATATGAGTATGATGAGAGCAAAAAGGGTGAGGATCTGGACGAGAATTTACGACTCAAGTCTGTTGTTCCATTTCAGCTTGCATATGCCGTTTCAATTCACAAGGCGCAAGGCCTTGAGTATGACTCTGTCAAGGTGATAATTCCAAGTAATAATGCTGAGAAAATAACCCATGGTATCTTCTATACAGCAATTACTCGAGCTAAAACAAACCTAAAAATTTATTGGAGTTCAGAAACAATGCACGATGTTGTAAAGGGATTTGCAACCGATGAGTCAAAACGGAAGAGTCTCGAAATCGTGAAAACTAAGTTGGGGAAAAACTAATGTTTGCGATTTCATTACCATCACGACTCACCTCAACCCCTGTGCCGCAATAAACAAGGAAAAGCCCCCAGGTACAACGTTCCTGGGGGCTTTGGTCCGAGTGACACGATTTGAACGTGCGATCTCCGCATCCCAAATGCGGCGCGATACCAACTTCGCTACACCCGGATATTCAATTTCCGCCATTATATCACGACAGAGAAGAAAATCAAAGATTTTTCTGTCTGTGGTCATTTATGTGGTCAAGAGCACTTTCGCGCCGCTTTCGACAACCGGTGGAAATCCTGCAAACGCAGGTGTCACAAGGCTTTCCGGCGTTTCGCTTTGCCTCGTCCCGGATACCCCTTCAGTATAGCACAGCTGCGTGTGGAAGGGAAGAGAAAGTTTTTGGTTTACATAAATTGAGCCTGGCATCGGCGGGCGTATGCCCGCCGATGCCAGGCTCAAATAAATTTACGCAGCGATCAGCTTGCTGCGCTCTCCGACAGCGGGAAGGTGATATCCGCGCGGAAAAGGTCTGCGTCGATGGCCAGGTCGAAGCGGCCGCCCTGTAGCTGCACCAGGCTGCGGGCGATGGACAGCCCCAGTCCGCTGCCCTCCGTGTGCCGTGAGGCGTCGCCGCGCACGAAGCGCTCCATCAGCTCATCGGGGGAGATGTTCAACTCGTCCCGCGAGACGTTCTTGAAGCTGATGGTAACGGTCTCCCGGGACAGCGTGGAAACCACGTAGACCCGTGTGTTGGGCAGGGCATACTTGCAGATGTTGGACACCAGGTTGTCCATGACCCGGCTCAGCAGCCGGCTGTCGGCGCGAATGACGGTACCCGGTGCGGGCGGCTGCGTTACCAGCGTCAGCTGGCAGGCGGCCAGCCGTTCCTGATACTCGCCCTCGATCTGTGAAAACAGCACGTTCACGTCCGTGGGCTGCAGGTCTACATTCAGCACGCCGGAGGAGGCCTTGGACGCCTCCACCAGATCCTCTGTCAGCTTTTTCAGCCGGTGGCTCTGCCGGTCCAGCACGGCGATGTATTCCTGTGCGTTCTGTGAGGGGATATTTTCCTTTTTCAGCAGATCCACATAGTTGACGATGGAGGTCAGCGGCGTCTTGATATCGTGGGACACGTTGGTGATGAGCTCGGTCTTCAGGTGCTCGGCCTTCATCTGCTCCTGCACGGCCTGCTCCAGACCGGACTGCACGTCGTTCAGCTCCTGCCCGTAGCGTTTGAAATCCCCAATGAGGTGCCGCGTGTCGATGGGGGAGGAGAAGTCGCCGTCCGCCAGCTTTTCGCCGCCCTTTTGCAGTGTTCGCAGGTTCACGGCGATGTACAGTACCGCCAGCAGCTCGATGAGCTTTAACAGCAGGAACGGCGCGGCGAGGGATCCGTAATAATCCTGCATAAAGAGGACGAATTCAATAAACACCAGCGCCAGCGCCGCCAGCGCCGTCTTCCATATCAGCGGCAGGCCTTTGGCGATGTGCAGCAGTGCCCGGAATACCGCCCGCACAATGCGCCAGATAAGCCTTCCGAACCGTGCAATCAGCGAGGCGCGCAGCACCGTCCCGGCCTTGCACTGGGCGGCAAAGGCGCATAGGAACAGCAGCATAAACGGCACCAGCGCCGCGCAGAAGAAAACGCGTCCCCACTCATAATAAAATGTATCCCATCCGATATAAAACACGCACAGCAGCACGATCAGCCATACATCGGCGGGGATCTTGTCCAGCCACGTCAGGTGGATGCCTTCCGTTCCCTGCCAGTGGCCGCAGGACGCCATGAGAAAGCAGAAGCACAGCAGCGTCAGCACCGCGAAAAGCGCGGTGAGGAAGATAGTCAGGCCGGTGTGCTCCAGCAGCCAGGAGCAGAACAGGTAGGAATAGCTGGGCGCGTTTTCCGACCGCAGCAGGTCGGCGGCAATGGTGACCATGGCCGTGTTGCCGGTGCTCAGCTCATAGGTAAACGTTTCCTGGGTGGAATACAGCGGCTTGTCGCCGTCTGTCAGCTCAAAATTCTCAAAGATGGAGATGACCTCTCCGTTTTCTTTGGCGGTGACGGTCAGATGACAGCCGGCGATCTCGCGGGGGAACTCCTCTGCAAAGATGCGGGACAGATCGCTGATCACCTGCTCTCGCTCCTCCTCGGTGATGTCCCCGTTTTCAATGGTGCCGTAGTCATAGGTACCGTCGTTGACCAGCGCGCCTGCGTTGGCCAGCGTGCCGCGCAGAAAACTGTTGGCGGTGTAGATGGCGCTGCCGCACTGCTCCTGATACAGCCCCTGGCGGAAGGACTCGCCCTGGTCCAGAAATACGTCGTTGTAGACCAGTATGGCGATGCCCAGGCCGCCCAGAATAGTGGCCAGACCGAAGAGCAGTGTCAGAAAGAAAGCGGCCAGCTTGGCCCAGGTCTTATCTATAAATCGTTTCATGAGAGGGAGCCCTCCATCTTATAGCCCTTGCCCCAGACCACCTTGATATACCGGGGCTCCGAGGGGTTGATCTCCAGCTTTTCCCGCAGGTGCCGGATGTGTACGGCGATGGCGCCCGCCGCGTTCAGCGGCACGTCCTCCCACACCCGGCGGTAGATCTCGTTGGGAGAGAACACCGTTCCGGCGTTGCGCATGAGAAAGCGCAGGATGTCGTACTCCTTGGGCGTCAGCGCCACCGGGTCGCCGTCCACGGTGACGGTCTTGGCGTTGTCGTCCAGGCAGATACCGCCGATGACCAGCGTGCTGGCCTGCACCTGTCCGCCTCCCAGCTGCAAATACCGCCGCAGCTGGGAGCGCACCCGCGCCAGCAGCTCCACCGGGTTGAAGGGCTTAGTGATGTAGTCGTCCGCGCCCACGTTCAGCCCCAGCACCTTGTCGGTGTCCTCGCCCTTGGCGGTCAGCAGGATCACCGGCACGTTGCTGGTCTGCCGCAGCTGGGCCATGGCGGTCAGCCCGTCCATGACGGGCATCATGATATCCATCAGAATAAGATGCACGTCCTCCCGCGCCGCGGCGGCCAGGGCCTCTTTCCCGTTGCAGGCGGACAGCACCCGGTAGCCCTCGGCCTTGAGATAGATCTCCAGCGCGGAGACGATATCCTTTTCATCATCAACGACCAAAATCGTGTACATAGAGGGACCTCCTGTGGGTGTGGTATATCTCTATCATACCCCTATTCCCGCCGCTGCACAAGGTCAATTCTTCACGGCGGGGGAGGGGAGCGACGTCAGGTTCACGCTGTGGTGGATGGGCTTCCACTCTACCTTCATAAACAGCGCCGCCAGCGAGATGGGCAGATACGTCAGCATAAACAGCGGGAACGTCAGGGTGAAAGCGATCTTTTTCCACGCCGGCGCGTGGATACGCCGCCACTCGCTGGCCACGGTGATGCCGCCCAGCGCCAGCAGCGTGGCCAGGATGCTGCCCATGCACTCCAGCAGGGACCGCATGGCGAACCATACGCCGTCGCCCTGCATAAGTCCCAGCGCCGTCAGCGTCAGGTTAGCCAGCAGACACAGGGCCGTCAGGATAAACGCCGGCAGGATGGACATGGACATATCGAAGCAGCTCCAGCTGCCCTTGGCCGTGCCCTTCAGCAGCTCCGCGCCGTAACGGCGGAACACCTGTATGTAGCCCTTGGCCCAGCGCAGCCGCTGCCGCACGGACTGCCGGAAATCGGTGGGCTGCTCGTCATAGAGCACCGCGTCCTCGCAGATGGCGATCCTCTCGCCCCGCAGAATGTGGTGGATGGAAAACTCGATATCCTCCGTCAGCAGATAGAACCGCCAGCCATGGCTCTCGTCCAGTATCCGCTGCGAGAACAGAAAGCCTGTCCCGCCCACGGCGGCGCTGCTGCCCAGCCGGTTCCGCGCGCCGTTCAGATAGCGGCTCTCCCGCAGGAACCACAGGGCGTACCCGGCGCTGATCCAGTTGTCGCCAAAGTTTTTGCTGTTGCGGTAGCTGGTCACGATCTCGTTCCCGGCGGAGAAGCTCTCGTTCATGCGCTCGAGGTAGTCCGGCGAGAGGATGTTGTCCGCGTCGAACACGAAGTAGCCGTCAAAGCCCTCCGGATAGTCTGCGCCGATGTGCTGCAGCAGAAAATCCAAGGCATAGCCCTTACCCACGTTCACATGATTGAAGCGCTCATACACCACCGCCCCGTGCGCCCGTGCGATGGCGGCGGTGCTGTCGGTGCAGTTGTCCGCCGCCACGAACACCGTCACCAGGGACATATCATAGGTCTGCGCGGCCAGCGAGTCCAGCAGCCCGGCAATGACGTTTTCCTCATTCCGCGCGGCAATGAGCACCGCGTACCGGTGGGGTGCGGCAGGGCAGGGAAGGGGCCGGCGCTTTTTCAGCAGCACCAGGGGGATGTAAAGAAATTGGTAGGTATAGCAGATAAAAAACAGCGCCGAGATCACGGCGTTGATGGTCCGCAGCGTGGGTTCCATAGGGGCACTTCCTTTCTTTCCTTTCTGGCTCCATGGTACCGAAATGCCTCTTAAGAAACAAGCAGGGGGAGGATTAAGACTTTATTAAGACGAAAAAGTAAACCTGTAAGCTGCCGTGGGCAGTTTACAGGTTTACCATAATTAAAATTATTGTCAACTTATTACAGCAGCAGCCCCGCCAGATGCCCGGACGACCAGGCCCATTGCAGGTTGAAGCCGCCGCAGTCGCCGTCCACGTCCAGCACCTCGCCGCAGGCGTACAGCCCCGGAACGACGCGGCTTTCCAGCGTTTCCGGGTCAAATTCCTCCGTCCGCAGGCCACCCGCCGTGACCTGTGCCTGGTCAAAGCCGCAGGTGCCGGTGATAGGGAGTGCAAAGCGCTTCGCCTGACGGGCGATGCGCTCCAGGTCCTCGTCGGTGAGCGCGGCGGCGCGCTGGCTGGTGAAGCCGGCGGCCTTGCAGAGCATCTGCCCCAGCCGGGTGTGGCAGGAGCCTACCAGCAGGGTGGAGGCCTCGTGAGCACCCATGGTCTCCCGCCGCAGGCGCAGCCAGTCCAGCACCTCCCGCGTCTCCCAGTCGGGGAAGAAGTCCAGCGCGCAGACCAGCCCCTCGCCGCCGGTGGATACCGCGCGGGAGATGTCGAAGATCGCCGGGCCGCTGACGCCGTATTCGGTGAACAGTACCTCGCCGCGGTTCTCCGCCGCGCACTCGCCGCCCCGCAGGATGGCGATGCCGCACTCGGCCTTGACGCCCTTCAGCGCCCGGGGATAGGTGGGATCGGTCTTCAGCTGCACCAGGGAGGGGTACAGCGCGGTGCGGTGGTGCCCCAGCGCCTTGGCCAGACGATAGCCGTCCATCACGCCGCCCACCTTGCTGCCGGCGGCCCCGCCGGCGGCCAGTATGACTTTCCGCGCGGCAAAGACCTCCGTCTCGGTCTTGACGGTGAAGCCCTCCGCCATTCGCTTTACGGCGGTGACCGCCTGCCCGGTGCAGACCCGGATGCCGGGGCGCTCCAGCGCGTAGCGCAGCACGTCCAGCACGCTGCCGGCCATGTTGCTCATGGGATAGACGCGGCCGCTGTCCTCGCTGACCGTCAGCAGACCCAGTGAGGCAAAGTATTGCAGCGTGGCGCCTGTGTCGAAAGCACGCAGCGCGTGGGCGCAGAAGCCGCTGTCCTCCCCATGGTAATGATCGGGGGAGACGTGGTGGTTGGTCAGATTGCACCGGCCGTTGCCGGTGGCCAGCAGCTTGCGCCCCACCCGGCTCTGCCGTTCCAGCAGGATGACGCTGCGGCCGTTTTCCGCGGCGGTCAGCGCCGCCATCATGCCGCTGGCGCCGCCGCCGATAACGATAACGTCCGTCATTTTGCGCCCTCCAGCCGCCGGCGGGTCAGATAGCCCTCCAGCATCAGCGCGGCGGCCACCGCGTCCACGGTCTTCTTCCGCTTTTTGGCGTTCTGCCCGTTCTGAAACAGGATGTTGTGGGCGTCGATGGTGGTGCGGCGCTCATCCCAGAGGATGACCTCCAGCCCGGTCGCCTGCCGCAGCAGCGCGCCGAAGGCGGCGCATTTCTCGGCCCGGGGCCCCTCGGTGCCGTCCATGTTCCGGGGGTAGCCCAGCACCAGCAGCTGTACGCCGTGCTCGGCGATGAGCCGCTGTATGCCGGAGAGCACCTCCTCCTGCCGGCGGGAGTGGATGGTGTCGGAGTAGCCCGCCAGCGTCTCGGTGTAGTCGGAAATAGCGATGCCGGTGTGGGCGTCGCCGTAGTCGATGGCCATGATCTTCATGGGGATGTACCTCACTTTTTGCGGCGGCAGCCGCCGCATTTTTTCATATCGGCTCTATCATACACAAAATAGCGGCGGGAAGCAACAGAAAATGGGACGAAACCGTGAAAAATACGGGATTTTTCTGCAAAAAGCGGTTGACCGGCGAGGAAAAGTGTGGTATAGTGGGCATTACCTGTGAGTGGGTGCTTTCTTTTTGCACGCTTTTTCGCTTCGGGCGTGCAGAGGGGGACCATCCGGCAGGGAGGCAAAAGGGCGTTCCGGAACGGAAGCCTAATCTAATAAGGAGGTGCCGTTAATGCGCGTGAAGATCACTTTGAGATGCAACGAGTGCAAGCAGAGAAACTACAACACGATGAAGAACAAGAAGAATACCCCTGACAAGCTTGAGCTGAACAAGTATTGCCCCTTCTGCAGAAAGCACACCGTCCATACCGAGACGAAGTAACCGGAAGGAGATATTGACATGGCTGAAGAGAAGAAGGTCAGTAAGGATCGCGGCAAGTGGTTCCGCGAGATGAGAAGCGAACTGAAGAAGGTCGTTTGGCCTGATGGCAAGACTACCGCCAAGAACACCGGCACCGTCCTGCTGTGCTCCCTGATCGTGGGCGCGGCGATCTGGATCTTTGATGCCGTGGCCGTGCTGGCGGTGGATACCCTCATCGGTCTGTTCTAAGGTACAGGACATGGCTGATAACGCAAAGTGGTATGTGGCACATACCTATTCCGGCTATGAAAACGCGGTAAAGGCCGCCATCGAGAAATCCGTGGTGAACCGCGGGATGGAGGACATGGTCCTCAAGACCGAGATCCCGATGGAGACGGTCACCGAGGTTACCGAGACCGGCGTGATGAAGGAAGTGCAGCGGAAGGTATTTCCCGGCTACGTCCTCATCAAGATGGTCATGACGGACGATACCTGGCACCTGATCCGCAATATCCGCGGCGTCACCGGCTTCGTGGGCGAGGCCAACAAGGCCATTCCCCTGACCGAGGACGAGGTGGCGGCGCTGGGCATGGAGAAGCGCGAGATCGTCGTGCTCTACCATGTGGGCGATACGGTGCGTATCACCGAGGGCCCGCTGTCCAGCTTCACCGGTACCGTGGAGGAGATCGAGCCGGAGAAGAACAGGGTGCGCGTGGTCGTATCCATGTTCGGACGCGAGACCCCCGTTGATCTCGAGCTGGATCAGGTCGAGGTCAGCAGCAACTGAGCGCAGGACGTCTGCGCGGAAGTCCGGCGCAGGTGTGCCGGCAAAGTGGGAGAGACGCTGCGCGTCTCGCCAAAAGCGGCAAGTATCCCCGCCGCTACCACATTTTATTGAAGGAGGTGCCTACAAATGGCACAGAAAGTAGTTGGATACGTCAAACTGCAGATCCCCGCGGGCAAAGCAACTCCCGCACCCCCCGTTGGCCCGGCCCTGGGTCAGCACGGCATCAACATCGCTGCCTTTACCAAGGAATTCAACGAGCGCACCAAGAATGACATGGGCCTGATCATCCCCGTGGTCATCACCGTGTACGCCGACCGTTCCTTTAGCTTTATCACCAAGACCCCTCCCGCGGCTGTCCTCATCAAGAAGGAGTGCAACATTGAGTCCGGTTCCGGCGTTCCCAACAAGGAGAAGGTCGCCACCATTTCCAAGGCCTCCATTCAGAAGATCGCCGAGCTGAAGATGCGCGACCTGAACGCCGCGTCTCTGGAAGCCGCCATGAGCATGATCGCCGGTACCGCCCGTTCCATGGGCGTCGTGGTCGGCGAGTAAGGAGGGTGTAAGAAATGTTTAGAGGTAAGAAATATCAAGAGAGCGCCAAGCAGATCGACAAGGCTATGCTGTATGACCCCAAGGAGGGTCTGGAGCTGATCTGCAAGACCGCTTCCGCCAAGTTCGACGAGACCGTGGAGCTGCACGTCAAGCTGGGCGTGGACTCCCGTCACGCTGACCAGCAGGTCCGCGGCGCCATCGTGCTGCCCAACGGCACCGGCAAGTCCGTCCGCGTCCTGGTGTTCGCCAAGGGCGACAAGGCCGAGGCTGCCAAGGCCGCCGGCGCCGACTACGTGGGCGAGATGGACCTGGTGGAGAAGATCCAGAAGGAAAACTGGTTCGACTTCGACGTGGTCGTCGCCACCCCCGATATGATGGGCGTTGTGGGTCGTCTGGGTAAGGTCCTGGGCCCCAAGGGTCTGATGCCCTCTCCCAAGTCCGGCACCGTGACTCCCGACGCCGCCAAGGCTGTTCAGGAGGCGAAGGCCGGTAAGGTCGAGTATCGTCTGGACAAGACCAACATCATCCACTGCCCCATCGGCAAGGTGTCCTTCGGCGCTGACAAGCTGTTTGAGAACTATTCCGCCCTCATCGGCGCCATCATCAAGGCCAAGCCCGCCGCTGCCAAGGGTCAGTATATCAAGTCCTGCGTGGCCGCTTCCACCATGGGCCCCGGCGTGAAGATGAACGCCAACAAACAACTGTAATAGTTGCAAAATTGTTATCTTTGGCTTGACAAGCTGTGAAGCCTTGGATATAATATTGGTTGCGTTCCAAAGACAGCAGGTGGCGAAAGCCGTAAGTCCTGCCGAGGATGGCAAGTCATTTTGATTGCTTTTACCGTCCTCATGTCCTTTGGCATGAGGACGGTTTCCTTTTTGAACGCACCGACAATTCTAACGGAGGTGAAATCAAAGAATGCCCAACGCAAAGGTTCTGTCTGAAAAGCAGGCGATCGTGGCGGCGCTGACCGAAAAGCTGCAGAATTCCGCAGCCGGTGTCATCGTTGATTACAAGGGCATCACCGTGGCAGAGGATACCGAGCTGCGCGCGGAGTGCCGTAAGAACAACATTGAGTACGCTGTCATCAAGAACACCCTGCTGCGTTTCGCTTTCAACAACTGCGGTCTGAACGAACTGGACGATCAGCTCAACGGTACCACTTCTCTGGCTATCTGTGTTGACGATCCCGTCGCCCCGGCCCGTGTGATGGCGGACTACGCAAAGAAGCTGAAGGACAAGTTCGAGATCAAGGGCGGTTTCATGGAGGGCAAGGTCGTCTCCATGGATACCGTGAACGCTCTCGCGTCCATCCCCGCCCTGCCCGTGCTGCAGGCGCAGGTCCTGGGCACCATGCTGGCTCCCATTTCCGGTCTGGCTTGCGTGCTGAAGCAGATCGCCGAGAAGAACGGCGCTGCCGCCGAGTAATTCGGCCCCCTTTCCATCGCAGGCACAGGGCCTGCACAACATCAACTTAAATCTTACAAATAGGAGGCTATCACAATGTCTGAGAAGATTACTGCTATGATCGAAGAGATCAAGGGTTTGACCGTTCTGGAGCTGTCCGAGCTGGTGCACGCTCTGGAGGAGGAATTCGGCGTTTCCGCCGCCGCTATGGCTGCTCCCGCCGCCGGCGCTGCTGCTCCCGCCGCTGAGGAGAAGACCGAGTTCGACGTGGTCCTGGCTGGCTTCGACGCTGCCCAGAAGATCAAGGTCATCAAGGTCGTCCGCGAGATCACCGGTCTGGGCCTGGCCGAGGCCAAGGCTGCCGTCGAGGGCGTGCCCCACACCCTGAAGGAAGGCCTGTCCAAGGACGATGCCGAGGCTATGAAGAAGCAGGTCGAAGAGGCCGGCGGCAAGGTCGAGCTGAAGTAAGTTCTTTTGCAAGCAAAAAAACAGCCACCCGACAGGGTGGCTGTTTTTCTGCGGTCAAGCCTAACGCAGAAAAGGCCCCGCGGCTTTAGCGGGGCCTTTTGTCATGCCTGCCAGTCCTTCACCTGCTTACGCAGCCAGTCGCACCAGGCGTCCATACCCTCGCCGGTCTTGGCGGAGACCGGGAAGACCTCCAGCCTCGGATTGCGCCGGTGGGCGTATTCGATCACCTTGTCCATGTCGAAGTCGAAATAGGGCAGCACGTCGGTCTTGTTGATGAGCAGCGCATCGCACACGGTGAAGATCAGGGGGTACTTCAGGGGCTTGTCGTGCCCCTCCGGCACGGAGAGGATCATAGCGTTCTTCACCGCGCCGGTGTCGAACTCCGCCGGACACACCAGGTTCCCCACATTTTCCAGCACCACCAGGTCCAGGTCATCGGTGCCGAGCTCCCGCAGGCCCTGCTCTGTCATGCCCGCGTCCAGATGGCACATCCCGCCGGTGTGCAGCTGGATAGCCCTTACACCCGCGTCGGCCACGGCGGCGGCGTCCACGTCCGAGTCGATGTCCGCCTCCATCACGCCCATCCGCAGCTCGTCCTTCAGCGCCTCGATGGTCCGCAGCAGCGTTGTGGTCTTGCCGCTGCCGGGGGAGGACATCAGGTTCAGCAGGAACGTTCCCTTTTGCTTCAGTGTCTCCCGTACCCGCGCCGCCTCCCGGTCATTGTCGGCAAACACGCTCTCTTTTACTTCGATGATCTTATAGATATCCATACTACGCACCCTCTATCTCTTTAATGCTGATCTCGCTGCCCCGCAGCAGCCAGGTATCCTCGCTGCCGCAGTAGGGGCAGGTCCGCCCGTGGGCCACGGTGGGGTAGTCCGCGCCGCAGCCGCCGCAGTGTGTCACGGCGGGCAGCGTGTCGATGTGCAGCTGCGCGCCCCGCAGCAGGTCGGACTTCTGCACGGCCCAGTCCCAGCAGCTGACCAGCTCTTTTGGGATGGCACCGCACACCTCACCCAGTTCCAGCGTTACACCCGCCACGCGTGTCAGGTCATTCTCCGCGCCCACGCGCTCCACGGTCTTGATCACGTGGAAAACAATGCCCAGCTCGTGCATATTACTTGGCCGCTTTCTTGGCCCTGCGCTCCGCCTTCTTGATCTTGATGTTCCGCTTGATCATATAGGGCAGAATGGCCTTCATCTTGTCCTCACAGGCGTACATGGTGCTGCACTCCGGACGCTCCCGGTGCAGGTGAATGGCATCAAAGGCGCACTTGGTGGTGCACACGCCGCAGCCGATGCACTTGTTGGGGTCCACGATGCTGGCGCCGCAGCCCAGGCATCGGGCTGTCTCCGCCTTCACCTGCTCGGCGGTGAAGGCCACGCGCTCGTCCCGGAAGGTCTTACGCAGGGCGTCGTTGTAGCCGATGCGCTGGCGCGGCGTGTTGTCGTAGCTGTCCACGGCGATCAGCGCGTTTTTCTTGTCCAGCTCGATGAACTGCCGGCGGTCGCGGCCGATGGTCAGCGTGGCGCCCTGCACATAGCGGTGCAGGCTGATCGCGCCCTGCTTGCCGGCGGCAATGGCGTCGATGGCGAACTTCTGGCCGGTATAGGCGTCGCCGCCCACGAAAATGTCCGGTTCAGCCGTCTGATAGGTGACGGGATCGGCCTTGGCGGTGCCGTTGGGGTTGAATTCCACCTGGGTGCCGGCGAGCAGATCCTTCCACTCCGCCTTCTGGCCGATGCAGTACAGCACCGTGCCGCAGGGGGCCATCTGCACGGTGTTCTCATCGTACACCGGCGCGAAGCGGCCATTCTCATCCTTGACCTTCAGGCACTTGACAAAGGCGATGTTGGCGGCCTTGCCGTTCTCGGTCTGGACCTCCTTGGGACCCCATCCGGCGTAAATGGCGATACCCTCGCGCTCGCACTCGCTTCGGTCCTCCTCGCCCATAGGCATCTCCTCATAGCCCTCCAGGCAGTACAGGCTCACGCTCTCCGCGCCGCAGCGCACGGCGGTGCGGGCCACGTCGGCCGCGATGTTGCCGCCGCCGATGACCACCACCCGGCCCTTCAGCGCCTTTTCGTCCCGCAGATGCACGCCGCGGATGAAGTCGATGCCGGAGATCACGTTCTCCGCGTCGCCGCCGGGCACGGCCAGGGTGCCGCCGTGCTGCAATCCGATGGCCACATAGAAGCCCTTATAGCCCTCCTCACGGAGTTGGGCAATGGTGATGTCCTTACCTACCTCTACGCCGCAGCGGAACTCTACGCCCAGCGCGCGCAGCACGTCGATCTCCGCTTCCACCACGTCCTTCTCCAGACGGAAGGAGGGGATGGCGTTCATCAGCATACCGCCGGGACGGCTCTCCTTCTCAAACACGGTGGGACGATAGCCCTTTTCCGCCAGATAGTAGGCGCAGCTCATGCCGGCGGGGCCGCCGCCGATGATGGCGATCTTCTCGCTGAACTCGCCGTCCACCTTGGGAATGACCTTCTCCGGGATAAAGCGCGTCTCCGCGTCCAGATCCTGCTGGGCGATAAAGCGCTTTACCTCGTCGATGGCCACGGCCTCGTCCACGGTGCCGCGGGTGCAGGCGTCCTCGCACCGGCGGTTGCAGATGCGGCCGCACACGGCAGGAAATGGGTTCTCCCGCTTGATGAGCTGCAAAGCCTCCCGGTACTTGCCCTGTGCCGCCAGCTTCAGATAGCCCTGCACGGCGATGTGGGCGGGGCAGGCGGTCTTGCACGGCGCGGTGCCGGTGTCGTAGCAGTTGATGCGGTTTTTGTCCCGGTAGTCAATGCTCCACTTCTCCGGGCCCCACTTGGTCTCGTCGGGCAGCTCCGCCCGGGGGTACTCGATGAAGCCGTCCTTGGTGCACAGCTTCTGGCCCAGCTTTACCGCGCCGGCGGGACAGTTTTCCACACAGCGGCCGCAGGCCACGCACTTCTCCGTCTCCACCGCGGCCACATAGGCGCTGCGGGACATATTGGGCGTGTTGAACAGCTGGCTGGTCCGCAGGGCGTTGCACACGTTCACGTTGCAGTTGCAGATACCAAAGATCTTCTGCTCGCCGTCAATATTGGTGATCTGGTGGACGAAGCCATTGTCCTCGGCCTTTTTGAATATCTCCATGGCCTCGTCATAGGTGATGTACTCGCCCCGCTGGGTCTGCACCACATAGTCGGCCATGTCGCCCACAGCGATGCACCAGTTCTCCACATCGTCGCCGCAGCCCTCGCCCAGCTTGTCGCGGCTGGCGCGGCAGGAGCACATACTCTTGGCGTACTTGCCCTCATACTTGTGCAGCCAGTAGGAGATCTTCTCCAGCCCGATGGCCTCCTGCTCCGTCTCAATGGCTTTTTCCACCGGGATCACGTGCATACCGATGCCCGCGCCTCCGGGGGGCACCATCGGCGTGATCTTCTCCAGGGGCAGCATGGTCATGCGCTCAAAGAACGCCGCCACCTCCGGGTGCTGGTCGATCTGGCTCCGCCGCATATTCAAAAACTCGGCGCTGCCGGGAACGAACAGGGGCAGGATGTACCGCTTCTCATGGTTCGGGTTCTTGCCGTCCAGATTTTCCCAGTTGTACTCGATGATGCCCAACCAGGCCATCTCGTCCAGCAGCTTCTGCAGGGGGGCCTGCTCCATCTTCGTCAGCTTCATCAGCTGCGCGATGGTCTTGGGCTTGCGGACGCCCATTTTCAGGGCCACGTCCACCATCTCGTCGGTCATCACGCCGTCCAGACCCCAGTATTCCGGGTCGTCCACCGTGGTCTTCAGCCCGATCCGGTTGGTGATCATGGCGCCCAGCTTCAGCAGGTTCTCCCGGGGCGGCCGGTCAGGACAGGGGATCTTGAACGAGAGCTTTTCCTCGTCCAGGGGGAAGCTGGTAGGCTTGCTGCCATTGATGTCGCGCATCGTCTCTCTCCTCCGTTATCTGCTGCTCCGACCAGACGTTGCCTGAACGCACGGGGAAACAGCGTTGTGATTTTAAGCTCTATTATACCTATAATACCAACTTTTTTGCCAATATCCTATTGACTTTTCCGCCAAAGCTGTGATAACTTTTTATATGGTCCTGGTCGGACCAGAAAAGGAAGTAAAGGAGACTTAACCATGGCCTTTCGTGAGATCGTCGCCCCCACCGTCAAGGAGCTGTTCATCCAGCAGCTGGAGGGTATGATCCTCTCCGGCGAGCTGCGCCCGGGAGACCGCCTGCCCACCGAGCGTGAGCTGGCCGATGAGATGAAGATCAGCAAGACCGTGGTCCATGAGGGCCTGCGGGAGCTGCATCGTCTCGGCTTTCTGGACATCGCCTCCCGCCGCGGCGTCACCGTGGCGGACTACGCTCAGACCGGCAGTCTGGAGACGCTGCGGGCCATTATGGACTTCCATGGCGGCCTCCCGGACGCCAAAACCGCGGGCAGTATCCTTCAGCTGCGTTATTATTTGGAGGGTCCCGCTATGGAGGAGCTGGCCGCGCGGCACACACCGGCGGACATGGCGGCGCTGCAAGCCCTGCAGCGTCAGGCGGAGCAGGCGGCGCAGGAGGGGACGGACGCGCTGGCCGAGGCGCTGTTCCGCTACCACCGGGGCATCACCTTCCTCAGCGGCAACACCATCACGCCGCTGCTGTTCAACGCCTTTACCCGGGTGAACCTGGAATTCTGGAAGGAATACATCCAACTCACCGGCATCGACAGCTGTCTGGAACGGCTGGCCCAATTCACCGCCTATATCCGGGCGGGGGAGGGGCAGGCCGCCTCGTCCCTGCTGCGGCAGGGCCTGGAGCAGTTCATCGCCCAGATGCGGTAGCTTCCGTCAGCCCTACGGAGCAAAAGCCTCCGGCCAAAGGCCGTGTGAAGTAATAAAACACCCGGCCGTCAGGCCGGGTGCTTCACTTCTGTTTACCGACGCTTGCCGCCGCCGAAACCGCCGCCGCCAAAGCCGCCGCCTCGGGAGCTTCCTCCGCCGCGGGAACTGCCGCCGAAGCCGCCGCCGCTGAACCCGCTGCCGCCGTTGGGGCGACTGGGCCGGCTGGGCCGGGGGGCACTGGGTCTCGGACTGCCGCCGGGCCGGCTATTGGGCCGGGGCGGCCTCGGTGCGCTGGGCCTCGGGCCGCCGCCCATGGGAGGCCGGGGTCCGCCGCCGTGGGGCGGCCGCGGGGGCCGCGGTGCTCTGGGAGGCCGGGGCGGCGCGTACCGTCTGCCCCAGAAAATGGGGTAGTACACCGGGCGCACCACGTTCACCGGCGCGCCCACGATATACCGCCGCTTATAGCGGCTGTACCGCACAGCGTCCAGCACCATCCACACCACGAAGATACCGACGATCAGCGCTGCCACGCTGCCGATGGACGTGCCGCCGCTGCTGGCCGCCGCCGGCGCCGCCGGGGCGTACCAGCCGCTGTCATTGCTGTCGCCGCCGTCCAGCTTCGCCTGGGCGTAGAACACGTCCGCCTGCCGGAAGAAGGCCGTCACGGCGCTGTCGAAGTCGCCGCTGTAATAGGTGGTCTCAATGGCCTGCCGCAGCTGGTTCTGCTGGGTGTCGGTCATGGTATAGCCCACGTTGTCGCCGCAGTAGACCTGCCAGTCGCCGTCCTTCACCAGCAGCAGTATCATGTCGTTGCGTCCCAGCCCCCACTTCTCGCCCAGGCTGGCGGCGTAATCCTGCCCATCCCAGCCGGTCAGATGGTCGATGCTGGCCACCGCTGTAATGGCGTAATACTTGCTGTTCCAGCTGTCGTTGTAGTCCCGGATCAGCTGCTGCGTCTGCCCGTTCAGCAGACCGGCCTCGTCACAGATCCAGTCCTGGTATTGCACGTCCAGCAGCTCCGTGGGCTTCCTGGCGATAAAGCCCTCCTTGCGGCTCTGGCCGATGAACACCGCGCCGACAATGGCCAGCACCAGCACCACCAGCGCCACACCGCGCTTTTCAAAAAACTTCATACCTGTTCCCCTTTCCAAAGGAGATTAATCTTATTCTCAGCTCCGCAGCTCCATCAGCTTCTGCTTCAGCTCGCCCTCGATCTTACCCAGCGCCCCATTTTGCACTGTGTGCAAAACGGGGGCCCCGGATGATCTGACATCCTCGGACGAAATGAATTCGTCCTGCGGCAAGGTTTCGGTCAGCCGAAACGCTTGTGCGCGCCGTCCGGCGCGTGTGCGGCTTCGCCGCACAGTCGAGCTGGGCTGACGATTTGTGTGTTTCGATCAGCTCCGCAGCTCCATCAGCTTCTGCTTCAGCTCGCCTTCGATCTTACCCAGCGCCCCATTTTGCACTGTGTGCAAAACGGGGGCCCCGGATGATCTGACATCCTCGGACGAAATGAATTCGTCCTGCGGCAAGGTTTCGGTCAGCCGAAACGCTTGTGCGCGCCGTCCGGCGCGTGTGCGGCTTCGCCGCACAGTCGAGCTGGGCTGACGATTTGTGTGTTTCGATCAGCTCCGCAGCTCCATCAGCTTCTGCTTCAGCTCGCCTTCGATCTTGCCCAGCTCGACCTCGGCCTCCTTGCGCTTGGCCGCGCCCTCCTTCTGGATGTTCAGCACTTCGTCCAGGGTGGAGATCAGCTGCTGATTGGTGTGCTGCAGCGTCTCGATATCGATGATGGAGCGCTCGGCCTCCTTGGCGGTGGCGATGGTGCCCATCTTCAGGGTATCGGCGTTCTTCTTCAGCAGATCGTTGGTCATCTCGGTGACGGCGTTCTGTGCGGCGGTAGCCTGACGGCTGTGCTCCATGCCCAGTGCCAGCACCATCTGGCTCTTCCACAGGGGGATGGTGTTCACCAGGGAGGACTGGATCTTCTCGATCATCAGCGTGTCATTGTTCTGCAAAAGCCGGGTCTGGGGGCCCATCTGCACGGACACCATGCGGGTCAGCTCCAGATCGTGCAGCTTCTTCTCAAAGCGGTTGCACAGGTTCACCAGGTCATTGTAGGCCTGGGCGTCCTCGGCCAGACCCGTCTGCTCCGCCTTCTTCCGCAGCTCCTCCAGCTCCGTGGAGCGCACCTCGGCCAGGCGCTTCTTGCCGGCCAGGATGTACATGGTCAGCTCCTTGTAGTACTTCAGGTTCAGCTCATACATCTGGTCGAACATGGCCACGTCCTTCAGCAGCGTGATCTGATGGTTCTCCAGATTTTGTGCGATCTTGTCCACATTGGCTTCGACCTTGCTGTACTGGGCCTTCATGGTCTCCAGCTTGTTGCCGGCCTTCTTGAACAGGCCGAACAGCCCCTTCTTCTCGTCCTCCTCGCCAAAGCCCTTCAGCTCCACCACCAGGCGGCTCAGGTCCTCGCCGATCTCGCCCATGTCCTTGCTGCGGACGTTGTTCAGCGCGTTCTCGGAGAAGGACGCCACGCTCTTCTGGGCAGCGGCGCCGTACTGCAGCACCTGGTTGGTGTCGCGGATGTCGATCTTGTGGGAGAAGGCCTCCACCGCCTGCTTTTCCTCCTCGGTCAGCAGCTTGTCGTCCATCTCCACCGGCTCGATCTTCTTTTCCTCTTCCTTGGGGACCTCCGGGGCCTCCGGCGTCAGCGTCAGGGAGGGCACCTCCACTGCGGCGGCGGCAGCGGTATCGTCAGGGGTCAGGGTCAGCTCGGGCATCATGTTATCGGTCATGGCGGTTGCTTCCTTTCTGTTATATTCTCACAAAGTTATATACGTTGTTCTCACAGCTCCAGCGTGATGCCGTTCCCGGCGTCCACGCTGTCCTCCGCCTGGGGCGGCTGTGTCTGTGCGCTCCCGGTATTGCGGATATCCAGCTCCGGATGCGGGTCGGCCACCGGGTTTTCCTGGGCCGTCTGGTGCACGGCGTCGCCGCCGGTCAGCCCCTCCCGTGCCATCATGTTGTCCAGCACGGTGATATCCGAGGAGATATCCATGGCCTGGTCGCCGAACAGACTGTCCAGCTGCTTTTCAAACGCCAGCACGATGGTGGCCATCATGCCCTCCACCTTCTCCATGGTGCCGGTGATGTTCTGGCCGGACACGCCCTGCCGGCTCAGCTCGTCATAGCTGCGGAGCAGCTTCAGTGTGGTGGGCAGGTAGTAGGACATGAACTTCCGGATCTGCGGCAGCTTCTCCGGGTGCGCCTTCACATGGTCGAATATTTTGCCGCTGACCTCCTCCAGCCGGTCGATCTGGCCGGAGATGGTCTCATCCTGTATGCTGTCGTTCAGCGCCCGCATGGCCTTGATGGCGGCGTCGCCCTCGGCGATGGCCTTGTCCAGCTCCACATTGCCGGTGCTCACCGGCTCCTCCGGTATCTCCACAGTCTCGGTCACATCCCGGCAGAACATCCGGGCGATCAGCGCCACCACGGCGGAAGCCGCCGCCGCCAGCAGGAAGTGTCCCACCTGATACAGCGGAAACAGCAGTGCGTACAGCACCCACGTCGCCGCCGCGGCATAGATGGGCGCGGCTGATTTATGGACGATGGTCTTTGTTTTCAATCCTGTCGCCTCCAGTCCTTGTTTGTGACTATACATTATATAGCATTTCTGCTTTCCGGTCAATGTTTGAAAGGAAAAAAGGGTGCCAAAAAGGGCGCCCGCGGGCGCCCTTTTTCACTTGTTGTTCAGCTTGCCCAGATACCGGTAGATGCTGGCCTCGCTGCTGTGCAGCGTCTGCGCCACATGGCTCACGGACCCCTTCAGAAGGAATACGCCCTTGCGGTTCAGGATGTCCATGATCTCCATCTTCTCGTCCTGGGTCAGCCGGTCCACCTCCACCGGATAGTTGGCCACCACCTGGGATACGATGCTGGCGGTGGCGCCGGCGATGGACGTGGGATAGCCGCTGCGTACCGGTGTCTCCACCGGGTCGTTGCCGTCGGCGATGAGCCGCGTGCCGCTGGGTACGCCCCGCTTCACGCCGCCGCCGCACAGCTCCATGACCCTGCGGCTCAGCTCATCGTACCGGCTGGCGTCAAAGTTGATGCACAGCAGGCCGGACAGCTCTCCGTGCCGTCCCTTGATGAACATGGAGTTGGAGCACATGGTCTTGCCCGTGGCGGACACGGACTCAAAGTTCAGCACATAGTTCTGTGTCTCGTACAGGTTCCCAGCCACGAACTCCAGCATTTTGTTGCTGAGAGGGGAGCCGATGTGCCGTCCGGTCAGCTCTCCGTTGGCGATGGCGATGATCCGGTTGGAGTCGTCCTCCAGCTCGTGCAGGGCGATCTCATAGTCAGGGCCCAGCACGTGGCCCAGAAAGTCTACGATCAGGGTGTATTGCCGTATCAGCTCCGCTTCCATGGCAGGCAGTCTCCTTTTCTGTGTTTATCCGGCGGGGGAGGCGCTTACGCCTCCGGCTGTTCCGCCTGGGCGGCGATCTTCGCCTTCTCCTCGTCCTCCAGCACCCGATAGGCCACCTTGCCCACCAGGGTCTTGGGCAGCTCGTCCCGGAACTCGATGTCGTAGGGCATGGCGTACTTGGCCACGTGCTTGCGGCAGTAGTCCAGCAGCGTCTGCTTCGTCGCGTCATTGGCGGGCACGCCGGGCTTGAGCATCACAAAGGCCTTGACCTTCTGCATCTTATAGGGATCGGGTACGCCGATGATGCAGCTCATCTGCACGTCCTCGTGGGCGTCCAGAATGTTCTCCAGCTGGCCGGGGTAGACGTTGTAGCCGGAGGTGATGATCATCCGCTTGGCGCGGCCCTTGAAGTAGATGAAGCCCTGGTCGTCCATGGTGCCCAGGTCGCCGGTGTACACCCAGGTCAGGCCGTCGTCGTGCTTGCGCAGGGTGCGGGCCGTCTCCTCGGGGTTGTTCATGTATTCCTTCATGACGGTGGGACCGGCCAGCAGGATCTCGCCCTCGGTGCCGTAGGGCACCTCCTTGTCGGTGTCCGGCTCCACGATCTTGATATAGGTGTCGGGGAAGGGCAGGCCGATAGAGCCCTCCTTGTAGATGTTGGTGGGCGTCAGGCAGCAGGCCGTCACCGTCTCGGTGGTGCCGTAGCCCTCGCGGACCTGAATGACCGCGTGGTGGTCGTACAGGAACTTGTCAAACTTCTTCTTCAGCTCGATGGACAGGCTGTCGCCGCCGGAGAACACGCCCTTCAGGCTGCTCAGGTCCGCGCCGTCCATGCTGGGCAGGCGCAGCAGCGCCTCATACAGCGTGGGCACGCCGGCGATAAAGTTGCACTTGTACTTCACGATCTGCTTGGCATAGCTCTTGGCGGTGAAGCGGGGGATGAGGATGCAGCGTCCGCCCTGGCTCAGCATGGAGTGCACGCACACGCCCAGACCGAAGCCGTGGAACAGGGGCATGGCCGCCAGCATCCGGTCGCCGGGCCGGAACATGGGGTTGGTGGCGATGATCTGCTGGCCCAGGGCGTTGAAGTTGCCGTTGGTCAGCACGATACCCTTGGTGGTGCCGGTGGTGCCGCCGGAGTACAGAATGACCGCGGGGTCGTTGTAGCCGCGCTCCACCCGGTAGTTCTTGTAGAAGCAGTACCGGGACATATCCATAAATTCCTTCCACCGGATGACCGGTGCGTCCTCGGGGATCTTCTGGATCTTCCGTCCCTCGGTGAGCATATAGCCCGCCCGGATGGTGCGGCTCAGCGCGTCCTTTACGGAGGCGATGATGATGTTGATGATCCCGGTGTTCTGCCGGATGTGCTCGAACTTGTCGTAGAACTGATCCAGCGTGATGGCCGTGGTGGACTCGGAGGCGTTCAGATAGAACTCGATCTCCTTCTCCGCCGACAGGGGATGGATCATGTTGGCGATGCCGCCCACCAGATTTACCGCGTAGAACATATAGATGGCCTGGGGGCAGTTGGGCATGGCGATGGTCACCTTGTCGCCGGGCCGCACGCCCAGGGTCTTCAGGCTCTTGGCGCACTTCTCGATCTCCTGCACCATCTTTTTATAGGTGGTGGACTTGCCCATGAAATCAAAGGCGATGTTGTTGGGATACAGCTCGGCCATGCGCTCCACGGCCTCGAACATACTGCCCTGGAAATAGTCCAGGTGCATGGGCACATCGCCCATATAGTCCTTCCACGGGGTCTTTACTTCACTCATATTGTACCTCCTCGCTCATAGGCTTTTCCAGCTCCTCCGGGTGTGTCAGCAGATACTCCAGCAGCCGCACGGACTTGGAATAGTAGTACCCGTCGGCCACGCGTTCGTCAATGGTCAGGCCCAGCTCCAGCGTCTCCCGCATGGACACGCTGCCGTCCTCGTTGAAGAACGGGGACTTTTTCTTCTCGCCGATGATGCAGAACAGGGAGCAGGTGCCCCAGTTGGTCAGGTGGTGATAGCCGCACTTGAGCTTGATGGACCCCAGGTTCGAAATGACCACGGAGCTGTAATAGGGGTCGGTGGCCACCATGTCCTTGGGCACCCAGCCGTGCTTGTCCAGCCACATGATGAACTTCACCGCGGCCTTGCCCAGCCACCGGGGCAGCTTGTTGAGGATATCCATGTTCTCCGTGGAGGAATCCACCTTCTCGCTGCGGCACTCCGTCACCTGCTGGCGGATGTACGCGTGAACGTCCTCGATGGTGTGCTCGTCCTTTCCGTGCAGGAAGGCCAGCGCCTCCGCGCCCTTGTCGGAAAACTGCTTCTTCACCACGAACGCGGCGGATACCTCGTTCCGCTGATAGAAATTGCTGTTCACAATAAAGCGGTTCAGCTTCGGCCGCAGGGTGATGGTCTTCTCCAGCGCCGCCACCACGATGTGGAACATGGTGTAGGGGAAGTCTGTCTCCTCCGCGTTCTTCCTGGCCAGATACGCGTTCATGGCGGTCAGGTCCACCTTCACGGAGATATACGCCTCATTATCGCACCGGTTGGGGTAGATGATGCCGGTGATGAAGTGCAGGGAATCCAGCTCCCGCAGCAGCCGGCCGTCCCGGCGATCGCCCCGCCGTCTCTTATAGGTCTCCATATGTTTCTCCTATGCAACTAATATAAAGTTGAAAGTTTTACAAGCATATCTAATATGCCATATTACGTTGACAACATAAATCAACAACTACTACCCGCACATTATACCAGCCTCCCCCTGAAAATGCTACCCCCATTTTCACACTTTACGCAATTCATACAAAAATGTTAGGCGTAAAAAAAGGACCGGCTCCCGCCGGTCCTTCCTTCACTCACAGATTTTTCACCCGCAGGGCCCGTATGGCGTTCAGCACCGCCAGCACCATCACGCCCACGTCGGCGAAGATGGCCGCCCACATATTGGCCGCGCCGATGGCCACCAGCACCAGGCAGGCGAACTTCACCGCCAGCGCGAACACGATGTTCTGATACACGATGCCGATGCACTTCCGGGAGATGTGGATAGCCTTGGCGATCTGCATGGGCTCGTCGTCCATCAGCACGATGTCCGCCGCCTCGATGGCCGCGTCGCTGCCCATGGCGCCCATGGCGATGCCGATGTCCGCCCGGCTCAGCACCGGTGCGTCGTTGATGCCGTCGCCCACAAAGGCCAGCTTGGCCTTGCCGGTCTGGCGGGAGAGCAGCTGCTCCACCTGCGCCACCTTGTCCCCGGGCAGCAGCTCGCTGTGCACCTCGTCCACGCCCAGCTCCGCCGCCACCGCGTCTGCCACCTTTTTGGCGTCGCCGGTGAGCATGACGGTCTTCTCCACGCCCGCCTTATGCAGCGCGGCGATGGCCGCCTTGGCGTTGGGCTTCACCACGTCGGAGATCACGATGTGCCCCGCGTACTGCCCATCCACCGCCATGTGGATGATGGTCCCCACGCTGTGGCAGTCGTGGTAGGGGATACCCAGCTGGACCATCAGCTTGCTGTTGCCGGCGGCCACCGTGTGGCCGTCCACCACGGCGGTGACGCCGTGGCCGCTGATCTCCCGGATATCCGTCACGCGCTCCCGGTCGATGGCCTTGCCGTAGGCGCGCTGGAGGCTCTTACTGATGGGATGGGAGGAGGCGCACTCCGCCAGCGCCGCGTACTCCAGCAGCTTGCGCTCGTCCATGTCGCTGTGGTGTACCGCCGTCACCTCGAACACGCCCTTGGTCAGCGTGCCGGTCTTGTCGAATACCACCGTCTTTACCTGGGACAGCGTCTCCAGATAGTTGGAGCCCTTGATGAGGATGCCCTCATGGCTGGCGCCGCCGATACCGGCGAAGAAGCTCAGGGGAATGCTGACCACCAGCGCGCACGGGCAGCTGGTCACCAGGAACGTCAGCGCACGGTATACCCACTGCTCCCACTGGCCGTCCATGCCGCCCACCAGCCGGATCACCGGCGGCAGGATCGCCAGCGCCAGCGCGCTGTAGCACACCACCGGCGTGTAAACGCGGGCGAACTTGGCGATGAAATCCTCGCTGCGGGATTTGCGGGAGCTGGAGTTCTCCACCAGCTCCAGTATCTTGGACACCGTGGACTCGCCAAAGGCCTTCGTGGTCCTGATCTTCAGCACGCCGGTCATGTTGACGCAGCCGCTGATGACCTCGTCGCCCTCCCGGGCGTCCCGGGGCAGGCTCTCGCCGGTCAGGGCGCTGGTGTTCAGGGTGGAGCTGCCCTCGGTGACGACGCCGTCGATGGGCACCTTCTCGCCCGGCTGCACCACAATGACGGTGCCGATGGCCACCTCGTCCGGGTCCACCTGCACCAGCTGACCGTCCTGCTCGATGTTGGCGTAGTCCGGACGGATGTCCATCAGCGCGCTGATGTTCTTCCGGCTCTTGCCCACCGCGTAGCTCTGGAACAGCTCGCCGACCTGATAGAACAGCATCACGGCGATGGCCTCGTTGTAGTCGCCGCTTTTCTCATAGATGGCCAGCGCGAACGCACCCACCGTGGCCACCGCCATCAGGAAGTTCTCGTCGAACACCCGCCCGTTGGCGATGCCCTGTCCGGCCTTCTTCAGAATGTCGTAGCCGATGACCAGATACGCTGCCAGATACAGCGCCAGCCGCAGCCACCCTGTCACCGGGATGATGTACAGCGCGGCCAGCATCACCGCCGTGATGAGTATGCGTATGAGCATTTTCTTTTGTTTTTTCGTCATAGCGTTTCTCCTTTTCTGTATCCGCCCCGCCGTCCTGCCCGCAGGCGATAGCCTTCCCCCTGGGGGGAAGGTGGCGCGCAGCGCCGGATGAGGGGTCCCCGCCCGCAGGCGGTTGCCTTCCCCTTGAGGGGAAGGTGCCCCCGAAGGGGGCGGATGAGGTGTAGCCGCC
>ERZ808246.445-NODE-445-length-35136-cov-5.182435_pt1 | contig 35136 bp, 36 predicted proteins | sample MGYA00521083_ERZ808246 | MGnify/ENA primary metagenome ERZ808246 (study PRJEB31516, sample SAMN03275577) | gut metagenome | biome: mammalia-associated habitat; material: feces | host: Papio cynocephalus | place: Kenya | collected 2012-07-07 ...
ATGCGCTCGGATCTGTTCTTCGGGACAGCATTCTCGCGGAGCATCTTCTTCGCGGGTTATGTAAAGTTGGCGAACAGCGGTTGGAGGGCCTTGCGGAATCGCCATCGGGCTGTCATTTTCCGGGATTACGATACTGCAGGATTTCCGATATATTCAGCGGTTTCAGAACAGGTACGGGCTTCTTTTACATCAATCTGGAAAAGAATCGATATTCCATATTAGGAATATGGAATGTATATCGGATTATGGAATTTCGTTTTAGATTTCCGGATCTTTTCGGATAAATAATAATTACAATCAACATATTGCGAAACATGAGGATTACAATGGATTGCGATCAGACAAGACCGGCGATGCCGATGATCAATGACGACGCACCCGCCTTCCAGGCGAATACGACACAGGGGGAGATCGACTTCCCCGCCGACTACAGCGGCAAATGGGTTGTGCTGTTCTCCCATCCCGCCGATTTCACACCGGTCTGCACGACCGAGTTCATGACTCTCGCATCGATGACCGACGAGTTCAAGGCTATCAACACGGAGCTCATAGGCCTCTCCGTGGATTCCCTCTACTCCCACATCGCATGGCTCAGGAGGATCCAGGGCATGAGCTGGAAGGGGATAAAGAAGCCCGAGGTCACGTTCCCTGTCATCGAGGACGTCGGGATGGATGTCGCCAGGCTCTACGGCATGATACAGCCCAATGCATCGGAGACGCAGGCGGTCCGCGCGGTGTTCATCATCGATCCCGAAGGGAAGATCCGCGCCACCATCTGCTATCCCCAGTCTCTCGGAAGGAACTTCGCCGAGATCAAGAGGATCGTCGTAGCCCTTCAGACCGCCGACGAGCAGGAATGCGCCACGCCCGCCAACTGGAAGCCCGGGGACGACGTCGTCATGCCCGTGCCCGGTTCCTGCGGCACCGCGAAGGACCGTGTGGAATCCAAGACCGAGGGAGTGAAGTGCCTCGACTGGTTCCTCTGCTTCAAACCCGACGCGAACGCAAAGCCCCATGCCAAGAGGGGCAGGAAGCCCAAGGCGAAGGTAGTCGAGGCGCCTGTGGCGGATGCCATTCCTGAAGCGCCCGCACCCAAGAAGAGGGGAAGGAAGCCGAAGGCCGCTGCAACCGCCGAGCCCGCTAAGGACGAGGCCGCGCCGGCGCCTAAGAAGAGGGGCAGGAAGCCCAAGAACCCGGTTCAGGAGTGATCCCGGGGAAAGCCCCCGACCCTTCGGGGCCGGGGGTGAGAAACCTCAGCTGCTCACGTAGTAGTATTCGCCCTTGGACTTCTGCTCCCTGTCGAGCCTGGAGTCCGGCTTGTTTATGCGGGGACGGTGGGATTCCGCGTCCCTGCGGAACGTTATATCGACGGCCGACAGGAACTTGTTCATGCCGTCGCGCATGTCGAACGGACCCTCTCCGATTCCGTGATGCCCCGGTTCCCCTCCGAAGACCATCAGGGAGTCCGAGACCATGTCGATGAAGTAGATGTCGTGGTCGACCACCATGGCGCTGCGTCCGGATTTCTCCATCATGCGCCTGATCGTCTTGGCGGCATTCATCCTCTGGTTCGAATCGAGATAGGCCGAAGGCTCGTCGAACAGGTATATGTCCGCCTCGGTGGCGAGGCAGAGCGTGATGGCGACCCTCTGGAGCTCTCCCCCGGAGAGCTTGGAGACGCTTTTGTCCATGAGGTATTTGATCCCGAGGGGCTCGATGACCTCCCCGGTGAAGAAGCTGGTCGTGACGGTCTCGTACGCCTTCGCGTACAGCAGGTCCTGGACGGTCCCGTCGAAGTCCGGCGAGATGTACTGGGGCTTGTAGGCAACCTTGACTTTGTTGTCCATCTCGCCCTCGTCGGGCTTCACGATCCCGGCGAGCATCTTGACCAGGGTGGTCTTACCGGTGGCGTTCGGTCCGACGATTCCTACGGATTCCCCGATCTTCACCGATCCTCCCGTGATGTCCAGCTTGAACTCTCCGAAGTCCTTCTTCAGCCCCTTGAACGATATGAGGTTGGCCGTCTGCCAGTCCCCGCGCGGAGGGGATGCCTCGAATTCTATGGGCCTCTCCCTGAACCTGATGTTCTCCTCGGGCAGGTATCCGTCGAGATAGACGTTGATGGCGGTCCTGACCTGCCTGGCGAGGGTGAATACTCCGTAAGCCCCCTCGGATCCGTAGACGACGTTGACGTTGTCTGCGAGGAAGTCGAGGATGGCCAGGTCGTGCTCGATGACCATGACCTGCTTCTCGACGCTCAGCTCCTTGATCAGGCGGGCCATCTTGACCCTCTGGTAGATGTCGAGGTAGGATGTGGGCTCGTCGAAGAAGTACACGTCCGCGTCCTTCATCATGGTGGCGGCCATAGCGACCCTCTGGAGCTCTCCTCCGGACAGCTTGTCGAGCTCCCTGTCGAGGACCTCCTCCAGCTCGAACGTCTGAGCGGCCTCGTCGATGGTCATGCGCTCCTGCACGCGGGAAAGCAGGTCCCTGACGACGCCTTTGCTTGCCTGCGGGAGCTTGTCGACGTACTGGGGCTTCATCGCGGTCTTGACCTTGCCTGCGTACAGCGCCTCCATGTAATCGTGCAGCTCGGTACCGGCGAAGCTCTCGAGGACCTCCTCCCTGCTCGGGGGGTTCTCGTAGTTCCCGAGGTTGGGGGTCTCGATGCCGCACAGGATCTTTATCGCGGTGGTCTTTCCGATACCGTTCGGTCCGAGGATTCCCGTGACCAGGCCCTTCTTGGGAACGGGGAGGCGGTACAGGCGGAAGGAGTTCAGTCCGTACTGGTGGATCAGATCCTCCTTCAGCTCGTCTGCTAGTCCGATGATCTTGATGGCATCGAACTGGCATTTGTTCACGCAGATGCCGCATCCCTGGCAGAGGGACTCCGAGATGATCGGCTTGCCCTTCTCGCCGAATGTCACGCACTCCACGCCCGTCCTGTTGAGGGGGCAGAATTTGGCGCACTCCTGGTTGCATTTCTTGTTCTGGCATCTGTCGTTCAGAACCGCCGCGATCCGCATGCCCCGACGATTGGATGCTTTTATTTATAGGTAGGTGGGAGGCGGATTCACGATGATTACAAAGATAACATCCAGCTGTTATTATACCCTGCCGGCCATCCTGTTCCTGAAACGGGGGAATGGGAAACATGGGAAACAGAGCGGTGATCATAGCCGGATCGGAGATCGGGAAACGCCACGTCGTGGGCATATACGTCCATTGGTTCTCCAAGCAGAGCGCGGAGGATGCGGTCAGGGAATGCGAGGCTAACGGTTGCAGGAGCCCGGATGAGGATGCGCCTTACGGGATGGCCCGCATATGCGAGTCCCTCTGCAGGAGGAATCCCGGAGGATTGAACATAGGACTGGTCGCGGTGGACCTCGAGGAGGTCCGCAGGGATCCGCGGTACGGATGGCTCGATGTCGGCTACGTGGCCGTTCTCAACGGAAGGCTCCACAGAGTCGTTCCGGCGGACGGGGATCTCGCACTGGTTCCAATGGACGACGATTGATTGAGCCCGCGGGCTCTGCATGATACATATAGGCGCTGGACGATTGAGTGTCATGGCAGAGGAGACCGCGGGGACGAGGACCCTTCTGGGGAACCAGCGCAAGGGAGTCGTCGCATTGGCGATACCGATAGGCGTCGCCGTGCTGTTCCAGCAGCTCAACAACATCGTCGACAGCGTGTGGGTCTCCGCCCTGGGAGGCGATGCTCTCGCCGCCCTGGGCCTCGTCTACCCGATCTACTCGATACTGATAGGCATAGGAAACGGTCTCGGGATCGGAGTCTCGGCATCGATAGCCAGAAGCATCGGCAGAGGCTCCAGGGCCGATGCTAACGGGTCAGCCGGGCAGGGACTGTTCATAGCCGTGGTCGTGAGCATAGTCCTGACGCCGATGCTGCTGCTGACGGCGGTGCCGTCGCTGGAGATCATGGGCGCCGGAAGCATGATAGGCGACTGCCTCGACTATGCCTACCCCATCTACATCTCCGCGTTCTTCATCGTGCTGAGCGGCATAATGTCCGGGATGCTGCGCGGGGAGGGCGCGGCCAAGCGTTCGATGGCCATACAGGTGGTAGGAGCCATCGTGAACATAGTCCTGGATCCGATACTGATCTACGGTCTGGACATGGGCGTGGCGGGGGCAGCATGGGCAACCGTCGTGGCATTCGCCGTCTCATGCGCCATGGCCGCGTACTGGTATCTGTACGACAAGGAGATGTATGTCAGGATATCCAGGAAGGACCTGAGGTACGACCGCAGGCTCAGCAGGGACGTGCTCTCCGTGGGTGCTCCGGAGGCCCTGGAGCTTTCGGTGATGTACTTCTTCAACATCTATCTGAACCTCATGGTCATCAGGTGCGGAGGCACCGATGCCGTGGGGATTTACTCCACGGGCTGGAGGGTGGCCTACATAATCCTGGTTGTGGCCCAGGCCATGGGCGGGGCCCTCGTGGCGGTATGCTCCGCCGAGTACGGCATGAAGCGTTTCGATATGATCGAGGACGCGTTCAAGTACACCGTCGTGTCGTCCATACTGTGGTCGATCGGCCTATCCGTGGTCATGGCGCTGCTGGCGGAGCCGATGGCCGATATATTCACTCATTCGGAGGGGATGGCGTACCTGCATGACGATACCGTCCTCATGTTCCGGCTGTTCTCCCTGTGTCTGCCGGTGATGACCATGGTGTACACGGGTTCGTCGCTGCTCCAGGCGCTCAACCGCGCTATGGGAGGGACGATAAACTCGACCGCGAGGAACATCATGCTGTGCGTGGCCTTCTATTCCGCCGCGATGACTTTCGGCACGGTATCGTCCCTGTTCTGGGTCATGTGCATCTGCGAGATAGTCGGAGGGATCATGATGGGCCTCCATGCATACATCGTCCTCCGCAGGGTCGTCGCCAGGGAGGGCAAGGGCGGAGTCACCCCGTCTCCATGACTGCCTTTAAATCGTGCGTGCGCAGTGGGGAGTGCATATGTCGAAGATAGTAGTCAATGTCGCTTGGCCGTACGCCAACGGCACCATCCACCTCGGCCATGTGGCCGGCTCGCTCCTTCCTGCCGATCTGTTCAGCAGATACAACCGTCTCATCGGCAACGAGGTGCTCATGGTAGGAGGGTCCGACATGCATGGCACTCCTATCACAATCTCCGCCGAGAAGGCCGGCATGACCCCCGAGCAGTATGCGGAGAAGTTCCATCAGATAAACAAGAAGGCCATCGAGGACCTGGGTATCCAGTACTCGCTCTACAACAGGACCCATTGCCAGACCCATTTCGAGGTCACTCAGAAGCTGTTCCTCGATCTGAAGGCCAAAGGCTACATCTACACCAAGGGCACCGACCAGTACTACTGTCCGAAATGCGCCCGCTTCCTCCCCGACCGCTACGTCGAGGGCGTCTGTCCCAAGTGCGGCGCGGAGAAGACCAGGAGCGACCAGTGCGACGCCTGCGGCACCACGTTCGAGACCGGAGACCTCCTGGAGCCGTACTGCACGCTTTGCGGCACAGCGCCCGAGGTCCGCAGCACCGAGCACTTCTTCCTGAAGCTCAGCGCGTTCAGGGAGCCTCTCCTGAAGTACCTGGAGGACAAGGACTACTGGAGGCCCAACGTCAAGGCGTTCACCAAGAACTGGCTGGAGGAGGGTCTCCACGACAGGGCTATCACCCGCGACATGTCCTGGGGAGTCCCCATACCCGTGGAGGGATGGGACGGCAAGGTCATCTACGTCTGGTTCGACGCCGTCATCGGGTACCTCAGCGCATCCGTCGAGTACTCCAAGATGATCGGCAAGCCCGATTACTGGGAGGCTTTCTGGAGGGACGAGGCCGTCAAGCACTACTATTTCATCGGCAAGGACAACATCCCGTTCCATTCGATCATATGGCCGGCCATCCTGATGGGAGAGGGAGGCCTCGATCTTCCCTACGACATACCTGCCAACGAGTATCTGATGATCAACGGAGGAAAGCTCTCCAAGAGCAGGAGCAACGGCGGCGCCATCGACATCCCGAGCGTTCTGAAGAAGTACGAGCCCGACCAGATCAGGTTCTACCTGTCGATCAACATGCCGGACACCCACGACACGGAGTTCACCTGGGACGATCTGGACGCCAAGATCAACAACGACCTGGTCGCCACCCTGGGCAACTACTATCACAGGTGCCTGAGCTTCACGAAGAAGAATTTCGGATCGGTGCCCGCCGGAGAGACCGGAGTCGACACAGTCGCCGAGATCGAGAAGACCCTGACAGAGTACAGGGAGCTGATGGGCGCCTGCGACTTCAAGAGGGCGATCAAAGCGGTCATGGACCTGGCCCGCTACGGCAACAGGTTCTTCGACGCCGCCAAGCCCTGGGCGCTGATCAAGGAGGACCGCGACGCGTGCGGAGAGGCGATGAACGAGGCTCTGCGCATCGTGAAGGCGCTCTGCATCATGATGTGGCCGTTCCTTCCGGCATCCTCCGAGAGGATCTGGTCTTACCTGGGATACGAGGGCACGCCCGAGTCCGCGGGCCTGGACGAGGTGCTCGCACCGCTGCCGGTCGGACAGGCGCTCCTCGAGCCCGTACCGGTCTACAAGAAGGTCGAGGCCGAGAAGAAGGAGGAACCCAAAGTGGAGCAGAAACAGGAGAAGAGCGTTCAGGACGGACCGTTCGCGGACTTCCGCAGAATGGACATCAGAGTGGGCACCGTCGTAGAGGTGGCCGACCATCCCGAGGCGGAGAAGCTGTACGTGCTGAAGGTGGATCTCGGCGAGGCAGAGCCCAGGCAGATAGTGACCAACATCAAGCCCCTCTATCCGAGGGAGCAGATGGAGAACAGGAGGCTCCTGATCATCTCCAACCTGAAGCCTGCCAAGTTCCGCGGCGTGAGATCCGAGGGGATGCTGATGGCTCTCGACGACGAGGATCTCGGAGGACACTCCGTGCTCCTGCTGAAGCCCTCGTCCGATGTCCCGAACGGGACGCAGATCAACTGCGGAATGGAGGTCTCGTCCTCCAGGATCGAGGTCAAGCACTGCGAGAAGGTCTGCATCAAGGTAGGCAAGGTCGAGGCCGGGAAGGTGCTCGGAGGAGACGCTCCCGAAGGCGCTCCCGCTGCCATGGCATACGTGTTCGACGGGGACGAGAGAGTCCCCATGGGCGACGGCAAAGGCTGCTACATAACCGTCGACACCCTCGACTTCGTGGACGGCGCTCCTGTAGCATGAAAGCGGATCTGCATGTGCACACGATGTTCTCCAAGGACGGGAGGACTACCATGGAGGAGCTCCTCGAGTACGCGGAGCGCATGGGCATCGGTTGCATCGCGGTGACCGACCACAACGAGTTCCGGGCCTACGAGCTGCTGAAGGACAACGGCAGGGTGATAATCATCCCGGCGGAGGAGGTCTCCTCCGCCGAGGGCCACATCATCGCGCTGGGGATCGACAGGCAGATCCCCCGCGACCTCTCCATACAGGAGACCATCGACCGCATCCACGAGGCCGGAGGCTACGCCTTCGCGGCCCATCCGTACAGATGGTGGTCCGGCCTGGGGGAGAAGAACACTCTCGCGTATCCGTTCGACGGGATCGAGGCGAGGAACGGCAGGTCGGTCCCGTCAGCGAACCGCAGGTCGGAGAGGCTGGCGAAGAGCGTCGGGAAGCCGATGACCGCTGGTAGCGACGCGCACACCCCGAGGCACATAGGCGAGGGCTACGTCGAGGTGCCGGACGATCTGAAGACCTGGCAGGAGGTCGTCGAGTACATTATGAGGAACGAGGCTCCGGTCGTTTCTAGCGACAGCCGCCATGCCAAGGAGACTCTGAAGTACGGTACCAAGTCGATAACAGAATGGTTGATGCGCGGCTGCAAAAAAATGTGACATTAAAAAATAAAGCTTCATGCTTAATTAACCATTTCAATCGATGTGTTCGGCATGTTTAGAAGAGGCCGGAGTCTAAGATGTTCAAAGATGTGCGGAAACATGGATTGGAAGATGCCGGCATATCGTCATTCCATAAGAAAATCGATGATGTTCACGATCACTGCCTCTTCGGTCTTGGTTCTCAGTATGGAATCGCCCGTTACCAGCGGCCTTCTTCTTTCTCCAAGCAGCTTCCTGAACGGCCTGAGCTCTCTTTCCCCCTGAGTTTTTCAGTTACTCAACCTAATAAGCACGCGTGCGCGCATATGACAGACAACTCCAGTGACAGGCGAAAACGAGAAGGGTGGGCCTGCGATCCTTCTTGTGCCAATAAAACCAAACCGAAGTCCATGGCTTTCTTCGCAAACCTGTAGATAAAGGCAGCAGGGTGCTCCGGTATGGCCGGCGGGAGCATATATTGGGCAAGCACAGACGCAACAGCATCCCCCACGAACAGAACACACTTATCGGCAGATCCATCGGACCGAACGAGAACATTACCGTGCCTATCGGCTCGGTGACGTTGGCGAGAATGGTCATTGAGGAACTCAGGATTTCAAATGCCGTAGCGGGCTCTGTGTTCTGATATTCGTTTCATCGTCCTACATTATTTCCGATCATTGTTGCCGATACTTGACTGATGAGGATCGATACAAAAATTCAGTATGTCATTATAATGAATTCAATCATATTGAGTAACACCAATATTAAATAAGTAATACCGAATGACAGACCGATCCGTATGCTGGAAAAGAAGGCGTTAATCGCAATCGGACTCGCGGCAATAATCATCGCAGCCGCCGGTGTTTGGTTCATGGCGGGCCATGAGGATTCCGAGGAGACGGAAGGGAAGACGGTGACCGATATGCTCGGCAGGGAGGTCGCCGTTCCAGAGAATGTCGACAAGATCGTCTGCCTGTCCGCAGGCACAGTCAGATTGGCCTGCTATTTGGGAGTCTACGACAGGATAGTAGGCATCGACAGCTATGATGCCGGATCCAAAGGCATGCCGGCCAACTACGAAATGGCCACTTACAGGATTGCGTACGACATCCGCTCCATCGCGAATGTCGGTGCCGAGGACAACTATCGCGACATCATCGAGACAGGAGCGGATGTGATATTCACCTCCACCACGGATTCGTCCATTGCCGACGTCCTGCAGTCTAACACCTCCATACCCGTGGTTGCCGTTACTGCGGCAGGAAACATAGATCTCGACGACGAGAAGTTCGACAGTAACATAGAGCTCATGAGCGAAGTTCTCGGGGTCGACCAAAGAGCGAAGCAGTTGATCGAAGGGAAGAACGCTCTCCTTTCCGAACTCGACGGTCTCCGCAAGGCATCGGATTCCGACAAGCGCTGCTATATCGGAGGCATGTTCTACTTCATGCAGGGCGGATTCCTTCGCACCACTGGGAACTACGCACCATTGGACTATGCAGGCGGAACGAATGTTATGAAGGATGTGAACGGGGGAAACCCGTACGACACATCCCCCAAGGAGATCGCGGAGAGCGGTGCCGAATACATGTTCATCGATGTGATGACTTATTCCCAGAGCAAATCCGCCTTCGCCGAGAACAAGGAGATACTGCAGGATGTTCCCGCCGTCAAGGAGGGCAACATCTATGCCACCATGGTCTACAAGTACTACGGAACCAACTGGGAGTCCGAATTGATAAATGCGTACTATATCGGATCCATTCTCGATCCGGCGACGTTCGATTTCGATCTGAAGCAGAAGGTAGACTCCGTTCTCGACCTGTTCTTCCCGGACTCGGACATCGACTACGAGAAGCTGGTCCATTGCCAGTCCCATTCGTTCGAGAAGCAGTCTTGGTGAACGAGGAGGAATGGACATACCGGATTTCAAGATATACGACGACGACAGCGGAACCGTCGGGCAGGAGTCCATCTATGCCGCAGGAGTCGCTCGCAAACGCCGCATGCTGCTCGTATCGGCATCGGCACTTTTGGCGCTGATCTTGATATCCCTGGTAGTAAACAATATAGATTACCCGGTCGGGGATGTCCTTGCGACATTCCTGACCCATGATACCAGCGGAGCGCTGGGACGCTACGTGTGGAAGCTAGACGTTCCGGTGATCGCGGCCGCCATCCTGTCAGGTGCCGGTTTGTCGTTGGCAGGAGTCGTGATGCAGTGCATCCTCAGAAACCCGCTGGCATCCCCGTATACGCTGGGGCTGTCGAGCGCCTCCGCGTTCGGAGCCGCGTTCGCGATAATAGTCTTCGAGGGGGGAACGGCCGCATACGGCATCTATTCCGGGGCCGTCACTCCCCTCTGTGCATTCATCTTCGCGATGGCCGCGACCGGAATCGTTCTTGTGCTGACTAAGATGACGAGGGTTTCTTCGGAGACGATGGTTCTGGCAGGGATAGCGGTGAGTGCCATCTTCTCAGCCGGTCTCACGCTGATGCAGTACCTGGCCGATCCCGTTCAGCTCAGCAGCATCGTCTCGTGGACCTTCGGAAACCTGCGGACGGCGACGCCCGAATGGGACCTCGTGCTTTTCGCAGCGGTATCCGTTATCGCCGCGTACTTCATGGTCAACCGCTGGACTTTGAATGCGATGAACGCGGGCGACGAGGTGGCCCGCGGACTGGGAGTGAATACAGGAGCGGTTCTGATAATCGGATTGACTCTGTCGGGACTCCTGTCAGCTGTGGTGGTCTCGCAGTTCGGGGTCATCGCTTTCGTCGGACTTCTCGGGCCGCACATGGCCCGCATGATGATGGGGGACGACCACAGATTCCTCATTCCCGGCTCCATGCTCGCCGGCGCGATTCTAATGCTTGCGGCCAATGAAGTGGCTAGCAACATCGTGCTTCCTATGCTTCTTCCCGTGGGCCTGCTGACATCGCTTCTCGGAGGCCCCATGTTCATAATCCTGCTTATCAGGAGGTACAGGAGATGATCCTGGAACTGAACGGCGTCAGCTTCGGATACGAAGGCTGCGACACGATATCGGATATCGGGTTCTCGGCAGGACCCGGGGATCTCGTGGCCGTCCTCGGACCCAACGGAGTTGGGAAGACGACGATGATCAAATGCATCAACAGGATTCATGCCGTCAGATCCGGAGCGGTGGACGTGGACGGCAGGGATGTTCTCCGCGAGCCGATACGCGAAGTCGCAAGGATGGTCGGATACGTTCCGCAGAAGGCGCATCTCTCCGGGACCACGGTATTCGATTCGGTCGTGATCGGACGCAAGCCCCATATGGGCATGAGCCTGTCGGAATACGACATCCGTCTCACGGGGAGGGTAATCGAGATGATGGGCTTGTCGAAGATATCCGATAAGCCCGTGAACGAGATCAGCGGAGGGGAGTATCAGCTGGTGCAGATCGCCAGGGCCGTCGTCCAAAGGCCGAGGGTCATACTTCTCGACGAGCCTACGAGCAATCTCGATCTGGGGAATCAGCACATGGTCATGAGGACGATATCCGGCATCGTGAAGGCAAACGGCATTTGCGCCGTGATGACATGCCACGATGTGAATCTCGCCCTGCGGTACTGCGACCGCTTCGTGATGATGAAGGAAGGTGCGATAGACTGCGCCGGCGGCCGTGAGGTCGTGAATGCCGATTCCATACGCCGCGTCTACGGCGTGGATGTCGATATGGGGACCGTTTCGGGATTCCCGGTGGTCGTTCCCAAGGAGGTTTGAAATGGATTCTACAGAGGATTATCTGGCTAAAAGGAAGAGGAATCCCAAGCAGGTGGAGTTCTTCGACGAGAGGGCGGATTGCTGGGACGAGGTTTGCGTCCATGACCCGGTGAAGATCGATCATATAGTGTCGCTTCTGGATCTGGGGGACGGATGCGACATTCTCGATGTCGGCACAGGCACCGGGGTCATGATCTCATATTATCTGAAAGCCATGTCCGGCGGCCATGTTACGGCCGTCGACTACTCGGAGCAGATGATCAGGGTCGCCAGGAGCAAATATCCGGAGTCCGAACGGCTGGAGTACAGGGTGCAGGACATCTATGCGATGAAGGATGAATCCTGCTATGACAGGGTCGTATGCTTCTCCTGCTTCCCTCATTTCCCGGATCCTGTAGGGGCCATAGCGGTCCTCTCCAGGGCGCTCAGGCCCGGCGGGCTGCTGTGCATAGCGCATTCGGCATCCCGGGATCATATTAACGGCGTCCATCGCGAGAGCGGGGAGCTGGTCAGCAACGACTATCTGCCGCCGGTCGGTATAATGGGGGAGCTCCTCACGCAATCGGGCCTCGATGTCGAGATGCTCCGCGATGACAACGAATACTACATCGCGCTTGCGAGGAAGCGGGCATATCGAGCCGGATTATACTTCTGCAGGACAGATAATGATTTTTTCAATCGATTCTTCTCTGTAACATGCTTCCTTGAACAATAGCATCAGACCTCTTCCGAATCAGGATCTGCAGATCAGGCGTATCATGAAACGCAGGGTCTACCCATGCCCTATATGCGGACGCAATGTGGACGGATGATATGCGCAGAAGCCGGTGAAGAAGTCTTTGGAGTTTGCCGATGTCGTGATTCCTTGTCCCGATTGCGGGACATCGGCCATCCTTGCTGATGTCAGGAAAGGGAAGGAGATCCAAAAGGTGAAGGAGACCGGCAAGAGCTACGACAGGTTCTCCCGCGTCAGGGAAGCGGATGCCAGGGCGGCCGCTCTGGACAAAGGCTTCGAGAGTTCGGATACCGACGCCGACAGGTATGTCGAGTTGGCTGATGCCTTTGCGAAATTCGCCTGCGAGCTCAAGACGGCAGTCCGGGTTCGTCGCAACTCCCGTTCGCGTTCATGCGGGCGATAGCATCGGGGATGGGGGCCATAGACAGAGGCCGCGTGGATCTCCTCGGAGAACTGGCCGACCTGATGACCGAATGCGAGACCATATCCCAGTTCGATCTGCTGGAGGCCAGGCACGAAGCATTCTATCGGGTAGATGAGCACAGCAACCTCCTGCCGTTTTCCTCAAGCTCGCCGTAGAGGACTGCGTCATCGCCAATTCATTCGAAGAATCAGATCCCCGGGAGACCGAGGCCGAATTGAAGGAGTTGATAAGTCGGTTCGATTCGCTGTCTCCGGAGGAGAAGGCAGTCTGCCCGTACGTGGCGGCGGATGCGCTGATCTACATCCAATCATTGGCTGACATCAGCGGCAGACAGATGGTCGGAGTATCGAAGAAGCTGATCACGGCCATGAAGAAGGCCAAGAAAGCCGGTGCGCCGGACGACCGCTGGCGCATGGAGCGGCTGGTCGATGCATATGCCGTCGCCATACCATCGGATGGCGCTCTCGCCGAGAAGATGCTGAAGGATGCCAAACTATGGGATGATCCCTTGTTCGGAGCTCTGGCCGATTTCACAATTGTCAATTCTATCATCGAAAGCTACGGCCTCGAATCCGGAGCCATCTTCTTGGAACTCATGTCGGATGAGGTGGTTTCCGAAGTCGTTTCCAGATGCAGCTCGGCTCTCGAGGTCATGGAATCCAGGGACGACGTTCGCGATTTCTCGTGGAGGATGGTATACCTGTATGCTGTCAGAGGGATCGTGTCCCGCAACAAGGACGATGTGAAATTGGCAACCGACTATCTGAGGTTCTTCCTGATCCTCGGTCAGATCGATGGTCCGCTGGCAGTCAATCTGGCCATCCTGATTTCCTCGACCAAGGACAACGGATTATCGACTATGGAGAACGCCAGAAGGGTTCTGGGGCTGTGATGCCTGGGGGCCCAAGGACCCCGAACATCCAGAATGCAGGGGAATGCCCACGATCGTGGGCGGTTTGCTTACACGGCGATGGATTCGTCGCGCTCGAGTACAGGGGGATCGAACGTCCAGATATATTCGTGAGTCATCGATACATCCGAAAGCGCAGCTTCCTTCGGGATCTCGAACACCAGCGTCTGCGTGGCATGCCCTCCCTTGACGACGGATGCCGAAGACTGGTAGCCGGGATGCATGAATTCGTCCGAGCTGTCGGAGTACGATACTCCGTCGATGACGGCATCCCAGCACCATATCAGGGGAGAGACGGAGATGTCCTCGTCGTAGCTGTCGTTGTACACGGTGTACTTCAGTATGGCGTACTGCTTTCCATCATCCGGCTTCTGGATGTAGACGTCTCCGGACGAGCCCTTCCATTCGAATCCGTCTGAAAGCTCGACCGTGTAGTTGTATCTGGCTTCCGTCTTCTCTTCGGAGCCGCCCGCTACAGCTACGGCGATGACAGCTAGAATCGCGACGACCGCAATCGCTATGATGACCTTCTTTGAGACCATGCTGTTATAATTTAGTATATGCTCTTAATACCATGTACCATGATATGTTGGTCATCCATTGCCATTATAATACGGAGATCGCAATAGTCAACATAAGGATACAACGGTGTAGCCATGAACAAGACTGTCAAATATGCAGCCATAGCCTGCGTCGCCGTCGTTATCGTCCTGGTAGCGGGCTTCATCGGGTTCTACGGATCCCGTCTGCAGACGATGGATTCCATAGAGGAGGTGCAGGCCTTCGATGACGGATACAGCATCTACAGGATGGATGTGAAGTACCAATACGACCTGGACAAGCTGATAGGCCGCGGTATAACAGACGATCAATCTATGATCGATGCCATAGTCAAGGAGGCCATTCCTCTGATCCCGGTGCATGTGGAGGTCCCAAGCTTCGGATGCACGGCATTCACCATGAAGGATCCGGACAACGGGACGATGATGGGACGGAACTACGATTTCAAGCTGGACACGTCCGCGATGCTCGTCCATTGCGATCCGGACGGAGGCTACGAATCCGTGGCGTTCGCCGCGCTCGACAACATCTCCACAAACCATCCCGGATCGTTCAAGGAGAAGATGGCCTGCCTCACTGCTCCGTTCATATGCCTCGACGGCATGAACGAGAAGGGCGTCTCCATCGCCGTTCTGACTCTGGATAGCGAGCCGACCGACCAGGACACGGGCAAGGACAAGATATTCACCTCGCTGGCGATCAGACTGGTCCTGGACAGGGCGGCAACCACCGAGGAAGCCGTCGACCTGCTGAGAAGCTACGACATGTTCGCAGCCAACGGGCGCGACTACCATTTCTACATCACGGATGCGACCGGCGACGGACGTGTCGTGGAATACGACTGCGACAGCCCCGGACGCGAGATGACGGTGACGAAGACGGAAGCGGTGACCAATTTCTTCATCATGTACAGCGACAAGGTGGAGCCTGATCAGAAGAACGGACATTACGGCCACGGGAAGGAGCGCTACAACAGGGTGATCGGTATCATGGAGAGCGAATCCTCGTATTCCGAGGAGACGGCCTGGAAGGCCCTCGTGGCGACGGCCCAGGATCCGAATCCCGATGATCCGACGAGCAACACGCAGTGGTCCATCGTCTACAGCAACACGGATCTGACTGCGAGCATCGTGATCCGCCAGCACTGGGACCAGAAGCTGGTGTACGATCTGAATGACAACGGTCTGGACGATCCGGACTCCGATGAATGATATCGCTGGCGGAATCCGATCGGACAGGATCCACAGGCCGGATGGGAGCTCCTCCGGCCATCGATTCCTGTTCCGATCTGTGTTGGCAACCATATAATAGCGCTCCGCCGATTGAATCGTATGACCGAAAACGGCGGCCCGGAGTATCCTTTGTATTTCCCCTCCATAGGGTGGATCATCGATGGCCGCAGGGCGACCGAGGAGGAGGCGAAGGCCCGGTACGAGGAGGCCGGCATCCCCTTCCTTGTTGAGGAGGATTCCATCGAGATGACCTTCCTTCTCGATACCCGCGTGGCGGGTTCGGATTGGGTTCCGGACATAGGCTCCGTGATCGAAGGGATGAAGGCCGGGGATCTCCTCGGACTCGAAAGGGAGCCCCACAACAGGTACGATTCCTGTGCGATACAGGTCCTTCGCGGAGACGACAGGATCGGATATCTCCCGCGTGCGGACAACACCGTCATCTCAAGCCTGATGGATTCTGGGCATCATCTGCTGGCTATAGTGGAAGGTTCGAATAGATCGCCTATCCGGATAAAGGTCTTCATGAGAACGATCGGCCGGAGGCCGTTGCGTCATTTCGCCCCCATTCGCGGGTGCGAGTACCCATCCGGAGCCGTCGCGATGTACTCCAGCCCCTAGCGGTCCGTCCTGTCAGAGAGCGGACGTCCGGTGGGCTTCGACAGGGAGCCTCTGTCGATGATTCTCCGGAGGAGATTGACCGTTGAGGACAGATGGCATCTGCTATGGGGGTACCGGGCCTATTCGATGGATGAGAGGTGGTGCGCCGTCTGGGATGACGGAGCCCTGATTATATGTCGTAGCTGGACAGGCATCGCGATATTCCGTCTGGTCCTGGGGGATGGGGACGTCCATGAGATCCAGGTGAATCCAGACATAGCCAATGCGGGCGACCCGACGGAGCTGTGGCATATGACCCATGATATAGTCGAGATGATCCTGGATTCGATCGTCCTGCCGGTACCGATTCCCGCGAATATGATCCCATGCGGAGTCGAGGGCAATGTCAGGATGGTTGAACCGGACTGCAGATGGTCGTTCGACCTCGACGGAGAGGGGTCGCTCATCATCGCAGGGCCGGGCGGATGCTTCCACCCCGTATGATTCAGGCGGCACAGGCGACGGCATCACGGTTTTCTTGGACGATATGCAGGACGGTCGATGCGCAGAAGAAGGCTCCTCCGATCCCGCAGGCGGCGGGATCCCCTGTCGCCGCATAGGTCAGGAACATCGCGGTGACCGCCATGCAGGAAGCCGCGAGCAGCATATCGCGTCTGACGGCGAACGACAGCCCGCAGACGAATGCCGCGGCTGACATGACGAGCACAGGCGAGGATTCGCCGATCATGCCCGCCAATCCAAGGATGCCGTATCCGATCGCGGGCACGGCCATCGTGAGTACGTAAAGACTTTCGGAAGCATCCCCGCGCATCATCGTCGCGATAGCGATGCAGGATGCCGCCACGGAAAGCACGAGGCCCGACAGCATCGCTCCGGGGCACATGAGCGATACGACGGACGATGTGGCAACGGACGCGGCCATCAGCAATGCCGCGTCTCCTGCTCTCCCGTCAATGCGGAGCGGCCTCCTCCATCCGCAGAGGCCCGCTGAGGAATTGGACAGCAGCGCCATCCCCGCCGCGACCATCATGGCTGCTCCGAGCATGTGGAATCCCGCGACGGTCGCCGATCTCGCGACGAGCAGGAAGACCGATGCGACGGCGATGAAGCGCATCCCGCGGAGGAGGGCCAGGATCCCGGCGCAGGCGAGAGCCGCCATGGACGGGAGATCGATGCAATCCGGGCCGAGCTGGACGGAGACGCACGCTACGCCGGTGGCTAGGATCGCGAATCCTCCCGATGTCATCCCATTGGCGATCATGCACAGCGAGAACGATGCCGCTGCGAAGGACAGCACTGCGCCCGGTACCATCAAGGACGAATCCCCCGCGGATCCCGTCGCCATCGAGAAGCCTGCCCATATGCAGGAGAGGGCGGCCGTTATGCCTGCCGCCGAAGGCACGGTTCTGAGCGGGTCGCGAGGAACCGTCTTCCTGACCCTTCCGCTTCTGGTAAGGCGCTCCTGGACGCCTTCCATGAAGGCGCGGCCGGTGTCGTATCCGATCCACAGGATCAGGGCGGAGGCGCAGGTCGCGGCCTTCAGCGCCATATCCGCCACGGCGAACGCGTCGCCCGCGCCTGTGATCGGATTCAGCACGAACGCCATGAACATCAGGAACGATATCAGGAAGAGGATCCTGTCCCCGCTCCTGAATGTCGATACGAATACGGGGACGAAGGCCAGAGCCACCAGCTGCTGGAACGCCCCCGGCACCGGTATCCCTGCCATCCCCATCGTTGAGGACGTCATCCCGAATGCCGATGTCATGAACATGAATATCCCGGCCGGACCGATTCCTTTGGACACAGCATAGATGCCGAACCCCATCAGTATCGATCCTATGGCGATTCTGGTCACCTCGAGTCCCTGATATTGGTCGGAGCCGATGGTGTTCAGCCCGTACATCAGCGTCAGGAAGGCTATGAGCATCGTCCCCATGGTGCGCGTCAGGATCGCGGAGTATTCGGAATCGGACTGCACCAGATTCTGCCTGTGCACGATCTTGGCGTTCCCCAGGATGCCGAAGACCAATGTCTTCTTCATCGCCGATGCCATGAAAAGCAGTCCTGACACGAGCGACAGGATGCATGCAGCATCGATTCCGAAAGGTATCGTGATCAGCGCAGCGGCCATCGCTGCCGTTGCTGTTCCGCGGAAGAGTTCCCTTCTTCTGAAGAATACGAAGGACCCTGCGGCCAGGCCGAAGGCCATGAATGCGGCGACCAGAACTAGTCCGTCCGTCGAGTAGGTCATCTCCGCCACGGTGAAAATCAGGACTGAGACGCCGGAGATAAGGAGGATGGCCGATTCGGTGATCATCCTGGATCCTGCAGCCGCCGCGGACATCGCCATGCACAGGGAGGCGGAAAGGAGCAACACCGCATCAGCAGGCGAGTCGTCCGGATTTCCGGAGGTCTGCAATCCGAGGAGGAAGGACAGCAGCATCATGCAGGACAGCGCGAATCCTCCCGCAGAGGGGACCTGCGATCCCGGAACCATCTCGGGAAGGACCTTCGCGGAATCGTCGAGCCTCATCCTTCCAGACATCAGAAGCGCAGATGAGATGCAGAATCCGACTCCCGCAACAGCGTATGCAGCCGATTCCAACCATCCGTATCCGGATGCAGCGGATGCGATTCCGAGAAGGCCGAACGATGCCGCCGGGATCCCGAGAAGACGATTGTTCTTCAACAGGAGGAATCCGCAGAATGCCGCAGGGATGCAGTAGACTCCTGAAGCGGATTCCAGAACCTCCGTCCCGGAGAGCGCCGGCACCATGCCGACCAGGCCGTGAATGGAGTACATCATCAGGAATGTTCCGGAAAGGATCCTTCCGCGGCGAAGGGCGCAGAAGGATATTGCGAGCATGACTATGGAGAGGATGGGAACGTATGCGAGCACGGCCGCATCGGATCCCAGGATCGTGCAGAGCCCTTGGATCCCGGCGACCATGAAGCCGGGGGCGACAGCGTCCACAGAGCTCGGCTCTCCGTTATCGCGGGATGCCGTGTCTGAGGAGAATCCCCGGAGCCCCATCGATATGAAGACTGCTCCCGACAGCGTCTCCCCGGCATACGCTATCAGCTTCATCGATTCGGACGATTCCATAGCAACCGATGCCGCCAGCAGGGTCGCGGAGATCGCCAGCCACCTCCGCTGCTTCAGGAATGCAACGACGGCGCAGAATGCGATGGCGACTGAGAACGGCAGACACGGCGATGATCCGCCATATTCCGGAATGAATGAGGCCGATATGCGGATCAGCACGAGGAGCGCAACCGTCAGGGATACCGCGCATGCGATCGGCCGTCCTTTCATCAGGCATATGAAGGACAGCGGGACGAGCAGGACGGAGAGCACGGCCTTGGAAGCCATGAATGCCGATGGAACATCCGTCGGGGATCCGATGATGCCGCGCAGTCCCGTCCAGGTCAGAAGAATTCCGATGATTACGAAGGAGGCTAGAACGGAGTTCAGGCCCGCGCTTCCCGAATCGGCATCTCCTTCAGTGTTCATCTTGCACCCCGCAGCCGGGCATCCCGGTCTTTCTGCGATGATGACGAGGGACATGGTATAAAATCGGAACGCGCCGTTCCATATCCGACACGTCGGGCCGGCATTGTACGGGGACGTACGGAGGACACGATATGAGCAGGGTGCTGATCGTAGAGACGAGCCTTCACAAGGACAGCAACAGCGACATCCTGGCGGAGGAATTCGCCAGAGGCGCCAGGGATGCGGGGCATGATGTCGAGTGCGTATCGCTCAGAGGCAAGAGGATCGGGTTCTGCATCGGCTGCATGAAATGCCAGGAAGGTGGAGGATGCATCATCTCCGACGATGCGAAGGATATAGCCGATTCGATACGCTTCTCCGATGTCGTCGCGTTCTCCACTCCGGTCTACTTCTTCGGTATGAGCGGGCAGATGAAGGTGCTGCTCGACAGGACCAATCCGCTGTACATGCAGGATCCCAGGTTCCGCAGCATCTATCTTCTTGCGGCGGGGGCCGGGACCGAGGACTATCTCGTAGACGGGACGGTGACGGGACTGAAGGGCTGGATAGGCTGCTTCGACGGCTGCAGATTGGAAGGGGTCGTGTGCGCAAAGGGCGCGGTCCAGGGAGGGGACGTCAGGAAGGATGCGGCCTCTCTGCAAGCGGCCTTCGAGATGGGCCGGAGCGTCCGGTGAGCGGATGCTCGTCGCCCATACAGGCTGGATTCAGGCGGTATCACGATCGTCTGTCTCACGCAGCCGCTTGTAACCGCAGGGAGCATTCCCCGTCTTCGGATCGAGCAGGTCCGTGGCATAGCGGGCTTCAATCACTATCGGTTCGAGACATCCTTCAAGGTGCGGAGAACGACGTTCTCGGATTCCGCCTCTCTCACTGCATCCTCGGTGTATCCCGAACGGGAGAACACCATCAGATCCTTCGGAAGACCGCTTCTCACCAATCCGGCCCGTATGACCAGGGTCTCGATCGCGTCCCTTCCAACGGGTTCCGAGCGGTACTCGCATTCGCATAGGACCATGCGGTCCTCGCTCAATGCGGCGATGTCTATCTCCTCCTTCGTGCGACGGGAGCCGTCGGTTCCCCACCATGTGCCGACCTCGCGGCAGGTCCTTCCCACATACTCGGAACAGACGTCCTCGAACACATGCCCCAGGTACGTATCCATATCCTCCATGATGCCGTCGTAGGCTTCCTCGTAGCGGCTCTTCTCAACCTCGACATTGCCCGGGTAGATGAATCTGAAATACGAACGGAGGTAGTGGTCCTTTATCCTGTATATGGTGCGCTTCGATTTCGGGTCGTCTATCGGCCTTATCTTCTCGACTATCTCCAGGAGGATCAGGTCCTTCAGGAGGGCCGATATGCGGGACGTCTCCAATCCTGCATCGGTCGCCATCTCCCCGACCCTGTTGTGCCCTTTGGCTATGGAAGAGATCACATCCAGGTACGCGACAGGGGATTCGAACTCTTCGGCGAACAGGAGAGTCGCCTCCTTGTTGAGCACCGCATAGGGGTTGATCAGATTGTCGATGATGTTGTCCTTCAGGCCCTTCCCGTCATCGAAGAAGCTGAGATACCATGGGATCCCTTCCACCAGTCCGTACACGACCAGCCGTTCCTCATCGGAATAGCTTGGAAGGAAGTGTCCTATCTCCGCGAACGGGAAGGGGCTGAGCCTGATCTGGCCGGTGCGTCTGCCGTAGAGCGGGCTCTTCACTCCGAGGATCTGGTTCTTCATGACGCTCATGGATGAGCCTGAGAGGATGATGAACGCCTGCGAATCGAGATGGCTCTCGATGAAATTGTTGAGTATACCCGTGACGGATTCGTCGCTCCTCACCAGATACGGGAATTCATCGATGACGAACACGTACCTCTCTCCTCCGAACCTGGAGTGCATGATCTCCAAGATATCCTCGAAATCCATGGGAGGAGCGTTCCTTACTCCCAGCACGATCGACGACAGGAGGCGCATGTTGGTGTTGTAGGACCCTTTCACGGCGGTGAACTTGATCGCCGTCTTGTCCTTGATGAACTCATCGATGAGGGCGGTCTTCCCCACTCTGCGACGACCGTATACGGGTATGAACTGGAAACCCTTGGAACGGTATCTCCTGTTCAGCTCCTCGAGCTCGTCCTCGCGTCCGTAGAACATGATGCGTCATGCATGTAGCAGTGCATAATTATTGCAAAATAGTAATTTTCAAAATAGTATTTTTCAAGATAGCAGAATGCATCGAACCAGCATCGACGGGTGCCGGCTGACCCTTTCATAATAGAGTCACGGGTCGGATCGATTCCTCGAGCGGAACGGCGAGCACATCCCTGGGAGAAGAGGATGCACGGAGCCCGGAACGACTTCCGAGCCCCTTGGAGAAAAGGAGTAGGGTTTCGAGAGCGCCTGGCGGCGCCCTTCAATCAGCTCATGAGGCTTGCGGCCCTGAGCTCGGCGGCGATCTTGTCGACGGCGCGGGTGACGTCCTCGGGGACCTTGGCGCCGGTGCAGACCATCTTTCCGGATCCGAACAGAAGCACGACGACCTTGGGGTCATCCAGCCTGTAGACGAGACCGGGGAACTGCTCGGGCTCGTATTCGACCTTCTCCAGACCGAGGGTGATAGCCACGGTGTTGAGGTTGATCTCCTGCTCGAGATCCGATGATGCCACGATGTTCTGGACCTCGATCTTCGGTTCGATGGTTATGAAGACGTCGGCTTTCTCCAGGTCCTTGGCGACCTTGGAAATGGCCACTTTCACATCGTCACGGCATTTCGCACCCGTGCAGACGACCTTTCCGCTCCTGAATATCAGGGTAGCGGTCTTGGGCTCCTTGAGCCTGTAGACGAGACCGGGGAACTGCTGGGGGTTGTATTCGGCCCCGTCCAGTGCCTCCACGATCTTGTTGAGGTCGAGTTCCTGGCCGAGGTACGTAGATGCGACCACATTCTCGATGTTCATCTTTGCCATCAAATCACTGAACCGCCCTATTTATAAACCATTTATAAAGCTATGGGCAATAATCCATTGAAGCGGCAACGATTCCGGATATATGCGTAACGGCACGCCGACCCTCCATCGCCATCTATTAATGAGGCGTCGCCGATAACGGATTATGAGCGACAGCGTCATACCGTCCGTAGAGGACATCAGAAAGCTCGCAGACGTCCCCGTGTTCGTGGTCGAGGGGGACTTGGAGTGGATGGAGGGTCCCGCTCTCCTCGAGGGGAACGATTGCGGCGCGGTCATGGAGTTCGCGGATGCAGTGGATGCCAAAGTCATCCTCGTCCAGTACGACTATCCGGATTTCGACGACTACTTCGTGGATCCCGAGGACTATCCCATCGAGGACTTCTTCGAGGACGACGAGATCGACGATCTGTTCGAGTCCATCGAGGAGAAGAACGACGAGTTCGAGGACTTCCTCGAGGAGGAGTACGATGGAGAACCCATCGGATGCTCCGTGTACGTGATGTACGACGGCACCCCGTACGGAATGTTCGTCCAGGACGATGCCCTCATAGAGGCCTTCGGCGAGACTGCCGACGAGTTCCTCGTCCGCAAGTACCTCGAGTACGGAGACGAGGAAGAGGAAGAGGAGGACGGAGAGGAGGACTGATCTCCGCTTCGAAACCCTTTCCAAACCATTTCATTCTTATTCGATATCCCGTCTGTCATGCACATCGAGTTCTCGGAAGGGCTCACGGATGATGCCAGGGCGATTCGCACCGAGGTATTCATCGAGGAGCAGGGTTTCAAGGAAGAATTCGACGAGATCGACGGACGTTCCATTCACATAGTCATCTATGACGGTGGGGTCGCCGCCGCGACCTGTCGTGTCTTCCAGGAGGGTGGCATCTTCCACATCGGAAGGGTCGCCGTCAGGAAACCGTTCAGAGGGCATGCCTATGGCGCGGCGATCATGGATGCGGCAGAACAGCGCGTCCGCGCCATGGGCGGGACGGAGATCGCGGTATCCGCTCAGGTCAGAGCCAGGGGATTCTACGAGAAGTCCGGATACGAAGCGACCGGAGGAGAGTATCTCGACGAAGGATGCCCCCATGTGAAGATGATCAAGAAGCTTTGATGATGGAGTCGGGGGAGGGAGTTGAACCCCCATAAATGGATCTGCAGTCCACCCCATGGCCGCTGTGGTACCCCGACCTTATCACACCCCATCGGTTGCTTCTATATAATGCTGATGCCCATTCAGATTGTCTACTTCAAATATGCCTCGAAGGATGACGGGATATGCACTGCAAGGACGTGTCGATGCACGAGGTGGACTTTCCTCTCACAAAGGAGTCCGTGGACCGTCTGATGTCCGGATGGAGGTCGTATGTCCGCACCGATTCGCTCGTCCTGAAGAACGGGGACGAATACGCCGTCGTCCATCTGGAGAAGGCCCCCGGAACCGGTCTCTTCCGCGAGCTGAAAGGTCACGAGGTCCTTTCGCTGCCTGAGGACACGGTGTACGTCGAGGATCCGCAGCTGGATGTTCTGAACCTTCCGGCGATGGCGGAGATCCAGAAGGAGCACTCGGGGAAGACCGTCGTCGTCAGGGGGATGTTCTCTCATATCAGCTACGTCAAGGACCTGGAGCCGCTGAGGCTCCTGATCGTAGACAGCGTCCCCCCGTCCCCATCCAAGCTCGGAGTCCTTGTCAGGAGGGCGTTGGCATCGGGATTCGTGGAGCATCCGATCGTGGTGGAGGACCGTGTGATCGACATGGCCTCGAAGATCCCCGATGTGGAGACGTCCGAGATCATGTTCCCCTGCCGCGTGTCGCATCTGGAAGCGGAGAAGCCGTACTGCTTCCTGGATGATGCGCCCTCATCCGTAGGGGATGTGACGCTGATAGGATGCCATCTTTCGAGAAGGATATTCAAGGAACTGTACGGCAGGGACGTCCCGTTCATTGATGTATGTCCCCGCGACTACGTCAGAGAAGGGGAGCTCGCTATAACGAAGTGCTGCAAGGTCAAAGAGGGCCATGAGAGGAGGGGGAACGTCGTCTGCGTCCCGTGGGGAGCCACGGTTCCGGAGATAGTCGACGCTCTCAACGACCTTTTTTCGTCGCCGCCTTCCTCCCGCGATTGAACGCCTTGTATCCTTCGGATGCGTTCCCTGATCTGCATAGCAGATCGCCGAGCGCGTACCATGAATCGGCATCATCTGGATCCGCCTCGAGATGGAGCCTCATATGGGCTATCGCATCCTCTATGCGCCCTTTGTCGGCAAGGTCCATGCTGTGGCTCCTGCCGTTGGTCTCCTCGTCCATGACGCGGACCATCTCCATGCGCGCCTTCTTGATCAGCACATCCAGGGAGTTCGCGGTAAGCCAGGGATATCTTCCCGCAAGCATCGATTTGAAGCGTTCCGCGGCGGCCTCGTCGATCTCGCACCCCCTGCCTTTGAAGAGGGTGCGGGGGACATCGACAGTGAGGCTGCCGTGGGTCACGCTGATGTGTCCGGCCTGCGTCATTTCCTGAACTTGACCATGCGGCCGCATTCATCGCGTTTGCTGACGCCGAATTCGGTGAGCTTGGAGATCTTCTCATTGTCGAAGACCGGGCCGTCTCTGCAGACGCGGGAATCGTCCATCACGCAGCATCCGCATACTCCGGCTCCGCATTTCATGTAGCGTTCGAGAGACAGCTGGCATCTCAGTCCGAGTTCTTCGCAGGCCTTGTAGGTGAACCATAGCATTACCTCGGGGCCGCAGGCGAGCACGCAGTCGTATCTCTTCAGCGCGGCCTTCTCCTTCAGGAGCTGGACGGCGTTCCCGTGGAATCCCATGCTGCCGTCGTCAGTGGCGATCCAGACGTTGGCGGACGAGTCCTCGGCGACATCCTTCATGATGACGTCCCTGTCGGAGCGTGCGGCGATGATGGTGTCCGCTCCGGTGGCCGTCACCGCGGGCATGATCGCCGCGGTTCCTACACCGCCTCCGATGATCAGCATCTCCCCGCAGTCGAGATCGAATCCGTTGCCGTAGGGTCCGCGTATGCGGAGGGCGTCTCCGACGGAGAGGCTGTGGATGGCGCGGGTGGCTTCACCGATCGCCTTCACGGTGATGCTCTTGCTCTCATCGTCGGTGCAGGAGACGGACATCGGAATCTCATCGATCCCGGGGATCCATACCATGACGAACTGCCCGGGCCTGACCTTCTCGCTCCAGTCGAAGACGAACGTCTTCGTGTCGTAGCTCTCGTCCACGATCTCCTTGATCCTCACGACCTCACTCATGGGCAGCCCCCTCCATAGATCCAATAGAACTGTATCCGTACTCCTCCATGAAGGCGAGGAGTCCTTTGTTGATCTCTTCGAATACGCCGATTCCCTTGGTTCCGACGGCGCTTCCTACCTGGAACGCCGAAGCTCCGGCCATTATGTATTCGGCTGCATCGCGCCAGTTGGAGATCCCTCCGACACCGACTATGGGGATGTCGAGGACGCTCTTCAGGTCGTACACGGCTCTCACTCCGACAGGCTTCACGCATGCGCCGGAGAGGCCTCCGAACCTGTTGCTGAGCAGCGGCCTCGCGAACTCGGGGACTATGACCATGGCCTTCAGCGTGTTGATCGCTACTACGGCATCCCCTCCCGCATCCTGGACGGCTCTGCCGATGTCCGCAAGGATGTGTGTGTTGGGAGTGAGTTTGGCCCATACGGGAATCGAAACCGCTGATTTGACGGCGGAGACGATGTCGCGCACCATGGCCGGATCGGTCCCGACCTCCATGCCGTATCCCTTCGCATGGGGGCACGAGAGGTTCAGCTCAACGGCGCATGCGCCGTAGTCCTCCATCTTTCCGGCGAGCATAGAGAAGTCCTCGGGTCCCGCCCCGTATACGGATCCGATGACCTTCCCGGCCTTCACGGCGGCCTCCATTTCCTCGGCGAAGAGCTCTATGCCGGGATTGGGCAGGCCCATGGCGTTCACGTAGCCACCTTCGACCTCCGTGAAGCAGGGGTTGGCGTGGCCGGGCTTCGGCTCCACGCCGATGGATTTGGTCACAACAGCGCCGCATCCGCTAGCGAGCATGCGGGCCATGGAAGGCCCGGTCTCATCCATGATCCCGGAGGCGATCATGCCCGGCTTCTCGAGCGCGACACTGCCTACATCGGTCCTCAGCGATACCATGGGTGATGCGATGTACGGCGCGTTTATAACCCTTGACAGTGCCCGCGGGCGCGTGCGGTTAATATGGGTGACCGCATCGGGTGCTCCATGGACGTGGACTCCGTACGCAAAGACTTCCCGACGATCCGCAAGGGGCGGGGCATCTACCTGGACAGCGCATGCCAGGCGCTCAGGCCCGACCAGGTCATCGGCGCGATAACGGAGTACTACGAGGAGTATCCGGCATGCGGGGGGCGCAGCGTCCATTCTATGGCAACCCGCGTCTCCGTGATGGTCGACGAGGCCCGCGAATCCCTCGCCCGCTTCTTCGGCACTGACGATCCGGACTGCTACATCTTCAACCGCAACACTACCGAGGGTCTGAACACGGCCGCGTACGGCCTCGGACTGAAGAAGGGCGATGTCGTGGTTACTACAGATGCGGAACACAATTCCAATCACGTCCCGTGGCTCAGATTGGCCGAGACGGTCGGAATCGGCAGGCGCATGAGCCGGTCTGGATATGATGGCGAGTTCGACATCGAATCCTTCAAGGGATGCATGGACAGGTCCGTCAAGGTTGTCTCGATCCAGCATGCCAACAATGTCACGGGAGTCACCGTTCCGGTGAGGGAGGTCGCCGAGATAGCGCACGACTACGGAGCCACCGTCGTCGTGGACGGGGCGCAGGCAGCCCCCCATATGAAGGTCGACCTTGGAAAGCTGGGAGCGGACATCTACTGCATGTCCATCCACAAGATGCTGGGGCCTTCGGGGATGGGCGTAATGTACGGCACCCGCGAAGCGCTCGAAAGGCTCCGCCCCCTGTCCCTGGGAGGAGGGACCGTCGGTCTGACAACATACGATTCCGTTGAGCTTGCGCCGATACCCGACAGGTTCGAGGCCGGTCTGGACGACTATGCCGGAATCGCGGGCACGAAGGCGGCCGTCGAATATCTGGGCCGCATAGGGATGGACGAGGTCGAGAGATGGGACCGCAGGCTGATGACCCGCATGGTATCCGGTCTGGAGGACCTCAAGAATCTGCATCTCGTCGGTCCGTCGGATCCCGCCAGGAGAGGCAGCGTCTTCTCGTTCAACATCGATGGGCTCGGAGCGCATGACATCGGGATGATGCTCGACAGCATGAAGGGCATCATGATCCGCTCGGGCATGCACTGCGCCCATCCGTTCTACGTTTCCAGAGGGATCGAGGGAAGCGCCAGAGCATCCACCTATCTCTACAACAGCGAGGCCGAGGTCGATGCCTTCGTCGATGCCGTCAGGGAGATCTCCGCCACCTTCGGGGACTGATTTAGAGACGGTTATCTCCGAGTGCCCGTCGAGGACGAATTCCCCGTTGTATTCGGTGTAGGCCTTGGAAACGGTGCCTCCGTGCTTCACAGTCACGATATGGCCGGAGACCTCGATCGTCTGCCCGTCGAGCGGTATCAGCTCCCTGCCGTCGAGGCGGAGCTCGGTCATCGGAGAGCGCTGGAATCCATCCAGAATCGATGCGATCGACTCCGCCAGCTCATCCGACGATTCCGTTTCGCGCATGTCCTCCGAAGAGTCCATCGCTGCCATGGCCGAGGCCAGAAGGCACAGGGCGCATACGCAGATGGCAACCCTCGAGATGGTGAACTCGATCATGCCGATGCCCTGATCCCGCAGACGCCGTCCTCGATGACGCATTTCAGCGATACCCTGCAGTGGCCGGAGACCTCGATGGGGTCCCCGAGGAACGGGAACGCGGGATGATCCATCATCATTCTCTTCAGCACGGCGCCGTCCTTCATCACCGTCAGGAAGTACGCGTCGGATCCTTCTCCGCCTATGCGTATCGATGCGCCCGCAGGGAGGGACAGGTCCGCGGTTGTCGCGGCCCCATGCCCTCCATAGTATGCGCGGGAAGCTGCATCGGCCAGCGATTGCGCCTCCCTGACAGGCCCCTCGTATGAAAGGCTCCTTCCAGCATCCTCCGTCGCATCCATCACCATGGGCACGGTCAGCGCTATGACGAGCATGATCACGGCCAGCTTGATCGGCATGCCGAGGATCCCGCGATCGTCCGACCTCAAAGGATCACCATCACCTTCCTCTCGACTCCCTCCGAATAGCCCGACTTCTCGACGGTTATGTACAGGTGTCCGACCTTGCCCGATCCGGCGGGGGATATCTTCAGGTCCGTGAACGTCGCGGTGCCGTCAGCTACTGTGGTCGAGTAGGCGGTCTCGCCGGACTTCGTCACGCCCATCCCCTCCAGGAGCACGACGGCCCCCTCTAGCCTGTTCCCGTCCTGGTCGTAGACGGTTACCGTGAAAGTCGGTATTGTGCCGTCCTCGGCGTTGATGCAGTCTTCATACTCCACTTCGCCGATCGAGTGGGGCGTCTCGATGCTGCCCATCCAACCGACGATGATCGCGGTTCCCATCGTGGCGACCAGGATCACAATCATCAGCTGGAGCGGAAGTCCTTCGATGCCTCCGTAGTCGTCCGATCCTCCGTGTGATTTCATGAGTATCGCACGGTGCTTGCTGTGAGGGGATTAAAAGAGAAGACCCTCCGGTCAGTATGACGGAGCGGTATTGGTTTCTTAGTCCGAGATGGGGATCCTGGCGAGAACGGAGTGCTTCGCCCCTCCGGGGCCGAGGACGCTCTTCATCACGAGGACCTCGTTGCAGACGAATCTGCAGTAGACCTTCCTCTCAGCTCCCTCGAACACGGTAGGAGGAACGAAGGAGTCCCTGGTTCTGGCCACGGTGACGTGGGCCTTGAACGGCTTTCCGTCATGGGGGATCCCGGCGGCGGCAAGGTTCTTCTCCAGCTTGGCCGCCATCGCTTTCAGCGGTCCTGCGGGCGAGACTCCGGTCCAGACGACGGAGGGACGTCTCTCGTTGGGGAACGCGCCCAGTCCTGAAAGGATGATCTCCATGGGCCTGAAGCCCTCTGTGGAGCGCCTGACGCACTCGGTTATCCTCTTGACCTTGGATTCGTCGACATCGCCGATGAAGCTGAGCGTCAGATGGGTCTGCTCGGGAGGAGACGGTCTCACTCCTGCGGATGCCAGCATTCTGCGGAGATCCTCGAGTTCGGCGGTATCGGGAACCGGAATCGATACGAAGACTCTGATCGGCGGCATGGCACCAGCTCCCTGTGCTCCGAGAGGATGTGGTCGAGAAGCCCCCGGCACCCCTCCTCTATCTTAGCATACGCGCCTTCGAAGTTGCCGTCGTAGTAGGGGTCGTCGACATCCCCTCCCCCGGCGTAGTCCATGAGTCTGCCGGTCTCGCATGCGTGGCCGGAGGGGCCGAGGCGATGCAGGTAGTCCATGTTCATGCGATCCATGCAGACTATGTAGTCGTAATCGACGAAATCCGAGCGGAGCAGCCTCCTCGATGTCTTTCCGGCACAGGAGATCCCATGCTCTGCGAGGACTGCGGCCCCTCTCCTGTCCGGCGGATCGCCTATGTGCTCTCCGCTGGTCCCGGCAGATGCGACGTAGAAGCGGTCTGCCAGTCCTTCGTCGGCTATCATCTTCTTGAAAACGAATTCCGCCATGGGGCTGCGGCATATGTTGCCGTAGCAGACGAACAAAACCCTGATCCTACCTATGCTCACGCGATCCGGATGGCCGAGGTTGTTAATAAACTCTGCAAAATGCCATATATAGACAGAGCCGATTCGGCCGTCATGGATCAGAAACATTCCTACAAGCCTACGACACTGGACAAATTCGTCAACCTGCTCCCGTTCATCGCCTTCGTCGTCATCGTTGCGGCCGGCGTCGTCCTCGCTCTCTGAGCTTGGTTACGGAGCAAAACGGCCCCGCGTCCATGTGCGGAGGCCAATTTCATACTTCTGAAGAAATGTTAGGGGGCGGGGTCTCCCCCGCCTTTTGATCAGCGCTTGCCGAGCTGGGCGACCATGCGCCTTGCGGCTGCGTTGCCTTTGTCGGCGGCCTTCTTGATCCAGGAGAGGGCCTTGTCCATGTCCTTCTCGGTGCCGACACCGTCCTGGTAGCAGCGTCCGACGATGAACATCGCATCGGCGTCTCCCTTCTCCGCGGACCTGAGATAGGTCTGGAACGGGGATTCCTTCTCCTTGATCTCCACTTTCTTTCCGGTGAGCCTCTCGACGATCTCCCTGGACATTATGTGGCCGAACTGGGCCGCGCGGGTGTACCACTCGACGGCCTTGTCCATATCCTTCTCTGTTCCCAGACCGTTCTCGCAGCAGTATCCGGCGTAGTACAGGCAGACGGGGTCCTCGTTCTCGGCTCCCTTGACGAACCATCCGTAGGCGGCGGCGGGATCCTTGGCGGTGCCCTCGCCCTCCATGTAGCCGTAGGCGACATGGTACTGCGACTTGGCGAATCCGTTCTCGGCCAGCTTCTTGTGGATGGCGAAGGCCTTCGAGATGTTCTTCGGGACTCCGCGTCCTTTGGCGTAGGCCTCTGCGACGGAGAACTGCGCCTTCATGTAGTTGTCCTCGGCGGCCCTGTTGAGCCAGATGAACGCCTGCTCGTCGCTCCTGGGGACTCCGCGTCCGAGAGCGTACGCGTTGCCCACGTTGAAGCAGGCGACGTCGTTGCCGTGAGCGGCGGACATCAGGTAGTACCTCATCGCGGCCTTGCTGTCCTTCTTGAGGCCGGATCCGTTGGAGAAGTTGTCTCCGGTGACCAGCTGCGCGTACCCGTCTCCGAGGTCTGCGGCCCTCTTGAACCACTCGGCGGAGGCCTGGGTGTTCTTCTTGACCTGCTTTCCGCGGGCGTTGAGCTGACCCAGCATGACCATCGCGTCGGTCTGTCCGAAGGAGGCCGCGTTCTCGAGGAGCTTCAGTCCCAGGTCGCGGTTCTTCTCGGTTCCGACGGCTCCGATGTGGCATCTCGCGAGACCGTAGATGGCGGGTATGGATCCCCTGCCTGCGGCGGCGGAGTACCATGCGTACGCCATGGGACCGTCTTTTTCGACTCCGATGCCGTCCATGTAGCAGCGTCCCAGATTGTACATCCCGGACGGGCTGCCGTTGTCGGCGAGCTCGTAGTAGATCGCATAAGCCTTCTTGCGGTCCCTCTCGACGCCGTAGCCGTACTCGTAGCAGCGGCCCAGGCAGACGGCGGCGGGAGCGTATCCCTTGCTCGCCAGCTCCTGGAGCATCGCGGCTCCGCGGGTCCTGTCGCGGGATGTGCCCATCCCGTTCAGCACGCAGAGCGCCTTCATGCAGAGCGCGGCGTTGTGGCCGTGCTCGGCCGCAGCGCAGTAGTCGGCGTAGGCTCCGGCCGGATCGAACTCGGTGCCGACGGCGAGCTCCTTGAGCCTGCCGAGCACGTAGGTCGCATCCGGGTCGTCGTCGCCGGCCCTCTGCTTGAAGTAGTTGAATACGGCGCCGTCCTTCGGCGTCTCGTGCGACTGGTAGTAGTCGGACAGCCATCCGTACGCCTCCGCGTTGCCCTGCATTGCGGCACGGAACATCCACATGCAGCCCTCCGCAGGGTCTGCTGGGACGACCAGGCCGTTGGCGTAGCAGAAGCCGACGACGAACTGCGCCCCGGGGTGACCCCCTTTGGCTGCGCGGATGTACCAACTGAAGGCGGTGGACTCGTTAGCCTCGACACCCTCGCCGAGTGCGTAACGCTGTCCTAGCTCGAAGCAGGACTGCACGTCCCCTGCCTCGGCCTCGGAAATCAACTCCTCAAAGGTTTCCATCGTTGCCCGCAAGGCATGAGTGCGTATATAAAATGCCCCCAACGCCTCCTATCGGGCCGCACTCTAAGCTTCTGATATCAGAGCATCATGCGCTCCAAGGAGGCGGGGGAAGGGAGGGTGCGCCGGCCTCGCTGGCCGCGTCCCTTCAGTTTGTCGATGGATCTGTTCCTGAAGTATATCGCCATGGCGATCGCCACGAGCGAGAAGTCGAGCACATAGAACGCGAATACATAGGTCACGTTGTCTGCCGCGATCTTGCTCAGCATCCCGCAGATGTAGGCGAATTCGATGACGACCATGAATCCCAGGCTGGTTCCCAGAGCCGTCCTGGCGCGGTAGGCGCGCACTATGTTGAACGGCCATGCGGAGGCGAAGCCCAGGAGCATGAGCGTCTCCAGGATGTTCGCCAAAGCCACAGGGTCCATGTCACTCGACCTTCTTCAGCACGTACTCGGAGGATCCGAATCCCATCTTCTCCGCATGGACGAAGGTGCTCTGCCAATCAGTGGAGGGCTGGACGCACTTGAGCAGGTCCGCGGGCCTTCTTCCTCCGCTGTTCCTCCACAGCAGGGAACCGGGAATCATCTCCTGCTTCTGGACCAGGTCTATGCACGCCTTGTCGAGTGCGACGGGGTCCTTCGAAGCGAGTATCCCCACATTGGGCACGACAGGCACATCGTTCTCGCCGTGGCAGTCGCAGAACGGGGAGACGTCGCAGATGAACGACACGTGGAGGCATTCCTTGCCCTTGACGGCCGCCATCGCGTACTCAACGATCTTGGCGTTGAGGACCTGCGGGCTCTGGTCGTAGGCGGGCTCGATGGCATCGAACGGACAGACGCTGACGCATCTTCCGCATCCTACGCACTTCGAGTGGTCGATGGACGCCTTCTTCTGACTGTAGGAGATGGCATCCATGGCGCAGAACCTGGCGCATTTGCCGCATCCCCTGCACTTCTCGTCGTCGACGACAGGCTTGGAGTTGGAGTGCATCTCCATCTTCCCTCTGCGGGAGCCGCATCCCATGGACAGGTTCTTGAGCGCTCCGCCGAATCCTGCCTGCTCGTGGCATTTGAAGTGGCTCAGGGTGATGATGACGTCCGAGTCGGCGATGGCGCGGCCGATCTTCGCGTTCTTGACGTATTCCCCGTCGATGGGGATCTCGACATCGTCGTCGCCCTTCAGGCCGTCGGCGATGATTATCTGGCATCCCGTGGACATCGGGGAGAACCCGTTCAGGTTGGCGGTGTCCATGTGCTCGACGGCGTTCTTCCTTCTTCCGACGTAGAGGGTGTTGCAGTCGGTGAGGAACGGTATCCCGCCCTGCTCCTTCACGATGTCCGCCACCACCTTGGCGTAGTTGGGGCGGAGGAACGACAGGTTGCCGTATTCCCCGAAGTGGATCTTCAGGGCTACGAACTTCTTCTCCATGTCTATGTCGCCGATGCCAGCGGCTTTGACGAGGCGCTCGGTCTTCATCAGGAGGCTGTCGCCTATCCTGCAGTTCATGTCCGTGAAATAGACAGTCGGGGTTTCCATGGCCATGGTTCATTACTACTCGCAGGCGTCATATATAGCCTTGCTGACAACGCCCCGAGGTTCCGTCTCCGGTCGGTACTTCGTCGTCAACGGGACCTCGGGGAACGGCCTTCTGCCGTAGAGCTCTTCGGGCCCTACGAGCATCACGCCGGCATCTCTCGCCCACTCCTCGAAATCCTCCTCGAAGCCCGCCTCGGATATCAGCATCAGGATCTGACCGCCGCGATCCGAGAATCTCGATGCGCATTTTTTCAGCGTGTCGTACTGGGGGAATCCGACAGGCCTGGATGTGTTCTTGCACTCGACGAAGAGATCCGCTCTGAATTTGCCTATAGACAGGCGGGCGACTATGTCGATCTCCTCGTGCACGTCCATCCTCGGGTCGTCCATCCACCATTTGCCCATCTCGATGACAGGATACTCGCGTCTTAGGACATCCTGGCAGTAGAATTCGAATCTGCGGCCCATGAACGTCCTCAGATCTGGATAGATGACATCGTAGGCCTTCTCCGGATCGCGGTACATGAGGATGTCCGATCTGAACGAGAGGAGGCTGAAGTAGAACGCCATCAGGCTGTCGCTTATGCAGTACACCGGCCTCTTGGGAGCCCCGAGCATCGGATTGATCCTGGCCACGGCGCCGCTTTCGACGAGGTTGTCCAGGATCTTCCCGCATTTCGTGCCGAGTCCCGCTTTCTCGGATATCTCCTTGAGATTCGTGGAGCCGCGGGATATGGCGGAGAGCACGGCTTCGTGGTCCTCGCTGTTCGGATAGTCGGATCTGATCAGGAATCCGACTTCGTCGGCGATCCAGCTATCCTCGATGCAGTTCCTCACGACGAACTCCCTATAGGAGCTGCACGTGGCTTCCGAATGGTAGCGCGGGATCCCTCCGAACGAGAGGTACATCATGAGCTGGTCCCTGTCGGGCATATCGGGGTGGAAAGCCCTGCATTCCTCCAGGGACAGGGGGCCGAGACGGATGATGTGCCTGAAGCGTCCGTACAGCGGACTGCCTCCGTCCTCCCCAGTGCTCTTCATGATCGACACGGAGGAACCGCATAGGATGAGTGTGGACGTCGTGTTCTTGAGAGCGGCATCGACCAGGTGCTGGATGAAGGAGTCGATGGAACCGTCCGCCTTCTTCAG
>ERZ808246.447-NODE-447-length-34957-cov-9.614205_pt1 | contig 34957 bp, 27 predicted proteins | sample MGYA00521083_ERZ808246 | MGnify/ENA primary metagenome ERZ808246 (study PRJEB31516, sample SAMN03275577) | gut metagenome | biome: mammalia-associated habitat; material: feces | host: Papio cynocephalus | place: Kenya | collected 2012-07-07 ...
AAGTCGACGTCGAACTGCTTGGTGAAGACCTCCTCCACCTGCTCGGGCTCACCCTTGCGCAACAGACCGTGGTTGATGAACACGCAGGTCATCTGCTTGCCCACGGCACGCGCACCGAGCGCAGCCACCACGGAAGAGTCCACGCCGCCGGAAAGCGCGAGGATCACGCGGTCGTTGCCGACCTCCTCGCGGAAGTCAGCCGTCATGGTCTCGACGAGGTTGTCCATGGTCCAGGTGCGCTCGAGGCCGCAGATCTCGAACAGGAAGTTCTTGAGGAGCTGCTCACCGTACTCCGTGTGCTTGACCTCGGGATGGAACTGCGTGGTGAAGATCTTCTTCTCAGGGCACTCCATAGCGGCCACGGGGCACACGTCGGTGCTGGCGGTCACGGTAAAGCCCTCGGGCACGTCGGACACGGCATCGCGGTGGCTCATCCACACGGTCTGCTCGATCGGCGTGGAGTTGAAGAGCTTGGCGCCCTCGGTACGCGTGATGGTGGCGCGGCCGTACTCGCCTACCTCGGAATGACCGACCTTGCCGCCGAGCGTCACGGCCGTGATCTGATGGCCGTAGCAGAAACCGAGAATCGGCAGGCCGAGCTCGAAGATGGCAGGATCGACAGACGGGGCGTCCTCGGCATAGACGGAAGCGGGGCCACCGGAGAGGATGAGCGCGGAGGCGTTCATCTGGCGGATCTCGTCGGCAGAGATGTCGCACGGGACGATCTCGGAATACACGTTGAGGTCGCGGACGCGACGGGCGATGAGCTGCCCGTACTGCGCACCGAAATCGAGCACGAGGACCTTTTGGGCGGAACCGTTCTGAGCCATGGATCTCCCTCTTTTGAGGCGGGCCGCCGAGCGCGCCCGCACCGGTAAACGTAGTAACTTCCCCATCATACACGCACGCTGGGGTTTTATCATCCACACGGCCCGGACGCACGGCAAACGCACGAGGTGAACCTCAAAGCGGGCGTTTTAAGACCCATCGATTGCATGTAGATTGTTACTAAACGTCGTAGATGATGTAATACGTTTGAACATACGCTAGCCTGTGCCACAATACTGCCGAACGACTCTGCCCCTTGTGGCGGCAAAACGACAGGATAATCAGCATGAAGCGCATTCTTCTCATCGCCACGGGCGGCACCATAGCCTCAACTGAAGACGGAGACGGTCTCTCCCCTGCCCTCTCTGGCGAAGAGCTCGCGCAAAACGTGCCCGAGATCGCAGGACTCTGCGATCTCGATATCGTGCAGCCCATGAATATCGACAGCACCAACATGCGTCCCGGCGATTGGATGCGCATCCGCGACGTCATTGTGCAAGGCTATGCCGACCATGACGGCTTCGTGATCCTCCACGGCACCGACACCATGAGCTACACAGCCGCCGCGCTCTCTTATCTCATCCAGGACTCGCCCAAGCCCATCGTGCTGACCGGTTCGCAAAAACCCATGGCGAATCCCTTTACCGATGCCAAGCTCAACCTTTATCAGAGCCTGCTCTACGCTCTCGATGAGCGTTCACACGATGTGTCGATCGTCTTCGGCGGCGTCGCCATTGCCGGCACGCGCGGCCGCAAGCAGCGCACTATGAGCTTCAACGCGTTTATCAGCGTCAACTATCCGCCTATCGCCTATATCCGCAACGATCGCATCGTGCGAAACGGTCTGCACGGCATGGCCGATCACGGACAAGCGGTGCGCTTCTACGACAACCTCGATCCACGTGTCTGCGTGCTTAAACTCACGCCGGGCGTCGAGCCAGGTATTCTCGAGGCGCTTAAAGCGAGCTACGACGCGGTGATCCTCGAGACCTTCGGCATCGGTGGCATCCCCGAGGCTGGCGAGTCAGGTTCACGCTGGCAGGATGCGATCTTCGGTTGGGTCGATTCAGGTCGCACCGTCGTCATGACCACCCAGGTGCCCGAAGAGGGGCTTGACTTGGGCGTCTACGAAGTCGGCCGTGCCTACGCCGACCATCCAGGCATCCTGCGTGGCGATGACATGACGACCGAGACGCTGGCGGCCAAGACGATGTGGGCTCTCGGACAGTCACGTGACGCGGACGAGATCCGTCGCCTGTTCTATCGCCAGGTCAACCACGATCGCATTCCCGTGGAATAGCCACGTACGTATCGCACTCAGGAGCATCGGGGCAACCTCTGCCGTGTCCCTTATCCAAAAAGTGCCTTTCGTGAGTTATGCCTGTAATTTAGTTACATTTTTTATAAGTCAAATCTGCCCTGGTTTTTGCACCGACAGACGCCTAAAGAAGTTCTTCGTCCATTCAAAGGCCTCGAATCATGGCGAGAGTGTTAAAAAACGAAGCCTTTTTACGGGTTTAAGCCTGCTACCACTTTAATAGCAGAACGCACAAACGGCACTTTTTGGATATCGCCGTCTCTTACGTTTCCCATCACGCGCTCAGACAGCAAAATACAAGGGTTATTCAACACCCTCAACAAGATCTGACACCGTCATACCCAACGCCGCGGCAAGGTTGCACAGCACCTCGAGCGAAGGATTCGCCTTGCCTGCCACAATCTGATCGAGAAAGGTTCGGCTGATTCCAGCCGACAGGCAGAGCTCGACCTTGTGAAGATGCAAGCTCCTGCGGGTCGACTCGATCCGCTCACCCATAATCTGTTTCGTCCGCTTATCCATAGGAACGAGTTTGAAAGGGTGCTTTTCACAAACGTAAACTATAGTTTACGTTTCAATGATTGCACAGGAGTTTTCTATGAAGCACGGACGCGCCAACCCGATCAAGCTGGTGGTTATCGGCGCCAAAAGAATGTCTGTCAGCGAGACGGCTGCACTCGAACCACTATCCAGTATCGTTGCGATCGAGACGCTCAAGAAAGACGACCGCAATCTCGCCAAGCTGTGCCGCCAACATGCTTGCACCCTCGCCAACGTCGCCGTCATCGCTACGCATCCGCGCGACCTCCCCTACGCACTCGAAGCAGAGCTGACCGTTACACTCAAAGGGGCCGGATATGAAAACGAGGCCGCCGCGGATCGGGTCTTCGCACCCCGAAGCGCCGGCGGCCTCGTCATGGCCATCGAGTATATACGGTCGCTCATCAAGGCAACCGACGGCAACGCAAACTAAAAGCCAAGCCCCAGTCCCGTTCCCGTAACAGCGGTGAACATAAAGTAGATATTAACCACGTTGAGAAACACAGCCGTGATGCAGCCATTGCGCAGATAGCGCTCGCAGACGATTCGCGCCATGGCCGCCGAATCATCGACACGACCGGCCTGGCGCCCCGCCGTAAAGTATGTTGCGATACCCAGCAGCAAATTCAGCACCGGCAGGGCCAAAAGCTCATAGCTCTGACCCCAACGAGTGGCTTCGCCGGCGGCGTTGAACTTAGTCGCCACCTCGGAACCGATATTGGGAATCACGCACGCCGCCACAACCAGCGGAATTACCGCAAGCACCAGAAGCGCGATGCCCATACGTCCGGCCTTTTTGCCGTACTTGAACATAGCCGCCCCCCTTAGACGTTAAAGCGGAAGTGCACGACGTCGCCATCGGCCATGATGTAGTCTTTGCCCTCGATGCGCAGCTTGCCGGCGGCCTTTGCGCCCTGCTCGCCGCCGAGCTCGATGTAGTCGTCGTATCCGATGACTTCGGCCTTGATAAAGCCGCGCTCGAAGTCGGTATGGATGACGCCCGCCGCCTGCGGTGCGGTGGCACCCTGGCGAACCGTCCAGGCCTTGACCTCCATCTCGCCAGCCGTAAAGAACGACTGCAACCCCAGCAGCTTATAGGCAGCCTGCGCAAGCACGTCCAGGCCCGCCTGTTCGAGTCCCAGGCTCTCGAGGTAATCGGCCGCGTCCTCGGGGTCGAGCTCCGAAAGCTCTGCCTCGATCTTGGCGCAGATGGGCAGCGGCTTGACGCCATCGATAGGGGCCAGATCCTCGCCGAGCATATCCTCGTCGACGTTGGCGACATAGAGGATCGGCTTCATAGTGAGCAGGAACAAGCCCTTGGCGGCAGCACGCTCCTCGTCGGTCATCTCCATGGTGGCCGCGCGGTTGCCCTCGTTGAGCCAGGCGAGTGCGCGCTTGGCGACCTCGAATTTAGGCATGAGCTCCTTGTCGCGCTTAGCCTCTTTTTCGAGCTTGGGCAGCTGCTTCTCAAGCGTGCCGATATCGGCCAAGATAAGCTCGGTCATGATGGTATCGGCGTCGGCCATGGGATCGACGAACTCACCGGTTCGACCGACCTCGCGCATAACGTTGGGATCCTTGAAGTAACGTACGACCTCGCAGATAGCATCGGTCTCGCGGATGTTGGCTAAAAACTGGTTGCCCAGGCCCTCGCCCTCGTTGGCGCCCTTCACCAGGCCGGCGATGTCGACAAACTCGACCGTTGCCGGCACGATGCGGCCCGGATGCACGATGTCGGCAAGCTTTTGCAAGCGCTCGTCGGGCACGTCGACGATGCCGACGTTAGGATCGATCGTGGCAAAGGGATAGTTGGCAGCCAGACCGGTCTTTTTGGTAAGTGCGGTGAACAGGGTCGACTTGCCAACATTGGGCAGGCCGACGATACCGATTGATAGAGACACGTATGCTCCTTTAAGTCCTTGCGATATAGATATGCAAAACTCATCCAGTATAGCGCCGGCGACACGGTCCGAGCCACGTGGCCCATCGCGCCGCCGGTCGCATGCGCTAGTCGGCGAGCTTCTCGACCTGGTCCAAGACCTTGTTGAGTTTCTCTTTGGCCTCGGCCTTCATCTTAACGGCCTCCTCGTGCGCCTTTGCTTTCTCGGCAGCCTTCTTCTCGGCATCGGGATCTGCCACGACAAGCTCGGCGCCGTCGTGCTCGACGAGCTTAAGGGCATGCGTGGCGCACGCATCGACACAAGCTCCACAGCCCAGGCAGTATGCGGGCTCGAGCGCAAAACGACCACCCCCGACAAGATCGCAGGCAAAGGTGGGACAGGCCGACATGCATTCTCCGCAGGCCGTGCACTTGTCAAAGTCGCATTCGGGCATCGCAACGCGCACGTTGGGTGCAAGCTCGGGATGATCTTGCAAAGCGGAGAGCACCAGCTGCCGGCGTTGCGTAAGCTGGCGACGGCGCTTTTGCGTCGTGGTGCCACAGATATCGTTGAGTGTACGCTCCAAGCTCGAGATCTTGCCGGCATGGTTCTTAATCCGCTGGGTCACCGTGGCCACGGCGGCGGTAGCGGGATTGAGCTTGGAGACAGTGAGACCCGTGGTGCGCGCGATCTTCTCCATGTACTCCTTGCGCTCGTACTCGCGGCGTTTTACGCATTTGAGCGCTTTGGGGTCGACCTCGAGCCCCATGGCCGACGCGGCCCATTCTTCGGCCCCGCCGATAGCCTCACCCAGAGCGTCCTCGCCACCTTTGTTCTTGCATTTGGTGCACACGTCAAGCGGAAGATAGACGCTCACGTTGTCAAAGTCGGCCATGATCGAGAACCAGACCTCGCGCGGCACATCGCCCACGCAGGCAACAACGACCTCGTTTTCGCGCGGCATGCGCTTGAGGGCCCGGGTGCAGGTGACATAAGCAGTCTCGTGGCTTGTCGCGGCAGAAGCAATCTGATCGTAAAGCTTTTTAGGCGCGATACGCGGCGAAATGAGCGCCTCGGTGGGACAGGCGGCAACGCACAGGCCGCATTTGCGGCAGGTGTCGAGAATCTCAATGCTGCCGTCCTCGAACTCGATGGCATCGACTGGGCACGCATCAAGACAGGCGCGGCAGGAGCTCTTCTCGTTTTTGCAGACGAGGCACGGAATGGTGTTGGCGCGCGGGCGTTCCTTGTAGTCGGCCGGATTCCAATGCGGCGCATCGGGATCCAGCGCATCGGTCACGCCGCCGAGCGGGTTCTTAAGAAAATCGAAACCTTTGCTGATCTCGATGATGTCGTCGAAAAGATCATGTTGCTGCGCCATGCGCGGCCCCTCCCTGAGCAGTGCAAACAAGCAAAAGTTTATTTTACGCCATCACCGACCGCGAGCACGGGTACATTGAAGACATACTCGAACGATCGGTGACCGGGCGCATGGCCAGGAACCGATCTTTTGCATGTACCCGATACCCGTTTGGAGTTACAGCCATGAAAATCGCTTTGTTGGAGCCGCTCGGCGTTTCTGCACAAACTATCGATGATCTTGCCCAGCCGCTCAAAGCGGCCGGACACGAGTTTGCCTACTTCAATACCAAGACAACCGATCCGGCTGAGCTTTCCCGTCGCAGCGAGGGTGCCGAGGTGGTCATGATCGCCAACAATCCCTACCCTGCCGATGTCATCGCCAATGCCGGCGCACTCAAGATGATCGCCGTCGCTTTTACCGGCATCGACCACGTGGGGCTTTCCGCCTGTCGCGCGCGCGGCGTCGAGGTGCGTAACTGCGCCGGCTATTCCGATGTCTCGGTCGCCGAACTCACCCTTGGTCTCACTATCGATGTGCTGCGCAAAGTGAGAGATGCCGACGCCGCCGTGCGCGCCGGCAAGACGAGCGCAGGACTAATGGGTACCGAGATCTGCGGCAAGACCGTCGGCATCGTGGGCTGTGGCAAGATCGGCTGCGCCACGGGCCGTCTTTTCAAGGCCTTTGGTGCCCGCGTGCTGGGCTATGCCCGCCATGAGCATGTGCAAGCTGTCAAGGCCGGCATCGAACAGGTCTCCCTCGATCAGTTGCTTGCCGAATCGGATATCGTGAGTCTTCATTTACCCAATAACGACGCCACGCGCAAGAGCTTCGGAGCCGAACAGTTCGCTCAGATGAAGGACGGGGCGGTCTTTATCAACTGCGCCCGCGGAGCCATCGTAGACAACGACGCCCTCGCGCAGGCGCTCAACAGTGGCAAGCTCTCCGGCGCTGGCATCGACGTCTTTGACATGGAGCCGCCTATCCCCGCCGACTACGCCCTATTGAATGCCAAAAAATGTATCTTCACGCCGCACGTCGCCTTCCTGACACAGGAGGCCATGGAGCGCCGCGCCGCGATCGAGTTCGAAAACGTCATCGCTTACACCGAAGGGCGCGCTCAAAACGTCTGTGAGCTCTAAGAATAGACTGGGCAATGCCAATGCCCGCGTTGCCAAGCTAATTTGAAGGCAAACATACAAGGGCAATCGGCTAACCGAGGTCTATAGGGGACCAGAATATCGATATTCTCCCTAAACGGCCTGTCCATCGGCACATGCTCCAATGGACAGGCTTCGTTCGGGATCGGGGGTGGTCAGTTAGTTCAGATACGTATTTTTTCACCGCCCGAACGAAGGGGAACTTCTTCAAAGAGCGGCCCTTCAATCACCTAAGAGATCCAAAGCGCCGCTTTCTGACGCGGAAATCGCCTCACTAGCGCTCATTCTGAGCCGTTCAGACATAGATCGGACGCTCTTACTTACCAAATTTAATACGTATCTGAACTAACTGACCATGCGATTCCGCTATCACCCATTTCCACGATGGATTTCGACATGCAGCCGCACCAAGCGACAAACCGCGGTCGAGCACAGGCGCTTTGCGAACGTGCTAGCCGCGCATAAGTTGCACGAGTTTTTTGATCGATAGCTTTGACGGTACGTTCGCCATGTTGCGGTCGTTGCTGAGCGCCGCCATTGCCACGCACGTCAAGTCGGCATCCAGCGTATCCGCAAGCCCCAGCTCTTCGAGCGTCGTCGGCAGACCGACGCGTTGACAAAACTCGAGCACCTGGTCGAGCTCCTTCGCCCGCTCGAGACGCAACTGGACGCAGAGACCAAACGCCACGGCCTCCCCATGCATGGCGCGGCACCCCGGCAAAACGGTCAACCCGTTGGCGATCGCATGAGCGAGCGCCAATCCACCACTCTCAAAGCCGATGCCTGAAAGCAGAATATTGCACTCGATCACGCGCTCGACGGCATCGGACATGCGATCCTTTTTGATATCACGCATGGCCGCAACGCCACACTCCATGAGCGTCTCAAAGCAAGCGTGGGCTGCTAGCAACGCTAGGGCGCCCGGCGCACCGTCGAGCTCATTGACGCCATGCGCAGCGGCACACGACCGCGCCTCGAAGTAGGTAGCCAACGCATCGCCCATACCCGCTACCGTCATACGCAGAGGCGCCGAGGCCACCACGTCGGCATCGACGACCACCATGTCGGGACTTTCGGGCAGATGCAGATAGCGATCGAACGTACCGTCTTCGCGGTACAAAACCGATAGCGCGCTGCATGGTGCATCAGTCGAGGCGGCGGTGGGACACAACACGAGCGGCATCTCGGCAAAATAAGCCACGGCCTTGGCGATGTCGAGCACGCGTCCCCCGCCGATACCGACCACGACATCGCAGCCTTCTGCCGCCGCCCTGTTGCCCAGATCGAGCGCGGTTCTCTCCGTGCACGGACCGTCCACGGTCTCGAAGATCGGTTCCTGTTGGCTCTCGGCATGAGCGAATGCGGGTCCGATGACATCACCCAAGCGCTCATCGGTTCCCGTATCGAGCACAACGAACGCAGCACAGCCCAGCTCGCCCGCGTGCTCACCAAGCCTCGTGAGCTCACCTTTGCCCTGGATATAGCGTCCGGGCCCACCATAGATTATCGGCATCGCCTTCTGCCCCTCTTCCCTAAACATAGCGTTGAGCAGTCTGTCCCCGCAGCGCGGCCTGCCCTCTGTATCAAAAAAGAGGGTCCCGCATAGGCGAGGCCCCCTTGCAATGCAACTGATCCCGATGGATTAGAAGTTGACCGGCGTGTCGTTGTAGACGCACTCGAGCAGCTGCTCCATCTCCTCCTGGGACGGCTGACGCGGGTTGGAGCCCGTGCAGGCGTCGAGGATGGCGTTGGCGGCGACATCGTGCTTCTTGGCCTCGAATTCATCGTAATCGATGATGGACTCGTCGGCCTTCACGCCCTTGGCGCCGTAGTTCTTGATGCCCTGCGGGATATCGAGCTTGTCGTTGAGGTCGCGGATCTCCTGGACCAGAGCCTCGACGAGCTCGTCCTCGGTCTCGCCCTCGAGATGCAGGATCTCCTTGGCGATGAAGGCATAGCGGCTCTTGGCGCGAGCATCCTTGGCGTTGAACTGGATGACCTTGCCAAGGTACATGGCGTTGGCGCAACCGTGGATGATGTGATCGCCAGAGAAGGCGGCACCGGTCTTGTGAGCCATGGAGTGGACGATGCCCAGCAGGCCCGAGGAGAAAGCGATGCCGGCGATGCACTGAGCATCATGCATATGCTGACGGGCCTCATGGTCGCCCTGATAGGACTTGGGCAGCCACTCGACGATCTCGCGGATGGCGTGCAGGGCGTTGGCGTCGGTGTACATGGAACCGGCGGTGGAGACATAGGCCTCGATGGCGTGAGTCAGAGCGTCCATGCCGGTGTGAGCGCACAGCTTGGCGGGCATGGTGTAGGTGAGCTCGGGGTCGACGATGGCGACATCAGGGGTGATGTTGAAGTCGGCCAGCGGGTACTTGATGCCCTTGGCGTAGTCGGTGATGACGGAGAACGCGGTGACCTCGGTCGCGGTGCCGGAGGTCGAGGAGATGGCGCAGAAGTGAGCCTTCTGACGGAGCTCCGGGAAGGAGAAGGGCACGACGGCCTCCTCGAAGGTCTCCTCGGGATACTCGTAGAACAGCCACATAGCCTTGGCGGCATCGATGGGCGAGCCGCCACCGATGGCGACGATCCAGTCGGGCTGGAACTCCTTCATGGCCTCGGCGCCCTTCATGACCGTCTCGACGGACGGGTCGGACTCGACGCCCTCGAAGAGCTTCACCTCGAAGCCGGCCTCCTTGAGGTCAGACTCGACGTCCTGCAAAAAGCCGCCGCGACGCATGGAGCCGCCGCCGGAAACGATGATGGCCTTCTTGCCCTTGAGGTTCTTGACCTCATGACGAGCGCCCTCACCGAAGTACAGATCGCGAGGATTGGTAAAACGTCCCATACTGTGCCTCCTAAACAAGCCCCTCTTAGACTTGCGTATATAACGGAGCACCCAATTGGCTCCGTTAGGACCGTTTTGCAAGGTCGCCGGCGATAGCGACCCCTTGCCCATCAGCCTTTCCCAGCTGCTCGGACGTACATAATTTTACCGTTCGCAGGCAAATGCTATTCATTGCTTTTTTTGGCTTGGTGAAACGTTTTTTCAAAATGAATCGTTTCAATTGTAGCAAGCACTCACATTAGCAGGGCAAACGTTTTATCCGGTTTGCCGTCCTCCTCTCAGTATCTTTTTCAGGCCCCTTGCGAGCCGACCGTTCGTCGACCGTTTTCGACCGTTCGCGGCGAGCGCCGGACGAGCCAAAAACCGCGCCACAAGGCAAGCGTTGGAGCCTGTGTCCCAATCGCCTTGAAAACGACATCCCTTGTCTAGGGGAACCGCACCCTCATGCGGGTAAACTAGAACGTTATCAATACGAGAACGAACCCTAACCGCAGCAAAGGAGGCACCATGGCATTCGACCCCGTTCAAGAGGACTGCCATCGCCTCGTCCTCGAGGCGCTCCGCCGCGAGAAAAAATCCCTGACAGACAGCCGTGCCGTAGGCCTGCTCCTGAAGCAGTTCACCGAGGATCCGGCCCCACTCATCGTGCACGATCGCGAGCGCGCCGTGCATCTGGTGGCCAAGGCGGCCGAGGCCATCGACTACCGCATACCCTTCATCACCGATGACGCCACCGCCGAGCATGAGGCCCAGGAGGCCGAGAACATGCTGCGCGAGGCGGCCACACTCGATCCGGGCAACTGGGATGCACAGCGCATGATCGTGGCACTCACCGCTCAAACCAACGAGGACTACGTTCAATACCTCATCGAGAGGCGGCCCGAAGTCGAACACGATCTGGCCCTTAAACTCGCCGCGGCTCAGGACCCCTATGACCGCGAGGCAGCCGGCGATCTCACACGTCGCCCCTACTTGCGCTGGCTCGCCGCCTTGGCGTCACGTGCGCTCATCTCGGGCAGATACCGCATGGCGATCGACGTGGCCGAGCAAAGCCTCGCCTATGCCGCCGACGACCCCGCCGGCATCCGCCACACGGCCATGGTCGCCCTGGCCAAGCTCGAGTATCCCGAAGACGAGCTCAGACGCTTTCGCAGCACGCACGCCGTCGCCTATCTGGAGCCGGCGCCGTTGCGCCGGCGAGTACAGGCTCAGGACAAAAAGCTCGACCCGTGGACACTGATCGCCCTTATGAGCTGCAAATGGCGCGCCTTTGACTACGAGGGAGCCGAGCGCTATCTGCGCCTGCTGGTCAGCTCGCGCCCGCACGCAGCCGAGGTGTTGTTCTTTCAAACCGAGTTTCCCGACGGCATCTACGCCCGCGTCAACGTTGCCGAGGGCAGCGCCGACGAGCTCGTCTTGGCGCTCTCCGAGGCCACGCCGCTTTTACAGGAAGGTCTGGGGGCACCGGACAACGCAAGCTTTGCCGCCTGGATCGCCACGCACGACCTGGTGCGCTCGCAAATCGACGAACGCACCCTACGCGCCGCAGAGCAAGGCATGCCGCATCCGGGAGGCGAAGCCTAGTGGAACCCAGCGCATATATCCCCGCCTTCCTTGAGCGTAGCTATCTCGCCGAGCATCCCGAACTGACCGAAGCCGCGCGCCAACTCGTCCACCAAGATGTCCAGGACCATCCCGCCAAATACGCGCAGACCGAGCACGCCCAGGCGCTGCTCTCTTACATGAGCGTAAGGGACCACCTGCTCAACGAGCTCGCCCGCATCGAGGACATGCCCGATGACGAGTTTGAGAGCAAGCGCAACGCACTATTTGACGACGCACGCGACGACCTGCTCAAGATCGTGCGCATCGACGCCTTGGCGGTCGACGCGCAGCTGTTAGCCATCATACTGGCCGATACACCGGTCGATGCCTGCCTGGGTGATCTCATGAAGCTCGAGGAGCAGGTGCGGGACTATCTGGTCCAAAGTGTCGAAGGCTTTAGCCTGGACGCACCAAACTATTGGGAGCCGCGCATGCTCGTCGGGGACGCCACGGCCAGTGTGCTCACGGCAAGCGAGCCGGCCCTGATCGGCTGGCTCCACACGCTTGAATCGATCTCGCAGCTATGTCTTGCCAGCGCGCGCTATCGCGCCGGAGCCGCCTATGCCCGCCGCGTCATGCGCGCGGCAGGCTATCCCACGCGTGCCGCCGGAACGGTCCTGTTGGCGCTGGCGCGCCTGGAGGACGAGGATGGCTTTTTCAAGCTCGCGCACGAACTCGAAGAGTCACAGGGCGCCGAGCGGCTCGAGAACTCCCCTTGGTACCTGCTCGCCCGCACCATCTTGCTCTACAAATCCAACAAGATGAAGCCGGCGCGCCGTGCCCTGCGTGAGTTTGCCGACAACTGCGAGGGCGGCGCGTTCTTTTTGCTCAACCCCACCTACCAGACCCCCTATCTGCCAACGCGCCCCGATCCCAAAGAAACGTGGAAGCTCACCCATCAAGCAGTCTGGGAGGCCGACGGAATCATCGCCGATACGCCAGACTTTGCCCCCTGGGCCTCGTCGCTCGAAGGCATGGAGGCCCTGTCCGAAGATTTCGCCCGCCGCTACGGCTTTTAGCCTGACCGCACCGTCATTGAGAAAGGTTGTCCATGAGCCTTCGTTCACATCTTGCCTGCACATCGAGCGATATCGCCCGCTGGGGACTCCGCTCGGTGCTTAAACGCCAGGGCGGCGTGCTGCCCGGACGTATCGCCATGAAAATCGATCCCGAGCTGCTCGCCGACCTTTCGGGCTTGGTAAACAGCAGCGTGGTCATCACCGGAACGAACGGCAAGACCACCACGTCCAACCTGATCGCCGACGCCGTGGCAGCATCGGGCGTAACCGTAGTGTGCAACCGGGCTGGCAACAACATGGAGGCCGGCGTGGCCGGGGCGCTCCTCGAGGCGCGCTCCGGCCTTAAGCGCGCCCATAAAGCCGTTGGCGTCTTTGAGTGCGACGAGCTCTATACCGTGCGCGTCCTGCCCAAACTGCATCCCACCTATTTTGTGTTGCTCAACCTGTTTCGCGACCAGCTCGATCGCTACGGCGAAATCGATCATACCCAAGACGTGATCGCTCGCGCGCTCGAGCTCTCGCCCACAACGACGCTCATCTACAACGCCGACGACCCGTTGTGCGCAAGCATCGCCGATCGCGTACCCAACAGGAGCATCGCATTTGGTATCGACGGAGCCACGGACACGGAGAGCGACCGCATCAGCGACTCGCGCTTCTGCGCCAAGTGCAACGCCCCGCTTGCATACGACTATGTGCAGTACGGACAGCTCGGTGCCTACCGCTGCCCTTCATGCGGATGGGAGCGCCCCGCTCTCGACTGTCGCGTTAAACAGGTCTCGCTGGGCTGCGACGGCTACGGCTTCGACCTTGCCGGTGACGGCCTCACCGAACCCACCCGCATCTCGACTCGCTATAACGGCCTCTATATGGTCTACAACGTCGCCGCGGCTTTCTTTGCGGCCGCCCATCTGGGCGTCGCCGCCTCTCACTTTCAGCCGGTACTCGATTCGTATGTGCCGGCCGGCGGACGCATGGGAACCTGGACGGTCGCCGGGCGTGCCGTCGAGGCCAATCTTGCCAAGAACCCCGTGGGCTTCGACCGCCAGATCCAGTCGATCAAGACGGCTGGAGGCAGACTCTGCGCGTTCTTTCTCAATGACAACGATGCCGACGGCCACGATGTCTCGTGGATCTATGATGTCGACTTCGAACGTATTGCCGCGACTCCGGGCCTTATCGCCTACGCCGGCGGCACGCGTGCCCATGACATGCAGCTACGTCTCAAGTATGCCGGTATCGACGCGGCGATCATCGAGGATATCCAGCGAGCTATCGGCGGTGTCGCGGAGCAGGACAGCTCCGAAAAACTCTACGCCGTGGCCAACTACACGGCCTTCCCGCCCTTGGTGAAGGAGCTCGACGGGCTCAAGGAAGCCGCTGCGGAAAGCGTGCGTGCAAAAGCCGTGCAGCCCGCTGACGGCTCGGCCGTACCGAGCGACGTCATGCCCGCACAGCTCGCCCGACCGCTGCGCATCGTCTACCTGTATCCCGACGCGCTCAACCTCTACGGTGATGGCGGCAACGTCATCGCTCTCGAACGCCGTTGCGCCTGGCGCGGCATTCCGGCACGCGTCGACGAGGTTCGCATGGGCGACGCGCTCGATCTTACCGATGCCGATATCGTCATGATGGGTGGCGGCTCCGACCGCGACCAGCTGGCCGTGGCGCACGAGCTGCTCGCTCAAAAAGATAAGCTGGCCGCCTATGTCGAGGACGGCGGCGCACTCCTCGCCATTTGCGGTAGCTACCAGCTGCTCGGCCGCTCTTACTATATGGGTGATCAACGCGTCGAGGGTCTGGGCGTCGTCGCGGCGGAAACCGTGCGCGGCAGCGACCGTTTGATCGGCAACGTCGCCGTCAAGACCGGCCTGGCACCCGATCCATTTGTGGGCTTTGAGAACCACGGTGGACGCACGTTGCTCGACCGTGAGGCCACGCCGCTTGGCACCTCGGTGGTGGCAGGAACCGGCAACAACGGTAACGATGGCTTTGAGGGTCTGATCTACAAGGGCGTCATCGGCACCTACCTGCATGGCCCGGCGCTGCCCAAAAATCCCGAGCTCGCCGATTGGCTCATCGCCCATGCCCTCGAGCGCCGAGGCGACGCACAGGCCCGCGCCCTGTTGCCATTGGCACAACTCGACGACGCCTATGAGCATGCCGCACACGATGCCGCTATGAAACTGCTTGTCTAATCCGTGTGTAGACCTAAAAGTCTGATATACTCTAGCGCGTTGTCCCCATCGTCTAGCGGCCTAGGACGCCACCCTTTCAAGGTGGATACCGCGGGTTCGAATCCCGCTGGGGGCACCATTCCGATAATGTACGAACCCGCCGGTCTATCACAGGCCGGCGGGTTCTTTTTTACTCGTTGGATCCACTTTGAAAGGGTGGATTCCACGTATTCAGGACGGCTGCCGATGCTCCGTACGACCAGCCCTCTGAAATCTGCACAGGTTTTGGTCCAACACATCCGAAAACTGTGCAGATCTCAGATGAATCTCCAACCAACCGTCTCAAACATCTGAGATTTGCACAGCTTCGAGCCGCGGGGTCCTGAAATCTGTGCAGATCTCAGACGCCCGTCCTCGGCACCATGCTGCCCCACACGAACCAGCAGTCCGCACCTCATAAAAAAACCGGGCCCCGCAAAACGCGGGACCCGGCACAGTCTGCACGGTTATGCGAGATAAACCCTACACGTAGAACAGGATGTCGTCGTAGGTCGGAACCGGCCAGTAGTCGGCAGCCACGATCTCTTCCATGGCGTCGACGGCGGCACGCAGCGTTGCCATCGCGGGAGCGACCTCGTGCGCATAGACGTTAGCCTGCTCCTGGCCCTCAAGGGCCTCGGCCTTCTGATGCACGGCATCAAGCGCCTTGATGGAGTCGTTGATGGCGGTGATGCCGTTGCAGAGCTTGTTGAGCGTGTTCTGCTCGCACTGCATGGCGGCGTCGGCACCGGCGCTGCGGATAGCCTCGAGGCCCTTGGCGACCTTGGTGGCATAGGCGGTGATCACCGGACGATAGGTGCGACGGGCCTCGCGGATCATCGTCGTCGCCTCGATGTTCATAAGCTTGTTGTACTTCTCGAGCTTGCAGTCGTAGCGGCACTGGGCCTCGGCCTTGGTGAGGACGCCCATCTCCTCGAAGAGCGACAGGGCCTTCTCGGAGACGAAGGCGGGCAGGGCGTCAGCGGTGGTCTTGTTGTTAGCAAGGCCGCGCTTCTCGGCCTCGACGGGCCACTCGGCGGAGTAACCGTCGCCGGAGAAGAGGATGCGCTTGTGCTCGGTGAGGACCTTCTTGCAGTACTCGAGCGCAGCATCCTGGAACTTATCCTCGGGCGTGCCCTCAAGCGCATCGGCAAAGGACTTAAGCGACTTGGCGACCGCGGCGTCGAGGACCATGTTGGGGTCGGAGACGTTTTGCTCGGAACCGCAGGCGCGGAACTCGAACTTGTTGCCGGTAAAGGCGAACGGAGAGGTGCGGTTACGGTCGGTGTTATCCTGCATGAGCTTGGGCAGGGCGTCGGCACCCAGGTCGAGCACGCCGTGGGTGGCATGTACCGAGGCCTTGCCGTCGATGATCTTCTCGACGACCTCAGTGAGCTGGTCGCCCAGGAAGATGGAGACGATCGCCGGAGGAGCCTCGTTGGCGCCCAGACGGTGATCGTTGCCGGCAGAGGCGACCGAAGCGCGCAGCAGCTCCTGGTAGATGTCGACAGACTCAATCACGGCCGTGAGGAAAACGATGAACTGCAGGTTATCGAGCGGGGTCTCGCCCGGATCGAGCAGGTTCTCGGACTCGGTGCCGATGGACCAGTTGTTGTGCTTGCCCGAACCGTTGATACCGTCGAAGGGCTTCTCGTGCAGCAGGCAGACCAGATCGTGACGGGAGGCGATGAGCTTCATCTTCTCCATCATGACGAGGTTCTGGTCGATGGCCTCGTTGACCTCCTCGTAGACCGGCGCGAGCTCGTGCTGGCAGGGAGCGACCTCGTTGTGCTTGGTCTTGGCGGGAATGCCCAGCGCCCAGAGCTCGTCATCAAGATCCTTCATGTAGGCCGAGACCGTGGGGCGGATGGCGCCGAAGTAGTGCTCCTCGAGCTCCTGACCCTTGCACGGGGCGGCACCGAACAGGGTGCGGCCGGTGATGACAAGGTCCTTGCGCTTGCGGTAGGCGTCCTTCTTGATCAGGAAGTACTCCTGCTCGTCGCCCACGGAGGGGACGACCTTCTTGGGATGCTTGCCAAAGAGGGCAAGCACGCGCTTGGCCTCGCGGTCGAGCGCGGTCATGGAGCGCAGCAGCGGGGTCTTCTTGTCGAGGGCCTCACCGGTATAGGAGCAGAAGGCCGTGGGGATGCACAGGACCTCGTCCTTGATGAATGCCGGGCTCGTGGGGTCCCAGGCGGTGTAGCCGCGGGCCTCGAAGGTGGCGCGCAGGCCGCCGTTGGGGAAGCTCGACGCATCGGGCTCGCCCTGGATGAGGTTCTTGCCGGTGAACTTGGTAATGGCGGTGCCGTCGTGCTTGGGCTCCAGGAAGCTGTCATGCTTCTCGGACGTAATGCCCGAAAGCGGCTGGAACCAGTGTGCGTAGTGCGTGGCCCCCTTGGAGATGGCCCAGACCTTCATGGCGTGGGCGACGGCGTTGGCCACGTCCAGATCGAGCGGCTCACCGTCCTCGAGGGTGGCGGCCAGACGCTTCCAGATGTCCTTGGGGAGGTAGTCCTTCATGACTTCCTCCGAGAACACCATGGTCCCGAAGCGGTCGGTAAGTTCGGCCATACGGAACTCCCTTCGTATCGGCACCGCGTGAGATGCGGTGTGATTACTTACGAACGAGTCAGAGATTAGGCTCGCCGTGTTTCGGCGCTATTAACGACTTGTTGCCAGCACGAAACTTATTCCATGAGGGTAACGCATCCGCGGGCGATGCGCCCGTCCGACACCAAAGAGAGTCCATAAAAACGCAGACCCCTCCGTCCGACGCCCGCACCAGGCATCGGACGATGCGCAATAGAGCATGTATAGGCCAAAGTGATAACGAAGCATCTTCCATAGGTATCGTAAATGACGTCTTCTATCTGCGCCTATGCTGTAAAATCCTCTCCAGACCATACGCCTATATTACGTAAATGAGCAGAGTAAGGAGCCGAGCATGCGCGTCGATGAGGTATTTAGCAAGGCAAGGGCAGCCGGAGAGCAGCCGATCTCTTTTGAGATGTTCCCGCCCAAGGGCGAGCTCACCCTCGACAAAGCGCGCGACGTCTCCAGCAAGCTGTGCGCCCTCAAGCCGAGCTTTGTCTCGGTCACCTGCTCGGCCGGCGGATCGGGCAACGGCGCCACCACCGCACCCATCGCGAGCATGATCAGCTCCGAGTTCGACACGCCGTCGGTGGCGCACCTCACCTGCGTGGGCCGTACGCACGCCGATATCGCCCAGAAGATCGCCGAGTACCGTGCGGCCGGTATCGAAAACGTGCTTGCCCTGCGCGGCGACCTGCCGGCCGGCACCAGCGAGGACGACAGGCCCGCCTCGGACTATTCGTTTGCCAAGGACCTCATCCCCGAGCTCGTCGACGCGGGCTTCTGCGTGGGTGCCGCCGCCTATCCCGAGGGACACATCGCCTGCGACGACCTCAAGCTCTCCGTCGAGCACCTCAAGCAGAAGCAGGACGCCGGCGCGAGTTTCTTCGTCACGCAGCTCTTCTTTGATAACGAGGCCTTCTACCGCTTCCGCGACCTCGCCGACGCGGCCGGCATCACGGTGCCCATCACCGCAGGCATCATGCCCTTTATGGGCAAGTCGCAGATCAGCCGCATGGTGTTCATGTGCGGAGCCTCCCTGCCCTCTCCCGTCATCAAGATCCTCGCCAAGTACGAAAACGACGAGGAGAGCCTCAAGGCGGCGGGCGTCGACTACGCCGCCCGTCAGCTCGAGGACCTCAAGGCCCATGGCGCCGACGGCCTGCACCTCTACACCATGAACCGCCCCTCGGTCGCCTCCACCATCATGGGGCGCCTGCGCTAATGGAGGTCCCACTCGAGGACATAACCGCCCCGTCCGTAAAATCCCCCGCCGATGTTGCCGCCGCGGGGGATTTTACGCATGCCGGCGCGGTGCCGCCCGCGCTCGCGAGCCCTCTGCTGTGGCGCGTCGACCCTACCTGCCGGCCTCGCGTCGATCGGTCCGAGATGCTGCGCTATCTGGGCTACAGCGGCCAGGATATCGAGACGGATCTGGCACGCCGCATCGAGCTGGTGGTCGAGCGCCTCGAGATCGATGTAGAACCCCGCGGCGTACGCCGCGTCTTTGGCGTCGACGCCACAGGGGCCGACGCCGCCGGCGAGCCCTGTATTCGCCTGGTCGGCACCCCGATCGAGCTGCGCGGACGCGACATCTACCGCCATCTTAAGGATGCGCGCCTGTGTGCCGTGCTCGCCTGCACGCTGGGCATGGGGGCCGAGCGGCGTCTGCGCACCGCGTCGAGCCAGCAGCCCCTTGAGGGAACCCTGCTCGATGCCGCCTGTTCCGCCTATGTCGAGGCCGCGGTCGAGCAGATGGATCGCCAGACCAAGCGCGATGCGGCCGCCTTCGGGCTCACCGGCAACTGGCGCTTCAGCCCCGGCTACGGCGATTGCCCGCTCGACGCGCAGCCGCACATCCTGTCAGCGCTTAACGCAACGCGTCTGATAGGCCTGACCGTCACCCCCACCAACCTGCTCATGCCCACCAAAAGCGTCACCGCCGTGATCGGGCTGTTCGACGGCGAGGTGCACGACGCGGGCACGCGACCCACCTGCAACATCTGCCGGCAACGCGTCCACTGTCGCTTTCGGGCGGCCGGCACCACCTGCTACGCAAGCTGACACGTCGATACAAGATTGGACCCGTCCATGTTCACCCCACTCAACACCCATGACTCCAAGGGAGCCCCGCTCGCGGCCCCTGTCGACGCCGCCCGCCGCGCCGGCGACACATACCAGCTGCGCACGCTCGATACCCTCCGCATCAAAGACGACCGCCTGCGTGCCGCCATCGAGGGCACGGGGCATCTGCTGTTCGACGGCGGTATGGGCTCGATGCTGCAGGCCGCCGGCATGAAGACGGGGGCGCTGCCCGAGCTGCTCAACATCGAGGATCCGGACATGATCGTCGGCGTGCAGCGCCAATACGTCGAGGCGGGCTGCGACGTGATCACCGCCAACACCTTTGGCGCCAACGCCCACAAACTCGACGGCGCGGCCACGGTCGCGCGCGTCTTCGACGCCGCCGTGGCATGCGCGCGCCAGGCCGGTGCCCGCTACGTCGCCGGCGACCTGGGTCCCATCGGTGCCCTGCTGCGCCCCCTGGGCACCATGAGCTTCGACGAGGCCTACGATCTGTTTGCCGAGGAGGTGCGCGCCGGCGTCAACGCGGGCGTGGATCTCTTTATCATCGAGACCATGACCGACCTGGCCGAGATCAAGGCAGCCGTGCTCGCCGCCAAGGAAAACTCGGATCTTCCCATTTTTGCAACCATGACCTTTGAGGAGGACGGCCGCACGTTTTTGGGCACAAGTCCCGAGGTCGCCGCTATCACGCTCGACGCCATCGGCGCCGACGTGCTCGGCATCAACTGCAGCCAGGGTCCCGCCGAGCTGCGCGGGCTGGCGGCACGCATGCTCAACGTGACCGATAAGCCCATCATGGTCCAAGCCAACGCGGGACTTCCCCATGTCGACGACGAGGGCAACACCGTCTATGACATCGAGCCCGCCGCGTATGCGCAGGCGGTCGCCGGCATGATCGGTGACGGTGTCGGCATCGTGGGCGGCTGCTGCGGCACCACGCCCGCCCATATGGCCGAGCTCAAAAAGCTCATCGACGGACGGGCCCCACAGCTGCGCCACAAAAACCCGAGCCTTTCGGTCACGAGCGCCCAGACCGTCGTCGACTTGCCCTGCGACGGGCACAAGATCGCCGTCATCGGCGAGCGCATCAATCCAACCGGCAAGAAACGCCTGCAGCAGGCGCTGCGCGACGGCGATCTCGATTACGTGGTATCCCAGGGCATCAGTCAGCAGGAGCAGGGTGCCGACATTCTCGATGTCAACGTCGGCCTGCCCGAGATCGATGAGGTCAAGATGATCGAACGCGCCTGCGAGCAGCTCCAGGGCTCCACGCTGCTGCCCCTGCAGATCGACTCGACCGACCCGACCGCCGTCGAGGCCGCCACGCGCCGTTACGCCGGCAAGCCCATCATCAACTCCGTTAACGGCAAGCGCGAGATCATGGACGAGATCTTGCCGCTCGTGGCCCATTACGGCACCAACGTCATCGGCCTCACCCTCGACGAGAGCGGCATCCCCGATACCGCCGAGGCCCGCTTTGCCATCGCCGAGCGCATCGTGGCCGAGGCGGCCCGCTACGGGATCGGCCCCGACCGCATCCTCATCGACTGCCTCGTCATGACGGCGTCCACCAACCAGGCGCAGGTCATCGAGATCCTGCGCGCCGTGACGATGTGCAAGGAGCGCCTGGGGGTCAAATGCGCCCTCGGCGTATCCAACATATCCTTCGGCCTGCCGGCACGCCCCCTTTTGGGCTCGACGTTTCTGGCCGCGGCCTTCGGCGCCGGCCTGGACGCCCCCATCATCAACCCGGGCTCCGAGCGCTTTATGGACGTCGTGCGCGGCTACCGCGTGCTCAACGCCGAGGACGAGGGATCGGTGGCCTATATCGAGCGCTATGCCACCTGGACCGACCCGTACAAGATCGCCAAGGATCCGGCGCTCGCTCAAGCCGGCGGCAGCAGCGACCAGACTGCGCCCGCAAGCTCCGACAATGCCGACGACGACCCCATCCGCCACCTGGTAATCAGCGGGCGCAAGGGCGAGATCGCCGACGTGACCGAGCAGCTGCTGGCGACCACCGACCCCATGGTGCTCATCAACGAGCACTTTATCCCCGCGCTCGACGAGGTCGGCGTCCTGTTTGACCAGGGCAAGTTCTTCCTGCCGCAGCTTATGGCATCCGCCGAGGCGGCGCGCGCGGGCTTTGACACCATCAAGCGTCTCATGCCCGCCGGCGAGATCGCCGACAAGGGAAAGATCTGCATCGCCACCGTCAAGGGCGATATCCACGACATCGGCAAAAACATCGTCAAGATGTTGCTCGATAACTATGGCTACACCGTGTTTGACCTGGGACGCGACGTCGATCCTCAAGAGATCTTGGAAACCGTGCGCGAGCGCGATATCAAGCTTGTGGGCCTCTCGGCGCTCATGACCACCACCGTCGCCAACATGGAGGAGACCATCAAGCTGCTTCATGCCGAGGTTCCCGACGTCAAGATCATCGTGGGCGGCGCCGTGCTCACGCCCGAATACGCCGAGCAGATCGGCGCCGACTATTACGCCAAGGACGCCGCCGAGAGCGCGCGCATCGCCGAGGAAGTGTTTGGAAGCTAGCTAGAAGTCCAAGCTGTTACGGGGACGCTCGGTAAACGCCGGGCGTCCCCGTTTCGCGTTATGATGTTGAAACATTCGCTCAACCAGACAGATTGGAGCGCGCAGATGGCGATTACGCCGGCAGAAATCGCGGAGACCCGCGGCATGGTCGAGGAACAGAACCTCGACATCAGGACCATCACGATGGGCATCTCGCTCATGGGTTGCGGTGACGAGAACCTCGACCGCATGTGCACGAAAATCTACGATCACGTGACGCATACCGCCGAGCATCTCGTCGAGACTGCCGAGAGCCTCGAGCGCGAGTACGGTATCCCCATCGTCAACAAGCGTGTCTCGGTCACCCCCGTGGCTCAGATTGCCGCATGCTGCAAGGACGAGGACCTCACTCCCATCGCGCATGCCCTCGATCGCGCTGCCGAGACGTTGGGCATCGACTACCTGGGCGGCTTCTCCGCGCTGGTGCAAAAGGGCATCGGCGACGCCGACCGCCGCGTCATCCAGTCCATTCCGCAGGCGCTTGCCGACACCAGCCGCGTCTGCTCGAGCGTCAACGTCGCAAGTCTGCGTGCCGGCATCAACATGGATGCCGTGCTCTTGGCTGCGCAAACCATCATCGACGCCGCCAAGCTCACCGCGGATCAGGATTCCGTGGGCGCCTCCAAGTTCGTGTGCTTTGCCAACATGGTCGAGGACTCCCCCTTTATGGCCGGCGCCGTGCACGGCGTGGGCGAAGCCGATGCCGTGATCAACGTGGGTGTCTCGGGCCCCGGCGTCATGGCCGCCGCCCTTGAGAAGCTCCCCGACTCCGCCTCGATGATGGAGGTAGCCGAGAAGATCAAGCAGACGGCCTTCAAGATCACCCGTGCCGGCGAGCTCATGAGCCGCGAGGCCGCCCGACGCCTAGGCGTCGAGAAAGGCATCGTCGACCTGTCGCTCGCCCCCACCCCCGCCATCGGCGACTCGGTGGCGCGTATCCTCGAGATCATCGGCGTGGGCACCTGCGGCGGCCCCGGCACCACCTGCGCGCTCGCCATGCTCAACGATGCCGTCAAGAAGGGCGGCGTCATGGCAAGCTCGAGCGTGGGCGGCCTCTCGGGCGCCTTCATCCCCGTGTCCGAGGACGCCGGCATGATCGCCGCCGTCGAGGCGGGCGCCCTTTCCATCGAGAAACTCGAGGCCATGACCTGCGTGTGCTCGGTCGGCCTGGACATGATCGCCATTCCGGGCGACACCCCGGTCGAGGCCATCGCCGGCATCATCGCCGACGAGATGGCCATCGGCGTCATCAACAACAAGACCACGGCCGTGCGCGTGATCCCCGCCATCGGCAAGGGCGTGGGCGAGGACGTCAACTACGGCGGCCTGTTTGGACGCGCTCCCATCATGCCGGTGAACCCCAACGCCGGTACCGTGCTGGCCCACCGTGGCGGACGCTTCCCGGCACCGCTGAACTCGCTTAAGAATTAGGAGAGCATCAAACAACCAGTCGGCGGGACCGTTCCAACTGAATAAAATATGGTTAGGACTCCACCTTGTGATGGAGTCCTTTTTGATTTGGGACCTTTTCTAAAGCTCTTTCTTAGCATCTTGCGTGGACAAACTTCTACTTGTCCCACAGAGAATTCAGAGTTATCGCAGGTAGAAATACGAACATATATTCTATACTATACTCACTGGGCAACAGTTATCATATATGATAAGGTTACGGCAATGTTTGACGTAGACTTCTATTCAGACAGCCGAGGAAGATGCCCTGTCAAGGAGTTCCTCGATAGCCTCGATATCAAGATGAGGGCAAAAGTCCTTCACGAACGGATTTGTGAAAAAGACGCAGCGCACTCCAAGAAAAGAACTCGAACTTGCAATGCGTCTGAAGAAAGATTGGATCGAACGTCATGAGTGACTTCAGGAACTATCTGAACGAAAACCTTCGTGACCCGGTATTCGCCCAAGAATGGAAAGACCAAGAACCGGAACGTCAACTTATGGCGGAAATCATCGCGGCGAGAAAAGCAAAGGGCCTTTCCCAAAAAGAGTTGGCGGAGCGCTGTGGTATGAAGCCGAGCAATCTCAGCCGTATCGAGAACGGAAACGGCAACCCCTCGCTCACGACGCTCCTTAAAATCGCCCATGGACTTGGCAAGCAGCTTAAAATCAGCTTTGTTTAATCTGTATGGGAGGGAGCACGGCGTGATGAGCACCTCTTGCGGACACGAGGGCGCAGACAGCCCGCGCGCGACGCTAGTCGAGACGGACTGGAATCTGGAATGGATGGAGCTTCAGGCAGCGCGTCGTCGGGCCGACGATCCTGATCGCTGGGACGCCCGCGCACGGCATTTTCGGCCCAAGGAGACTGCCCCCTATGCGCGTGACTTCATCGATCTGTTGGCACTCGAGCCCGGCGAATCGGTACTCGATATGGGTTGCGGGGCCGGGTCGATCGCCATTCCCCTTGCTCAAGCCGGGCACCGGGTAATCGCGGCCGATTTCTCCCCCGCCATGCTCGGCACGCTCGATGCCGGTATCGATTATTACGGACTCGAGGATCGCATCACCGCACTGGAGCTTTCTTGGGAGGATGATTGGAACCTCGCAGGGCCGCTCCCCCAAGCCGTCGACGTCGCTTTTGCGAGCCGCTCTGTTGCCACGGCCAACCTGCAAGCCGCACTCGAGAAACTCGATCGCTGCGCACGGAGACGCTGTGCCGTCTCGATGATCGCCAACTCCAGTCCCCGTTACGACCTGCACGTCATGAACGCCATCGGCGCCTCCGTCACCGCGAGTAATGATTTTGTCTACGCATTCAACATCCTGGTGCATATGGGCGCCTTGCCGCAGGTGAGCTACATCGATTCTCCTCGGCGCGACACCTTCGACTCCCTCGAGGACGGCGTCGCCGATTTCTCCCGCATGCTCGAGGGCGGTAACGAGCAGAGGATCGATGCACTCAGAAACTACATCTCCGCCCATATGGTCGAGAATCCACACGCTGGCGAGCCCGGCTCCAAGGGCGTACCGCAGGGACGCTACATGCTCGACCATGTGCGCATGGTGCGCTGGGCGTTCATCTCATGGCAGCCCGTTAGCCTATAATCGCCGTGAACGCACGACGCGCTATCCGCATTCTTTGCGAACTGCGCAAACGTCGCCATTCGCACCGCCGGGCTGGTTTATCGTTGTTGAGCTTAACCCATCTTCACCGCCCCGCAGGGCATCTATAGAAAGCGAGAACCGCAATGGCACTGGCAGGACGTCAGATCAGGCAGCTGCGCAGCTTGGCGCACCACCTCAACCCCGTCATCATCGTCGGCAAGGCAGATATCAACGACGGCACCGTCGAGCAGGCAAACGAGTATCTCGAGAAGCACGAGCTCATCAAGTGCTCTGTTCTCGATGGCTCCAGCCTTACGGCTCGCGAGGCTGCCGACGAGCTTGCCGAGCGCTGCCACGCCGAGGTCGTGCAGGTGATCGGCCGCAAGTTCTCGCTGTATCGCGAGACCTCGCGTAAGGATGTCGAGAAGATCAAGCTCGTCTAAACCTCAAGGTTCACCCCAGTCGATACGACTACCGAGGCGCCGCGCATATCGCACGGCGCCTTTTTGTATCCCGTCGTTGCCAAGCCTGCGTCCCTTAACTCAGCCCAGCAGAGCGCTATAGCGTCCCTCGACAAGTCGCTCGTAGAGCCGACGGGTCTCGGGCTCGGGCACCGCGCCGATCTGACCTTTAAACATGCCCAGATGAGCGCTATAGAGATCTACGATCTCACGGCGGCGTCCTGCGACGTCATAGACCCTCATGCCCGTCCGTAACATATCCTCGCGCGTCGCATCCTGTCTCAGCCCCGATTCCGCCAGCCACACCGCTGACTGCAGATCGTTCTCCTCCATGGCGACCAAGCTCCCCTTGATCATGCAGTCGATGAACTTGGACTGCAAAACACGGCGCATGCGCTTAAAGCAAGCCGGAGCGCAACCCGGAGGTGCATACAGGGGACCGACATAGACCTGTTCGAGCTTAAGGCAGAGCTCCACCAGATGCGGCCCGCTCGCCCCATTTTTCTTGACCAGTATCTCGCGCGAGATCTGATCGAACCTATGGATATCGGTAAAGACGTAATCGCCGTTGAGTCCTAATCCCTCGGGGCGCACGATCACGCACGAATGCCCGTCCGGCGTGGGACCCAGGGCCTTTCTGAGCGCCGAGATAATCGAATATAGGTTGTTTCGGGCGCATTGGGGATCGGCCTCCGGCCACAGCTCCTGCTCAAGGATCTCGCGTTCCACCAGCGCATCCGTCCCCAGCGCCAGTCGGGCCGCCAGGACCTCCGCCTTGCGCCGACGCCATGCCTTGCCCGGTAGCGGCTGGCCGTCACGCTCCGCCCTAAAGCCGCCAAACAGACGCAGCTCCACCCGGGTCGATAAGTCGTTGACGGTGGGCTGCTCCACATCAAACAACCGCTCGCCCTGTGCCTCGGCATCATTTTTGAGCGCGTAATGGGCAATCAAATGAGCGGGGAGCTTTCTGCGCACCAGGTCCGAGCTCTCTCCCAGACAATGCATGGCCAGGCGTGCGAACAGACGATAGGACGGGGTGAGCAACACGGCGCGGTTGAGCGACATCCAAGCCGCAAGATCGGTATCGTGACCGGCGCACGCGAGATGCAGCGCGCAGCCCCAAGCCTCGCAAGGGCTTATGCCCGTACGCTCCAGATCGAGTACATCGGCTTCGTTGCGCACCGTAACAAGCGATGTGTTACGCAGCGCGGAAGCGCGTTCGAGCAGACATGCAACATCGCGCACAAACGACTCGTGATCCCCGGCGAGCCTAAGGGCCTGCACGGCCCGAAACTTGGCATTGATGGGCTGGCCCTTGACCAAAAATTGCCACCCCTCCATAACCGTGCAAAAGAACTGCAAGGCGATATCGCGAGCCTGAACCGCATAGCGAGTCACCTCGCAAAAGGCTTCCTCATCCGTCATAGGCAGCCCGCAGAGCAACCTGCGCGTCTCGAGCACCGCCTTCGTCCACATGGCCACCGGCCGCAAGCCCCGCTCCGCAAGCGCCGGAAGCTGTCCCGACATAAGCTCATCGCGTTCATCGAGCTCAACCAGCGAGCCGTCCAGAACCTCGGCAAGCATCTTGTCGCATTCGACCAGGGTCCACGGGATGTTCACCGCGCCTTCAAAGCTCGATATATGCGGGGCATGTGCTAGATGCCGGGTGGAGCCCTTGCCCTCGATAAGGTCGCGACGTGCATCGCGATGAATCCGCAGCAATTCATCGAACGGCCCGGGCTCTATCGCAGCCCCCACCTTGATTGCCGGCAACGGCGAAGGAACGCCCATGACCAACAGATCCGAGAGCACATGAGCGACATTCCATGTCTCAGGGTCGATTTGCTGAGGCAGGGCGGCTTCGCATGCTTTGAGAAGCTCCCCCATGCGCTTGGCGAGCCTCATATTGCCCACCGTCAGCGCCGCCATATAGACGCCCAGCGCCGCCGACGCATCGAGTTTGCGCTCCCCGAGCTGGTCGGCCATTTCCGTCGCGATGCGGCAGATAGCGGCTCCATGTCCCGAGAGAACAAGAGGTGCAGCATACTGCGCAACGAGTTCCATCGCCGCTTCATATCCCAAATGCTCCTCTATCAGCATCATCGCGCGGTCACACCGCCCCGAGCGAATCTGGATTCGGGCGGCGCGCTGCACCAGATCCGGCCGAATGCCGGAAACGGTCCGACGTATGCGCATCTGGGCGTCGTTATCTCTTCCCAGGCAACAAAAGCTGTCATCGGCCGGCTCGTAGCCAAACACCGGGTACTCGCGCGCCAGGCTGGCTCTTTCGGCAGACGTGACACGAACGCCGCACCGCTCAAGATCGGAAAGGTTACCGTGACCCATCAAGAGCATGAGGCACACCAGGCTATAGAACGCCGGAGCTCCATGCGCTGCAAGATCGGCCAACAGCTCGCCGTATATCTCGACGACGGCCTTCTCGAGCAGCTCCCCCGCCCCGCCCGGATAGTTCGCGCTCGCTTGAAGCGTCGACACCAACTCGGGAACGCCCTGCGTGAGTCCGTAGATATCGAGCGAAGTGGATATCGAGAGCGTCTTGGCCCAATCCGAGAACTCATGGGCACGCACGCGCAGCATTTGGGCATTTACCTTGACCGAGTCGCCCAATCCCAAGATCAACTTGTCGCTGACCGGCTTGCAGGTTAGCAATACGCCCACCCCGCAGCCCCTGAGCATCCTGATGCGTGAGATCAGCTCGTCGGTCTCGCCATCGTCCAAAACGGGGACGTTATCGATGGCGATCAACGACCGCGGCTTATCCCTAAGCTCCTCGGTGAGCACCTCGAGCTGCATATAGAGCTCCGGAGCCACCGCTCGTTCCGCCTCGATGACCCTGACCTCGCCACGCGTGGGATCGCTTCTGACCTCCTCGACATATTGCAGCATGACCGCCGTCTTGCCAAAACCATCGGGCGCGTAGATCACCACGATACCGGCTCGTCGGCCCTGCAGCACCAAATCTCGAATCATCTGCGTACGTTGCACCATAAAGCTATCGCCCAGAGGCATGAGCCCCAAACGGTCGATTTCGTCAGCATCATCCCACATGCTTGCTCCTCACATCGGCACCACAGCCACCGTATCAGCAGCACCGTGCACCGCCCGCCGCGACATTGCGACGGACCCGTAAGGAACCAAATGATCGGTTTGCAGAGTGACGGACATCTGACAGCGCAACCCTTATATCCATATCCCCCGACACGTTCTTAAGGGCACTGGTCACAACGTCTATCCATATGTTTCTTCCAAACGGCAGTGTAGCCTAAAAGTTGCACAACAAATTGCATGCGCGATCGCGCTGCAGTTGTCTACCGCCCGTCGCTCTAACCTGGCTTTTCTGGGTCGCTTATGATACGGATTCATGAGGATTTTTTCATAGTGATTGTCCAGCTGGTATCAAGCGGCGTACAGGGCCTTTATTTACACCCCCATCTCATCTCAACAAAAAAGACCCCCGCTTTCGCGAGGGTCTCGATACGCAAGGGCTATAAGCTCAGTCTACTCGCACAGCGAGAGGGCCTCTTCGTCGGCAACGACGACGCAGTTGGTGTGCAGCTGCAAAATGGAGGCCGGGCACTCAGGCGTAACCGGGCCAAAGCACATGTCATGTACGGCCTGGGCCTTTGCCTTGCCGTTGGCCACAACCAGGATCATACGGGCATACATGATGGTCTGCGTGCCCATGGTGTAAGCCTGGCGCGGCACGTCGTCGATGCTATCGAACAGGCGGCTGTTGGCCTGGATGGTGCTCTCGGTCAGATCGACGCAATGTGTACCCTTGGAGAAGTGATCGTCGGGCTCGTTAAAGCCGATATGGCCGTTGTTGCCGATACCAAGCAGCTGAAGATCGGGATAACCGGCATCCGCAACGATCTTGTCGTACTCGGAACAAGCGGCCTCGGCATCGGGGTTGGAGCCATCGGGCACGTGCGTGTTGGCAAGGTCGATGTTGATATGATCGAAGAAGTTCTCGCGCATGAAATAGTGATAGCTCTGGGGATCGTCATGCGAAAGACCGCGGTACTCGTCCAAGTTGTAGGTGCTGACCTCGGCAAAGTCGACGTCACCCTTCTCGTACCACTTGGCGAGCTGCTTGTAGGCGCCGATCGGCGTGGAGCCGGTGGCAAGGCCCAAGACGCAATCGGGCTTGAGGATAACCTGCGCCGAGATGATGTTGGCGGCCTTGCGGCTCATATCCTCGTAATCTTTAGCTTTAATGATCTTCATTACGCGTCCTTTCTCAAGACTCACTGAACGGAATGCCCCGTACCGAACACCCCGTTTGCGGCCCGCGTCGGCCGCAACCAACGTGTGCGGCCACCAGGGCGAGGTCGCGTAATGTATGTATATCTAGCCAGTCTGACCGCGTCGAGGCCCCTGCCCGTCCACGGCGACCCAAGGCCTTTGCCTTGGACATGAGCCATGTTGCCACGGAGGGCGCCCTCTTTCAAGGGCGCCCTCCGTAAGCGTAACTATAAATTATGCAAGCGGTAACACTGCGTGTTAGCGCTCGCGCGCCACGATCAGCTGCTCCATCTCTTCGACATGCTCGCCGATCGGTCCCTTGATGCTCGAGAACTCGACCGAATTGCATACCAAGATGGGAACGGTAACGTCGTATCCCTCCGACTCGATCGCCTGACGATCGAACTCGATGAGTACATCGCCCTTGCTTACCGTATCGCCCACCTGGGCATGTACGGTAAAGTGCTTGCCCTCGAGCTGCACGGTATCGAGCCCCACATGAATGAGCACGTCAAGGCCGTCGACCGTGTTGAGCGCGACGGCGTGACCGGTGGGAAAGATGGCCTCGATCTTGGCATCCGAGGGAGCGATGACGCGACCGGACGTAGGCTTTATGGCAACGCCCTGGCCCAAAAGGCCCGTCGCAAACGTCTGATCGTTCACATCCGAAAGCGGAATCACGTCTCCCGCGATCGGAGAGGGAAGCGTGCGCACACGCCCATGGGCGCCAAGCGACTTGAGGACCTTTGTGAACATGCTCCCCCTTGAATGCAGACTCTATAACGAAACACACCAAGTTTACCACTTAAAGGATAAAAGTGGCCATTAAGGGAGTTCGCGCTTGACAACCTCGACGATGGAGTCAACGACACGCTGAGTGATCTCGTGCGTCTCGGCCTCGGCCATGACGCGGACCAGAGGCTCGGTGCCGCTCGGGCGCACCAACACGCGACCACGCCCGTCAAGCTCGCGCTCGGCAGCCTCGACGGCGTCCCAGATGGGCTTGCAGTCATCAAGACCGGCCTTGTTATCGGAATGAACGTTGACGAGTACCTGGGGGTACTTTTTCATGATGCCCGCAAGGTCCTTGAGCGAGCGACCGGTGCGCTTGATGACGGCAAGCATCTGCAAGGCAGTGACCAGACCATCGCCGGTGGTATTGTGCTCGAGGAAGATGATGTGGCCGGACTGCTCGCCACCGATAACGGCGCCGTCCTCGAGCATACGCTCGAGGACGTAGCGGTCGCCCACGGCCGTCTGCACCATGTCGAAGCCCTGCTCCCTCATAGCAATGGAGAAACCGAGGTTGCACATGACCGTCGAGACGATCTCGGAGTTGGCGAGCTTGCCGCGGGCCGCGAGGTCGGAGCCGCAGATGGCAAGGATATAGTCACCGTCGATCTCGTTGCCCTCGTGGTCTACGAACAGCACGCGATCGGCATCGCCGTCGTGCGCCAGGCCCACATCGGCGTGCGTGCGCAGTACAAGGTCGCGCAGCGGCTCGAGGTGCGTGGATCCGCAGTTGACGTTGATGTCGGTACCGTTGTAATCGGTATTGATGGCATGCACGGTGGCGCCCAGGCGCTGGAGCGCGACGGGCGTGGTCTCGCACGAGGCACCGTGCCCGCAATCGACGGCGACCACAAGGCCTTCGAGCGAAAGGCCGTCAAGCGTATCGATGGCGTGGTCGATATAGGCTTTGCGGGCATTCTTCATCTTGACGATATGACCCACGCCGGCACCGGTCGGCAGGGTATCGGCCGCCATAGCCTCCTCGGACATGACCCAGGCGCTGATCTGCTCCTCGACGGCATCGGGGAGTTTCATGCCCTTGCGGCTGAAGAACTTGATGCCGTTGAACTCGGGCGGATTGTGCGATGCCGAGATGACGATACCGCCATCGAGCTCGTTTTGCACCGTGAGCAGGGCAACCGCAGGCGTGGGGATGACGCCGCAGCAATGCGGGCGGCCGCCCTCGGCCATGATGCCGGCGGTCAGGGCGCTTTCGAGCATGGTGCCGGAAAGACGCGTGTCACGGCCGACGCAGATATCGGGGCCGAGAAACTTGGTCGCCGCGCGGCCAAGACGAAAAGCCAGGTCGCACGACAGATCGGCGTTGGCGACGCCGCGGACGCCGTCGGTTCCAAAGATGTTCTGGGGCATGGATCGCTCCTTCCCAAGCGAGCGTGGCATAGGGGCCGCCCGCCATCGGTTTCAAAAGAAAACGGGACCCACCGACCAATCGGCAGGCCCCGCTTGTACATTGTATCTCGTAAAGAGACAGGCGCTTAGCGCTTGGAGAACTGGGGAGCGCGACGAGCCTTCTTGAGGCCGTACTTCTTGCGCTCGACCACGCGAGCATCGCGCGTAAGGAAACCGGCCTTCTTGAGGTCAGCGCGGTAATCGCCAGCGTTAAGAAGGGCGCGGGCGATGCCGAGGCGCAGAGCGCCGGACTGACCGGAGATGCCGCCGCCGTCGCAAAGAGCGATGACGTCGAACTGACCGGCAGTGTCGGTCACCTTAAACGGAGCAAGAGCGTTCTCAACGAGCTGATGACGGCCGAAATACTGCTCGGCATCGCGCTTGTTGACGGTCACCTTGCCGGTGCCGGGGACGAGACGGACGCGGGCGACGGCGTTCTTACGACGACCGGTACCCTGGTAGACAACAGTGTTCTCAGCCATCTTTAAGCCTCCAGCTCAATCTTCGTGGGGTTCTGGGCAGCATGCGGATGCTCGGGGCCAGCATAGACCTTAAGCTTGGTCATCTGGGCTCGACCGAGGGTGGTCTTGGGGAGCATGCCGCGAACAGCGCGCTCGATGACCTTCTCCGGGTGCTTCTCCATCGCCATACGGAAGCTCTCAGCCTTGAGGCCGCCGTTGTAGCCACTGTGGCGATAATAGGTCTTCGTGTCGGCCTTGTTACCGGTAAGCTGGACCTTATCGGCATTGATGACGACGACGAAGTCACCGCAGTCGCTGTTGGGGGTGAACTGGGGCTTGTTCTTGCCGCGCAGGATCATTGCGATCTGGGTAGCAAGACGGCCCAGGACAGCACCATCGGCGTCGACGAGAACCCAGTTGCGCTGGACCTCGCCCTGCTTGGCGTAGTGAGTCGATTTCGAAATCACTTAGACTCCTCCATGTACAGTACGTGTTGTTACAGAGATTCACGGGGCTCTGCAAGTAACCCGTCCATATTACCCCGCTGGCGTCCTGAGTCAACAGGTATTTTGCCGGCACGCAGAGTTTCTGCACATGTCAAATTAGGACGGGGTCGGCCGTGCACAACCGGTCTGCAATGAGCAGACCGGTTGCGCACGGCCGACCCCGTCCTAAAATTAGCAAATGAAGGAGCTGATCTTGGGGAGCAGGCGCTTGGCTTCTTGACGACCCTGAATATACAGGTCGAGCAGCTTGGCCGCGTCATGTTCGACATGGCCCACCTCGACGGGTTTCTGCGGGGCCACCACCAACGCGCGGCCCTCGCGCTCGTACTTCCACAGGTGCATACGCTGGATGTTGTAGCGATCATGACGCGTGAGCAGCGCCTCGAGCAGATAGGGATACTCGGCATAACGCGCACGCGCCGCCGCGGTGAACTCGTAGGGACGCTTCTCATAGGAACGGTCCTGCGTGACGACCACGATCGCGCGATCGTAGCCGGCCTCCTCGAGCACGTGCTCGACCGGAATGCTATCCGCCACGCCGCCGTCCACGTACTTATGGCCATCGATCTCGACGGGCGGTGTCACCAGCGGCAGCGACGTCGAGGCGCGCACGGCATCGATGTCCAGAACGGCATTTTTGACCGGCAGATAGGCCGCGGTGCCAAAGAGCATGTCGGTTGCCACGACATAAAGCTCCATGGGATTGCTGTCGAACGCCTCGTTATCAAAAGGATCAAGACGATCCTGAACATCGTTGAGCATGAAGTCGTAGCCGACGATCGAGCCCGTCGAGGCGAGCGATTTGGTGCCCATATAACGGCTATCGTTGCAAAATGCCAGGTTGACGCGGTTGGCGCGTCCTATCTGGTGCGATTTAAAGCCCATACCGTTGAGCGCACCCGCCGATACGCCATAGCAGGCGTCGATGCCCTCGACATCGTTTTCCATCAGCACATCGAGCACGCCCGCCGTAAACTGCCCGCGATAGCTGCCGCCCTCGAGCACGAGTGCGATTTTTCCGGAGTTCTTGGCTTTTTCCTCTGCCGTCATGGCCGCCTCCCTTGTCGAATCATTTTCGGGGTTTCTTCTACCCCGTTTCGAGAGACGGCATAAGCGAGGGCTCGCAAAGTTCGGCGCAGACGGGCGATCAAAGGAGACGGCGGCGGACGGTTTGGGGCGAGACTCTGTCCGATAGCGTCGCCTTTGCCTGTCGGGGATGCGCCGCCGGACGGTTTGGGGCCAGAAAGTGTCCGGCGGTGTCTCCCCCAGAGACCAACGATGCAGCGTTGGACGCTTTCGGCCAAAAAACCGTCCAGCACTGTCTCCTTTGGACCCATCAGAGACGGCGGTGGACGGTTTGGGGCGAGATTCCGTCCAGTAGCGTCGCCGCGGCATCGACCGGCAACAAAAAAGCAGGCAGAGACAACTCTCTACCTGCTGTTTATCTTTGGTGGAGGCGCGGAGAATCCGCGTGTTCGCTTCGCGAACACGCACCGGCTTCGAGCGCCTGTCGGCGATCTCGCCCGCGGGCTACAAACGCTCCGCGTTTGCTTAACGCCCGCGCCCTGCACAGAGTTCGATTCTCCGCGGTGCGGACCTGTAATAAAAAGCAGGTAGGAGTGTTTACCTACCTGCTTGTAACTATTGGTGGAGGCGCGGAGAATCGAACTCCGGTCCACGAAAGCCCCCTGATCGGCATCTCCAAGCTCAGTCGCTGGTTTGATCTCGGACGCGTTGCGCGCAGCGACACGCTCGCGGCATCCCAACCGGTTCGGTCTTAGCCCGCGCCATACCGATTACGTGCGCGGGAGCATTCCCCTAAAATGACGTCGCGCCGGTGTCGGGGAAATCACCGGGTTGACGCGCTGCTATAAATTAAGCAGCGAGAGCCAGAGGCTCATAAGAAGAGTTGTTGTCAATTCAATTTGACGGTACCCCTGTTT
>ERZ808246.450-NODE-450-length-34735-cov-8.230911_pt1 | contig 34735 bp, 31 predicted proteins | sample MGYA00521083_ERZ808246 | MGnify/ENA primary metagenome ERZ808246 (study PRJEB31516, sample SAMN03275577) | gut metagenome | biome: mammalia-associated habitat; material: feces | host: Papio cynocephalus | place: Kenya | collected 2012-07-07 ...
GGCTGCGCGAAACGCGCCTTTTGCGGCGTATGTTTTCTTATGCCAGGCGGCCTAAGGCCGGCGCACTTTTTTGCGCCTGCCCTTGCGTTTCCGCGCAAAAAATGGTATCATATCGAGTTGAGAAACAACTTCCCCGGCCCTTTACGCCGGACAGAAATACAAAGGAGGCTCACCTCATGAAGCTGGGTATTGTCGGATTACCAAACGTTGGCAAAAGCACCCTGTTCAACGCCATCACTAACGCCGGGGCAGAGAGCGCCAACTACCCCTTCTGCACCATCGAGCCCAACGTGGGCGTGGTGGCCGTGCCGGACCCGCGGCTGGACAAGCTGGCGGAGATGTACCAGCCGGACAAGAAGACGCCCGCCGTCATCGAGTTCGTGGACATCGCCGGCCTGGTAAAGGGCGCCAGCCAGGGCGCCGGCCTGGGCAACAAGTTCCTGGAGAACATCCGCCGCACAGACGCCATCGTCCATGTGGTCCGCTGCTTTGACGACGAGAACATCATGCACGTGGTGGCCGATGCCAGCCAGAACGTCCCCGTGGACCCCCTGGGCGACATCGAGACCATCGACCTGGAGCTGATCATGGCGGACCTGGAGATGGTCAACCGCCGGGTGGAGAAGGCCACGAAGGCCGCCAAGGGCGACAAGAAGTTCCTCCACGAGGCCGAGGTGTTCAAGGCCCTGGCGGCGCATCTGGACGGCGGCAAGTCCGCCCGCACCTTCGCGTGCGATAAGGACGACCGCGCCATCGTCGAGACGGCGGACCTGCTGAGCCTCAAGCCCATCATCTACGCCGCCAACATGGACGAGGACGGCTTCGCCCACTATGAGGACAACAAGTACTTCCAGTCCGTCCGCGACCTGGCCGCCAAAGAGGGGGCCCAGGTGCTGCCCATCTGCGCCAAGCTGGAGCAGGACATCGCCGAGCTGGATGACCCGGAGGAGCGCGCCATGTTCCTGGCGGACCTGGGCATCGAGAAGTCCGGTCTGGACCGTCTCATCCAGTGCAGCTATGACCTGCTGGGCCTCATCTCCTTCCTGACCTACGGTAAGGACGAGTGCCGCGCCTGGACCATCAAAAAGGGCACCAAGGCTCCCCAGGCCGCCGGCAAGATCCACTCCGATATCGAGCGCGGCTTTATCCGGGCCGAGACCATCAACTTCGACGAGATGATGGCCTGCGGCGGCAGCGTGGCCGCCGCCAAGGAAAAGGGCCTGCTGCGCTCCGAGGGCAAGGAGTATGTGGTCAAGGACGGCGACATGATCTACTTCCGCTTCAACGTATAACGACCTCTGCCTGCCATTGCAGGACCGGCCCCGCCGGTCCTGCTTTTTTCCGTCCTTTTCTAAGCAGCTGTATGCCTGCCGCGGTGCGCCGCGGATTTCTTCTGCGGAAACCCGCCAAAAACCTTAACGGTGTAAAGTGCGAATTGGCGAATTACCTAAATTTATTGTGAATTTTTCTACAAAACACAGACAAAAAAGGCTTGTGAATAAATCGTGAACGCGCTATAATGATGCTGTGATTGTGAAAAGTCTCACGATCCAATTATGAGGAGAGATCAGAAAGGAAAACGGAATTATGGAAAAACGGTATACTCTGCCCGTAGCCATCGCCATGGTGGTGGGCACCGTCATCGGCTCCGGTATCTTCTTCAAGGCTGAGGCCGTGCTGAAGGGCACCGGCGGCAACCTGGGTATCGGCATCCTGGCCTTCATCATCATGGGCGTTGTGATGATCATCAGCGCCTGCACCTTCGGCATCGTGGCCCAGAGCCACGAGGGCGTGGACGGTCTGGTGGGCTTTGCCAAGGCCTCCTGCGGCAAGACGTACAGCTACTATGTGGGCTGGTTCATGGCCGTGGTGTACTACCCCTCCCTGGTGGGCGTGCTGTGCTGGCTCCCCGCCCGCTACTTCGGCGTGCTGATCGGCTGGGAAGATCCCACCAGCGGCCCCGTGATGACCCTGGCCATCTTCTTCATGGTCGTCACCTACCTGATGAACGCCCTGGCCCCCAGACTGGCCGGTAAGTTCCAGATCAGCACCACCATCATCAAGCTCGTCCCCCTGCTGCTGATGGCCATCGTCGGCACCATCGTGGGCCTGAGCAACGGCCAGATCAACTACAACTTCGCCAACGTGGTGGACCCCTCCGTGGCGCCTCTGGCCGGCCTGTTCGGCGGCGTCGTGTCCCTGTCCTTCGCCTTCGAGGGCTGGATCTGCGCCACCTCCATCGGCTCCGAGCTGAAGGACTCCAAGCGCAACCTGCCCAAGGCCCTGCTGATCGGCACCGTCATCGTGGCCATCGTCTACGTGGTGTACTACATCGGCCTCTCCGGCGCCATCGACAGCGCCACCCTCATGGAGAACGCCCAGTCCGGCGCCAAGAGCGCGTTTATGAGCGTCTTCGGCCAGGTGGGCGGCATCGCTATCTTCGCCTTCGTCTCCATCTCCTGCTGGGGCACCTGCAACGGCCTGATGATGGCCGTTACCCGCGGTATGTATGACCTGGCCGCCGACGGCGAGAACGAGAAGCTGGCCATGTTCCGCAACATCGACCCCACCACCAATATGCCCACCAACTCCACCGTGTTCGGTATCTTCGTCTCCGGCCTGTGGCTGGTGTACTTCTACGGCGCAAATCTGACCGCCGGCTGGTTCGGACCTTTCTGCTTCGACTCCTCCGAGCTGCCCATCATCACCCTGTACGCGCTGTACATCCCCATCTACTTCTCCCTGATAAAGCGCAATGATCTGTCCGCCTTCCGCGGCAAGGTCATGCCCATCCTGGCCACCCTGTGCTCCCTGTTCATGGTATACGCCACCATCCGCGCCTACCATATCAAGGTGCTGTTCTACCTCATCATCTTTGTGGTCATCCTGGTCATCGGTTCCTTCTTCAAGGGCAAGAAGAAGGCCTAAAACGAACAACACGCACGTCCATGTGTGTCTCACTCCCCCTACAGGAACGGGCGCCGGCAGAGCCGGCGCCCGTTCCGCGTCTGTCCGCGCTGTTGGGCCTCCCACCTGCCGTGCAGCTCGTGCAGCCGCGCGGGCCCTCTCCCCGCCCCCGCTGCGCCGCGCAAAATATAGCCGCACATCTATATTTTATCTCAATACATTCCGACTTTACGTGGGGCAAAAAATGGCGTATACTCCAGGCGTACCAAACGAAAGGGAGTGTGTACCATGTCGGAAAAGCGCGCGGAGCTGCTGCTGGCCTGCGTTATCGTCGCCCGCAGCACCTCTTTTGTGTTCAACAAGCTGGGGCTGAGCACCATAAGCGCCTTCAATCTGCTGGCGGTCCGGTTTCTGCTGGCTTTTGTGCTGCTGGCGATCCTGTTCCGCAAAAAGCTGCGGCACCTCAGCCGCCGCACCCACCACGGCGAGGACGGCCTCATCCTGGGCATCCTGCAGATGGGCTTCCTGGGCACCTACGCGCTCATCGCCTCGTTTATCTTCGAAGTACCCCGCCTGCCCCACACCGGCAGCGAATGGGGCATCGTTCTGGCGCTGGCCCTGATCTGCACCGGCTTCGGCTACACCCTCCAGCCCGTAGCCCAGAGCCACACCTCCGCCCAGCGGGCCAGCCTGTTCTGCGCCCTCAGTCCCGCCTTCGCCACCGTGTTCGGCGCGGTGCTCCTGAAGGAGCAGATCACCCTCCTGGGCGGCATCGGCATCCTGCTGATCCTGGGCAGTATCCTCCTGCCCCTCCTGCTGGCCCATCTGTCCGGCCAAAAATGTGCCGTGCCGTAAAAAAACAGTAAGTGCATATAGCAATGTGCCTCATAGTTTGCTATAATGCTTCAGTAAGCGCAAAATAAAGTGACCATAAGCGCAAGATAAAAGCAACATAAACTAACCTGAATGTAAAGGAACCTGCCGCATGAATTACTCCCCCTCCCCCCGCTTTCAGGCCGTTCTTTTCGACATGGACGGCACGCTTTTAGACACCCTATCGGATATGCAGGACGCCGTAAACCATATCCTGCTTGAAAATGGCTGGCCGCAGCGCACCCTCGAGGAAATACGCGCCTTTGTCGGCAATGGCGCCGCGAAGCTCATGGAGCGTTCCATCCCCGAACCCCTTGCGCCCCAACGGTTTCACGAGATTTTGAGTGCCTATAAGGACTGGTACCAGGCCCATAATTGCGTAAAGACCGCGCCGTATCCCGGCATTCCGGAGGTCCTGGCAGAGCTGGAAAAAATGGGTGTGAAGACCGCCGTCGTCTCCAACAAGCCGGACGCCACCACCAAGGCGCTGGCGGAAAAGTTTTTCCCCGGTATGCCGGCCCTCGGCCAGCGGGACGGCGTGGATCCGAAGCCATCGCCAGCCCTTGTGGCACAAGCGCTTTCAGCTCTCGGCGTCCGCCCGGAAAATGCCGTATATGTGGGCGACAGCGAGGTGGATGTGGCCACGGCCCGCAACGCCGGGCTGCCGCTGATCGCTGTCAGCTGGGGGTTCCGCGGCCGTGAAAAACTGGAAATTGCCGGCGCGGAACACATCGCGGACACCGCCCCGCAGCTGCTGGAAATGCTGTGCAGATAGCGCCGTCCGATAAAATTTTTGCTTGACATCCGCAAAAAAGGTGATACAATAACCCCATACTTCAAAAACCGTTGAGTAAGAGGAGTAGGCGCACAGGAAACTTTCAGAGAGCCGCGTATCGGTGAAAGCGCGGCAGCGGAACGTGCGGTGAATGGACTTACGAGGGCGGGGAGAAAGCCAGATGGCGAGTAATACCCGACGGCAGCCGCGGCCGTTATCCCGGCGGAACGCATGACAGTGCGTGCAGAGTGGGCGTTTTTACGCCAATGTGGGTGGTACCGCAGATTTGTATTTACAGTCTGTCCCATGGATTTTCCATGGGACAGACTTTTTTGTTGTCTCGAAAAAAACATTTGTCATACAGAAAGGAATCACGATTATGGGCAAGATCATCCTCACCGGCGACCGTCCCACCGGCCGCCTGCACGTGGGCCATTATGTAGGCTCCCTCCGCAACCGCGTCATCCTGCAGAACAGCGGCAAGTTTGAAAAGCTGTTCTTTATGATCGCCGACGCCCAGGCCCTGACCGACAATTTCGACAACCCCGGTAAGGTGCGGGAGAACATCCTGCAGGTGGCGCTGGACTACATGGCCTGCGGTCTGGACCCCGCCAAGTGCCATATGTTCATCCAGTCCGTGGTGTGTGAGCTGACGGAGCTGACCTTCTACTACATGAACCTGGTGACGCTGGCCCGGCTGGAACGCAACCCCACCGTGAAGGCGGAGATCCAGCTGCGGGGCTTTAACCACAGCATCCCCATGGGCTTCCTGACGTACCCTGTCAGCCAGACGGCGGACATCACCGCCTTTATGGCCGACACCGTGCCCGTAGGCGAGGACCAGCTGCCCATGTTGGAGCAGGCCCGCGAGATCGTCCGCCGCTTCAATGAGCTGTACGGCGAGACGCTGGTGGAGCCCACGGCCCTGCTGCCGGACAACGAGGCCTGCCTGCGCCTGCCCGGCACCGACGGCAAGGCGAAGATGAGCAAGTCCCTGGGCAACTGCATCTATCTGGCCGACAAGCCGGAGGACATCCGCACCAAGGTCATGGGGATGTTCACCGACCCCAACCACCTGCAGGTCAGCGACCCCGGCCAGACCGAGGGCAACCCGGTGTTCATGTATCTGGATGCCTTCTGCAATGATAAGCACTTTGCCGAATACCTGCCGGACTACGCCAACCTGGACGAGCTGAAGGCCCACTATCAGCGGGGCGGCCTGGGCGATGTGAAGGTCAAGAAGTTCCTGAACAACGTCCTGCAGGAGACGCTGGAGCCCATCCGCAATCGCCGCGAGGCGCTGGAAAAGGACCCCGGCTATGTGATGGACGTGCTGCGGCAGGGCACCGAGGCGGCGCAGGCCGCCGCGGCCGATACCCTGGCCAAGGTCAAGCACGCCATGCAGATCGACTATTTTGCGTAACACAGCGCACCGCGCTGACCAATACTGAAAGGAGAACACAACCATGAAAGAACTGAAGAACCGCGACATTCCCTACAAGATCTATCTCTCCGAGGACGAGATGCCCCGGTATTGGTACAATGTCCGCGCGGATATGAAGAACAAGCCGGCGCCCCTGCTGAACCCCGGCACCCTGAAGCCCATGACGGCGGAGGAGATGGGCCAGGTGTTCTGCACCGAGCTGGTGAAGCAGGAGATGGACGACCACACCCCTTACATCCCCATCCCCGAGGACGTGCGGAACTTCTATAAAATGTACCGTCCCTCTCCCCTGGTGCGTGCCTACTGCCTGGAGGATAAGCTGGGTACCCCGGCACACATCTACTACAAATTCGAGGGCAACAACACCTCCGGCAGCCACAAGCTGAACTCCGCCATCGCCCAGGCCTACTACGCCAAGGAGCAGGGCCTGACCGGCGTGACCACCGAGACCGGCGCCGGCCAGTGGGGCACGGCGCTGAGCATGGCCTGTGCCTATCTGGGGCTGGACTGCCATGTGTTCATGGTGAAGTGCTCCTATGAGCAGAAGCCCTTCCGCCGTGAGGTCATGCGGACCTACGGTGCGGACGTGACCCCCTCTCCCTCCCTGACCACGGAGGTAGGCCGCAGGATCCTGGCGGAGTTCCCCGACACCACCGGCTCCCTGGGCTGCGCCATCAGCGAGGCCGTGGAGTGCGCCGCCTCCACGCCCAACACCCGCTACGTGCTGGGCAGCGTACTGAACCAGGTGCTGCTGCACCAGTCCGTTATCGGTCTGGAGACAAAGGCCGCGCTGGACAAGTACGGCGTCAAGGCCGATATCATCATCGGCTGCGCCGGCGGCGGCTCCAATCTGGGCGGCCTGATCTCCCCCTTCGTGGGCGAGATGCTCCGCGGTGAGGCGGACTACCGCATCATCGCGGTGGAGCCGGCCTCCTGCCCCAGCCTGACCCGGGGTGTGTTCAAATACGACTTCTGCGACACCGGCAAGATCTGCCCCATGGCCAAGATGTACACCCTGGGCAACGGCTTTATCCCCTCCGCCAACCACGCCGGCGGCCTGCGGTATCACGGCATGAGCAGCATCGTCAGCCAGCTGTACCACGACGGTATGCTGGAGGCCCGCAGCGTGGAGCAGACCGCCGTGTTCGAGGCGGCGGAGCTGTTCGCCCGCTGCGAGGGCATCCTGCCCGCGCCGGAGAGCAGCCACGCCATCCGCGTGGCCATTGACGAGGCGGTAAAGTGCAAGGAGAACAACGAAGCCAAGAACATCGTCATTGGCCTCACCGGCACCGGCTACTTCGACATGGTGGCCTACGGCAAGTACAACGACGGCGAGATGAGCGACGTCATCCCCACCGACGAGGACCTGCAGCGGGGCTTCGCCACCATCCCCAGCTTCCCCGGCAACGAATAAAAAGGTATAAGAAAGACCGCCATTGGCGGTCTTTCTTCTCTGCGGCAGACGAATTTCCCTCCGGCACTTGACAAACTGCCCGGTTTTGCTATAATAATCAGGTATCTTGTCCGCGAGCGTGCTGGAATCGGCAGACAGGCAAGCTTGAGGTGCTTGTGTCCGTAAGGTCGTGTGGGTTCAAGTCCCATCGCTCGCACCAAAAAAGAAGAGACACACGTTCGTGTGTCTCTTCTTTTTTGGTGTGGCACTTTTGCTGTGCAAAAGTGGTCGCCTGCGGGCGGATGACTGAACGCAAGTGGGGAAACCCGCAAAGGTTTCCCCCTCACACTCCCCCTTCCTTGCGGTATGTGGAAGTGCAGACAACAAAACCTGTGGGCAGTCACAGAAAAGCCACCCTAAAGGGTGGCTTTTCTTTTTGCCGCGGGCGATGGGACGGTGCATTTGACAACGGCGGCGGTTCCCTGTACAATGGCAGAAAATACCGCGAGGGAGGGCTATCATGGAATTCTGGAAAATGAACGGGGCGGGCAACGACTTTATCGTGGTGGACGACCGCCGGAACGCCATCCCCGAGGACAGGTGGCCGGAGATCGTCCGCGTCCTGTGCGAGAGGCATATGTCCATCGGCGCGGACGGCTTTATGGTGGTGAAGCCGCCCACCTGCGGCGGCGACTATAAAATGCTGTTCTTCAACTCTGACGGCTCCATGGGCGAGATGTGCGGCAATGGTGCCCGCTGCATCTGCCGCTACGGGTTCGAGAACGGCCTGGCCGGCGAGACGCAGCGGGTGGAGACGACCGCCGGTCTTGTGACGGGCTGGCGGATGGACGAACGGCTGTACCGCATCCGCCTCAACGACCCCTGCCATATGCGCCTGAACGGCACAGCGGAGGTGGACGGCGTCGCCTATGACTGTGCCTACGCGGAGCTGGGCGACCCAGGCATCCCCCACGCGGCGGTGCCTATCACCGGCTTGAGAGATTATGACACGGCGGCGCTGCTCCGGCTGGGCCGGACCCTGCGGCACTATCCGGATTTCCCCAAGGGCGCCAACGTGAACTTCTATGAGATCATCGGCCCGGACCATGTGTACGAGCGCACCTATGAGCGCGGGGTGGAGGATTTCACCTACGCCTGCGGCACGGGCACCGGCTCCGTGGTAACGGTGCTGACGCTGCTGGAGAAGGTCTCCGGTAAGCGCGTCCGGGTGGACATGACCGGCGGCACGCTGTATGTGGACGTGGAACGGGACGCGGCCGGCCGCGTCACCGACCTGTATCTGACCGGCCCCACCAACGTGGTCTGCAAGGGTGAGATCACCGACGAAAACCTGATCCTGTGACAAAAGGAGCCGTCCCCGATGGGGACGGCTCCTTCATCGTATCAGTCCGCCGTAGACAGGTGCAGATGCTCGCCGCGCTGGTCCATGGGGATATACGCCTCGTGGGTGGTGACGGCACGGTAGGCCGGGCGCATGATCCGGTGGCAGGTGACCACCTCCTCGATGCGGTTGGCGCACCAGCCGGCGATACGGGCGGAGGCGAACAGCGGCGTGAACACCTCCTCAGGGATACCCAGCATGGCATACACCAGGCCGGAGTACATATCCACATTAGCGCACATGGGCGTGTCGCTGTGCCTGCGCTCCATGACCATGGGCAGACCCAGCTCCTCCACCTTCTGCAGCAGGGCGAAGTCATCGGCGTAGCCCTTCAGCTCCGCCATGCGCTGGGCGTACTTCTTCAGCAGCACGGCGCGGGGGTCGGACATGGTGTACACCGCGTGGCCCAGGCCGTAGATCTTGCCGGACCGATCCCCCGCCTGGCCGTCCAGCAGCTTATTCAAGTAGTCCTTGATGGAGCCGTCGTCATGGGGATCCACGTTCTCCTTGATATAGCGGAACATCTCCATGACCTTGGCGTTGGCGCCGCCGTGGAGGGGCCCCTTCAGGGAACCGACCGCCCCGGCGATGGCGCTGTAGGTGTCCGTACCGCTGGAGGACATGGCGCGGCAGACGAAGGTGGAGTTGTTGCCGCCGCCGTGCTCCGCGTGGACCATGAGCATCATGTCCAGCAGATGGGCCTCCTCATCGGTGTAGCTCTTGTCCGGGCGCATCATGCGGAGGAAGTTCTCCGCCGTGGACAGCTCCGGCACCGGGAAGTGGATGTGCAGGGAGTCGCCGTGGAAGTAGTGGCGCTGCACCGCGTAGGCGTTGGCCACGATGGAGGGGAAGTAGCCGATGAGCTTAACGGACTGCAGCAGCATATTGTCGATGGAGGTGTTGTCCGGATCCGGATCGTAGGAGTACAGGCTCAGCACGCTGCGGGCCAGCTCATTCATGATATTGTGGCTGGGGTGCCGCATGATCATGCCCTCGGTAAAGCCCTCAGGCAGCTTGCGGGCCTGGTTCATGATCTTGTCGAAGTAGGCCAGCTCGCTCCTGGAGGGCAGATAGCCCATCAGCAGCAGGTAGGCCACCTCCTCGAAGCCGAAGGTCCCGGCCTTGCGGTGGGCCTCCACGATGTCGGTGAGCTCGATGCCGCGGTAGTACAGACGGCCGGGGGCGGGAACACGCTGGCCGTCCTGCATCAGATAGCCCTGGACGCTGCCCACCTTGGACACGCCCACCAGCACACCGGTGCCGTCGTTATTCCGCAGGCCCAGCTTTATATCGCCCCGGTAGTGGTCCGGGCTGATGGCGTACTGCTCCTGGATGCTGCGGCTCAGAGGATTGGTATACTGTTTTAAAATCGTGGCGTCTTTCTCGGTCATGTCGGTTTCTCCTTTCGCCGCAGGGCGGTACGTTGTTTCATGGGTGATTATACGTCCGCCGTCTCCATTTTGCAAGAGTTAAATTTCAAAATTTCAAAATTTTTTATTTTAACGCAAATTTACCCGTCGTCATTCGCGATTTTTGCAAATCATAAATTATTAACTTGCAATTTTCTCGATTTTCCTCTTGCATTTTCCCATCATCGTGCTATACTGACTACATGATTACACGGGCCGCCTGTGCCCGACACGCTGCTTTTCCGAAAGGAGTGCTATCTATGCTCAAGCTGCACGACTCCCCCGTCCTCTGGACCGGCGGCGCCGTCCGGGAGGCCACGCCCGCTATGGCGGCAGCCCGGGACAAAACCATGGCCTGCCGTATCCTCCGCGCCCACAACAAAGACAGCGGCGACGGCCTGCTGCACCTGACGTTCGACAGTCTCATCTCCCACGATATCACCTATGTGGGCGTCATCCAGACCGCCAAGGCCAGCGGTCTGACGGAGTTCCCGGTGCCCTATGTGCTCACCAACTGTCACAACAGTCTGTGCGCCGTGGGCGGCACCATCAATGCCGACGACCACGCCTTCGGTCTGTCGGCGGCGGTGAAGTACGGCGGCGACTATGTGCCCGCCAACCAGGCGGTCATCCACCAGTACGCCCGGGAAATGCTGGCCGGCTGCGGTAAAATGGTTCTCGGCTCCGACAGCCACACCCGCTACGGCGCGCTGGGCACCCTGGGCGTAGGCGAGGGCGGCGGCGAGATCGTCAAGCAGCTGCTGCGGAACACCTACGACCTGGCCGCGCCCCAGGTGATCCTGGTGCACGTCACCGGCAGCCCCCGCCACGGCGTGGGCCCCCACGACGTGGCCATCGCCCTGTGCGGCGCGGTGTACAAAAACGGCTTTGTGAAGAACAAGGTGCTGGAATTCGTGGGCGACGGCATCGGCCGTCTCCGCATGGACTACCGCATCGGCATCGACGTCATGACCACCGAGACGGCCTGCCTGACCTCCATCTGGGAGACGGACGGCGCCGTGCGGGACTATCTGGCGCTCCACGGCCGGGCGGCGGACTATGCGCCCCTGCATCCGGAGGACGGCGCGTACTATGACGGCCTTATCGAGCTTGACCTGTCCGCCATCGAGCCTATGGCCGCCCTGCCCTTCCACCCCTCCGAGGCGGTGACGCTGCGGGAGCTGATCGCCGACCCCGGCGACATCCTGCGTGAGGTAGAGAAGCGCGCTGCCGATCAGTTCGGCGGCAAGGTGCGGCTGCATCTCACCGACAAGGTAAAGGGCGGCAAGCTCCATGTGGAGCAGGGCGTTATCGCCGGGTGTGCCGGCGGCCTGTACGACAACATCGCCGAGGCGGCGGCCATTCTGGACGGCTGCGACGTAGGCAGCGGGAATTTTGACTTCTCCGTGTATCCCCCCTCCGTCCCCGTGGAGCTGGAGCTGGTGGAAAACGGTGTGTCCGCCCGGTTGCTGCGCGCCGGCGCCGTGTGCAAGCCCTGCTTCTGCGGCCCCTGCTTCGGTGCGGGCGACGTGCCCGCCAATGACGCCCTGTCCATCCGCCACACCACCCGGAACTTCCCCAACCGCGAGGGCTCCAAGCCCGGCGACGGCCAGCTGTCCGGCGTGATCCTCATGGACGCCCGTTCCATTGCCGCCACCGCGCGGAACCACGGCGTGCTCACCTCCGCGGCGGATGTGGACTACGCCGTCCCCTCTCCCGCAGAGCGCCGGTTCGACGCCTCCGTGTACGACAAGCGGGTCTATCGCGGCTTCGGGCATCCCCAGCCGGACGCCCCGCTGCAATACGGCCCCAACATCGCCGAGTGGCCGGCCATCCCGGCGCTGTCCGACGATCTGCTGCTGCAGGTGGCCTCCGTTCTGCGGGATGAGGTCACCACCACAGACGAGCTGATCCCCTCCGGCGAGACGTCCTCCTACCGTTCCAACCCCATGAAGCTGGCGCAGTTCACCCTGTCCCGCCGCGACCCGGACTATGTGCCCCGGGCCAGGGCCGCGGCGGCGCTGGAAAGCGCCCGGGCCGCGGGCGAGATACCGGCGGCGCTGACGGATACACTGCACGCGCTGGGTCTGGATGCGCGCAGCCTGTCCCGGCTGCACATCGGCTCCGTCATCTTTGCCAACAAGCCCGGCGACGGCTCTGCCCGGGAGCAGGCGGCCTCCTGTCAGCGGGTGCTGGGCGGCAGCGCCAACATCTGCTATGAGTTCGCCACCAAGCGCTATCGCTCCAACTGCGTCAACTGGGGCCTGCTGCCCTTTACCCTGGCATCGGGCGACAGCTTCGACGGTGTACCCGGCGACTTTATCTACGTCCCGGAGGTGCGGGAGAAGGTGGCCCGGGGCGACGAGGAATTCCCCGCGGTGCTGCTGCATGACGGCAGGAAAACGGACCTCCTCCTCTATCTGAAAAACACCAACGCGGAGGAGCGCGAGCTGCTGCTGCGGGGCTGCCTCATCAACTATTACGCGGCAAAGGCGGTGAACTGAATGGAAAAGATCAAAATGCCTGTCCCTATCGCCGAGCTGGACGGCGATGAGATGACCCACGTGCTGTGGGGCATGATAAAGGACACGCTCATCAAGCCCTTCGTGGACCTGAACACCGAATATTACGACCTGTCCCTGCCTCACCGGGAGGAGACGGCAGACGCCGTCACCGCACAGGCGGCGGAGGCCATCAAGCGCCTGAAGATCGGCGTGAAGTGCGCCACCATCACCCCCAACCTGCAGCGGCAGGAGGAGTACGGCCTGACCCAGCTGTGGAAGTCCCCCAACGCCACTATCCGGGCGGCGCTGGACGGTACCGTGTTCCGCGCGCCCATTCTGCTGAAGCGGGTCAAGCCTGTTGTGACCTGCTGGGAAAAGCCCGTCACCATCGCCCGCCACGCCTACGGCGACCTGTACAAGGCGGTGGAATACCGCGTACCCGGCGCAGGCAAAGCGGAGCTGGTGTTCACCGATGAAAGCGGCCGGGAGCTGAGCCGCCAGACGGTGTTCGACTTCAAGGGCCCCGGCGTGGTGCAGGCCATGCACAACCGGGATGCCTCCATCCTCTCCTTCGCCCGCTGCTGCTTCACCTATGCCCTGTCCGTGGGGCAGGACGTGTGGTTTGGCGCCAAGGACACCATCTCCAAGGACTACGACCAGACGTTCAAGCTGCTGTTCCAGAAGGTCTATGACGAGGAGTACAAAGCCGCCTTTGACCAGGCGGGTCTGCATTACCGTTACGCGCTCATCGACGACATCGCGGCCAAGGTCCTCCGCAGCAAGGGCGGCATCGTCTGGGCCTGCAAAAACTACGACGGCGACGTGATGAGCGACCTCATCGCCGCCGCCTCCGGCTCCCTGCCCATGATGACCAGCGTGCTGGTGTCCCCGGACGGCTGCTTCGAGTACGAGGCCGCCCACGGCACCGTCACCGACCACTTCTACCGCTGGCGAAAGGGAGAGAAGGTATCCACCAATCCCCTGGCCACCATGTTCGCCTGGTCCGGCGCTCTCCGCAAGCGGGGCGAGCTGGACGGCAATGCCGGCCTGGTGCGCTTCGCCGGCTGCCTGGAGCAGGCGGGGCTGGATATATTCGAGGCCGGCCACTTTACCGAGGACCTGACCATGCTGTGCGATCCGTCGGAATACACCGACAAGCCGGACAACGACACGCTGCTGGGTCTGATCCGTGCGCGGCTGGAAACGCTGCTGACAGAGTAACATGACTGTGCCGCGGACATGACGTCCGCGGCACTTTTCCCTCCGGTCATATTGACATATCCCCTACACATCTGTATAATAAAACATAACCAAAAATACAGGGAGGTTCTATCACAGGATGGACACAGCCGGCAGCGACTCTTGCCCTGAACGAGATCAGAACAACAGAGAATGACGTGAGACATGACCTGTGCGCGAGGCACACAGGCCGTGTCTTTTGCGCTTTTTATATCGCGCAAAAAGCGAGAGGAGGCGCTCCGCAAAAGCAGCGGAGCCCGGGAAAGGAGACAAAATTTGGATACCTCAATAGGTTGGTTATTGCTTTTACAGGTGGTTCTTATCGCCCTGAACGCCGTGTTCGCCTGCGCGGAGATCGCCGTACTGTCGGTGAACGAGGTAAAGCTGAGCAAAATGGTGTCGGAGGGCAGCCGGAAGGCCAAGCGGCTCAGCCGGCTGACGGCCCAGCCGGCCAGATTTCTGGCCACCATCCAGGTGGCCATCACCCTGGCGGGCTTTCTGGGCAGCGCCTTCGCGGCGGAGAACTTCTCCGACCCGCTGGTGGACTGGCTGGTGGGGCTGGGCGTGACGATCCCGTCCGCCACGCTGAACACGCTGGCGGTGATCCTGATCACGCTGATCCTGTCCTTCTTCACGCTGGTGTTCGGCGAGCTGGTGCCCAAGCGCATCGCCATGAAGCAGTCGGAGAAGGTAGCGCTGAACATCTCCGGGCTCATCACCGTCATCTCCAAGCTGTTCGCGCCCATCGTGTGGCTGCTGAGCGCGTCCACCAACGGCATACTGCGGCTGCTGGGCATTGATCCCAACGAGGCCGAGGAGCAGGTGGGCGAGGAGGACATCCGCATGATGGTGGACGCCAGCAGCGAGCACGGCGGCATCGACCACGAGGAAAAAGAGTTCATCCAGAACGTCTTTGAGTTCGACGACCTGACCGCCGAGGAGATCGCCACCCACCGCACGGACGTGGATCTGCTGTGGCTGGACGACACCATGGACGACTGGGCCGAGACCATCCACAACACGCGGCACACCCGCTACCCCGTGTGCGAGGACAGCGCGGACAATGTGGTGGGCATTCTGAACGCCAAGGAGTACTTCCGTCTGGCGGACAAGAGCCGGGAGAGCGTAATGGCCGGCGCCGTCCGCGCGCCGTACTTCGTGCCGGAGACCATTAAGGCCGACGCCCTGTTCCGCAACATGAAGCGTACCGGCAACCCGCTGGCCGTGGTGCTGGACGAGTACGGCGGCATGGTGGGCATCGTGACGCTGAACGACCTGGTGGAGGAGCTGGTGGGCGACCTGGGCAGCGACGACAGCAACATCCCTGACGATGATGAGCCCCGCATCGAAAAGCGGGAGGACGGCTCCCTGGCCATCACCGGCAACGTAGAACTGGACGATCTGGAGGACGCGCTGGGCATCGAGCTGGACCAGGAGGAGCACGACACCCTGACCGGCCTGGTGTTCGACGCGCTGGGCATGATCCCCGACGACGGGGAGCAGGACATCACGCTGGAGACCGAGGGGATGCGGATCCATGTGACCTCCATCCTGGACCATCAGGTGAATGCGGCGGAGGTAACGCTGCTGCCTCAAACAGAAGAAGCGGACGAGACGAAAGAATAAAAAAGCAAAAAGAAGCACCCGATCGGGTGCTTCTTTTTTGCCGCAGCTTACTCGCCCATGTACAGGTGGAAATACAGGGCATTCATACCGGTGCCGTCCAGCATTTTTGCGGTGAACTGGGTGTTGTCGATGGTGATAAGGTCGTTCATCTGCGGCATTCTCCTTCCGGTGTAGTCTTTGGCAGTTGGTATACTACCCGCCGTGTCGAGGGAATTGGGTGAAAAAATACTCCGGTCGGTTGACCGGAGAAGGAAAAGACCCCCGCGCGGCTGATGCCGCGCGGGGGGGTGCTTTTGTACTAAGAAGAATGGGTAATCGTGCCTCTTGGAGCGTCTGAGGGGAGAGATGTAGTTGTGCGTTGCCTCTGCTCAAAATACCGAGGTAAAATGCGTTCCAGCTCGCCACCATACCCATCCTCTATTAACTGATCGGCGTACTTTACGGATATGGGATCATTGCTGGTGGGATGGGCGTAAATGTAATCCCTCATAGATAATCGTGCCATTTGGTCGGAATCTCTGTAGCTGCCAAGAGAATTAAAAACATCAACTGCAGCTTCGTAGTCCTTAACAGCGCGGTAGGCGAGACCTTTCTTATAGCGAAGCATATTTCTACCCGCGCAAAGGCAAATCAAGACGGCGGCGCAAGCAACGGCGACCACGGCGATAATAACAGCGGTTTTGCGCCGCATTTTGCGCTTTTTCTTATGCTGCTGTTCCTGCTGCTCCAGTTGGAAGTCTGTATAACGTGGGTCCTTGCCGCAGGAGGGGCACTTTGTGGCCTGGTCACTGACGTTGTGGCCGCAGTGGGGACAGGTCTTGAGGGCCATTACTGCTGCGCCTCCTTCTTTTCGTTGAGCTGTTCCAGATTTACACGGGCGGCGTGAAGGTCGATAAGCAGTTTGGATGCGCCGTAAAGCAGGCCGCCGAAAAACAGCGCGGATACAGCGGCGGCGACCGCCAGGAAAAACATGGTGGTGCCTGTTGTCTCAGAGGAATAGTAGGAGTAGCGAAGCTGGCTGGCCAAAATGGCGATGGCGATGACGCTGATACCGCCGCATACCCAGACGATGTATGCGAACACTTCCAACATATTGGCGGCGCCTGTTTTGTATCTGATGTCGGAGGTCTTGGGTAGCGCAGCGGCTGCGGCGGCCTCTTTGGCGGCGTTTTCGCGGCGTTCCTGCGCTTCCGTTTCTTGCTGGGCGGCGTAGATGGTAGCAGCGGGACAGCCGCAGGACGGGCACATATCGTGTACGCAGAGATAATCCTGCGCAATGGATGCGCCGCACTCCGGGCAAGTGTAGTTGGTAGTCATAGTGTTGTTCCCCTTTCGGTTTTGATGATCAAAATTTATGTAATGCTTTCGCTGGTGGACTTGGGATAGAGCGCCTGTGTGTCGGCCTCCTTGCTGTTTCTATCGTCAGAATAGCACATCCTGTCACGGATGGCAAGGGTATTTATGGATAGAACGACAAAACAGGAGCGCTTTTGGCGCTCCTGTTTGTGTGTCAATATTCCTGCTCTCCGGGGTCGAGGTCAAAGCCGTCGTAGAGCTGCCCGCAGCCGCAGGGGGCTGCGGGCCTTCAAAACAGCAGCGGTACAACCGTACAGGCGCGCCAAACGCAGGTTTTCCTACGCGCCGCGATGGTACTGCGCCGTCACGGTGCTGTCATCATTCATCACCACCCGTCCCCCGTGCTCAGAGGGGTTCCGGGACATGGGCAGCACGCTCAGTCGCTTTATCTTTTGCATTGTCAGATCCCCAACAGCTGCTTTTTCTTGGCGGCGAATTCCTCCTCGGTGAGAACGCCCGCGTCCAGCAGCTCCTTATACTTTTTGATCTCCGCCACGGTGTCCGTCTGCGGCGGCGCAGCCTTGGCGGCAGCTACAGCCGCTGCGGCAGCAGCTGCGGCGGCAGCCACGGCGGCATCATTGTTTGCCTGGGCGGCCGTACCGGCGGCATCGTCCCATGTCTCGCTGCCGTTTTCATCCATAATGTGCAGCAGTGCGGCGGCCAGCTCGTGCAGGCCGTTCACGGCGTCCTCGTACTCGTTGAGATACTCCGCCACGCTGGGAGCATAGCTGTCAAAATCGGGAGCACCGGCCTCCTCGCGGAAGCTGTGCCAGTAGGGATGCGCCAGCGTCAGCTCCACGGTGAACTTCTGCACCGGCGCCTTCATGTCGAAGGTGGGACGGAAGCGGACGGGCCGGTGGTCGTCATCGTCCTGGTGCATACGGCGCTCCATGTCCTCCATGCGCTCGTACTCGTGTACGTCCATGTAGAACCGGTCGATGGCCGGCTGCATGGCGGCAGCTCTGTCGGCCACGTCGCTGCAATGGCAGTACAGCACACCGCCTTTGCTCTCGAACAGCGGGCGGCCATCCTCCGTGATGCGGAAGGCCGTCAAATTCTCCGGCCCGAATACGAATCCGTCGCCGGCGCTGAAGCGCAGCAGACGATGGTCGGTATCCAGCACCAGCGTGCTGCTCAGGAAACCGAAGCTCCGGCGCAGCGTCTCGGTAAACGCATCCCGCAGGGGCTTATTCTCGTCGTAGCAGGCCATGTACGCCTCCAGATCGGCTACACGCATACCATCCAGCGCACCGTTGGGCAGATCGATCTTCGCCGCGCACGCCTTGCACAACGGCATATCCTCTACCTTGGTGGGCAGCAGCCGGGGTGTGGGTGCGCCGCAGAGGGGACAGAGCTTCTTATTATTGCTGAACAGACCCATGATATATACCTCCCGTGTCAGCGTCCGCTGTGCGGACGCTGATCACATGATCGCAGTCAGTTGGCCTTGTGCTCCTGCTTGGGCTCGTTCTTGCCCGGGCCGGAAAACGCCTTGATCTCCACGCCGCCGCGGATGACCGCGCCCTTGACCACCGCCAGAGTGCCCGTCACCAGGCCGCCGCTGATCTGCGCCTTCTCCTCCAGGGTGGTGCCGCCGGTGATCTCCAGATCGCCGTTGACCTTACCGGCGCACAGCAGCTCCTTGGCGCTGATGTTGCCCGTCACCTGAGAGTCCTCGCTGACGGTAACGGTGCCCGTGACCTTTACATCACCGGTCAGCGTACAGCCGATGAGGTTCAGGCTGCCGGCGGTGATATTGCTCTGGATGACCGAGCGCAGCGTCACCGTACCGGTGGTGATGATCTCGCCCTTGAATGCCCCGGCGATCTCCACATCGCCGTCGGAGCGCAGCGTGCCCTCCAGCGAAGTGCCCGCGGCCAGATAGCTGGCGGCCTTGGCCTTCACCGCAGGCTGTACCGGCGCCTGCACCGGCGCGGTCTTCACAGGCTCCGGCTTTGCGGCAGGCTTTTTGCCGCCGGCGGCCAGCACCTTGTCGTCCTCGCCGCCCACGCCGAACAGTTCAAACATCGTCCGCTTCATTTCATCACGCATAACAATACCCTCCCAATGGTTTTTGTTGCTTCTCTTTCCTGCTCATCTATATATGTACCCGGTCGGGGACCTCCGCGGCCTCCTCATAGCGGAAGCCCATCAGCCGCCCGGGAATATAGATCCATGGCCGGCGCAGTGTCTCGTTGTAGTTGCCGGCGGCCTGCCGGTAAATGCTCTCGCTGCGCCGCAGGACCTCCGCCACATCGGCATCGCCCACAGCCTCTGCCGCCCGCTTTTCAAAGGCAGCCAGCTGGCACCTGGCGCTCTCCACCATGCTCCGGTGCTGACGCAGCAGACGGCGGACCTCCCAGAACCACAGGACGACAAGCGCTGAAGTGCTGGCGATCGCCACGAGCCAGATGATCCATTTCATACGCACACGCCCCTTTCCACAGGGCACAGCAGTCCCTGCGGAGGATATCATAACAGATATAGGCGGGGCTGCGTCCGCGTATGCCGCGAAATGCACACACACGTCCGCGAAATGTAAAATTTGCGGTGACAACGCCCTTTTCTTGTGATAGAATAAAATCGTGTGAAGCACAAGAAAAGCACAAGGAGGCGGCGCCATGTATATCGCGGTATGTGATGATCAGATCGAGGAGCTGGAAAAGCTCACGGCGCTTTTGCAGGCCTGGCAGTCCGACCGGCGCTCCGATGTCCGCTTTCAGACCTTCCGCAGCGGCGGCCAGCTGCTGGACGCCGCCCGCGCCGAGCGCTTCACTCTGTACCTGCTGGACGTGCTGATGCCCGGCATGACCGGCATGGACGCCGCCCGGGAGATCCGTTCCTTCGACGCCGCGGCGGACATCATCTTTCTCACCACCTCCCCCGGCTTCGCCTACGAGAGCTACGGCGTCCGGGCGGCGGAATATCTGCTCAAGCCCATCAGCGCCAAGCTGCTCTATCCGGCGCTGGACAAGCTGTATCTGCGTGACCAGAAGCCGCAGGACGGTCTGACCGTCAAGTCCAACGGTATACTGGTGCGCCTGCCCTTTTCCCAGCTGAGCTATGTGGAGGTCAACGGCAAGCACCTGTTCTTCAACATGGCCGACGGCACTGTCTATGAGGTGGCGGCCTCCATGCGTGAATACGAGGGCGCGCTGCTGGCCCGCCCGGAGTTCATGCGGGTCCATCGTTCCTACATCGTCAATATGCTCCAGGCCGAAAAGCTCTCCCCCGCCGGGGTCATCACCTTCAGCGGCCATAACGTGCCCGTGTCCCGCCTGCTGTATGGCCAGCTGCAAAAGGACTATCTGGCGCTGCTGTTTTCCGGGAGGGACGCATAATATGTTCGATTTATCTATGCAGTCCGCGCTGGATATATTCTGCTATGTGCTGGTCCTGGTCTACGGGCTGACGCTCAGCGCGGATTTCTCCACCGGCGGCTATGTCTCCCGGCAGCAAAAGCGCCTGCTGGCGCTGCTGTGCCTGCTGTTTCTGCTGGTGCAGGGGCTGGGGCTGGTGCTTTTGGGCGAACGAACGGTAAAGCAGCTCTATCCGCTGATCATCCATGCGCCGCTGGTGCTTATTCTGATCCTGTTTATGAAAAAATCGGTGGGCGTAGCCATTGTCAGCACCTGCACCGCCTATCTGTGCTGCCAGCCGCCCCGCTGGGGACGCATCGCCGTGGAGGCGCTGACGCAGAGCACGCTGGCCGCCGAGCTGGTCTATATCCTGCTGATGCCGGTGATGTATTATCTCCTGCGCCGCTTTTTCGTGGCCGCGGCCTATAACGCCATGACCTCCTCAACGGCAGCGCTGCTGCTGTTCGGCAGCCTGCCCGTCACCTATTATATTTTCGACTACGCCACCACGATCTACTCCGATGCGCTCTATTCCGGCATTCAGGCGCTGAATGAATTTCTGCCCACGGTGCTGGTGACGTTCTATGTACTGTTTCTGCCCGCCTTTCACCTCCAGTCGCAGCGGCGCGCCGACGCGGAGATGCAGCGCTCCATGCTGGAGGCGGAGCTGGAGCAGTCCCAGTCGGAGATGGACTCCCTCCACCGGCTGGAGACGCAGACCGCCGTCTATCAGCACGATATGCGCCACCACCTGAATATGCTGGACGGTCTGCTGTCCGCGGGGCGGCCGGACGAGGCGGCGGCGTATATCAAAAAGGTCCAGGCGGATATCGAGGCCATCACGCCCCGCCGCTTCTGTGAAAACCAGCTGGTGAACCTGCTGTGCTCCTCCTTCACCGATAAGGCCCAGCGGCAGGGCACCGTGCTGACCGTGGACGCCTCGCTGCCCAACAGTCTGGCCATTTCGGACACGGAGCTGTGCTCCCTGCTGAGCAACGGTCTGGAAAACGCCCTGCACGCCGTGGCGGATCTGCCCGCCGACCGGAAGCAGGTCTCCCTGTACTGCGGTGTGCGGCAGAACAAGCTTCTCATTGAGATACGCAATCCCTGCGCCGATCCGGTGCCCATGCGGGACGGCCTGCCTGTCAGTGACCGGGAGGGACACGGCTACGGCTGCCGCAGCATCCGGGCCATCGCCCAGCGCAACGGCGGGCTGTGCGTGTTCTCCGCCCAGCAAGGCCAATTTCTGCTGCAGGTCATGCTTCCGGTGCTGGAAGCGCAATAAGCGAAGGGCCGCCGGAGGGCGGCCCTTTTTTGCCGCGCGCTATCCGCAAGGTACTATCACGCTTTTGCCAAACGCCAACCTTTCCCGGCTTGTTTTTCTGTCGTTCTTATGATATAGTGATATCGAATATACGCCCACACGGGTCTAAAGGAGAGATACACTATGGCGACATTTACCGTGAACGGCAAGTCCGTCACTGTGGAAAAGAACCAGAAGCTCATCCGCTTCCTGCGGGACGAGCTGCACCTGACCTCCGTAAAGGACGGATGCAGCGAGGGTGCCTGCGGCACCTGCCACGTCCTCATCGACGGTAAGCCCACCAAGGCCTGCATCCCCCAGACGGACAAGCTGGAGGGCAAGACCATCCTCACGGTGGAGGGGCTCAGCGACTGGGAAAAGCAGGTCTACACCTTCGCCTTCGGCGAGGCCGGCGCGGTGCAGTGCGGCTTCTGCATTCCCGGCATGGTCATCTCCGCCAAGGGGCTGCTGGATGTGAACCCCGATCCCACCCGCGAGGAGGCCGCCTTTGCCATCCGCAACAACATCTGCCGCTGCACCGGTTACGTGAAGATCATCGACGGCATCCTGCTGGCGGCTAAGATATTCCGCGAGGGCAAGCTGCCCGCCCCCTCCGCCGACGACTGGCAGATGGGCAGCCGCGTCCACCGACTGGACGTGGAGGAAAAGGTCCTGGGCTATGGCCAGTATCCCGACGACATTTATGTGGACGGTATGTGCTACGGCGGCGCGGTCCGCAGCCAGTACGCCCGCGCCCGCGTTCTCTCCATCGACACCAGCGAAGCCGAGGCGCTGCCCGGCGTGCTCTGCGTGGCTACGCAGAAGGATATCCCCGGCAAGGTCAACGTGGGCCACCTGAAGAAGGACCAGCCCACCCTCATCGGCGTGGGCGAGCTGGTACACTATCTGGGCGACAGCGTGGCGCTGATCTGCGCCGTGGATCAGGAGACGGTAGAGGCCGCCAAAAAGCTGGTGAAGGTGGAATACGAGGTCCTGCCCGCCGTCCATGACCCCGTGGAGGCCGCCGCCCCCGGCGCTCCCCTGGTATTTGACGAGGAGGAGAGCAACGTGCAGGCCTACAAGCACGTCTCCCGCGGCGATGCCGAGGGTGCCATCAAAAATGCCAGATACGTGCTCACCGAGCATTTCTCCACCCCGTGGACGGAGCACGCCTTCCTTGAGCCGGAGTGCTGCGTGGCGCTGCCGCTGGACAACGGCGGCGTAAAGCTGCTGACCACGGACCAGAGCTCCCACACCACCATGCACGAGTGCGCGGCCATGCTGGGCGTGGACTATGACCACTGCCAGGTACAGAACTGCCTGGTGGGCGGCGGCTTCGGCGGCAAGGAGGATATGTCCGTGCAGCACCACGCGGCGCTGCTGTGCTATCTGACAAAGCGCCCCGTCAAGTTCAAGCTCAGCCGTCAGGAGTCCATCCTTGTCCACCCCAAGCGCCACAGCTTCGAGATGGACTTCACTATGGGCTGCGACGAAAACGGCATCATTCAGGGCGTGAAGGCCAGCGTGGTGTCCGACACCGGCGCGTTTGCCTCTCTGGGCGGCCCCGTGCTGGAGCGCGCCTGCACCCACGCCGCCGGCCCCTACGCCTACGAGAACTTCGAGATCGAGGGCCGCGCCTACTACACCAACAATCCCCCTGCCGGCGCCTTCCGGGGCTTCGGCGTCACCCAGACCTGCTTCTGTACCGAGACGCTGCTGAACCAGATGGCCGACCTGGTGGGCATCTCCCCCTGGGAGATCCGCTACCGCAACGCCATCCGCCCCGGCGGCGTGCTGCCCAACGGCCAGATCGTGGACGACTCCACCGGCCTTGTGGAGACACTGGAGGCCATCAAGCCCGCCTATGACGAGGCGGTGAAAAACGGCGACCCGGTGGGCATCGCCTGCGCCATGAAGAACGCCGGCGTGGGCGTGGGCATCCCCGACTGGGGCCGCTGCAAGCTCATCGTGGAGAACGACGGCAAGGTGCATATCTACTCCGGCGCCAGCTGCATCGGCCAGGGCCTGGGCACCGTGCTGGTGCAGGTGGTGGTCACCAACACCGGGCTGCACCGGGACGACATCGTCTACGAGCGCAGCAACACCTGGATCGCCCCCGACTCCGGCGACACCTCCGGCTCCCGCCAGACCCTTGTCACCGGCGAGGCCACCCGCCGCGCCTGCGAAAAGCTGAAGGCGGAGCTGGACGCCGGCAAATCCCTTGCCGACCTGAAGGGCACGGAGTTCTACGGCGAGTATCTGGCCAAGACCGACCCGCTGGGCGCCGACGTGCCCAACCCCGTCAGCCACGTAGCCTACGGCTACGCCACCCAGATGTGCATTCTGGATAAGGAAACCGGACGCATCAAGAAGCTGGTGGCCGCCCACGATGTGGGCAAGGCCGTGAACCCCCTGAGCGTAGAGGGGCAGATCGAGGGCGGCGTGGTCATGTCCATGGGCTACGCGCTGACAGAGAAATACCCCATCGATGAGAACTGCAGGCCCACCGCCAAATACGGTATGCTGGGTCTGTTCCGTGCCAACCAGATCCCCCCGGAGATCCAGGCCATCGTGGTGGAGAAGCCCGGCCTGAACGTGGCCGGCGGCGCCATCGGCATCGGTGAGATCACCTCCATCCCCACCGCCCCTGCCATCGCGGACGCCTATTACCGCCTCACCGGCGAACGGGAATTCAGCCTGCCGCTGAAGAACACCCCCTACGCCCCCAAGAAATAAACGCAAAAGAGCACCCGAAAGGGTGCTTTTTTTGCGGCGAAAATTGACATTTTTCCGTTATGGTGCTACTATATTCGCGTGGGAGAGATACTGCACCACAAAACAAGACAGGCGGTTATGGCTCACACCACCCGGAAGGGAGGTGACAGTATGCCATTGACGATCACATTCCATGCATTTGGATATGTCTTCACCATTCGCGTGAAACGCGAAAACCGCCACTCGGCAAAGTGACGGTTTTCTTGATTTAACTTCATCCAAAACCGGAGCCTAACCGCTTGTCGCAGTATCTCTCCTGCTTTTATTATACCCTGCCGCCGTGTTTTGTCAAGCGGTGGATTTATATTTCCCTGTCTGCGAGACGCGCCAGCGCCTCCACCGTGTCCACGTCCCGCAGCTCCGCCGCGGACGTCTCATACAGCAGCAGCTCGTCCGGGTGTTCGCGGATGACCGCGCTGCCGCCCACGTCGCCCTCCAGCGCCAGCAGCTCCGGGAAGAACCGCCGGGGAAAGATGCACGGGTTGCCCCGCACGCCGTTATGGGCCAGGCCCACGATATGGTCCGGATGCGCCCGGAAATATTCGAGCTCCTGCCGCACCGTCTCCTGCTCCAGAAGCGGCTGGTCCGCCACCTGATACAAAATAGCGCCGCACCCGGCCATAGCCTCGGTGCCCAGACGCACCGTGCGGCTCAGCCCGTCCTCCGGACGGTCGTTCCGCACCACCGTGAAGCCGAATTCCTCTGCCAGCGCCGCGGCGGCATCGTACTGCGTCACCACCGTCACCTGCGCGAATTCCTCCGCCGGCACCGCCTCCAGCGAACGGCGCAGCAGCGTTTTTCCGTCCACCTCCGCCTCCAGCTTATTGCGCCCGAAGCGGCTGCCGCTGCCCGCCGCCATCACCAGGCAGCCGATCCGCAGCTCCGCCATGCAAACCACCCTCTTTCGTGTGTTCCAGTGTATCAGCTTCAGTATACCCCGTCAAGCCTCGCTGTATCGTTATTCCGAAAATAAAATCACGCTTTCGCTGTACATTTCCCCTGTCCCGTGCTATAATTTTTGTGAATATGTATCATTAGCAAAAAATATAGACAACATTTCCAAGTTTTGCAACAGGAGGCTGCCTACTATGAGTAAGGTGGGAAAGAGCGAGATCCGCGTGGACGCCTTTGACAAGGCCACCGGGCGGACAAAATACTACGAGGACCGTATGCCTGCGGGCGCGCTGTATGCCCGCATCAAGCACGCCACTATCGCCCACGGCTACGTCAAGTCCATTGACACGTCCGCGGCTGAGGCGATCGAGGGCGTGGTGAAGGTGCTGACCTGCTTCGACGTGCCAGAGCACTGCTTCCCCACGGCGGGTCATCCCTGGTCCATGGATCCCGGCCATCAGGACGTGGCCGACCGCAACCTGCTGAACCGCCATGTGCGCTACTACGGCGATGATATCGCCGTGGTCATCGCCGAGGATGAGGTGTCCGCCATGCAGGGCGTCCGCGCCCTGAAGGTGGAGTACGAGGAGCTGCCCTTCGTGCTGGACGTGCAGAAGGCCATGGAGCCCGGTGCGCCCCAGCTCCACGAGGGATATCCCAACAACATCCTCAAGCACTCCGACATCCGCAAGGGCGACTATCAGGCCGCCATTCAGGAGCCGGGACTCATCAAGGTAGAGGGCTGGTACGACACGCCTACCGTGCAGCACAGCCACATCGAAAACCACGGCTGCTTTGCCTATGAGGAAAACGGCCGTATCGTCGTGGTGGCATCCACCCAGATCCCCCACATCATCCGCCGCATCGTGGGCCAGGCCCTGGGCCGTCCCTGGGCGGACATTCAGATCATCAAGCCCTACATCGGCGGCGGCTTCGGCAATAAGCAGGACGCCCTGTATGAGCCCCTGTGCGCCTGGTGCACCACCCAGGTGGGCGGCCGCTGCGTCCGTATCGACTGTACCCGTGAGGAGACGTTCGTCTCCAACCGCGTGCGCCACGCCATCCGCTTCCACATCGTCACCTGGCTGCACAAGGACGGCTCCATTGCCGCGCGGAAGGTAGAGTGCTTCTCCAACCAGGGCGCTTACGCCTCCCACGGTCACTCCATCGTGGCCAAGGCCATGGGCTCCTTCCCCCAGATCTACCCCTGCGACAACATGGAGTGCGACGCCTGGACGGTGTACACCAACCGCCCGGTGGCCGGCGCCATGCGCGGCTACGGTATGCCCCAGGCCTCCTTTGCCGACGATGCCAACATCGACGAGTGCGCCAAGGCCGTGGGCATGGATCCGCTGGAATACCGCATGAAGTACATCATGCCCAAGGGCTTCCACGACGGCTTCTCCGGCAACACCAACTACTATGACTCCTTCCGTGAGTGCCTGGAAAAGGGCAAGGAATACATAGAGTACGACAAAAAGAAGGCCGAGTACGCCAAGGACACCGGCAACATCCGCCGGGGCATCGGCGTGGCGGCATTCTGGTACAACACCGCCGTCTATCCCATCTCGCTGGAGACCTCCAGCAACCGTATGCTGCTGAATTTGGACGGCACCATCACCATGCAGTGCGGCGAGACGGAGATCGGCCAGGGCGCTGATACCGCTTACGCCCAGATGACCGCCGAGGCCGTGGGCCTGAAGAGCTACAAGGACGTCCGCGTGGTCTCCTGCCAGGATACGGACATCACCCCCACCGGCCTGGGCGCCTACGCCAGCCGCCAGACCTATGTGGCCGGCTTCTCCATCCGCCAGACGGCGACCCTGCTGCGGCAGAAGATCCTGGCCTACGCCACCAAGCTGACCCGCCAGGCCGTAGACAATATGGACATCGTGGACGGCAATATCATCCGCAAGAACGACGGCATGGTGCTGATGTCTCTGAAGGAGCTGGCCATGACCGCCCAATACAACGCGGCGGACAGCGAGCACATCACCGCCGAATCCACCTACACCATCCGCAACAATGCCTACTCCTTCGGCTGCACCTTCGCCGATGTGGAGGTGGACATCGCCCTGTGCAAGGTCAAGCTGAACAAGATCATCAACGTTCACGACTGCGGCAGCCTCATCAACCCCGCCCTGGCGGAGGCCCAGGTCCACGGCGGTATGTCCATGGCCATCGGCTACGGCATGAGCGAGCAGCTGCTGTTCGATGAAAAGACCGGCAAGCCCCTGAACAACAACCTGCTGGACTACAAGCTGTCCACCTTTATGGATCACCCCCATCTGGAGGCGCAGTTCGTGGAGAATCCCGAGCCCACCTCCCCCTTCGGCACCAAGGCGCTGGGCGAGCCGCCGGCCTGCTCTGGCGCGCCGGCCATCCGCAACGCCATTCTCAACGCCACCGGCGTGGCCATCGACTGCGCGCCCATCACGCCCCATGTGCTGTTCGCCGAGTTCAGCAAGGCGGGCCTGATCCACGACAGCTGGAATGAAAAGGAGGGCAAATAAGCCATGTATGATATGAAAGCCTTATACGAGGCCTCCAGCGTGGAAAACGCGGTGGCCCTCCGTCTGGAACACCCGGAAGCTCAGATCATCGCCGGCGGCAGCGACGTGCTGGTGCAGATGCGTGAGGGCAAGCGCGCCGGCGCGGAGCTGATCTCCATCTACGGTCTGGACGAGCTGCGCGGCATCACCATTGACGCCGACGAGAACATCCGCATCGGCTCCCTGACCAGCTTCTCCCACATTACCCGCGACCCCATCATCCAGCAGTACATCAACGTGCTGGGCGAGGCTGTGGATATGGTGGGCGGCCCCCAGATCCGCAACATCGGCACCATCGGCGGCAACACCTGCAACGGCGTCACCTCCGCCGACTCCTCCTCCACCCTCCACGCATGGGATGCCATCGTGGAGCTGACCGGCAAGAACGGCGTCCGCCGCCTGCCCATCCACGAATTCTACATCAAGGCCGGCAAAGTGGACATCCGCGTGGAGGACGGCGAGATCCAGACCGCCATCCTCATCCCCAAGGAGAGCTATGACCGCTGCTATGGCCACTATATCAAGTACGCCATGCGGAACGCCATGGACATCGCCACCCTCGGGTGCAGCGTCAACGTCCGGCTCAGCGAGGACAAGAAGACCATCGAGCGCGCCCGTATCGCCTATGGTGTGGCCGGCCCCGTGCCCCTGCGGTGTGCCAGTGCTGAGGCGGCAGCCCAGGGCAAGCCCCTGACCGAGGAGACGGTGGAGACTTTTGCCCACGCCATCCTGGACGATATCAACCCCCGTGACAGCTGGCGCGCCAGCAAGGCCTTCCGGCAGCACATCGCCGTGGAGATCGCCAAGCGCTGTCTCGTAAAATCCATTGAACTGTCAGGAGGTGAGCTGGCATGAGCAGGCAGTATAAGCTGATCCGATGCAATATCAACGGCAAGGACGTGGAGAAGATGGTGGACGTTCGCGCCAGCCTGACCGATATGCTCCGCAATGACTATCACCTGACCTCCGTGAAAAAGGGCTGCGAGGTAGGCGAGTGCGGCGCCTGCACCGTCCTCATCGACGGCGAGACGTTCAACTCCTGCATCTACCTGGCCGTGTGGGCCGACGGCAAGCACATCCGCACGCTGGAGGGCCTGCTCAGCCCCGACGGCGAGCCCAGCGACATCCAGCAGGCCTTTATGGAGGAGTCCGCCATCCAGTGCGGCTTCTGCACCCCCGGCTTCCTGATGACCGCCGTGGAGATCCTGGACAGCGGCAAGCTGTACTCCGACGAGGAGCTCCGCAAGCTGCTCTCCGGCCATCTGTGCCGCTGCACCGGGTATGAGAACATTCTCAAGGCGGTGAAAAAGACCATGTACCGCCGCCTGGGCAAGGAGATCCCCCCGCTGTAAGCAAACGAAAAAGGCCGCCTAAAGGCGGCCTTTTTTATTTCTCTGTGCAGAAGCCGAACAATTCCCGAAACAGCTCCTGTCCGTAGGCGTCCAGCTTTCGGCAGTACGCGTCATAGGCATCCATGATCTGCCGGGCCTCGTCGGTGAGCTGCGCGCCGCCGCCGCCGCTGCCGCCGATAGTGGACACCAGCAGCTTGCAGCCGAAGCCCTGCTCCGCCGCCCGGACAATGCTCCACGCCTTGGAATACGCCATGTTCATGGAGGCCGCGGCCGCGCGCAGGGAATGGTTCTGCGCCACCGCGCCCAACAGCCGGTGAACACCGGGACCGTAGCACTTTTCCTCCGCGAACAGGCGGGCGGTGATATGGACGCTGATGTTGTCGTTCACTGAAGCACCTTCTTTCCTTTCGTGGGTCCATTTTACCAGACCTGCGTCCCCCCGTCAACGGGGCTTTGTTGACAACCCTCTCTCGTTGTGTTATTGTACGGATAACGAAAGGATGGGTAGCTATGCTTGTTTTGATACGCGGCGCAGGCGACATCGCCACCGGCATCGCCTTGCGGCTGTACCGCGCCGGGATACAGGTGGTCATGACCGACCTGCCCCACCCCACCGCCATACGGCGGACGGTGTGCTTCTCCCCTGCCATCACCGACGGCGAGACGACGGTGGAGGGCGTGCGGGCCGTCCGCGCCGACAGCCCGGCGCAGGCACTGTCCCTGCTGGAGCAGGGCGTCATCCCCGTGCTGGCGGACCCGGCGTGCCTGTGCCGTGAGCAGCTGCGCCCGGACGCTCTGGTGGACGCCATACTGGCCAAACGCAACCTGGGCACCCGCATCAGCGACGCCCCCGTGGTGGTGGGCATCGGCCCCGGCTTCACCGCCGGAGAGGACTGCCACGCGGTGGTGGAGACCATGCGCGGCCACACCCTGGGGCGCGTCATCTACAGGGGCAGCGCCCTGCCCAACACCAATATCCCCGGCCTCATCGGCGGCTACGCCGGCGAGCGCGTGCTCCGCGCCCCGGCAGACGGCGTCTTCACCCGGATACTGGACATCGGCGACGAGGTCCTGCCCGGCGACATCGCCGGGACCGTGGACGGTCAGCCCATGAAATGCACCATCGGCGGCGTGGTACGGGGTATCCTGCCCAGCGGCACGCCGGTACACCGGGGGATGAAATCCGGCGACGTGGACCCACGGTGCAAACCGGAATACTGTACCACCGCCTCGGACAAGGCGCTGGCCGTGGGCGGCGGCGCGCTGGAGGCCATACTGCACCTGACCGGTGCGCTGCGATAGGAGACAGAGCATGGAAGAACAGAACATCAAGCTGACAAAGCTGACCAAGTGCGCCGGCTGCGGCGCCAAGGTGGGCGCCGGCGTACTGGCCCAGCTGCTGGAGGGCATCCGTGTGCACCACGACCCCAATTTGCTGGTTGGCTTCGACAAGAGCGACGACGCCTCGGTATACAAGATCAGCGACGAGCTGGCCCTGGTGCAGACGGTGGACTTCTTCCCGCCCATCGCCGACGACCCCTACCTGTTCGGCCAGATCGCCGCCACCAACGCCCTCAGCGACGTGTACGCCATGGGCGGCGAGCCGAAGCTGTGTCTGAACATCATGGCCGTGCCGGAGGATATGCCGAAGGAGGCCGTACACGACATCCTGCGGGGCGGCTACGACAAGGTCTACGAGGCTGGCGCCCTGATCACCGGCGGTCACAGCATCCTGGACGAGGAGCCGAAATACGGTCTGGCCGTGACCGGCTTCGTCCATCCGGACAAAATGCTCACCAATTCCGCCGCGCGGCCCGGCGACGTGCTGGTACTGACCAAGCCCATCGGCATCGGCGTGCTGACCAGCGCCGGGAAAGCCGACCTGCTGACGAAAGAGACCGTGGACTTCATGAACCGGATGATGACCACCCTGAACAAGGCCGCCCGGGACGTGATGGTCCGCTATCGGGTCCACGCCTGCACCGATGTCACCGGCTTCGGTCTGATGGGCCACGGCTTCGAGATGGCCCAGGGCAGCGACGTAGCACTGCACATCGACGTGTCCGCCATCGACCTGATCCCGGAGGCGCTGGAATTCGCCCGGATGGGCGTACTGCCCGCCGGTATGTACCGCAACCGCAGCTTCGCCGAGACCGGCGTGGACGTAGGCGATACAGAGCTGGCCGTGCAGGACCTGCTGTTCGACCCACAGACCTCCGGCGGCCTGCTGATGGCCGTGGACCCCGCGGACGCGGACGCGCTGCTGGCAGAGCTGACACCGGTAGTGCCCAGCGCCCAGCGCATCGGCACCGTGGGCGAATATCACGGCGGCAAGCGTATTTTCCTGCGATAACCGAAAACCGGGCGGCCATGCCGCCCGGTTTCATTCATGCCAAGGCCCGTATGGCCGCCAGTGCCGCGTCCACGTCCGCCTCCGTGCTGGCCCAGCCCAGGGAAAAGCGCACGGTGCCTTTGGGGAACGTCCCCAGCGCTTTGTGGGCCGACGGCGCACAGTGCAGGCCGCAGCGGGTCAGGATACCATACTGCGTCTCCAGCGCATAGGCCATCTCGGCGTTGTCGCGGCGCAGAAAGTCCACGGAGATCACACCCACCCGGCGGTCCATATCCCGGGGACCCACCAGCCGGACCTGCGGAATATCCGCAAGGCCGTCCAGAAACCGGGCGCACAGTGCCCTCTCGTGCTGCCGCAGGACGTCCACGCCCGTCTCCTCAATAAAACGCAGGGCCGCCTCCCAGCCGTAGCAGCCGGGGAGATTGGCCGTACCGGACTCAAACCGATCCGGCAGATAGGGGGGCAGATACTCACTGTCCGAGGCGCTGCCGGTGCCGCCGGCGATCAGGGGCGTCAGCTTTTGGGCGAGATCGTCACGGAGCAGCAGCGCGCCCACGCCGCCGGGGCCCAGCAGCCCCTTATGACCCGGTACCGCCATAGCGCTGAGGCCAAAAGCCCAGAAATCCACCGGAAAATGCCCCGCCGTCTGGGCGGCGTCCAGCGCAAAGGGCACGCCCTTTTCCGCGCAGATGCGGCCGATAGCCGCCGCGTCCTGCACCGCGCCGCAGACGTTGGAGCCGTGGGCCGCGATGACCAGCCTCGTATTCTCCCGGAACAGCCCCGGCAGTGCGTTCAGGTCCGCGAAGCCCTCGGCGCTGCAGGGAATACGGCTGACCGCCACCCCCGGCAGACGCAGCAGCGGCCGCATGACCGCGTTGTGCTCCACGCTGCTGACAATGCAGTGGTCGCCGGGGCGCAGAAGGCCGGAGACGATCATATTCAGCCCCGCCGTAGCACCCGGCGTCAGAATAACGTGGGTGGGCGGCTCCGGGAAATCGAACAATCGCGCAAGCCGCTGCCGCAGCGTCAGCGTCACCATCCCCGCCTCCTGGGCGGCGGTATACACGGACCGGTTCACGTTGGCCCCCACACAGTCCAGGTAGTATTTCATCCGGTCGCTGACCCCCGCCGGCTTGGGGAACGACGTGGCGGCGTTGTCAAGATAAATGGCCTCCATGCAGGCACCTCCTCACAGCTCGTGACCCATCATACCACAGAAAGCGCCGTTTGTCACGGTCTTGACTTTTTCGGCGCTGTGTCGTATAATGGCATCGCTATTCTCAAAAAGAAATAACGCGAAGGAGAGACACATCACATGAAAAAAGTAAGTTGGATCGTGGTCATCGCCGGCGCGGTGGTCGGTCTGGCCGCCGTGGTACTGACCCATCTGGGCAACCCGGCCAATATGGGCTTCTGCATTGCCTGCTTCCTGCGGGATATCACCGGCGCGGTGGGTATGCACAGCGCAGCCAAGGTACAGTACGTCCGGCCGGAGATCATCGGTCTGGTGCTGGGCGCGTTCCTTATGTCCGTGGCCACAAAGGAGTTCCGGGCCAAGGCCGGCTCCTCCCCCGCTACCCGCTTCGTGCTGGGCGCCTTCGTCATGATCGGCGCGCTGGCCTTCCTGGGCTGCCCCCTGCGGATGGTCCTGCGTATGGGCGGCGGCGACCTGAATGCCGTGGTGGGCCTGGTGGGCTTCACCCTGGGCATCTTCATCGGCATCCAGTTCCTCAAGCGCGGCTTCTCCCTGAAGCGCGCCTATCCCGTTGGGAAGGGCGAGGGCGGCGTGCTGCCCATCGTCATGACCGGCCTGCTGATCCTGGTCATCGCCGTGCCCAGCCTGTTCAAGTTCAGTGAGGAGGGCCCCGGCTCCAAGCACGCGCCCATGCTGGCTGCACTGCTGATCGCCGTGGTGGTGGGCGCTCTGGCCCAGCGCGCCCGCCTGTGCATGGTGGGCGGCATCCGCGACGCCATGCTGTTCAGGGATCTCAAGCTGCTGTACGGCTTCGTGGCCATCTTTGTGGTCGTCCTGGCGGGCAACCTCATCACCGGCAGCTTCAAGCTTGGCTTTGAACTGCAGCCCATCGCCCACAGCAGCCAGCTCTGGAACCTGCTGGGCATGGTCCTGGTGGGCTGGGGCAGCGTGCTGCTGGGCGGCTGCCCGCTGCGTCAGCTGATCCTGGCCGGCGAGGGCAACGGTGACAGCGCCGTGACCGTGTTCGGTATGATCGTGGGCGCGGCCTTTGCCCACAACTTCGGTCTGGCCGGCAATGCCGACGCCATGAACGAGGCCAAGGAGATCGTGGTGGGCGGCATCTCCACCAACGGCAAGGTAGCCGTGTGCCTGGGTATCCTCATCATGCTGGGCGTATCCCTGTGGAATATGCCCAAGACCGCCGGCGCGCCTGCTGCGGCCGCCAAGTAAAGGAGGAACATCGCAATGACTGTTGACGCAAGAGGTTATTCCTGCCCCATGCCCGTGGTAATGGTGCAGAAGGCCGTGAAGGCCGACGCTCCCGCCGCCCTGGAGGTGCTGGTGGACAACCAGTGCTCCGTGGAGAATGTCACCCGCTTCGCCGAAAACAGCGGCTACAAGGTCGCCGTGGCGCCGGAGGGCCAGGACTTCCGTCTTTCCCTGTCCAAATGAGCCGCTACATCGCCACGTTCCACACCCATCTGTCCGCCCTGCTGACCTGCCAGCGCCTGACGGCCTGCGGCGCGCAGGCCCGGATGATGCCGGTGCCCCGCAAGCTCAGCGCCTCCTGCGGCACCTGCGTGGACTACGAGGCGTCGGAGCCGCTGCTGGAGCAGATGGACACCGATGTGGAGCGCGTGTTCGCCGTGGAGGGCGAGACATACACCCTGCTGCTGGAAAACGAATGAAAAGAAGTGACCGCCTCCGCGGTCACTTCTTTTCATTCCCAGCCCTTGGGCCGGGCGCTTATTTCTTGTTTTTACGGGCCAGACGGGCGATGTCGCCCACGCCGTCCAGAATAACGTTGGGCTGATAGGCATACGTCTCCACCGTCTGGCGGGTGGACACACCGGAGAGCACCAGCACCGTGGACATACCGCTTTCCAGACCGGAGATAACGTCGGTGTCCATGCGGTCGCCCACCATCACCGCGTCGGCGGAGTGGCAGTGCAGCAGCCGCAGGCCGGTCCGCATCATCAGGGGGTTGGGCTTGCCGCAGAAATAGGCCTGCTTGCCGGTGGCCA
>ERZ808246.451-NODE-451-length-34549-cov-4.148432_pt1 | contig 34549 bp, 31 predicted proteins | sample MGYA00521083_ERZ808246 | MGnify/ENA primary metagenome ERZ808246 (study PRJEB31516, sample SAMN03275577) | gut metagenome | biome: mammalia-associated habitat; material: feces | host: Papio cynocephalus | place: Kenya | collected 2012-07-07 ...
TTTTCACTAGCTCCTTTCACCATCTCTTTACGAATAGGATATGTAAACTCTAATTCTTTATTTTATGATATTTTGCCATTTTGCACAATCATTTTTTACAAAAAACTATCCATCTCCCTATATATCCATATATAATATCATCCGGCAATCTTGACAGACAGCATGAATCTTCCTATGATGGAAGTACATGAAGACAGCTAAGAGGAGATGATATCATGATTTGCCCCACTTGCGGCACGGAACTGCGGGACGGTGTACTCGTTTGTCCCATCTGCGGCACCAAACAAATCATACCGCCGCCGACACCGCCCAAAAATATACAAAACGACCCCAAAATCTTTTCCAAAACCCGTGTGATTAGTTTCTGCATTATCGTACTCTTTTTGATTATCGGGCTTTGGCGGGTATTTCAGTAATTTCCCTGTTGGTATGACATAAGAAAATCCCGACTGCAGTGTCCAATTGCAGCCGGGATTTTCTTTGAGCAACATGTTTAACTTGTAACTACAAATATATATTTACCTTTTAAGGAGGTAACAAAGTTATTATCTGAGGATGGAGCCGGAGATAATCATCTGCTGTACCTGGTTGGTACCTTCGTAAATCTGTGTAATCTTCGCATCGCGCATGTAGCGTTCTACCGGATATTCACGAGTGAAGCCGTAGCCGCCGAATACTTGTACAGCATCGGTTGTAACTTCCATTGCAATATCAGAAGCATATTTTTTAGCGATAGATGCATCCATGGAATAGGATTTAACATCAGGCTGGCCCATTTTCCAAGCAGCTTTGTATACAGCCAAACGAGCTGTTTCGATTTTGAGTTTCATGTCAGCGAGCATGAAAGCGATTGCCTGTTTCGTTGCGATCGGTTTGCCGAACTGTACACGTTCTTTTGCGTATTTAACAGCTTCGTTGTAAGCGCCTTCAGCAATGCCGAGAGCCTGTGCGCCAACGCCGACACGGCCGCCGTCCAACGTCATCATAGCGATTTTGAAGCCTTCGCCTTCTTTACCGAGGAGGTTTGCAGCCGGAACTTTTACGTTCTGGAATACGAGTTCACGCTGTACGGAAGCGCGGATACCCATTTTGATTTCTTCTTTGCCGTATGTAAAGCCTTCCATGCCTTTTTCAAGAATAAAAGCGCTCATACCTTTGGCACCTTTGGATTTATCTGTAGCTGCAAAGACAACCGTTACGTCTGCTTCGCCGCCATTGGTGTTAAATACTTTGGAGCCGTTGAGGATGTAGTAGTCGCCTTCTTTAACAGCTGTTGTAGAGCCGTTCAAAGCGTCTGTGCCGGCGTTTGGTTCAGTAAGGCCGAATGCGCCGAGTTTTGTGCCTTCTGCCAAGGGTTTTAAGAATTTCTGTTTCTGTTCTGCTGTACCGAATTTCCAGATAGGCCAGGAGCAGAGCATCGTATGTACTTCAAAGCTCAAAGCGATGGAAGGGTCAACTTTGGCAACTTCTTCGCAGGCTACAGCCAAGCTGAGGAAGTCAGCGCCAACGCCGCCGTTTTCTTCTTCCCAAGGAATGCCGAGAAGACCAAGGCTGCCCATTTCGTCAAGAATAGAGCGGTCAAAAACTTCTTTTTCGTCGCGTTCTTTAACAGTCGGAGCTAATTTTTTAGTTGCAAAATCTTTTGCCAAATTAGCAATGTCTTGCTGCATTTCAGTTAATTTAAAATCCATGAGAGTATTCCTCCTAAAAATATTTCTTAATACATAGTATTTTTTATTAAGAAAGGCGCCATGCAAATGACGCCTTTACTCATTTCGTCAGGCAAACGAGCCGGGCTAAAAAACTTATTTATCTGTGAAGTTAGCTTTGCGTTTTTCAACGAATGCAGCCATGCCTTCTTTTTGGTCTTCTGTAGCAAAGCAGAGGCCGAATACTTCGTCTTCGTATGCAATACCTGTAATAACGTCGCAGTTAATGCCGCGGTTGATAGCGGATTTTGCGAGCTGTACAGCGATTTTAGCATTGGAAGCGATTTTCTTAGCTGTCTTTTTAGCTGTTTCCATAAGCTGATCCTGAGGAACAACTTTATTAACGAGGCCAATACGATAAGCTTCTTGTGCATCAATCATGCTGGCTGTGTAAATCAATTCTTTGCCATAGCCGCGGCCAACGACACGGGGGAGACGCTGTGTACCGCCAAAGCCCGGTGTAATACCGAGACCAACTTCCGGCTGGCCAAATTTAGCATTTTCAGATGCATAACGGAAATCGCAGGCGCAGGCGAGTTCGCAGCCGCCGCCGAGAGCGTAGCCGTTTACTGCAGCGATAACCGGCTGCGGAAGGTTTTCAATGCGTGTAAATGTATCCTGTGCAATTTTACCGAAATGACGGCCTTCTACAGCATTTTTCGTGGACATTTCAACAATATCAGCACCAGCTACGAAGGATTTAGCACCGCCGCCTGTTACGATAAGAACTTTTACTTCAGCATCATTTTCGATTTTGCCAACGCAGTCGTTCAATTCTACAACTGTTTCCGTATTCAAAGCGTTGAGTGCTTTCGGACGATTAATCGTCAAAATACCAATGCCGTCTTCTTTTGTAAATTCAATGTTATTGTAAGCCATGTTACATAACCCTCCTTAAAAATAATGAAGCAATGATTTCGTCAACTCCCTGTATTAGGGCTGCTTGACTTTGTGACTTAAGTATACAAAGTCTCACGATGGAACAAAACAGGACTGTTTTGCATTTTTTAGCACAAGAATTAGTCCATGGAATTTTTGTCCTTAAATTATGAATTCCTTTTTGCCTGTCTATACGGCCTATGGTATAATTATGATGATATTTTTTATTTATAACTTGTTTGTCTATTCCGAATACTCCCATACCCGGAGTATTTCGTTATATAAATCACTTATAGGAGGCTTGCACCATGATTTCAGACGGTTACGCTTCAACATTGAAACGGCTGATTACCTTTACCCAGGCTAAGTTTATTTCATTGGCAGATATTGTCGGCTACGATGTATCCTACGTAAACAAATGGAGCAACGGCACAAAGCTGCCTTCATCACGCTATGTAGAACGCATCAATGAAGAAATGGGCCAGTACTTTGCGGAACTGATTATTAAACAGCGGAAAAAAGAAAAGTTTTTTAAGACTTTTCCTATTACCAGCGATACAGAAGATTTAGGATTTGAAATCAGTCAATATCTTTGTTCTGCTTATCGTTCTACACTCAATCAAAGCCATGCTCCCAAAACGAAAGACAGCCGTCCGGCTATTAAAGTCATTACAGGCCATCATGACACGGCAGCTTTTTTGGCAGATGTACTGCAAAAAAGCATCCAAAATCTCGAAGGTGACGGTGAACTGTTGGTTTTGGGAGAATTTACTACCTTATACCAGGCAGGGTTTTGGAAATATCTGGAAAACATCGACCTCGGTTCCAATACGCTGACCATTCGTGTGGGCTTAGATTTGGACAAACTGGAAAAAGATATATCGATGGTGCATAATTTATATCAAATCATCAATCACTTTTTAGATTTTGACTTCATTTTCTACGACATCCACGATATTGACAACGCCAACCTCATCATCCTGAAAGGGTCTTTTGCTGTCCAGTATGCCCTTTCCAATCCGCCGCGCTTCAATATGTGCACGTATATTTTTGATGAATCTACAGTTTGGGATATTTACGAACGATTTAGTTTTACCGGTACTTCCAAAAAAGCGCTGACATCTCTTGCCAGCTCGCTCGGCATGGATGATATGGGCTACCGTACCGCTTTTTATGCTACCAACAGTTTCTTCTTCTTTTTGGCCAACGGCTTTGAATTTCTGCTGCCGCATGAAGTGTTTGAAAGCATTATCGCAAGCACGTCACCGGAAAAAGCCTTTTCCATTCAGCGTCTCTGCCTGACTTGGGAAGAAGTATTGGATGTATCCGAAATTGAGTTTTTAATGCCTACTACCTCCTTGCTGCGGTACGTCGAAACTGGCTACATCTACTTGGCCGATGTGCAGTACGCCTTGACGCCGCAGGAACGCAAAGCGCACATTCAAAGCGTTCTGGAAGGCATGCAGAAAAACCCGCATATGGTCATGGGTATTCTGCCGTTTTCCTGCGGCGACTCCGACTATAAAGGAGAAAACGTATCTTTTTATTCCAACTACAAAACAGGCTTCTTAAAAAAGAACAAACGCTATATCAAAAACAATGCCCAGCCGTTTTATCTGATTATTAACCAGCAGCTGCACAACATTATCCTCAACTATTTTAAAAGCTTGAAAGAACTGCCAACGTATCATCAATACACGCTGGAACAAGTAACACAAAAATACAAACAATACAAAACACTGATCGATCGGACATTATCATTGCAGGAATAAGTTATATATATACGAAAACGCAGCCTGATACACAGGCTGCGTTTTCGTATATATAGCTTTTTTATTGATATACCTGTTCCATCTGTAACGCCAAATTGGCTACGCGACGAATACGTGGTTTACCGCCAGGCATACCTGCTGAAATTACACCGGCTTTCGTTGCCTCATCAGCTGCTTCCTCTACGCCACAACGATGTAACAAAACAGCAACGGCTGAAGGAATTACAATATTCATCATATGGCTGCCTCCAAATAAGGGATCGGAGCAAACAGGAATGACCATGTCTAACGCCCAATCTAAATCCGTGATTTCACCGCGGGCGATTTTCGGAATAATATCATTTAAAAGGCCTTTCAGAAGAACATTTTTTTTCCCGCACGTAATTTCTACATCAATATACGCATCAAAAGCAATATATTTCATGGCCATCTTGCTCGTACGACGTGACCCACCATGAAGTTGTAAAATATGAATCGAAACGGGTTCTCCTTTCATCGCACTGAAAATACGAGCCGCATTCGTTTCTACCGTCGTCATTTTTTCCTTTTCTAACTCAGCTACGACTTCACCTAAAGAAGCCCCCGTCTGAAGTCGTTCATATGCATATGTACTAATATGATGCAACAAGTGGTGTACATACGGATCGGTTCCTTTTACTAATAAATCGGTTACCTTACCACGATGCATGGCATGGGCTTTACGAGCTGTCAAATTAATGCTGGTTAATGCATATTCGGGATTGAAAGAAGATTGAATACGGTCATCCAACGTCACTTGTACAGCTTTTTCTGTATCCCCTTGAAAATACATCAACGCTTTCATTAAGACAACAGCATATCCACACATATGTCCTAATGGAACGTTATGGCGCGCGCCACTGCCACCGGCGATTCCTTCCTTAAATACAGAAACAATTTCATTCAGTGCCATCATACCAATAACAGACGGTCCACCAATATCTTTTAATATGAGTGCCAAATCACCAATGACCATGCCTGTATTATATTCTTCATTCGTGCCACGGATATGCAATGTATCTGGAAGTCCTGCCGTTTTAGCTGCAGACTGACCCGCTACAAAAGCCGACGTAATCTTGCCATAAGGCCCTATTTCTTCACTCACACTAGCATCGGGATGAATAATTTCCAAAATGGCTGCTGCGCCAAATAAGGCACACGTAAACGGATCGTAATGCATGCCAGCGCCACGATAGGCTTTCATCATACCTATCGTACCATAATACGCACCGTTTTTAGCTAACTGTGGAAATACGATATCTTCTCCCAGTGCATTATGTCCAAACATAACACTTCCCAACAATACACCCGGTACAACATCGCCATCAATTTCTGTCAATTTACCTTCGGCCATAGCTTGGTATACAGCTGCAACTGCCGGAAATCCCGATAATTTATTATTGCTCTTAGCCGTCGGAATATTGGCTACACCGCAACGATCATTGCCGGCAATCATCCGCGCCAGAGCACCTAATTTTCGATTTCCTGCCGGCACGCCTACCTGCGCTTTTGTACCCGCAATATACATCATCACAGCAGAAATTAACGCCGCATTGGCAGCATCGCACCCGCCTTCTTTACAAACACGGACACATTTTTCCAATATCGTTTCCATAGGAAGTTTTTTGGTATTAGCATTTTGTACATCTAAATGGCCGCCTTGTTCCAATTCTTCAATAATAACATTGGCAACCGTATATACAGACAAGTTAAGCATGCCATGACCACCAGCTAATGCTTCAATACGATCTCCTGTCAATTCATCCGGATCTGACATGGCTGCGTATTCTACAATCGAAAGCAGTTCTTCTCTCGGTAATACATTATTTTTCATTATCTATTCCCCCATGTTTCTATATCCCAAATAACGGGATTTTCTGTTGTTTGAAACGCTTCAATTATTTTTTGTCGTAACTGCGACAAGGCCACTTGTATTTGAAATTTCTCCCGTAATACATGTATTATTTTTTCTATGCTATCTGTTTCCGGCCGATATGGCTGCGGAACATTAGGTGCATATTTACAGCCACACATGAGAGAAATTGTCTTATCGCCTTGTTTAAAAATGATATTACGCTGTAAATACTTAACTTCAATATACCGATGAGTCGTAGGAAAATAATGCCACCCAGTCGTACCCACTTCCTGAATCAAGCAAGTTTCTACAGCTTCTTGGTGCGCTTTATCGCAATCAATCATATACGTATATCCAGGACGGCCTTTTTTAGTTAATGTACTAAAAACTTGTACATTCATAGCCCCAGCTCGATATAAACAATCAATCGATAACGCTGCATCTTCACCACTAATATTGTCACACATAGCAATAATCAAATATCGAGTTTTTTCCCCCCGAAACATGATGCTCCTCCTGCGTTGATAAGATATTATGCATACATACCTATGAAATTCATCAATTATTTCATTTTGCGTATATACAACTATGTTGATAGTTTAATGATACTATACCGTATTTTATAATAAAAATAAAGTTCTTTCCATCACTTCTCTATTACTATTGAATTTCTGAGTAACTATTATTATATATATTTTTTTATAATATAAAAGCTGCCGCAAATACGGCAGCTTTTATATTATGCTTGTACATATATTATTTTTGTAAATTAGCTTTCATTGCTTTCAAGCCCATCGGTTCATCTTTGAAGAGATATGCCGGCATAATTTTGACATCTTCAATAATCGGTTTGAATCCCATCTGATCGAGAATATCTTTCTGCAGGTCGATGCCCGGAGCGATTTCTGTCAAATGTACACCGTCTTCTTTCATTTCAAATACGGCACGTTCTGTAATGTACAGGACATGTTGTTTATGTTTGCGGGCATAGTTGCCGCTAAACGTAATATGGTCTACTGTCGGAACGAATTTCTGTACTTTGCCTTCCTGGATGATGTGCAGTTCGCCGTCTTTGATTTCTTCTTTCAGCTTGCCTGTCGTGAAGGTACCGCAGAAGACAACGCTCTTCGTGTTCTGCGTAATATTGACAAAACCGCCGCATCCGGCAATGCGCGTACCAAATTTGGAAACGTTGATATTGCCGTCTTTATCGCATTCGGCTAATCCCAGGCAGGTCAAATCCAAACCGCCGCCGTCATAGAAGTCAAACTGCGTAGCCTGGTCCATATACGCTTCGGCATTGACCGATGCGCCAAAACGAACGCCGCCAAGAGGTACACCGCCAATAGCACCGGCTTCGACAGTCATCGTCAGGCTGTCGCCAATCCCTTCTTCGTTGGCAACGGAAGAAACGAGTTCCGGAATGCCGATACCGAGGTTGATAACGGCTTCATTGCTCATATTGAGAAGTAAGAGAGCTGCTCGGCGGGCAATAACTTTTTTCGCGTTGAGCGGTGCCGGATCCAAAGCTTTGACAGGAACCGTAACTTCACCAGTCAACGACGGGTCGTATTCACAATCAAAAGACTGCTGCCGTTTGGTTTCGTCATCGACTTGGACGATATAGTCTACATAAATGCCCGGTACTTTGACGAGTTTGGGATCTAATGTGCCGCCTTTGACGATTTTTTCTACCTGTACGACAACAGTGCCGCCGCTGTTATGGACAGCCTGTGCCAGCGGTGTCGCATCAAAAGGAGATACTTCCTTGGAAAGGACAACATTGCCCCATTCGTCGGCATATGTACCGCGGATAAAGCCAATATTCATATCCATGCGCGGATAGAAAAGCTGTTCATGTCCGTCAATTTCAATGACTTTTACAAAATCTTCTTTTGTAACGTCGTTCAATCTGCCGCCTGTAACGCGCGGGTCGGCAAATGTTTCCAAGCCGACATGTGTAATCGTGCCCAAACGATGCGCAGCTACATCACGGAAATACTGGGACAATGTACCCTGCGGCAGGTTGTATGCCTGAATTTTGTTTTCGTTAACTAATTTCTGCAGGGCTGTAACGGCATTCCAATGGCCTAAAATCGCTTTTTTGAGCATGCCTTCATGGGCAAAATGGTCACCGCCGCGGCCGTCTGTATTGCCCTGAGATGCCGCATAAATCAATGTCAAATCTTTCGGTGCGCCCGTTTCCAAAAAACGTGCTTCCAACGCACTGGTCAAGGCTTCCGGCTGGCCGGAACCAACAAACCCATTGGTCGTAACGACGTCGCCGTCTTTAACGAGAAGAGCCGCTTCTTCTGCTGTAATAATCTTTACTTGTTTCATTCGTTCCATCTCCTATTTTACGTAGTAGTAATGAAGTTCTCTGTTTTATGATTTCATTATACAAATCTACAGTTTGGAATAACAGATGAAAGAAGAGAATGAAATGGTGGAAAAAAATTCCATAAATTCCAAAAGTCAACAGATTGCAGCTGCGCGGCAAAAACGTGTAGCTGCCTGTATGCTTTCTCATCCCATTTTGGATAAAATGCCTGCCTATCGTATATCACAAGCAGAATAGACCGTGTGTTTAAATATGTACAGTGTGACGAAGAAACAGAAGAGCCACAACACCTAAAAAGGCACCCAGCCCCAGACTGGTAAATGCCCATCCCCAAGACTGCGTGGTATCCAATACCAATCCAAAAACAGCCGGTGATATGATAGTGATTCCATAGCCAACAACCGATTGAATTCCCAGCGTAAATCCCATGATCTCCGGTTCTGCCAAATCAGCAACTGTAGCTGTTAAAATAGGACTGTCGCCAACGACTAAAAAACCATATACAATAACCATGACGGTAAGTAACGATACGGGAACATACACCATCCAACCAATGCATAAGGAGCAAATCGTACTGCCTGCCAAAAACACCAGTATCATAACAGTTCGTCCGTATACATCAGATAATTTCCCGCCTATCCATGTTGCCAGCGCCCCGATTATAATACTAATCCCGCCTAATGTATTGCCGTACACAGCTGCTTTTTGCACGTCATATCCCTGCGCTGCCAAAACAAAAACCATGAAAGGACCGATCCAAGGCCACATGGTATACAGCTCCCACATATGGCCCATATAGCTGGCATTAATCAGCAGGACCGGTTTATGAAGCAGCCGTTTAAACAAGGCTGTCGATACGGCAATGTTGGATGTGGGAATTTGTAATTTTCCTAATGAATAGACTGCCCAAGCACCTAGCCCTGCCCCCAATGCCGTACAGACCATCAAAGCCTGCCAAGAAAACCAAGCAATAAACAGGCCGGAATAAAAAATAGACAGCCCAGAACCCAATGACATGGCACTAACTGTAAGCCCTACTACACTGCCCCGCTGAGCCGGCGGAAACACAGTCGAAACAATCTTAACGCCAGGCACAAATACGCCGCCCATGCCCAGCCCAACGATAAACCGCAATAGGATCGCACTATAAAATCCATGCGCTAGTACTGCAAAAGCCAAACTGGACAGGCTGGATACCAGACCTCCCAGTACCAAAATTTTCTGCGGGCTATGCGTATCACTAAACAAACTGCAAATCAATACAGATAATACATACCCAAACTGAAAAGACGCTACAATGAGTCCTGTCTGCGTTGCCGTTAAGTTCCATAAGGGCTGCAAAACAGGCAATACAGCCGAAAAGCTGTACCAATTCTGTGTAATTAAAGTAACGGCTGCAAAAACAGACCATAAAATACGCGGTAAACTTACTGGTTGTATCATAGCATGCTGCATAGTACTGTCTCCTCGTATCGTTGTGTTTTATCAGAATATACATTTAGTATAAATACACCTAAGTAGAAAAAGAAGATACTCAGAAATTTATGAGTATTGTTCATATGCAAAACCCCGCTGCTTACTGCGACAGCGGGGTTTTGCTACAATACCAGTATATTTTTTAGGGGATTATCGTGATGTACTGTTTATTATTGTTTTTCCAAAGCATCCCATGCTTCGTTGGCGCGTTCTACAAACATGTTGCGAACTGCTTCGTTTTCACCGAGGCCATGAATATACGGTGTAACCTTGAAGCCTTCTTTTTCCAGAATGCTCTTATGGGAATCTGCGTCAGCACCAGCCATATCGTTGTTGGCATGGTCGCCGGCAACCATCATCATCGGCATAAGCGTCACGTTTTTGATGCCTTTCGCTTTCAGCTGCGGAATAACGGTATCCAGATGAGGCCATCCTTCTACAGAATATACAAATACATTGCCTACATTCGCTGCGTCTAAACGGTCCTGTAAAACAGCATAGTATGCGTTAGCAGGATGCGGTGTGCCGTGAGCCATGACGAGGACAGCATCCTTTTTGCCGATTTTCGGGAACTGTGTAGAAAGAGCCTGAACAAATTCAGCTAAATCGTCGCGCTGATCTTCCTGACCCATCCAATATAAAATCGGCGTGCCCATAGTCATGCGTTTAAAATCATTTTTATATAAATCAAAAATAGCTGTATCATAGGCGTATTCCATTCCCGGAATAACATCTAATGTCGTAATGGCTACACGTGTATACCCATCTTTTTTGAGCTGTGCCATCGCCTGTTCCGGCGTCGGAATCGTCAGGCCTTCTTTGGCTTTGATGCGGTCTACAATAATATGTGAAGTAAAGGCTGTAACTACTTTTTGATTGGGATGGGCTGCCTGAATTGCGGCTACAGTCTTATCAATGGTCTTCGCGCGGCTGTCTTTATACGTCGTGCCAAAGCTGAGAACGAGGATTGCGTCTTTATTGGCTGCGTTCTGCATAGCCGGATTGTTGTACGTACGTACGCCAATTTCAGCAGCCTGCTTCAATGCCGGCGTTGCATCTTTTACTTCCGGGTTGAGCGTGTAGCCGGCTGCCTGTACCGGCAAACCACTGCCAACAACACCCAATGCCGTTACAGCTAATGACAAAAACAACATTTTTTTCAATTTCTTTCCAAACATGATACCACTCCTTTTTTGATGTAGAGGACAGCATACATATCGTCATCACAGCCAGTAAGCCTTATTGCAAGTATTAAAAAAAGCCGCACGAACTCCGTGCGGCTTGAATAGCTAATACTAATCAATCTCCATCCCCATCGCTCGCAGGTCTATCGGTGATTATCCATCAGGCAGTTCTTCTGGCTCGGAGTCATCATCACAGCTGTGCCTTCCCATACATGCGTACAGTGACATATATACAGCCTGACTCTTCCTTACAGCGGCGGGACCGCGCCGGTCTTTCACCGGTCTTCTCTATTAAGTCTGCTACACCTGATGTACAATATGTAATTGCATACATTATACCATGGTTCATTATCTCTGTAAATTTTTATAGAACTGCTTTTCCTGCAAATAACAGAACCGTGTATATCCATAGATATACCTACCGCAGTGCCGAACGGGTTCCTCCTGCATCCAAATATATCGTCCCCATCTGGATCTCGCCATTGACAATACGAAAGGCATCAGTCGTCACATCACCCATGGCCATGGAAATCACAACGTGTTCAAACAACAACGTGCTCCCTATTTTCTTAAATCGGCCGGAAATTCGCTTGAACGGCACAAAATGGTACTCTCCGGGACTGGAAGAAAAGGTACCGTGAATATCTCTGGTATGGGCAGTCTTATTTTCACTCATATGCAAATCCAAGCGTACTTTACATCGCAGTAAGTTGTCGTGAGCCGCTTTGCTGCCGCGCAGGTTTTCGCCGGAAATATCTGCGTAGTATGATTTTTCATTTAAATTAAAACTGCCGGCGGCTTTGACTGTTCCGCCAAATACATTCGCCGTTACCTGGGTTACTGTAACATGGCCGTCTTCATAATGAAATAATCCTTTTACGTCTGTAAACCGCAGAGCAGTAATATTCATTTGGTCCATCGCTATGTTGCCGTCAATGACAGGATGCGGCAAATCACCTGTAATGTTGGCATAGGCAGACGCTGTATCATCGACATCAAAACCTACGCCCAAAGACTGGGGCTTGCAGTCTTTAATTTTCAAATACATATCATACTGCGGTACATCTTTGGCAAAATCCAGCGTGCCGCCCAGCTGCATTCTGTCGGCTTCCATCACGCCGGAAAACGGTCCGGCTGACAGTTCTATTTTTGTCATGCCCCGGGTATGCAAGTCTAAGCGCAGCGTTACGTTGTCAATCGTAAAGTGCCGCTGCGGCGAGTCGGCTTCTATCGTACTGTTGCTGACATGGATTTGGCAGTCAAAAGGACGGCTGCTGTGCAATCCGGTCAGCGTTATCCCCTTTTTTTCTTTTTGGGTTTCATCTTCATCAGACAATCCTTTCACATGCCGCAGTTCCATGTTGTCATTAAAAAACAAATGTACATACGCTTTATTGATTGACAGGTCTGTAACGGTCTGCGTGCCAATATGCCGCGACACAACATCCCAAATTTTGACATGAAAGGAGCCTTCCGGAATTTTTGCCAGCAGTGTGCCATCTTCATCCAGCCAAACTAAGTTTTTAAACGAAACGGTTCCCCAAGGAGAAGCACTGAGCTGTTCTACAGTAACCGTACCGTGGAACACGTCTCTTTCTGCGGCAACATGGTTAAAAATATCAGCTGCTTTATAGCTCAAAGCCACGCAGCATCCCCAAAACACTATACCCAAAATAAGCATACCGCAAAGTCCCCGTTTGATTTCTTTTGGATGCATTTGAATCCACGCTCTGCATGTTTGCATCATTTGTATTCATCCCTTATATGTTCCCATCGTATATGCTTATCGTAGGGTATGTACCGGCATCCGTCAACGTATTTTTTCATAAAAAATATGCCCTTCCATCTGTTGTCAGATAGAAAGGCATAGGGTCTTACGCTTAATACCATTCGTTGATGTAGCATTTTTCTGTTGGGAAGAATGCTTCCAGTTTTTTTAGGGCTTCGTCGGTTCCCTGCAGTTTTTCACAGAAAACCAAGTCATTGACGTCCATTGCACCGAACACCAACAGTGCCAGCGTGCCAATCGGCATGGATGCGTCCGCTTGGGCATGAGGAGCCGCTGTGACCGTTCCTTTGCCGTCTGACACGGTCAACGCAAACGTCCCCGTATTCCAATCTGCCAAAGGATCTTCTGTATGGAACACCAAACTGCCGCTGACATCTTTGGGATACGGGATTTGTTCCAACGCGCCTTTGACATCGACAATACGGCATGTCATAAACGGCATCGTTTCGTGGCCCTGCTTGCCGTCAGGATAAAACCGATAGGACTGGTCATGGATTCCTTCATTCCACTGCAGTGTTTTTCCTTGGGAACGATGATTATACGCATATTCCAACAGTCCCCGCTTGCCCTGCATCGTAGCATACACAAATTCGCCGCTGACAATTGTCGGCTCACCCAGATTGTAATACATATACGCAATCGGCTGGTCATCCTGGAAGACAACGGCAATATTTCCTTCTGCCAGCTGGGCTTCAATATGGCTGCGCCAAGAAGCTTCGTCCCGCACCGCATAGCCGGAAAGCGATTTTGTATACGCATCATACACGGCAGCCAAATACTGCCACTGGTCAGGACTATTGACAAAGGCAAAGCGAACGGTCCTGTCCGTCAGCGGCCGCAGGTCTTCCAGCGGCATCGTTTCTTTCCATTGATGACAGTAGAGTTCATAGCCATACGGTTGGTAAAACCCGGCTTTGGACGGCATGAGAATATTGACGAAATGACCGCGCCGCTTCATTTCTTTCAGCGCCGCTTTCAGCAGCTGGCCACCAATGCCGCCCCGTCTTGCCGCCGGATGAGTTGCCAAGCCGACGATATACGACGTGGGAATACATTTGCCGCGCAGCTTCAGCGTATACGGATTTAAATGGGTTAAACAAGCCATTTCCCCTTTTTTAAATCCCATTAACACATTTTCCGGCGTATAAAATTTAGAAAAGTACCATTGAAAAAACGGATTTTCCCGCGGTTCAAAGCAGTATGCCCATAAGCTTTCTACTTCGTTTCTGTCCTGCGGGCCAGCCAGACGAAATTCCATATCCATGTCGTTTCCCTTCTATTGTTTCAATGTAACATCGTATTTTTCAATAAACCGCACGGGGTTATATGATTCTTTGGAATGGCGCAGTCCCGGAATCCCCATGTCTTCTTCCCGGTTGATGTAGGTCGTATGACTCCAGGCATGGACAACAAATTCATGATTGATTACCTGATACAGCCCGCGAATAGTCGGGTCACTCTTTTCAAAATGAATAATCGCCGTATCATTATTGAGCATTTCGCCAATAGAAAAAGCTACAATTTTATTGTACATGCGAATGGCGCCGCCTGTCGGCTGCAGTACATTCCAGTTGTTAAACACCGTTTCAATCGCTTGGCGTTCACCGGCTAATTCTTCATCATCATCTTGTTCTTCATGTTGTTCGTACCATGTTTTTTCCGCTTCCAGACATTCATCAAAAATATCTTCCGTAATGGGGATATATTCCCAATTGCCAAAATATTGGTTGCGGAAATGATTCAGATTATTTTTCTTCTGCCGATATTTTTTACCAGACAAATTAATCAAATTCTGCGTCAAATACACATATTCATAGTTGTTGCGGTCCGGCGTGAACTCATAGCAGTCCGGACAGAGCGCGCGAATACGTTCTACCGTTTCCGGCGTTACCCCTTTCATCAAAAAAGGATAGCCATGCGCGTCAAACCATTCATGCATTCGTTCTACCCCTTTGGCAAAGCTGCCGTCTTTGCGCGCAAACGGCGGAATCCAAAACTGTGTCTTGCCGCGCCCGGCGCGAACATACAGCACATTGTCTTCTTCTGCCCATTGAATTTCATACGGATACTGCCAAGCAAACAACGTCATAAATGTAGCATCCGCTTGTTCATATCGTTTTTGACTGAAATAGTCATCAATAATTGGTTTGTCTTCCAGTCTGAATTCTCTAAACTCTATAATAGTAATTCCCCCTCATAAGCGAAAACACTGTACTTAGATTGAGACATATGGATTGTCTTTTATGTAATAACGCCAAGGGAAATGTTTTCCCTTCACGGCGTAATCAATATGAATGCGCGGCGTACGGACAATGGAAAAACGAGGCATTGTTTCCGGATGTGCAATGCACAAGGAGCCGCCGCACAAATCTTCTTTATTATTAGCCATAGTAATCTTCATGGCACGGCATACTTTTCCCGGCCCATTGCTGACATTCGGCTTCATCCGGGTCATATGCCGGTTTTCCAGCATAGCCTCTATGCCGGCTATCGGTTCAACAGCCCGAATCAACACAGCTTGTCCGCTGCCGGCAGGGGCAGTTACAACATTCATGCAGTGGTACATGCCGTAAATCAGATATACATACGCAATGCCGCCAGCAGCAAACATGGGCTCCGTCCGTTTAGTAATACCACGGAAACTATGGGCGCCGTCATCAGCCTGCCGCCGGTACGTGCCCCCATAGGCTTCCGTTTCTACAATACGGCCTATATACACCGTATCTTCTGTGCGGTGTATCAAATACTGTCCCAGTAATTTAGGAGCTGCCACACAGGACTTTTCTTGAAATTCTTCTTTATTCCATACTGTATAGCGTATCATTTTTTACGATATCCCAATGCATATGAAATTTCATACGCATATTGGCTCAGTGTAAACAACATTTTCTGCCGAATCGAGTCATAAAAACGCATCGTAGGGCCAGCAATCGTCAGCGAAGCTACTACCTGTTCTTCAAAATTAAATATCGGAACAGACAGAGCAAACAGCCCATGTTCGCTTTCATCTTGTGTAACTGCATAACCATTATGACGGATGGAAGCAAATTCACTTTCCGATAAATGACCGTACTGAACAATCATCCGATTCCGTTCTTCTTTCGGTGCCCATGCCAGAAGTATTTTACCGGCAGCGCCTTTATATAAAGGCAGTGATTCCCCCATGGGAATGACACGCCGCAACGCATGGCTGCTTTCTACATGATCCAAACAAATACGGCTGTCTCCTTCAGCTACGTATACGCTGGCTGTTTCATTAAAAATCTGCTGCAAACGCCGTAAGTAAGGTTTGGTCAGCGTAACGACATTTTCCGTCCAATGCGAAGAATATCCTAATGCCAACGCTTTGGGACCCAGCCGATACTGCTTGGACGCATCGTTGCGAGTCAAATACTGACGCCGTTCCAGCGTATTGACAATACGAAATGCCGTCGATGTATTGAGCTGTGTCCGCGCGGCGATTTCTTTCAAAGTCAGCCCTGTATTGCACTCTACAAAAATATCCAGTACATCCAGGCTTTTTTCCAGCGACTTCAGCAAACTCGTATGCCGCTCCGGATGCATGTCTTCTTTCATGGAACGTCACTCACTCTCTCTGTACTCAGGATTTGACTTTCATGCCAATTTCCAACGATTCCGGCGGGTCGACAACTACTTTATCGCCTTCCTGCAAGCCATCCAGAATTACGATGCGGCCTTCTTCTTCATCCCCTGTAAGGACAGACCGGGCATCTGCCAAGCCACTGTCATTGACAATGTATACAAAGTCGCCGCTGTCTTTGGTGCGAATTGCCGTTTTCGGCACGGTAATTTGCGAAACTTCCTGCGGCGTAGATACGCGCACATGATAAAATTCGCCTGGGACAAATAAATTTTTTGTGTTGTTAAATGTAATTTTGGCAGTATACGATCCTGTAGATGCATCTTTTTCCGTTGCCAAATACGTTAGTTCTCCTGTTTCTGATTCTCCAGACGGCGCAATAACAGATACTTGCAACGTGCCGCTTTGTTTGGCTGCCTGCAAAGCCGAAACGTACATTTCCGGCACGGCAAATGTAGCTACCAGCGGCGTCATCTGCTGAATCGTCGCCAATACATTGCCGGCTACGGCAACGGACGGATTATCAGATACTGACGTTACTTTACCGTCAATCGGAGAATAAATAGTCCCATTGCTGAGCATTTCTCTGGCAGATTGTACGGCCTGCTGCAGCTGAGCAATTTTTTCATGATCGACAGGCGCTGTCTGCGGTACCTGCACGGTCTGCGTCTGTGCTGCCGGCGCATTCTTAGACATCAGCTGGTTAAATTCAGCGCGGGAAAAATAGCCATCTTTGTAATACGCATTCAGCTGCGCTCTTTGTCCGCCGTTATCTCCGCCGCCATCCCCGCCGGCAGCGGGTACGGTAACAGTCCGATAGGTCGTGGCTGCTGAAGAAGCGGCTACTAATTCTGCTTCAGCCTGACTGACGCTGGCTTGATACGGCGACGTATCAATCTGTACGACCGTTTCACCGGCCTTGACTTCCTGCCCCTTGGTAAGCGGCGCAGAAACCAGCTTGCCGGAAATCTTTGGGACAATCGTCGTCATATGAAGGGCTGTCATATTGGCATCCAAGGTAAGAGCTACCGGATGATCTGATTTATTTACAGTTTCCACCTTCGTAGAAACGCTGTTGCCGCATCCAGATAAGCATGCCGCTGCAACAACCGTGGTAAGAGCTAACGCAGCCCACTTTTTCAAATTCACGTTATCCCATCTCCATTTAAATCAAAAAAAGGTATAATACATCGTAACAAGCAGTACACCTGGCAATCCGAATATGCCTATAATCAAACCGGTTGCCAGCGTAATCGGTACCGTATGAAATCCTGCTAAATATCCATACGTATTAATCAAATGCAAGACCACAAGACCGCTTAGGACGTTCACAACTAATCTGCGAACAGGTGCCAAAACCAGCTTATTCAGTAAAAACAAGGCAAGGATGCCTGCGCCTATCCACACGTAATCCATAAGCTATACCTCACATTTCCTGTCGATTGGCAACCGCGCCGGCCAACGTTGCTTCGTCAGCATATTCGATGTCGCCGCCCATCGGCAGGCCGCGGGCAATCCGCGTCACGCGTATGCCGGCTGTTTTCAGCAAACGGGCTAAATATAATGCCGTCGCTTCGCCTTCTACATCCGGATCGGTAGCAATAATAATTTCTTTGACCTCTGTATCGCTAAGGCGTTTCAGAAGTTCTTTAATACGCAAATCATCTACGCCAATCCCATCCAAGGGCGACAATGCGCCGTGCAGGACATGATACAAGCCGTGATAGTCACCGCTGCGTTCAATCGCCATGACATCCTGCGGCGTTTCGACGACACAGATAGTAGACCTGTCCCGTTTACTGTCGCTGCAAATCGGGCAGGGGTCCTGCGCTGATAAATTGCAGCAAATAGAACAAAAACGCATCGTTTCTTTGGCATTGCGAATAGCTGCCACAAACGCGTTGACCTGTTCCGGCGGCTGTTGAACAATATAATAGGCCAGCTTGCGGGCTGTTTTAATGCCAATGCCGGGTAAACGACGAAATTGTTCAGTCAGTCTATCTATAGGCGTATCCATTAGAACATACCGGGAAGATGCATGCCGCCTGTAATTTTGCCCATTTCCTGTGCCATCATATCGTCTACTTTTTTACTTGCTTCGTTGACAGCAGCTACTACCAAATCTTCCAGCATTTCTGCATCTTCCGGATCAATGATGCTCGGATCGATATGGACGCTTTCTACATTTTTTTCACCATTCATTACCAACGTCAACGCACCGCCGCCGACAGTGGTTTCGACTGTGCGCTGTTTTAAATCTTCCTGCAGTTTTTTCATTTCTTTCTGCATTTTCTGTACTTTCTTCATCATACCTTGCATATTTCCACCAAACATATATACATCCTCCTGTATTATCTACTATTTTTAGTTTCTATATATATATTACAATCTCCCACTGTTTTGAGCAATGGTTCCAGCAAAGCTCTTTCTTCCTGCGACATATCTTCTACTGTTGCCGGCATCAGTTTGGATTCCTGCTGTGCAGGCGGTGCCGATGCAGCAGGCTGCTGCTGTACAGACAGTGAGCCGGCTTCATTTCCTATTTTTTCCGGAGATGAACCGTTTGCTGCCGGCACGTTTTCTTTTTTTTCAACAGGTTTTGATACATTGGCTTGAGAAACAGCGGTCTGATTGGTTATACCTTGTTTACTGTTTTTTTTTTCGTAAGCAGCCAGTTCTTCATCGCCTTCCAAATAGCCTGTCATATGGACAGTGCCTTCCAGAATACTGGACAATGCTGCGTCAACAAATTTAAAATAATCTTCGCGATTGGCGCGCTTAACCATAAACGCCGTTTTAAAGGCGACAATGACCCGCCCTTCGCCGATATACACGACACGGCCGTTGCGGATACAGGATAAGACAGCTTTTTTCTTTTCCTTATCCAAAACAGCGCACATCTGCTGCCATACCGTCTGATACGCCGTGGTGTGTACTGCTTTAGCCGGACCGGAAACTACCGGTACAGCAGCTGGTGCTGCAGCATTGGGCTTGACTGCAGGATGCGGAGATACGCTGTCCGGTGCCTTCTTGCCGTTTGTCGTTTTGGGTGAAGATGTACGCTGTACTTCCGGCATGACAGAAGCAGGACTGGCCGTATATTCTTCATCAGGAAACGGAACGGCTTCCTCTGTAAAACCAGCTGGACGTTCCTCTTCTTCCGGTATCGGAATATATTCCTGAGCTTTCGGGTTGACTGGCGTACGGCCGCTTTGGAAAACTGCCTGTTCCAGCCGTGTCAGTCTATCAAGCACATCTTCCGGAACGGCACGCACAACTTGGCTGTCTACGGCAGGCTGTGCCGCATCCTGTGTCCGGCTTGCCATGAGCAGCCCCATTTCTACAGCGACCCGCGGCACGGGAGAATTTTTAGCAGACAACAAAGACTGCTGCAGCACATTTAAAATGGCAAACACCCGCTCCGGCGTCATTTTCTTGGCCTGCACTGCCAGCTCTTTCATCGAGTCTGCATACGCCGCCAGTGTATCTGTCTGGGAATCAGCTTGATAGAGCATGATAGCCCGCAAATGTTCCAGTACTTCTGTCAGCAGCACCTGCGGCTCTTTTCCCATGCGTACGACATCGTCGACAGCTTTGATAATCACAGCGCCTTTTCCTGCAAAAACAGCATCCGTCAGAGAAAATAACCAATCACGGCCAATGAGTCCCAACAAATCACGGACTAATGATTCATCAATCGTCCCTTCCGTGTTGCTTACGCACTGATCCAGCATGCTCAGCGCATCCCGCATGCCGCCGTCAGCCTGAACAGCTAAAATGTGCGCAGCTCCCTTGGTCAAATCGATATGTTCCTGCTCAGCTACATAAAGAAGCCGTTTGGCAATATCCCGGCTGGTAATGCGGCGAAATTCATATCGCTGGCATCGTGACAAAATCGTCATGGGAATCCGTTCCGGTTCTGTAGTCGCCAAAATAAAAATGACATGAGCCGGCGGTTCTTCCAAGGTTTTCAGCAGCGCATTAAACGCTTCTGTCGTCAGCATATGCACTTCATCGATAATATATATCTTTTTATGCCCTTCAGCTGGCATAAATTTTATCGTTTCACGGAGCGTCCGGATATCTTCAATGCTGCGGTTGGACGCCGCATCGATTTCTACGACATCCATCGATTCGCCCTGTAAAATATGACGGCATACTTCGCATTCATTGCAGGGATGCGAAGTCGGGCCATGCACGCAGTTCATCGCACGGGCAAATATTTTGGCCGTGCTCGTCTTGCCTGTTCCCCGCGGGCCGGAAAACAAGTAGGCATGCGCCACTTTATCTGTATCAATCGCTTTTTGCAATGTTTCCGTAATATGTGACTGGCCTACGACATCTTCAAAGTTTTTCGGCCGCCATTTACGATATAATGCAATGTATGCCATGTTCTTTCCTCTCCATATACGAAAAAAAGCAGCTAACCGCTGCTTTTACCAACTGAAAAGTACTCGTGTATGATAACCCGTCAGGTTTCCTCGTGGCACATGGAAATATCTACTTATTGCTGCTTCCTCTCGGACCTGACAAGGTTCATAGGTTCCCATTGCACAAGCCCCAACGGATTACCACGCACCAGTACTTTTATTAAGTTAGCTATGTTATTATAGCGTAAATACGAAAAATTATCAAGAGTTTTTGCCTGTAAAAACGTGTTCTTGAAATAATGTATTCTTCTGTTTGACAGGCATGATTTCTGCAGAATATCTTTGCATATAAAACCCAAAAGAGCCAGTCTGCAGACTGACTCTTTATGAGGGTTATATGTTATTCATCAACCGATATTACCATTATTTATTCTGCCAAATATCAACACGGCGGTTGTCAGCACGACCCTGATCGGTATCGTTTGTGCTTACAGGATCTGTTTTGCCTTTGTAATCGAGCTGCATCTGAGAAGCCGGTACGCCCTGGCTCTGTGCGTATGCAGCAACGTTGTCTACACGGCGTTTGGAAAGGTCATCGTTATATGCGCTGGAGCCTTTAGCGTCTGTATTGCCGACGAGTTTGAATGTATCCTGCGGGTTGGCTTTAGCAACCTGTACGAAGTGATCCATTTTAGCCTGTTCGGAAGCCAGTGGCTGGTCTTCGTCAAAGCCGAAGTGAACGCTTTCTACATAGTAGTCGTTTTTAGGAGCTGGAGCCGGTGTTTCTACGACTGGAGCCGGAGCGGGTTCCGGAGTAACAACAGGTGCCGGAGCCGGAGCTTCTTTATGCCCGCCGCCAAAACGATAAGAAAGACCGGCGATAAAGCCTTTGTAAGTAATATTAGCATCATCTGTAACCGTGCCGCCAAGTGCCTTATCACCCTGATCAGCTAATTTCGTATTCAAATAACGATAGCCGGCATTGATGTCGAGGTCCGGTGTAATGCTGTAGCCAAGACCTGCTTCCCACATAGCTGTACTCTTAGTACCGAGAGCGCCTTTAGCATAGAAGTCGAGGTTGTTAGCCAACGGAGCTTTGGCAATCAAGCCAATTTGAGCAATGTTATTTGTTTTGCTCCAGCTATCGCCATTATCAGTAAGCTTGTTCTGAATACGGCTCCAACCAGCGAAAGCAGCAAAATTTTTGTTGATGGAATATGTAAGATTGACTTCATGCTGATTGCCATCTGTACCAATATTCAACGTTTCATTATTTCCATCTGTCTTCAATCCATAATAGCCATACTGCAATCCCCATTTGTCAGTCAAACCATATGTAAGACCACCCTGGAAATTCCATTTGGAATCAGTGCTAACATTGCCATCACCCAATTTACTGCCAACAATTTTATCAGAGTCCACTTCCGCTTTTGGATTCCACGCACCGAGGTCAACCTGCCACTGACCTTGTTCCCATTGTGTCTGCGGTGTTGCAAAAGCAAACGACGTAGCGCATGCTGCCATAACAGCGGCTAATACTAATGATTTTCTTTTCATCATAATCCCAGCTTTCTTATTTTTGTAATACTACACCCATGGTGTCCATTACATTACTATGTAAATAATACCACAATATTGTTACAGTATTGTTACAATAGAACCAAAAAGCATAAAAAATGCATTATTTTTACAAAAATTCATATTTTTATATAGCTGTGTCTCCTATGTAAGCAATAATTTTATCCAACACAGCCGGTAATTGTTCCGATACGCTGGCAATATGCACGCGTTCTGTCCGTTCGTGCAAATCTTTGCCCCATGGGCCCAACAGCAAAAACGGAATCTGCAGATGTGCCATTGCCGAAAAATCAAACTGATAGGATTTTCCCCATAATAAAAGGTTGCTTTCCAGCATCTTTTCATTCAAATCCGGTGATGCACAGCAATAGCTGCAGTCGGAAATACCGTTAAAATAATGGCGGAACTGGACATCCGCCGCAGTTTGTACAGCCTGCATCAAGCCGTCAAACCGTGTGTCATTCAATGAACGGCTGTCTGCGGCAGGATAATACGGCGGAGCAAAGGCAATGACTACGACAGGTTCTGTCATGCCAATAAAATGAAGGATTTTTTCAATCAAATGGATGGTTTCCTGCGCATATGTACTGTCCCCTTTTTGCAGGGCAATAAAACTGTTGTTTTTGACATTTTCATAAAATACATCAAATCCCGGATAGGACATGGCTTGTTTTAGCAATTCTGCACCGCTGATAACCGGCATTACCAATGGGCTGTGCATTTTTTTCAAAGTTTCATCCACAGCGTGGCGCGCCGCTTTCATCAACAGATACATGACATCATCCGGCGTCTTATCGTACATCATAAAGTTGGCGCAGGCTGCTGCCCGCTGCGGCAGCGACACATCATAATGCTCTTTGCGGTCCCGCAGATAAATCCATGCCGGCGGCGGCGTCATTTCACTGCCGCAGGTATCAATCATTGACATATCGCCTTCCGTATCTGCAATTAAATGCGCTATAACTCCCAAGGGATTGATGCCTTGTCCATAATTGCCAATATGAACCGATTTCCCCTGCACGACGACGACCGGAAGCAGTTTGCCTACAGAGCCGGTATACGAAATAAGCTTTCCTTTTTCTTTATCATTAGGTTCGCTGTCTACCAAAACCCGATACGACAAACCATAGGCCTTTTTTAAATCCTGCAAGATGGATACAGCCATACGCATGCCGGCAGAATACGATTCTTCATCAGGAAGGGATATATACAGGAGGCTCGCTTTTCCCGGATGGGCTGCGTATTCTTCAAATACAGCCAGCTGTGCAGCGGCTCCACCTTTCATGTCGCAGGCACCTCGTCCAACCAGCCAGTCACCGCTTTGCAAATCAGCCAGCACGTCTTCACGTTTTTCCGATTGCAGTAAATCCTGCAGCAGTTCATCCGGCGCAAAGGCATGACTCTGCATGCTTCCATACGTCTCTGTGTCAACGACATCATGATGATTCATGAAAATGACCGTATCCTTGCTGCTGCCCAAAATCAATCCGTATACAACCGAGCGGTCATGCGCATCATTGGGTATGTGGATCATTCCCCCTGTTACGCCCGGCATATGAGACAGCAGCTTTTGCAAATACTTTTCCATGGCAATTTCTTTTTCTGTATTGGTTTCACTGTCAACAGCAATCATTTGACGCAGTAATTCCAATACTCTTTCATTTCGTTTCATACCCCTGCACCTCATTTCGCATCTCACTTAAAAATCCATTTTTTGCGAGATAAATAATTCCACACCGTGACAATCGCACTGGCCATGATTTTAGAAATCATCGGATTCAGCCCTAGCAGCATGGGAGACGTAAAAACCCACATCAGCAGCAAATTCCAGCCGAGTCCGATGGCACTGACTAAAAACACCAAGGATACTTCCGTTCCCTTATGATAGCGGCTGCCGCTGTCAAAAACGAAGCGATTGCATAAAAAATAATGATACAGCGTAGACGTGCCAAAAGCCAGCGTCGTCGCCGCCAAAACATCCTGCGTCTGCAGCGAAAATATACCTGCATGCGTCAAAACACTAAAAAACACAAAAAACAGTCCCCATTCCAGCAGTGCCGCAGAACCGCCGACTAATAAATACATAAATATCTTCATATATTCATTGTCCGTGTAATCAAATCCAAATATTTTTTTCTGCTTCATGACCTACTCCAGTTAGTATTTTCTTATATTGACATATTCATAATATATTTTAAATTATACGTCATTCAGTACATAAAATCCACACGTTTCCTTTCTTTAAAAAAACGGCAGCTTTGTATATATTATGAATTTTTCGCATTACAAATCATTTTATTATGTTATTTTTAGTATTTTATTGCTTTTACTCATTGTCTATGATATTATGCAAGTGTGATATTTCTTATTACAAATTATTCTTTTTAAAAATATTAATTTGTAATTTTTGTTTTGCTATTTTTAAATTTAAAAGGAGTGACTGTACCATGAATTTCGAATTAACAGAACAGCAGCAGCATATTGTCAATCAAGCTCGTGAATTTACAGCTAAACGCCTGGCTCCCGGCGTCGTTGAACGTGATGAAACATCGACGTTTCCCATAGATGCATTCAAAGAGTTTGGCAGCATGGGAATGTACGGTCTTTGCTATCCCAAAGAATTTGGCGGTACTGGGTTAGGATATGTCCCGTATATTTTAGCCGTCGAAGAAGTATCCAAAGTAGACGCTTCCTTTGGCATTGCTTTTTCTGTCAATACGTCTTTATATGGCGGCAGCATTATGTACTCCACCGCAGATGCAGAACAAAAGAAACGGTTCTTATCTCCCATTGCCAGCGGCCAGGCTATCGGTTCTTTTGGCCTGACAGAGCACAGTGCCGGTTCGGATGCAGCCGGTCAAAAAACGATTGCTGAAAAAGACGGTGACAGCTATATTCTCAATGGCACCAAGATTTTCAACACCAATGGGCCGCTGGCAGATTATACCGTCGTCTACGCGTTAACCGATCCTTCCATCGGAACAAAAAGCATGTGTGCTTTTGTCGTAGAAAAAGGAATGGAAGGGTTCCATGTCGGAAAAATAGAAAACAAAATGGGCATTCGTTCTGCTCAAGTTTCTGAAATGGTCTTGTCGAATGTTCGCGTTTCTGCTGACCGCATGATTGCCAAACCGGGTGAAGGATTTAAACTGGCTATGAAAACATTGGACGGCGGCAGAATCGGCGTCGGCGCGCAGGCTCTCGGCATTGCCGAAGGCGCCTTCAAAATAGCTGTGGATTATATGAAAGAACGTGAACAATTTGGCAAACCTATTTTTAAGCAACAATACTTAGCCTTCAAAATGGCCGAATTATATGCCGATATTGAAAAAGCCAAATTGGTTCTTTATAAAGCAGCCTGCTTAAAAGAAGCTGGCAAACCGTTCACTACAGCAGCTGCTGTTGCCAAATTAGCCTGCACCGATGCAGCCATGAAAGTGACTACAGAATGCGTGCAGATGCTCGGCGGCAATGGCTACATGAAAGAATACCATGTAGAACGCATGATGCGTGATGCCAAAATCACCCAAATTTATGAAGGAACCAATGAAATTCAAAAACTGGTTATCTCCGGCGGTCTTTTCCGTTAAGATACATGTTTCACTACTGGCAGCATACTGTGTCTATCTCTCAGCCTGTCTCCTTGTAAAAAAGGAGGCAGGTATTTATATACTATTCATTTCAGGACTCAGCAGCAGCATAGGAAAAGAAAGTCTGATATTTTTTTCACAAATTATCCGACTTCGTATAGCGAGATGCTTCATAATATGATAAACTATAAGTACATATAATTTGTAATGCGAAATATTATAATGGAAAGGAAGCATCATCGTGGAGTACACAAAATGTATCAACTTTTTATTAACGATTGCCCAGCACGAAGTCTTTCTCATATTTTCAGAAAACCTCTCGCAATTCGGCATTACACCAGGGCAATACGGCGTATTAGCCTGTCTTTGGAAGGATGAAACGCTGACACCAAAAGAAATCGCCAATATCCTTCGTGTAGAAAACTCTACCATTTCCGGTGTGTTGGATCGCATGCAAAAACGCGGCCTTATCGACCGTATTTTAAATCCCAACAATCGCCGCAGCATCAGCGTTAGAGCAACCAAAGAAGGTCTGGCCCTGAAAGAACCGGTGCAAAAGAAAATTGAAGAACTAAACGACTTGGTTCTGCGTAATTTTTCTCAGCAAGAACGTGAAGAAATTCTCTCTTTATTAGGGCGTATTGGCCATTTACACTTAGAAGAACACGAATAACGGAACATCTTTTATCTCACGTTACATCAATTTAGTCATACTATCATAAAGAAATACTGCTGTCTTCTCAAGGATACGCAGTATTTCTTTTTTTATATAATTGCGGCATTACGATTTTTTCTTCAAACAAAAAGCCCCCAATTTTTCATGATATGCTGTGCTTATTTTTCATGAAATCTATTATTTTTTATCCCTTGACCCATTTTTTAAATCATGGTATTATTTGGTTGAAATAATTTCTATTGCGAATTATTTCTAAGTAGTGTCACACTACAAACTTTCAATCTAAATCGTGTACACGTCTTTTCTTCTCGATAATAATGACTCTGTATGCCGGGCTCCCATCCCAGCATACGGCAAAACTGTACACACCTACAAAAAACCACCCTTCCTGACCAGAAGAGTGGTTTTTTCCGTATAGTCAAAACGATATACATATTAGCATATTCCTGTCAGCATGTAGAAGAAGACGGCAAAGAATGCTACAACAACTTTTAATAACGTAATGGCAAACATATCTTTATACGCTTCTTTGTGAGTCAAACCGCAAATAGCTAAGGTCGTAATAACAGCCCCGTTGTGCGGCAAGCTGTCCATACCGCCGGAAGCCATTGCAGCGATACGATGAACGACTTCAGGAGGAATCCCTACAGCAGCTGTTTCTGCCAAGAAGTGATTGCCAAAAATATCCAGTGCAATACTCAAGCCACCGGAAGCAGAACCTGTAATACCGGCTAAAATATTAACCATTAATGCTACGTTGAACAACGGCATGCCGTCGCCAATTCCCAGCAGGGCATCGGCAACTTCCAAGAAGCCCGGCAAAGAAGAAATAACATTGCCGTAGCCAACTTCTGATGCTGTATTCATAATAGCCAGCAAAGAACCTAAAGCACCAGCGTTTAAAGCAGCTTTGACACTTGTATTTTTAGATAAGAATTTCTTACCTGTAATGCAGGCAATAATAATAGCAGCAAGCAAGCCAAGAACAAGAGCCCAAATAGCAACAACGTTGTGTACATCTTTAGCTACCAACGGCAGATTCATTGCTTTGAAAGGAGCGAGCAAGGCATTGTCCCATGTGAAAACCATGGAGAAATAGAAATTCATGGCTAAAACGACAATCAGCGGCACGATGGACAACTGCCATGGCGGCAATTTGGCGTCCGGATCAATAACAGTTTCGTTAATCGTATGATTGCCGTATCCTTCTCCGTGTTTTTTAAAGGTTTTACGACGCCATTCCAAATACAAAAGGCAAAGGACAATTAATAAAGTACCGCAAATAAGGCCTAAAATAGGAGCCGCAAACGTTGTCGTTCCCAAATAAATCGTAGGAATAATATTTTGAATCTGCGGAGAACCTGGATAGCAGTCCATGGTAGCCGTAAATACGCCGGCAACAAAGCAGGCAGGAATCAAATGTTTTGGAATATCTGCTTCACGGAACAAAGCTGCCGCGAACGGATATACAGCAAATGCGCAGACAAACATGGAAATACCGCCATAGCAAAGAATCATGCAGGCAAATACGACAGCAAATACGGCTCTGTCTTTACCAATCAATTGAATGGTTTTCATAGCAATACTGCGAGCCATGCCCGTTTCTTCCATAACTTTACCAAATACAGCTCCTAAAAGGAATACAGGGAAGAAGGATTTGATATATGTTACGGCTTTAGCCATAAATAATTCTGTATACCCCGGTAAAATCGGCAGTCCAGAAAAACTAGCGGCAAACAATGCGAATATTGGTGCAAATAAAATAACAGAAAATCCTTTATACGCAAATGTTACCAGTAAAAATAAACTTAAAACAATTGCAACAATTTCCATACAAACACTCTCCTTTTTTTATGTTTTTTTCATAACGCGTATTCCATGCATTCATCATACAAGAAGGAGATTGTGAATAAAAGACCATAGTCTTGCCCTTTGTTGCTGTTTTTCCTAGTTATGTCATTCTTGGAATTCCATATTCTTTTTATAAAAAATACAAGAGGTTGTATTTTTCTGTCAATACTTGTTCTTTTTTTACATGTATTGAGTATATTATGCTATATTTATCTGTACAAAAAATAACTATATGCCCAAAACAAAAGCCTTTATTCACACGAATGTGATAAAGGCTTTTTTGTCCCTTTATGGAATTTTTCTGTCTTTTTATTTTAATTTAGCGGCTACATCCGCCGTAATATCCTGAAACTGTCCTTCTACTACAGAACCTTTCAACACGATGTAATCCAGATTTTTTTCCTGTTTTACTTCTTTTGTCTTTGCTAAAATATCTTTTTCTAACGGGCTAAACAAATCAATACGCTGCTTGTTCAGCTGGGCATTGTATTTTTGCACCAATGCTTCCTGTGCTTTTTTATCAGTGGTTTTCTTTGCCTCGTTTTGGAAATCTTTCTGTGCTTTCTGCACATCCTTTTGCCACGTCGTTACGGTCTGCTGGAATTTGGGATGACTCTGCAGCAATGCCGATATATCAATCGTCCCCAATCCAGCGGCAAAGGTAGAACCCATAGTTCCTACAGTCATCATAGCGGCCATTACGGCTGTCATTATTTTCTTATTCATCGTACTTGCCTCCTTTTGCAAATCAATTTTGTTTTATTTATTCTTCTACCCCTGTGAGTTCCAAGCATTCTTTACGTACGCTGTCTTCACAAGAGCGCATAGCTAAGATAGTTTTATCAAACAAATCATTTAAATCCCAGTCAAGCATTTCTGCTCCTTGTTTGATGACATCGCGGGAACAGCCTGCAGCAAATTTTTTATCTTTAAATTTTTTCTTCAAGCTTTTTACTTCCATATCCTTCGTGCTTTTGGATGGACGCATTTTGGCTGCTGCCCAAATAAGACCTGTCAGTTCATCTGCAGCAAACAATACTTTTTCCATTTCCTGCTTTGGTGCAACATCGACACAAATGCCATAGCCGTGGCAAACTACCGAATGGATAAAGTCATCACTGGCATTAATTTCTTTCAACAGTTCCGGTGCTTTTTTACAATGCTGTTCCGGATACATTTCAAAATCTACGTCATGCAGTAATCCTACAAGACCCCAATACGCAGCTTGGTCGCCATAACCCAATTCATTGGCATACCAGCGCATTACACCTTCCACGGTAAGTCCATGCATGATATGAAACGGTTCTTTATTATATTTCTGCAATAACTGTAACGCTTCTGTTCTGTCCATTTTTTAAGTACCCCCTATATCCATCTAAAAGATATAGCTTATTATAGCATATAAATAAAATCTGAAAACTCATTTCATTGCAAAACAACCCTTTTTTTTGTACTATTTCCTCATAAAACAGCAAAAATACAGATACCAACTGCTTATAAATACCTTGCCATATCCATAACGTTTTTTATTTCTTTTATTTTAACTATTGCTTTCAAATTTTATAGCATGCAGTATGATATATTCCTATCAATCTATCAAAAAATTCACGTAAATATTATATATGATATATGAATTTTAATATGAAATTAATTATTAAAATATATTGACAATTTTTTAGTACAGTGATTAAATATAAATGTGGTTTTTTATTGATATTACTTATCATTTTTATTATGGTTATGTGCTCAACTTTTGATACAAACATATTTATATATGCCATTAAAAAATTGTATCAACATTGAGCAGAGTTATCGGCATATGTTCTAGTTTTGTTGTTGTATCCCAAAATACACATATTATATGCAAATGAAAATCATATAACAGGCAATATCAAAATAAATGCAGGGAGAATCTATAATGAAATTGATTACAAAAAAAAGCAAAGCCATCCTAAGCACGTGTATAGCAATAAGTATGGCAGGAGGATCTGTATTTGCTACTGTAACAAATAGCGGAACTGGTGAAATTGGTTCTAACACCAATGTGAATATTGCTACAAGCCCAGTAAATGGGAAACTGGACGGTACAACAGGCGCTAGTGTTATGATTACCAATGGACCTAATGCTCGTGCTGCCTTCTACGATATTTCAAAATGTAAAAATGCTGATGGTACATACGATCAGGAAAAATTAGACGCTGAAGCTAAAAAATCTGAAAATGCAGGTAAACAACCTTATGATTTTGGCAACATCAAACCATCCTATGATAAAGCAAGAGTAGTTATTGTCGGCGACCGTTCTGATTTTGGCTATGGTGCCTTTGCCGGCGGCTCCGGTACAGCTATCGGAGCGCATACTACAGCCAATGCCTCTCAGTCTAATGCCTTAGGATATGGTGCGACTGTAGAAAAAGGTGCTGATAATAGTACTGCCATCGGTACCAATGCCAAAGTCATATCCACTGCTGCTAATGCAGTAGCTATTGGTGCCAACAGTATCGCCACAAAAGCTAATGAAGTATCCTTTGGTGACAGTACTTCCAATACCTATCGCACCCTTACTAACGTAGCAGACGGAAGTATTGCTGCTGATTCCCATGAAGTGACAACAGGCAGTCAAATGTATACGGAACAAACAGCACGTACGGCTGCCGATACATTTTTAAATGCAAAAATAGACACTGCCAGTGCTGCCTTAGGCCAAGAAATTGACAATGTCGGCGCCCTGTCTGCAGCATTAGCCGGACTGCATCCATTGAATTATGACGGCACGGGCTCCAAATTCCAGCTGGCTGCGTCTGCCGGTAACTATGACGGCAAAAAAGCGGCAGCTCTCGGCGGTTTTTATAATGCCAATAAAGACGTCCTCCTCTCCTTTGCCGCTTCCCGTTCCTTCAACAATCATAAAGCAGCAGCCAACATCGGTGCCACCTTCCGCATCGGTGCCAGCAGTACACAAAGCTCGCCGACAGCTGCCAACGATGCTTTGCTTCAAAAAGTAAATGCACTGGCTAACGACGTGTCGTCCTTAAAGCAGGAAAATGAAGAACTCAAAGCACAATTAGCCGCTTTGCAAAAATAATAAATAACAATCTCTCACCCCTATTATATACAAACAGCGTTTCTAAATTATTTTACTTGCTTTAGGAACGCTGTTTATTTTATATAGCCTGCAGGAACATCTCTTTTTATATATATTGCAGAGAACAGAGTATATTCCAGCTTGTATAAACAATACTATTTTTGTGTCTTTTTTTTGTGAAATCACTTGACAAATGCATCTAATTCCTGTATTATCCATTACAACATTGCAATGTGATTTACTTAGTTTCTATGTTTTTATTGATTACACAATATATTCAAGGGGTTTTCACTATGGGGTACTTAAAAAATTTGACCATCATGTGTTGTTGCTGCCAGCGAATGTGCAGCAAGCATCACGGATAACATCTACAAAAGAAGTTATAATTTAAACTGCACACTTCATCATCCAGAGCAGCTGAAGGACTGGCCTAATGACGCTGCGGCAACCTCCTATAGGAACGGTGCCAATTCCAGCAGGATTTTTTACCTGACAGATGAGCAGCATGCAAAGTATCTCTTTGCCCGTTTATATACGCGCCATCTGTATAGGTGGCGCTTTTTTTAGTGCTGATTTTCATAATAAAAACGTGAGGTGTTCTTTTATGGCAACGGAAACAACCACAATACATCGTTCCAGCCTGCTTCAAAGCGAAGATTGGTGGGCTGTATGGCTGGGACTCTTTATATTTGCATTAGGTGCCGGAAAAATTTGGGGCCTGGATTTACTCGGATGGGTAACATCATTCGGTGTTTGGATAGATCCGGCAAAATCCATAGCTGCCAATTCCAAAGGCTTTGCTTGGCTCGGCGGTGCTGGCTCCGTCATTGCGACATATCTTTTTACACTTATTGTTACTTCAATTGGCGCATATTTCATGGGAAATAAAATAAAGAAATTCGCCCTTGGTTTTACTGTTATCTATTGGATTACGATCTTGACAAATATTTTTGGCAATTATGCCTATTTAGCCGCTACGCCCAACAAGAGAGAAATCTTTCACATCGGCTGGTCATTAAGTTTGGGAGAATTAGGCTTTGTCTTTGCTCTTCTCGCCGGTCTTATTATTGGCAACTTCTTCCCTAAAGTTACTGCTTTTCTTTCCGATGCAGCCAAACCGGAATGGTATATCAAAACAGGCATTGTGATTTTAGGCATGAACATTGGCATCCAAACCATCAGTGCCATGAACCTGGCAAGTACAGTCATCATCCGTGGTATGTGCGCAGTCGTAGAAGCGTACCTCATTTATTGGCCGATTGTATATTTTATTGCCCGTAAATTCTTCAAATTTACGCCGGAATGGGCAGCTCCTATGGCTTCCGGTATTTCTATTTGCGGTGTTGCCGCAGCGATTGCTACAGGCAGCGCCATCCGGGCACGTCAAATCATTCCTACTATCTTGGCTTCTGTTATTATCGTTTTTGTTGCTGTAGAATTACTCATTCTTCCGTTTGCTGCTGCCTATTTTCTGCCCAGCGAACCTATGGTAGCCGGCTCCTGGCTCGGCTTAGTCGTCAAAAGTGACGGCGGGGCCGTAGCATCCGGCGCGATTGCTGATACACTGATTCGCAACAGTGCTCTGCAGCAGTTTGGCGTCAACTATCAGGAAGGCTGGATTCTCATGGCAACGACAACTTCCAAAGTCTTTATCGATGTCTTCATTGGGGTTTGGTCCTTTATTTTGGCTATTGTCTGGTCTGTATATCATCTTAACAGCCGCAGCGCCGCTACGGATACAAATTACAAAATTTCCAAACGAGAAATTTGGGACCGCTTCCCAAAATTTATCATTGGTTTTGTCGCTTCTCTTGTCATTATTTTCCTGGCAGGTTATACTCATCCGGATATTGTCGGAGCCGCTAAAGCCGGTGCCGGCCAAGCCAATCTCCTGCGTGCCATTTTCTTCGGTTTTTGCTTTTTCTCCATCGGTTTGGTTACGAACGTCCGCAAATTATGGAAAGCCGGTCTTGGTCGAGTAGTCGGTGTCTATGCTGTCGCATTGATTGGCTTCATTATCTGGGTCGGCCTCTTTATTTCTTATATTTTCTATCACGGTATTGTACCGCCCACAATTTAACCTGTGTTATAACAAGGAAAGGAGCGATGTATTATGGCTACTAACACTATTACCTCATCGGCATCTACAGCGGATGAATACTACTACAAACATACAAACAACAAAATCAGCAAACAAACTAATCAAACACAGCTCGACGCAGATGCTGACGAATATTTTGAACTGCAGCCTATAGAAAAAAAGCTTTGCGCGTATTCGTTAGGCTTGGGTATATTCCTCATGGTTATCTTTATCATTAGTTTTGAAGCTTTTTAATACCTAATAGAAAAAGACGCCGTACACTTGCAAAACAGTGACGGCGTTTTTTTTATGCCCCCATGCCGTTATGACATGGGCTGATTACTGCATCAGCGTAGTAAGACGATTCATACGAAAATTTTCTACAATCTGCATAAAATCTCTGCAGTGTATGGGATTATCTGCAAAGCCAAACAGATGCGATACACAGCCGCAGTCTGTACAGCCAAATCCCGGTATATGCCAAGAAGCAGCCGCATCAACAGCCTGCGCTATCCCATGTTCCAGGTCTGCAGCCGTTCGAATGGGAATCACTGCCGTGACACGGCAGTGCTGCCGCAGGTAATCGATATGCCAATGCATCTGCTTGCGTTTTCGCTGATGCCGAGCCAGCCGGGCAGCCATATTTTTTTTAGCAGAACCAACATATACATAGTATCCCTTGGGAAAATGAATCAGTC
>ERZ808246.452-NODE-452-length-34547-cov-5.459469_pt1 | contig 34547 bp, 24 predicted proteins | sample MGYA00521083_ERZ808246 | MGnify/ENA primary metagenome ERZ808246 (study PRJEB31516, sample SAMN03275577) | gut metagenome | biome: mammalia-associated habitat; material: feces | host: Papio cynocephalus | place: Kenya | collected 2012-07-07 ...
TTTAATGAAGATATGTAACCTTGTTCCGTTTTGGAACAAGGTTACAAGAGAGGAGGCGTTTTAAATGTCGGAAAAAGAATATGATTTGGGCTTTGGCTGTCTGGGCAATGGAATTACTGTTTGGAATAGGCTTGAAGAAGTCCATAATGACTATAAAACCATTGCGCATATAAGCGATGATGGAAATACAATAAATTATTATGAGGAACTGCCTGATGAAGTAAGAAAACACATAGAGGCTTTTGCAGAGCGTGAAAAAGCGGAAAATACGGAGGAATCCGAAGATGATGAAGAAATTGAAATGTAGACGCAAGCAGTCGGAGGCTTTCTTGGATGTCCTTTTTCAATTTGCTGTTGCAATGAGCCTTATATTTTGTTTTGTGGCTTTGTGGAAACCGTTTATATATAAGCAGAATATGGACTATATGGCGAAAACTCTTGTAAGGGCGGTTGAAGCAAACGGCAGAATTGACGGCAATATCACTGCACTTGCAAATGAGCTGAAATCGGAAATGGGTGTAAATCCGACAATAACATGGAACGCAGCATATATTTCCGGTACGAATAAAATTCAATTGCGGCAGAAGTTTAAACTTGTTGATATGAAAATACCCGATAATTACGGCGCAGCAACATTTGCAGATGATGGTGAAATTGCAGAATATGCCAAGGAAAGCATATCGGCATTACAGTGTGCAGGTATTGTAAACGGGGTTGAAAATAATTTCTTTAACCCGAACGGCATAGTAACAAGAGCGATGGCTGCAAAGGTTATTTACGGACTTCTGACTGCTCAGCCCAACAAGGAGAACGCTGTCGGTACAGACCGAAGTGCCGGAACCGTAAATGTAAATAAATCTGCGGAAAGATTGAAAGCATTCGGTTTAATCACAGATGCGGATGCAATGTCGGAAACAGGCGAAAACATAACCGGTGCGGAATTTGCAAAGTGGATTATGAATGCCGTGGGTTTAGGCGATGTTTACGGCGGCGATAAAGCGGTTGTGGGTGCACGTGATCGTGGATATATTTCAGATGGTGATGAATTTGCCGCTGACAGCGCATTAAAATACAATACAGCCGTAAAGCTGGTTATGGAGGCGCTCGGCTATAGAGTAATGGCACAGCAGCAGGGCGGATACCCTAACGGCTATATTGCCGCAGCAGGAACAGCAAAGGTATTAAAGAATGTAACGCCCGAACAGGACGGAACAATTTCGAGAAGCAATGCCATAAGATTGTTGGACAATGCTTTGGAAACCGATCTTATGGAGAATGTTATAAGTGGCAACAGTGTTGACAGGGTGGAAATTAAAAACGGCGAAAATATCGTAAATACTTATCTCAAGATAGATAAATACAGAGGTAAGATAGAGTCTGTAAACCGCAGTACGAAAAATGTAACATTTAAGGCGGACAATACAACACACACACTTAATGTTGCCGATAATATCAATATCTATAGCGTTATAGCGGATGATGCCGATATATATGTAAAGGACGATGAGATAGTATACATCTATTACAGAGGAACTATTCATGTAATGTATGACTTTATAGAGGAGGTAAACGGTGATTCCGACTCCTCAAAGGAATATATGACAAGCGGAATAAAAAATATATATCTGACCAATGACGGAAAATCGTATGATGCTGACCGTAAATTGACTGCGTATTATAAGGATAAGAGCATAGAATGGGCATCAGCACCGCTTGCCGGAAGCTTTGCACAAATAACCGTTAAGGACAGCAAGATAATTGAAATTCAGGCATATCCGCTTTATGAGGGCGGTGCCATATATCATGCGTCCATAGATATGATTAAGTATAGAAAAGGTTATGACAGCAACAATGTTATAAACGGTATTACCGATGTGGACGATATGCTTATATATATTGACGGTATACCGACAGACAGCGTAGAGAAGCTTGCGCCGGATATGGTATTTGACTATTATTTAAGCGATGATGAGGATAAGATGATAATTGTCGCATCGTCAAGAACATTTACCGCTGACCTTGAAGGCTATGGAACAAATACTGTTACGGCAGGCGGTAAAAAATATTATGTAAGCGGATACTACGGATGCTATGCTTATAATAATACGGCGCAGAAATATGAAACATGTGACAATCAAAGTTCAATTATAAAAGAATATCTGGGCAAGAAAGCAACATTTTTGATTGATGACAGAAAACAACTGCGTTATATCCATGCTTCGGCAACAACTTTGGGAGAGAACAGTTTCCTCGGAGTTGTAATGAAAGCGGTATGTGATAATATGCAGTATATGACTCCGTCCGATGTACAGTTTTCTATCTACAATATATCAGACGGCACGGGTGAAAAGACATATGAAGTTGCCGACAGCATCAAAAGCTCACCAGTATCTCTTGAATATGCAATGAAGATGGCAAAAAATCTTGACGGAAAAGGTTTCTTCAAGTTCACTTTAAACAGTGACGGAAAAATATCCAGGATTGAGGTGCCTCAGTATTGGGGAGATGAGTTTACATATAGGGGCGGTACAGATAACAAAACTCCTTCGGTCATAGGCAAGTTATATATTAAAAACTCAAAGCTTTTTGCCGTGTACAGTGATGACGGTGAATTCAAGGTTAAAGAACTTGAATGGGCTGCTGATCTGCAAAATGTATCGTTCGATGAAAACGTGCAGATTATAAGCGATTATAATATATATAACAACCCCATTCCGGGCTATGTAATGTTTGCAAATGGTGTCGGAAGCCTGAACCATAAGAGATCGACACAGTTGCTGACAGAAATCGAGTATATTGAAGATGACAAAGCAATCATGACGCTGAATAATCAGTGGGGCTCAACAAAATATACCGTAAGCAAAGCAACAGCCGAAAGGTATCATGCGCCGGCACTGATAGAAGCTACAACCGGACATTTATCGGGTGATCAAATACGCATAACGAAATATATAGACCTTTCGGTTCCGCCCGATGAATGGGCAACCGATGCATTCGAAGAATTTAAGGTCGGATTCTACAGAGCGGACAGAATATTGTACGGAGATGACCAAGTTGCTCAGTTCCAAGTGAACGGAAATCCGACAAACGTTTATAAGCTTTCAGACTACTTCTATGTATTACAATATGAAAACGGAAAGGAAGCTTCATTAACACGCCTGAAAGGAAATGTCCCGTTGGGATATATATCACCGAACGACAATGTATGGTTCTATAACTGCGGAGACGGCGATTACGGAGTTGTTGTTGATTTGGTTGTATATGAGAAAAACGGCATGGCGCCGAAAGAGTAAAGGAGGCAAAGAATGAGAAAAAGAATAACGGCATTTTCTGTTGTGTTAAGTATCTTAATGACTCTTATTGTTATGCCAACGGCGGTGGTTCGGGCGGATTTCAAAGAAATTTCCGAAGAAGAATATGCCGGAATGACGCAGCACTTTAAATACCTTGACATCAGCGGAGTGGCAAACCGTGGTTTTGCCGATGATGTTGCCGGTGACGGCGTGGGCGGCTGGAGCGATCAAGGCTCGGAAAATGACTTAAGCAGTTTTGATTTAAGGGGCGTAAATACATTATTCGGAGTAGAATATAACATTATTGATCCCGATAAAAACGGCGGAAAATCATGTGTGGTTTTGCGGGGACAAAATGATGAAAGTGTTCCGACCTCAGCCGAAATAGCCGTAGATGACAAGATTGCGGGCGTGTATTTTTTACACGCCTCCGCATGGCTGTCCGATATTGTCGGCAGATATGTTTTCGTATATGAGGACGGAAGCGAGGAAGCAGTAACAATACGGGGAAACAATGATGTATTCAACTGGTGGGGCTCAGGAACGGGCGACTATACCAGAACCGCATGGAGCGGCTCAAACCGCTCGACAAGCAGTGTGTCATTGTACACATTTGCCTGCTCAAATCCGCAGCCTGCGAAGAAGGTTAAGCTTATTCGTGCCGAAACAGATGGCGATACATCATATCTGATGATTGTTGCGGCAACTGCAACAGACGCAGGACCCTATATGATGGTTGACTCTGACAGCAACCCGGATATGAGCGGATGGTTTGCGTATCAGCCGTATTTCCGAGGCGAAACGGCGGGGACGGCTCTTGACGCATCGTATCTTCTGGACGCTCCGGCAGGTAATCATGGATATATTCATGCGTCCGGTGAGAATATGTATTTTGAAGACGGAACAAAAGCACGTTTTTGGGGTGTGGTTGTCTGCAACGACAGTATTTTCGACGCTTCCAAGAAAGAAATTGATGATACCGTACAGACAATAGCATCTCTCGGTTTTAACTGTGTGCGTCTTCACCACCTTGATGCGGGTTTTGGAGGAACGATTAACATATATAACGGCCGTGGCATAAGAGACCAGGTAATTTCTGAATATCGAATGGATAAGCTGTGCTATTTTCTTGCTAAAGCAAAGGAAAAGGGTATCTATTGGTTAATCGATCAAACTGTTTCAAAAAATCCGAGAGAGGACAATAATATTCAGTCGTCAACATACAGCGCAATGGCTGCAAAACCTCTTGCATGGTTTGATGCGCAGGAACAGCAAAATCGATTTAAGTATTCAAAGGATTTGCTTACATGGAAAAACCCGTATACAGGTATGACAATAGGCGAAGACCCTGCATTTGTTGCTCTGGATTTGGAAAATGAAAACGGTGCCGGGAATTTTCTGCCCGAAATAGAATACTACAATAAAGAGGCAATGTCACTTATGCTTGAGTGGCTAAAGGAAAAGTATAAGACCGATGATGCGTTAAAGGCTGCATGGGAGGACAATAACAGCGGGCGCATAGGCTTACGGGACAATGAAGGTATTGAGAAACAGTACATAGAAATGGAGAATATGAGCTCGTGGAGCAAGTTCACCAATGCCAGAAAAGAGGATTACAGGCGCTTCTGCGTGGATTTAGAGATTGACTACTGTAACCGTTACACAGAGTTTATAAGAGGATTGGGCGTAAAGGCACTGATAACTCTGAACACGGCAAATGTTGGCTTTACATCTCCCGGTAATGCCTATGTTCATGCAAAAAGTTCTGATTTTTCTGATATACATTCGTATTGGACGTTGACTTCTCAGGGTGAATTCAGTGACGGAAATCGATTGATGTTTAACGGCCCGGTATCGGCGATGAGCAAGCCTACTCTCGAATTTATAGGCGATATGGCATGCCAGCGTATATATTCCATGCCACATACAATTACCGAGTGGAACAGCTGCGCCGTGAATCCTACGCAGGTAGAAGGATGCCTTCTGTTATCGGCGTTCGGCTCAATGCAGAATTGGGCGCCGTTTTATTTCGAGTATGGCGGTACGGCATTCACACGTCTTAAAGAACCGTCAACCGAGATTGTTAAGTATAAAGACGGTTTGTTGTATCAAGACCCGAATGTGCTTCAGGCTGAATTTTCAATTGAGAGCAATCCTGCAAAGAAAGCAGTTATGCCGTCGTGCAGTATGATGTTTCTGCGTGGAGATGTCAGCGAAGCCGAAACGGGATATTACGATCGTATGACGGAACAGAATGCAATCGAAACGGATATGGTAAGCCGTGATGCTCTGTATGCAATGATAGGCAAAACGGGTTATATGTTCGATGTAGGTAAGACGGGCAGTGTATTCAATATATCCGGCTTGAATAACGGCTTGTCAAACGATAACAGCATTAAAGCAGCGTCAGACACTGCGTATAACGGCAATAAGAAATATATCTCCGCAACAGGGGAATTGACATCTGACTTTAAGAATAAGATATTTACCGCAGATACACTCTATTCGCAGGCAGTGTGCGGATTTATCGGCGGACAGACAATTTCCCTCGCAAATGCTGATATTGAAGTAAATAATGACTATGCTGCTGTATCGCTGACATCTGTTGACAAGAATAACCGCAGTATAATCGGTGCGGAAAGATTGGTTTTAACACTTGCAGGGGAAACAAGAAACTATGCTCAGATTGTGGAAACGGACCCTGAACGAGGAAAGCAGAAATCAGTAATAAAGGTTGCGGGAAAGTATCCGATACTGGCGGAACAGATAACGGGTGAAATAACCCTAAAACTTGATGCGGATTATACGGTATATCCTCTCACCTCATCAGGTGAAAGAAAAAATCCGCTTGCGATAACAAAAATAAATGGCGGATTTAAATTCAGCATAACGAAAGATACACAAGCAATGAATTTTGAAATAGTGAGAAATTAAAAGGGCGGGGCTGCCAAAGCGCAGCCCCATACTCCAAAAGAGGTAAGAAGCATTATGAAAAAAACATATAAAAAGGCTGTAACATTCAGCTATGACGATGGTGTTGTATTTGATGAAAGACTTATAGGTATTTTTAATAAATACAACATAAAAGGTACTTTTAACCTTACAGGTATAAATAAAAACGAAGATGACGGATGGGTAACGGAACGTGGACTTTTGGTCAGAGGATTCAATTTTTTGAATGAAAAGAATGTGCATATTTATGATGGACATGAAATTGCGGGACATACCCGTAACCACTATTGGCTTAACAAAATCGATGATGAAACGCTAAAAGAAGAAATTTTAGGCAACAGACACGATCTCGAACGAGTATTCGGAAAAAAGGTGAACGGCATTGCATATCCGTTCAATGCTTATGACGATAGAGCGGTAAATATTTTGCATGAAAATGGTTTTCTGTTTGCCAGAGGCGGCGGAGAAACACGTTCATTTGATTTGCAGGAGGATTTATTGCGTTTCAGACCTACTTGCCACCATAATGACCCCATGTTGTTTGAATTGGCGGAGGAGTTTATTAATACAGAATATAATGATTTGAAAATATTTTATATATGGGGTCATTCTTATGAATTTGAGGATGAAAATAATTGGGACAGAATTGAAGAATTTTGCCGATTGATAAGCGGTAAGGACGATATTTTATATGGAACAAACAGCGAAGTGTTCCGATTACAGAAAGAACAGGAGAAGAGTGATTATGAAAAATAATTATATGATACCTAAAGCCGAGCATCCGAATCCGCAATGGGAAAGAGAACGTTGGTTAAATCTAAACGGAGAATGGGAGTTTGAATTTGACTTTGGTGCGAGTGCGGTGGAAAGAGAAAGATACAAAGAACCGCTTGAAAGGAAAATAACTGTTCCGTTCTGCCCGGAAAGTAAGCTTTCCGGCATTGAATATAAGGATTTTATCGGAGGCGTATGTTACCGCAGAAAAGTAGATATTAAAGCGGAGGAGCTTAAAGGCCGTGTAATAATTCACTTCGGTGCGGTAAATTACGAGGCTGTTTTGTATGTGAACGGGGAAAAAGCCGGTGTGCATACGGGAGGTTATTCATCATTTGAGTTTGATATAACGGATTTTCTTAACGAGGGTGAGAATATTCTGTTTGTGTCCGCAGTAAGTGATGTCAGAAGCGGAAAACAGCCTCACGGAAAGCAGGCGGGTACATATAATTCTCAAGGCTGTGTTTATACAAGATGTACCGGAATATGGCAGACTGTTTGGCTTGAGTTTGTGCCGCAGGCATATCTGAAATCTGCAAAAATATATCCGGATATTCATAATTCGTCTGTAACGGTGATGGGCTTAACAGACGGAAAGGGCGATGTTTTTGCCGAGGTATATCTTGACGGTAATTGTGTTGGCAGTGCAAAAGGATATTCGGACGGGAATTTTAATTTATATATACCCTTAAGCGAGAAAAAGCTTTGGGAACCGGGAAACGGTGTTTTGTATGATTTGCAGATACATTTCTGCAATGATGATGTAAAATCATATTTTGGTATGCGTAAGGTCAGCATTGACGAATACAAAGTTTGCATAAATGATAAGCCTGTATTTCAAAGGCTTGCACTCGATCAGGGATATTATCCTGACGGAGTTTATACTGCACGTGATGATGATGCTCTTATTAAAGATATAGAAATATCCGTTGCGGCAGGGTTTAACGGAGCAAGATTGCATGAAAAGGTATTTGAACCGAGATTTTTATATCATGCGGACAGAATGGGATATATTGTTTGGGGCGAATATCCGGATTGGGGAACGTGCGGATTTAATAACGGCGCGTTGAATGAGCTTATTGCGGAATGGACTGAGGTTATGCAAAGAGACTTCAACCATCCTTCAATAGTAATGTGGTGCCCTATGAACGAACAGATAGGATATATGAAAAACAAATATGATAAAAGAGCGGCAGAAGTCATTTATAAAATAACAAAGGCTGCTGACAGCACAAGACCGTGTATTGATACAAGCGGCGGATGCCATTCATTAACGGATATATTTGACATTCATGACTATGAACAGAATACAGAAACATTTTTTAAGAGGTATTCACCTCTTGCAGCGGACGGAGAATGTTGCACCGATGGGTGCGATCCTAAAGGAATGCCGTTTTTTACGGATTTTTATACATATAAAAAAGGCACTCCCGTATGTATGAGCGAATATGGCGGAATGAAATGGCCTCCAGAGAAGAGCGGAGGCTGGGGATACGGAGACGATCTTAAAACCGAAGAGGATTTCATAAATCGTTACAGATGCCTGACGGAACAGTTGCTGTTTAATAAAAATATGTTTGGATTTTGTTATACACAGCTATATGATGTTGAGCAGGAGCAAAACGGATTATATACATATGACAGGGAACCTAAATTTGATATGAATATTTTCAAGAAGATAAATTCTCAAACTGCCGATATTGAAAAATAAGCAGCAATAAATATGAATGAGAGAAAATAAGGTTTCCCCTCATCAGCCTGACATAAGATTGATGAGGGGATTCGCATACAGGAGGCTAAAATGAACAGAACAGAAGGACATACAAAGAATTACACCCATTATGATTACAAGTTTGAAAAAACAACGGTACGTTATGTTGTAATGGACGAAACAAAAGCAGTGTTTATGCTGCTTATTCCGAACGGCACAGAGAAGCTAATTAATGATGATTATTATACAAAGAAAATAAATGATGAGGGATTTCCGAATCATATGGATTGGTTTCCGGGTTCGCTTGTGCATTTGCATTTATTTCATCACGCAACGCCAATTTATGAAAACGGCTTGAAGTACAGTGAATCAACTCGTAAACTGCGCTTTAATTCACAAAGTACAGACGAAAATGAAACGAGAGAGATAATAACAACAACTCTCATATCCGATGAGGGATGGGGTGCAACCCATATTCTTACGCATTACAAGGGTGAAAACGGATTTGAAGTACAGAGTATATTTAATAACTCGTCAGACAAAGAAGTTACTCTTGGAATGATAAGTTCCGCATCGCTCGATGGACTCTGTCCGTTTTCACAAGATGACGGTTCAACAAGTCTTGTATATCATACATTCCGAGGCGGATGGTCAATAGAGGGTAAGCATATTTGCCGCACACTTCCCGAAATGAATATGGAAAAATCATGGGGCGGTTCATTTGAAAATGAAAAAATAAGCGTAATGGGTTCAAAGAGCGTAGGAAGATATTATCCCTATGCCGCCCTTGAGGACATTCAAACGGGATGTACATGGGGAATAAAACCAAAGCACAGTTCAAGCTGGCAGATTGAGCTTTCACGTTACGGCACATCTCTTTCGCTTTCGTGCGGAATAAGTGATTACAAAAGCGGAGTATGGTGCAAAAAAGTAAAGCCGGGCGAAAGCTACAAAGCGCCGATTGCATATGTAGCAGTCGCTATGGGTGGTATTGACGAGGTTTCAAATGATTTGCTTGAAATGAATAATCGTGATATTGATGCTTACGGCGAAGAAGGAATGCCGATAATCTTTAATGATTGGGTAACGCATTGGGGCGATAGCTCCGAGGAAAAGCTCCTTTCTCTTGCAGAAAAAATGAAACAGACAAAGGTTAAATATTTTGTGACCGATGACGGATGGCAGGAAGGACGCACTGCCGGAGACTGGAAGGTTGATACAGTAAAATTCCCGAACGGTTTTAAGGCATATGCCGATAAAATCCGTGAAATGGGAATGATTCCGGGAGTATGGATGGAGTTTGAGTCTGTCAGAGAGGGTTCGGCTCAATATGCGGAGGAAAATGATAACCTAAATCTGAAAATGGGCGGAACAGTAATAAAAAACACAGCATTTGACGGCCGCTCAACCAAGTTCCTCGATATGAGAAAACCGGAAACAATAGCGCATCTTGATAAAATATTGATAAAATTCCTAAAAGAGAATGGCATAGGTTATCTTAAAATGGATTACAATGCAAGTCTTATCGGATGTGATGATGAGGACAGCCTTGGTCAAGGACTCATTGAACATATGCAGGGATTGCATGATTTCTTAAAGAGATTAAAGAAAGAGATACCTGATATTATAATAGAAAATTGTGCTGCGGGCGGTTCAAGACTTGATCCGAAGATGATGAGTGTAACGGCAATGAGTTCGTTTTCAGACGCACATGAGAGTATGGAAGTGCCGATAATTGCCGCAAATATGCAGTATCTTATATCACCTCGCCAAAGTCAGATATGGTGCGTATTAAAGAATGAGCAGTCGGAAAGTCATATGCGTTATGTGATAGCATCTGGATTTTTAGGCAGACTTTGTTGGTCGGGATATATGGATAAATTAAGCGATAAACAGTTTGCAATGATACCCGATGCGGAAAGTTTTTATGAAAGCGTATCTCACATAATAAAGCATGGCAGAAGCCGCATATACAGAACGCAGCCTGTGAATTATCGGGCATTAAAAGGTACACAGGCGGTTATAAGATATTCGGAAAATCGTGATGAAATACTTGCCGTATGCCATTTCTTTGACGAGCCGGATGAAATAAAAATAAAACTTGACGGAGATTATGTTATAGAGGCATCACTGTATAATGACGCTTGCACAGCAGAGGACGGTATACTTACAGTAAAGGGAAGCACAAGAGATGCGGCGGTATTAAAGCTTAGCAAGAGGAGGATTTGCAATGACTAAACAGGAGTTTGATATTAAGTTGAAAGCGTTAAAGGAAAAGCACAACAACCTTGTAAAATCTGAAAATACGGTTGATGAAAATTGGTACAACGGTATATTTGACCGTTATGAGAATTGTGTTCTCACAAATGAGCACATACCGCTTGAATGGAGATTTGATTTGAATTATGAAACAAATCCTCACCTTCTTGAACGCATCGGCGTAAACGCAGTATTCAACAGCGGCGCACTGTATCATGACGGAAAATTTGTACTTGTGCCGAGAGTGGAGGGATATGACCGAAAGTCATATTTTGCCGTATGCGAAAGTGATAATGGAATTGATAATTTTAAGTTTAAAAAATATCCGGTTCGTTTGCCGGTATTCGGTGAAGAAGATACAAATGTGTATGATATGCGTCTTACAAAGCATGAGGACGGCTGGATTTACGGTTTGTTCTGCTCGGAAAGAAAGGATAAGAGCGTGAATGATACATCAACCGCCGAGGCAAAATGCGGAATAGTAAGAACAAAAGATCTGGAAAGCTGGGAAAGACTCCCGGACTTGGACTCAAAGTATCAGCAGAGAAACGTTTTACTGCATCCCGAATTTGTGAACGGCAAGTATATGTTATATACCCGTCCGTCGGACGGATTTATAGATGTAGGTTCCGGAGGCGGTATAGGCTGTGCGTTTGTGGAGGATATGGCAAATGCGGTAATAGGTGAAGATATGATAATCGAGGAAAGAAAATATCACACTATAAAAGAAACCAAAAACGGCGGCGGTGCAGTGCCTATCAAGACTGATGACGGCTGGCTGCATATTGCGCATGGCGTAAGAAATACTGCGGCTGGGTTAAGGTATGTACTCTATTGTTTCATGACCTCGCTTGATGACCCGACAAAGGTTATATATACTCCGGGAGGTTATTTTATAGCACCGATCAACGGTGAAAGAGTGGGTGACGTTTCAAACGTGGTGTTCTGTAACGGCGCAATCGAACATGACGGTAAAATTTATATATATTACGCATCAAGCGATACAAGACTGCATCTTGCAACAACAACTGTTGAAAAAATGGTTGATTATTGCAAAAACACCCCCAAAGACGGATTAACAACGCATGCAAGCGTAAAGGCTATATGTGATTTAATTGATAAAAACAGTAAGTAAGGAAAGTAATATGAAACTATCTGAACAATTCATAAAAGCAGGCGATAACCTGTGTGATTTTGATAATCATGTCAACGCACCGTATATACGAAAAAAATTCCGCATACCCTTTAAACCGAAAAAAGCAGAAATAACAATATGCGGTCTGGGTTTCTACGAACTGTATATTAACGGAACAAATGTTACGAAAGGACCGCTTGCTCCTTATATAAGCAATACGGATGACGTGTGTTATTATGATAATTATGATATATCCGATATTATAACCGACGGCGATAATGTTGTGGGTATACTTCTGGGGAACGGATTTCGCAATTGTTTCGGGGGTGCGGTATGGAAGATGAATAAAGCTCCTTGCCGTGCACCGGTTACTGCGGCAATTTGCATAGAAGCAGAATGCGGCGGAGAAAGATTTGAACTTGAGGCAAATGAAACTTTTAAGACGCATCCGTCGCCGATAACATTTGACGATTTGCGTATGGGCTGCAGATATGATGCACGGTTGGAGATTGAGAACTGGTGCGGCAAAGATTTTGACGATTCTTCGTGGAATTTTGTAAAACAAGAAAGAACACCAAGAGGAGAAGCAAGACTTTGCACATCGAATCCGATAATTGTAACACAGACTTTACTTCCGATTGCCGTAAATCATTATGACAGTTTGTCATTTGCATATGAAAACAATTCACCCGATGCAAAGCCGCTTGAGGGATGTACAAGGGATAACGTTTACGTGTTTGATTTCGGCGTAAATGCGGCAGGTGTGACTAAGCTTAAGATCAACGGCAAAAAGGGACAGAAAATAGTTATCCGGCACGGAGAATATAATCACGGTGATGAATTTTCGGTAAATTCAATTTCATTTTTTCAAGGCTACAGTCCGGAAATTGTATCTTATTATACAGATTATAATCAGGTTGATGTGTACATATGCAAGGGCGGCGAGGAAGAATTTGTTCCCAAGTTTAAGTATGATGGATTCAGATATGCATATGTTGAGGGTTTGGAGCCTGAACAGGTTAAAGAGGATACCCTGACATATCTTGTAATGAACGGTGACGTAAAAGCAAGGTCGGAATTTGAATGTTCCGATGACGTATTGAATAAGCTGCAGGAATGTACAAGACGCTCGGATTTGGCAAATTTTTATTATTTCCCGACAGACTGTCCGCACCGTGAGAAAAACGGATGGACGGGAGACGCTGCTGTTTCGGCGGAGCATATGTTACTTAATTTAACGGTCGAAAACAACCTTAAGGAATGGATGCTGAGTATCAGAAAAGCACAGCGCACAGACGGTGCATTGCCCGGAATTGTCCCGACAGGCGGGTGGGGTTTTGATTGGGGCAACGGTCCGGCGTGGGATAATGTATGCGTGAGCGTGCCGTACTACATATATAAATATACCGGCAACACAGAGGTTATAGAGGAAAACGTATCATTAATTATGCGCTATCTGTGCTATATATCATCAAGACGTGATGAACGAGGACTTATTGCCGTAGGTTTAGGCGATTGGGTAGACCCGTTTGAGCAAGAAAAAGGATACATTTCGTCACCATTAGAACTTACTGACAGTGTAACGGTTTATGATATGGCAAAAAAAGCTGCATATTTATTTGAAAGAATAAACAGGGATAATGAAAGTCAATATGCTGCAAGGCTTGCCGAAGAACTGCGTGAGGATATAAGAAAGAATCTGATAGATACGGGCACAATGACTGCGGCAGGCAACTGCCAGACATCACAGGCGTTGATGCTTGCTGCGGGAATATTTAACGTTGAGGAACGCAAGGCTGCAGAACGGGTGCTGATAGATATAATCCATCGTGACGGAGATATAAATGCTTGCGGAATGATAGGATTAAGGCATATATTCCACGTACTTACGGCAGCAGGAGAAAGCGAACTCGCATACAAGCTTATTACTGATAAGGGCCGAACAGGTTACGGATATTGGATAGAAAACGGTGCAACGGCATTGTGGGAGGATTTCAGAGATAAGGATAATCCTTGCCCCAATTCAAAAAATCATCATTTTCTGGGAGATATAAGCAGTTGGTTTATCCAAGAACTTGCGGGATTAAAACCCAATCCGAATTCGGATGATGTGTGCCGCTTTGAATTTTCACCGCATTTCATATCCGAGCTCGATTATGCAAAGGCAAGCTATGAGTCACGCTTTGGAAAGGTGGCTGTTGGATGGCAGAGAAACGGTGCAAAAATAAAACTTGATATTTCCATGCCCGAGGGTATATACGGGACGGTTATTCTGCCGGAAGGAAATCACTTTGAAGATGGCAGTTCTGTTATTGAACTGTATGCGGGAAAACATAGCTTTATTGTTGAATAAGAAAGGGTTATAAATATGGATTATACAAAAGAATATCAAATATGGCTTGATAATGTTGACGATAATACAAAAAAGAATTTGCAGGCAATGAATGATGATGAGATACAGGACGCATTTTATTGTCATCTTAAGTTCGGAACCGGCGGATTGAGGGGCGTTATGGGTGCGGGAACAAACAGAATGAATATGTATACCGTACGTAAAGCGACTCAAGGTGTGGCAAACGAGATTTTAAGTCATGGCGGAGAGTTGGCCGGAAAAGGCGTGGTTATAGCATATGACTCAAGAAAAAATTCAGCGGAGTTTGCGTATGAGTGTACGAGGGTTTTATGTGCAAACGGTATTAAGACTTATATTTTTAACAGCCTGAGACCGACACCGGAACTTTCGTTTGCCGTGAGGTATCTCGGCTGTGCAAGAGGTATTGTAATAACGGCAAGCCATAATCCAAAAGAATATAACGGTTATAAGGTATATGGTGAAGACGGCGGACAGATTCCGCCCGAAACAGCTGAAACAATACTGAATTTTATTGATAAAACCGATATTTTTAATGACGTGAAGTTAACCGATAATCCTCAAAGCATAACAATCGGCGATGAAGTTGACAGAGCATATATTGATGCAGTTAAAGCTCAAGGATGCGGAACAGCCGTTTCGGAGAATTTTAAGGTGGTATACACTCCTCTGCATGGCAGCGGGAATTTGCTTGTGAGAAGAATACTTTCGGAGATAGGCGTTAAGAACGTGTTTACCGTACCGGAGCAGGAACAGCCTGACGGCGATTTCCCAACAGTGCAGTCACCAAATCCGGAAAACAGTGAGGCGTTTGATATTGCAGTGAAATATGCAAAGGAACAAAATGCCGATGTTGTATTCGGAACAGACCCGGACAGTGACCGTATAGGTGTTGTTGTAAGAAATACAGAGGGTGAGTATATAGTATTAAACGGAAATCAGACGGGATGCTTACTTTGTGAATACATATTGAGAAAGTCAAAAGAAAATAATACATTACCCCAAGACGGTGCGATTGTAAAAACAATTGTAACAACTGAAACTGTAAGGGCGATAGCAAACGATTATGGCATTGAAACAATTGATGTTTTAACAGGATTCAAATTTATAGGCGATCAAATCAAGGGTTTTGAAGATAAGGGCAGAGCAGAACGATTTATTTTCGGATTGGAGGAGAGTTACGGCTATCTCAAAGGCACATATGCAAGGGATAAAGATGCGGTTGTTGCTGCAATGCTCATATGTGAGACTGCGGCGGATTATAAGGCAAAGGGTATGACGCTTTATGACGGATTGCAGGCAATATATAAAAAATACGGATACGCTAAAGAACAGCTGAAAACGATGACTCTTAAAGGGATTGACGGAGCAGAGCAGATAAAAAGTATAATGAGCCGTTTCAGAAACGGAGAATTGCCTATAGAGATTATTAAGCGTCTTGATTATTCGGAGGGGATAGATGGATTGCCGAAGTCTGATGTTATGAAGTTCTTTACTGCAAACGGGTGGTTTGCAGTACGGCCGTCCGGAACAGAGCCGAAGATAAAATTTTATTTCGGAGCATATGGCACAACAGATGAAATTGCCCGAATTGAAATGGAGAGAATGACTGATGCAGTTGAAAAGGTCATAGGCGGCAGAATTTAAAAGAGGCTAAAAAGGAATGATTGATTTTACAGGCAATGCAAAACAAACAGAAAGGTAAAATGATGAAAAACAACATATTTAATATAAAGTTCAACAGTAATTCCGGAGGAATTTCATCCATAGTGTTGAATGCTGATAAGGATGAAATGAATTGGATTGAGGAAAACAAGATATGGGGACTTGTGCGCAATATCAACTTTGACGGTATTTGGGGGAACTATGAGGAACGTGCAAGGGATATGGAGCTTATTTCTTTTGAAGAAAGTGATGCTTGTGCAGTGAGCAAATATTCAAACGGCAGACTTTCTGCTGTTGTTGAAAGATTTTTTACAAGCAGCGGAAATTTATGCGAAAGATATACGCTTAAAAATATAAGCAGCTGCGATTTATTCCTGGAGCAAGATGATTGCGGAATAACAGTTCCGTTTACGGATAAATATACATATGCCGAGGATTGTATGAAGCATCGTTGTAACACTCATATCTGGTGCGGACATAATACAACCTATATCAATGCACTTAAAATGGGCTTGTCCGATACCAATATTGGATTTGTGCTTACAAAGGGTGCGATAGACAGCTACAGTGTGATAAAATATGATATTCCGAATGGAAGTTACCGTGGTGAATTTATATTGAATACAGCGCATACAGAACTTATGACGGGAGAGGAATATGTTATCGAATGGGAGCTGTTTTCCTGTAATGGCGTTGGTGATTTTTATGATAAGATAAAGGAATATCCGTCATACATCGGAATGAATGCAAAGCATTTCACGGTTTTTAAAAATGAGCCGATTGAGCTTGCGATAAATGCAGATAACCCAAAAGCATATATTGACGGGGAAGAAATTGCCGTTGATACTACAGGGGGAATTCCCAAAATAAAATATATTCCGCCGCATACGGGTGAGTACAGAATTTGGATAGAGTCGGACGGAGTGAGAACCTTTACTGATTTTAATGTGACACTTACATTTGATGAGATTGTAAAAAAGCGTCTTGATTTTATAATAAAGAATCAGCAGTATCAAAGAGAAGGCAGTCATTTAGACGGAGCATTTCTTATTTATGACAATGAGGAGGAACATCCTGTTTTTAATAATGGCATAGCAGACCATAATGCTTGCCGTGAGAGAATAGGTATGGCATTGCTGCTTGTTAAATATCTTCAAAAGCATAAAAATAAAGAATATATTGCGGCACTTGACAGATATATGTCTTTCCTTTACCGTGAATTTTTTGACAGCGAAAAAGGACATGTGTATGATACTGTAGGGAAAAACGAACAAAATATGCGCCTGTACAATGCACCGTGGGTATCAATGTTGCTTACGGAAATGTACAAGCTTACGGGTAATAATAAATACTTGTTTGAGATAGTAACACTGCTTAAATTTTACTATGCGCACGGCGGAACAAAATTCTATCCGAACGGCTTGTCAATCAGAAATACATATATGTCTTTTGTTGATGCCGGACTGGCAGGGGAAGCGGAACTTGTAAAGAGTTTCTTTACTGCTCATGTGGGAAATATGGTATCAAACGGAACTAACTATCCTAAACATGAAGTAAATTATGAACAGACTATAGTCAGTCCTGCCTCAACATTCATATCGGAGTGGGCATCGGTAACAGGAAATGAAGACCTGAAAAAAGAGGCAAAAAAGCATATAGAGATACTAAAACGCTTTAACGGGCATCAGCCGAGTTGCCATTTGAACGAGATACCGATACGCTATTGGGATGACTATTGGTTTGGAAAGAGTATGCTTTTGGGTGACACATTTCCGCATTATTGGAGTTGTCTGACTGCACGCTCATATAATGATTATTATATTCTGTCCGGAGATGAAAATTATCTCAAAGCGGCAGAGGAGTGTATGAGAAATTGTCTTTGCCTTTTTAGTGAGGACGGACGGGGTTCGGCTGCGTATGTGTATCCGTATCGTATAAACGATACAAAAGGGCAGTTTTATGATGCTTGGGCAAATGATCAGGATTTTGCATTGTATTTTGCCTTGGAAACAGGACTGTGTGAATTTGAATAAAAATATTATGTTATCAGCCTATGTGGTTTATCTTACAGGTAACGGTGCAGCAGAGATACTGGATGCCGTGCTTAAACTCATGCCGCTTGATACATACGCAAAGCCTCTGTATCTCATGGAGGTTGTCAAGGGAGATAATGTAAAAACCCCGATTTGGGATGAATACAAAGAAATCACAAAAAAGTATTCCGATGTCGGATTTGAACACATTGAGCGATTCGCTTTTTATGAGCGTGCAAAAAAAGCATATGCGGTTATCGCAACAGGTGAAAGTGCACTATATGCTAATATATTACTTAAAAAGGGTGTTATAGTTGACTGAAAAAATAATTATTATTTCACTGTTGACTTTGACACTTCAAGCATAAGGGTACATTTTGTGTCATTCTGAAGATTGTATACATTTCCTGAGGTTGTAAAAGCAACAGGTCTTGATATAGCCCAAAGATGGCTTGCGTAGGTCCGCCAGAGACAACTACGCTCGGAAATATTGCTATACAAACGATTGTAATGGGCGGTATATGGATGGTTTCGTGCTGTGCTGAAATAGGGATAGCGACGGACAAGCTTATGGAAAGATATGAGATACTGTTATATTGCTATGCACGGACTTGTATGCAGCGGCACAACACTTGATATAGCATTTGGAATAATGCATACCATTGAAAAAGGTCGTAGAAATACTCGTAAATGTCATGAAGATAACAGAAGGAAAAAAGATGAAGACTATTACTCCGAAAAACTTCAGGCAATCGAAAAGATTTTAATTTGAATTTTTTCGGAAAAATTTTTTTATGAAAAATATGTATAAAAAATATTTGAAAAAAGAACAAAACAGAAGGAGTGGAATAAATGAAACTAAAAGATCGGAAAGTATTTTTTTTAGGAGACAGCATAACTGAGGGGGGCGGGGGCTTCGTCATACGAGAATAGCTTTGTACCAGTATTTGCACGGATTTCCGGCGCATTGGTTAAAAATTATGGACTTAGTGGGACGAGAATTGCAAAGCAAACCTGCAAATCGGATTGGGAACAATGTGACAAGGATTTTTTGCAACGTGTGGATGAAATGGAGAACGGAGCAGATGTTGTGGTTGTGTTCGGTGGAACAAATGATTTCGGTCACGGTGATGCAAAAATAGGGGATTTTAATTCAAGAAGTGAGTATACTTTTTACGGAGCAATGCATTGTCTTTGCGAAAAGTTATTGAACAAGTATCCCGATGCCGAGATTGTTATTATAACTCCGTTGCATAGGGAAAGTGAGAATGTGGAATTTAAAGAGAACGGTATTCCGAATGAAATACCGCTTTCTGGTTATGTATCTATTATAAAAGAGGTGGCAGGGTATTATGGTTTGCCGGTACTTGATTTGTTCAACACAAGTGGTATGCAGCCGAAAGTGGAAGTTATAAAAAGAGAGTATATGCCAGACGGACTGCATCCGTCGGACAAGGGGGCAAAGCGAATAGCAGAGAAATTGTATGGATTTCTCACGGCAATGTAAGCGGGATTATTATGAGAAAAAATATGAGTACACCAAAATATAAATTTTCCGGGAAAAATAACATTAAAGGCACAAAACTTATTCAGGCTCAAGTATTACCGAAAAATCAGACAGTGTTTTTGATTGCAAGCCGATATAACCGACATAGCGAAAGGGTTTACATATGAAATACTATTTAATGATTGTTTTGGCGGTACTACTTCTTGCGTGTGATTTTGCTGTAAATAAGCTATATCAGAAACGTTATGGAACATCGCTTGAGGCAGGACTTAAATTTAATGCTCTTTTGGGATTGTTTACGGCAATTATATTTTTTGCCGTAAACAAGTTTAAGTTCGAATTCTCGGCATTTTCAGTGTTGATGGCAGGCATAGTTGCACTTAGTGTTATGAGCTATAACATACTTGGATTCAGGGTGCTTAAATCAGGAAGTATGGCTTTTTATACTTTATTTCTAATGTGCGGCGGGATGTTTGTTCCGTATGTGTGGGGTGTCTTATTTCTACAGGAAAAGCTTTCTCTTTTGCATTTAACGGGACTTGTTCTGATAATATCCGCAATGGTATTTACGGCAAATGATAAAAAGCTGCCGAGTAAGCAGGTACTTGCCTTATGTGTGATTATATTTTCCTTGAACGGTATATGCAGTGTTGCAGGGAAGATGCATCAGATTGAAAAAGCATATTTTTGCATATCGGAAACAGGATTTGTTATTGCAACTGGTGTTGCGAAATTTGTTATTGCTGCAATAGCATATTTGGTAGTAAAAATAAAAAAAAGAGACAAAACTTCCAATAAGCAGGATAAAGGTGATTTTGCATGGGGAGTGTTTTTGGTTTTACTTTCGACCTTGGTCAGCGGGCTGTCATATATTCTACAATTAAACGGAGCAAAAAACTTGCCGGCAACGGTTTTGTATCCGTTAATCACAGGTGGAACAATTATTTCCTCATCTGTGACAGGAATAATATTTTTTAAGGAGCAAATTTCAAAAAGATTGGTTTTGAGCATAATAATATGTTTTGTGGGAACGTGTATGTTTTTGTAAAAAATATTTTAAATAGGGTGCTCGATAAAATTTTGAATTTAGTATGAAACAACACTGAAAAAAACAAATATTAAATTATATAACGGGGTGATTGATGGCGGTCGGTCATCCTGATTTAAAATAAAAAGGTAAGGAGGTTTATTTTGCACTCTGTGAGAAAAAATTTCTTATTCAATTGAATTCGGTAATATGAATATCATAATTTTGCGTAACATTTTCATTGCACGCACATAGATTTATTCGCTTTTGTTGATAGCGGATATGCTATACGGTAGGGAGGGATTTTATTGATCAGCGATCTGCCTTGTAAAAAGAAGAACAGTATCATATACCCATCGGACAAGTCGAAGCAAATGCAATAAATCCGATGATGTCCACCGATACGCATACCGTACAGCCAAAGACTGACCCGTATTTAGGGTAGCCTTTGGCTGCTTTTTTTTGCCTATGGAGAAAACAAAAAAATTCCTTGTCGTTCGCCGCCGCAACCAATCAAATTTTTTGGCTTATTTGATTGGAGAAACGAAAATGAAAAAAATTTTTAAAACTTTTTTTCCAAAGGTATGAAAACTTGATACCTTTGCCCTGTATTATAAAAGACAAGAAAGGAGGGCAAAGGCTGTGAGAGGTAATTTGACTGTTTACGAACGGCGTGAAAGTATTAAATCGCTGCTTGTAAAAGAAAGATTTACCACAGCCATGAGGTTAGCATATCTCTATGAAGTTGATAAACAAACTATTCGCAGAGATATAGCCTTTTTGAGTAATTGTTTGCCCATAACAACCAAATCCGGGAACGGCGGCGGTATCTTTCTTGAAATGGATTTTGAAAAGCCTAAAGAATATTTGAGTGCGGAAGAAGAAAACTTGTTAGTCAGATTATCGGAATCTCTTTCGCAAAGGGAAAAACTGATAATACATGGCATTATCAATAAATTTTCCGTACCAAAGGCAAGCCAAAATCCAACTTGTTCTTTGACAACCGAATAGATTATTGTCTGCACACTGTCTATGGCGGCGAAAGCCAAAGCGACATATCAGAACACGCTTGCGATTAATGTTTGTGATAATAACCTCTTATGGTGAGAGGAATTGCAATGATTCCATAGGCTATATAATGATACTTCTGCTAAGTCCTAACTCACATCTGGATAGCAGCCCGGCAAAGCGACCGGGGAAACGCCCGCCGTATTTGCGAAAGAATACGGAGCGGATTTCATGATACCTGTGTAACCGACAGGTTGCAGAGAATGAGTGAATTGACAGATGATTTAAAAAATATATTTGGCAGTCTGTCACTCCAAAAAGACAGGCTGCCGAATATTGATATATAAGCCAAGGGAGATAAAAAATGATTGATCTATGTGTATGTGACGCCGAAAATAAATTATATGAAAACAATCTTATAGGAACAAATGATAAAGTGATATTCGTAACGGGAAATTGTGCTGTTACAGAATGTTTTGGTAATGGGTATTTTACATATTACGCAGTAAATCTCTGTTCCTTAAAAAAGAAATGTTTGTCTAAAAGAAAAAGTCCGATTAGGGGAGATCGGTATGAGCGACTTGCTCAAAAAGCAGAAAAACTTGATATAAATAAAAATGATATGACTATGATAACTACAAGATATGACCGTGCATATAATCTGCTGCGTCATATCTTTTCTTATATATTTCCGACAGAGGGCTTTTTGTTCAGAAAAAGTCAGCTTGATTTGGCAACAGAAATGCTGAACAGTCTTGAAACAAAAAGTGTTGCATTAATGGAAGCCGAAGTCGGCACAGGAAAAACCTACGCATATATCATTGCGGTGGTTATATATAATCTTTTTCATAAAGTAAACAGTACAACTTTAATATCCACCTCAACAATAGCATTACAGAAGGCAATTACAGAAGAATATATTCCGCAGATAAGCAGTATTTTAATGAAATACAGGATTATCCGAAAACCGCTTGATTTTGTTGTGAGAAAAGGAAAATCGCATTACATATGCGATGTTAAATTAAAAACTTATCTTTCCTCTTTGGAAAAGAATAAATCACAAAGAGATGAAGTCCTTGTAAAAACGCTTAAAAAGCTGTTGTTTGCAAGTGAACATGAAATTGATTTGGATACTTATCAGCTTACAAGATATGTTAAAAGTAAAATTTGCGTACCAAATAAATGCAATGAGTTGTGCAGTCGATATGATACTTGCCGATTTATCAGTTTTACAAATGATTGTTTGTATCACAAATACTATTTTCAAATTGCAAACCATAATTATGTATTTGCTGACATCGGGAATTACCGACCGTTATTGCCGAAATATAAGGTTATAATATTTGATGAGGCACATAAACTGTATGATGTTGCGAAACAAATGTACGGATGCTATTTGTCAACTGCTGAATTTGCAGAGCTTATAACATATATTGAAAGATGTAATGCCAAAAGCTTAAACAATTTTTGTGGCTTGATAAATGACAGTTATATAAACCTGTTTCGCAGAATGTCGGAAAGCCACGACATAGCCGAGCATTTTTCCATTCGCAGAGATGTGAATATTGACGATTATTGCATCGGCTATATTAAAAACATAATTGAAATACTTGAATGTGTGGCTGATACGGTATACGATTGTGATGAAATTAAAATCCATATTAAGAAACGCAGGATCAGGAAAATGGCTTTGAATATAAAGAATAAATTAGAAATTTTCCTTGCACCGCAGCAGCTTGTGACTTGGTATGAATATAACAATAATGTGTATCGTCTTTGTGCCATTCCGAAAGATTTAAACAAACAGATTTACACAAACCTTTGGGACAGAGAGGTTTTATCTGTTTTGACTTCCGGCATATTATCTGTAAACGGTGATTTCGGATTGATTAAAAGCAAATTGGGGATGGATTATATGTATAGTGATAAAATTGCGGAAACAAGCAAAAAATCCCCGTTTGACTATAAACAAAATGCGCTTATATACATTCCCGAATACATACCGTTTCCGAATGTCAAGCGCGAAGGATATATAAAAGCTGTGACAAATGAAATTGATAGGCTCTTAAAGGCTACATATGGACATTCGCTTGTGTTGTTCACTTCTTATCGGCTTATGGAAATTGTTTTTAACAATATCAGCAAAAATAAATACGATTATCCGTTTTTTATAATGGGCAGAGGTCGCATAGATGCATTATACGATTTCAAAATAAGCGGAAACGGTGTTTTGTTTGCAAGTGATGCAGCAGGAGAGGGTGTGGATATAGTCGGCGATACGCTTTCAAATTTGATTATTGTAAAGCTGCCGTTTGCCGTACCCGATCCCATATCAAAATACGAACAGTCGGTAATGGGCGGACTTGATAATTATTTGAAAAATGTAAATACCCCGAATATGATTATCAAATTAAAACAGTATGTCGGCAGACTGATACGGAGCGAATACGACACCGGAGTGGTTGCAATTTTGGACAGCCGTGTTAACTCTGTGGGAAAATACAGAAATATAGTACTTGAGTCCTTATTTGATGCGGAGGTGACAAACAATATAACGAACGTTGAAAAATTTATTATGGAAAAAAAGGAGCAGGATTATTTTGAATAAATCCATATTGCGTTTCATATTATGAAATAACGGGAGGTTTTGATGATGGCAAATCTCAACACATTAAAAAATGTTGATATTCGCACAGTTGACAAGGCTACGCTTACAGATATAAGCAAGGTAAAAATAAATCCTAACGATAGCCCTGAAAAGAAAATGAAAGACTATATAGACCAAATCAAAAATCCGTATTGTTTCTTATGCAATGGTTATGCGGTAAAGGTTGAATTTGCTGATACAAGCAGAACGATTGAGGATTGCTTTTCGGATTACATAGAGAATTTGATTTAGCCGAATTATACAAAATTATTCAAACCCGAAAAAAAGTCTGGACTCATAGAGAATTTTATGCTATAATGAATTCAGACTTTTAAATGAATAAAATAAATGCCGAAACTCTTGGATATTAGCACGGGTTTGATCTGCCTAATGTTAATATACAGGAGGATTTTTTTATGTCTAAAACAAAACTATTTTATGCAATTCTTTACCTTCGTCTTTCAAAAGAGGACGGAGATAAGGAGGAAAGCTACAGTATCTCAAATCAGCGTGATTTGGGACTTGATTATTTAAGTAAGCATCCTGAAATCAAACTTGTTTACACTCTGGTTGATGATGGCTTTACAGGTTCAAATTTTGAAAGACCGAGTTTTCAAAAGATGATAGAGCTGATAACCAAAGGCAAGGTAAATTGTGTTATCGTAAAGGATTTATCCCGTTTTGCAAGAGATTATGTCGGTTCAGGTTATTATCTTGAGAAACTGTTTCCGTCAATGGGTGTCAGATTTATTTCCATAAATGATAATATTGATTTTCTGACAGATGACAGTTCAAACACAAAGCTGATTATGGCTTTTAAAAATGTTCTGAACGATTCATATATCAGAGATATTTCAATAAAAATCAGAAGTCAGTTTGAAATCAAACGCAAAAAAGGCGAATACATAGGCGCTTTTGTGACATACGGCTATCTGAAATCGGAAGAAGATAAGCATAAGCTTGTTGTAGACAAGTATGTTGCCGAAATTATTAAAACTATTTTTAATATGCGTATGCAGGGAATCAGTGCATCAGCTATTGCCGATAAGTTAAATGCTACGAATGTACCGTCTCCTGCAGAGCATAAAAAAGAAATGGGTAGTAATTTCAGCGCAAATCTGCAAAAGAGACATGAGGCAAAATGGTCGGCAAAGGCTGTTATCCGCATACTTAAAAATGAAATATATACGGGAACGCTTATTCAAGGCAAAAACACAACGGCAAATTATAAGGTCAAAAAAGTTATTGAACGGGATCGGGGCGAATGGTCGGTTATTCCGCATAATCATGAGGCAATTATATCAAAGGAACAATTTGATACTGTTCAAAAACTTATAGCAAATGATACAAGAGTAAAGCCGGGAAATAAAACACCGTATCTGTTTTCGGGATTTATCGAGTGTGCCGATTGCCATTCCTCGCTTGTCAGACGATGCAATAAATCTAACAATAAGACGTATGCCTATTATATGTGTTCAACAAACAAACTCGGATTGGGGTGTTCTTCTCACAGAGTAAATGAAAACGTATTGCATATATCGGTTTTAACAGCAGTAAATACATATTGCAAAAATGTGTCGGATTTGTCTGTAAAGCTAAATCGTATTTCTTTAGACGAGCTAAAAAAAACACAGACCGAAAGAATTGATGACGCCGAGAAAAAAAAGAAAAGCGAAATTGATGATTTAAAAAATACCATAGCGGTTGTCAAAGCAAGATGTTCGGAAAAGCTTGAAACACAAGCTGCCTGCGATGAGATATGTGAAGATATTTATAATGAAATTGCAAGGCTTGAGAATGAAATTTCCAAACTGTCAATTGAAAAAAATAATGTTTTGAGTGAATATGAAAAAAATATGGCGTGGGTAGCTGCTTTTACTCAAATGGGTGAGTTAAAGGAGCTTAATCGGACGGTATTGGCAAGGCTTGTTGACAGGATATATGTGTATGAGGATAAGAGAATTGTAATTCGGTTTAATTATCAGGACAAGTATGAGGAACTGTTAAAATTTGAGCAACAGATAAATAAGGAGGCTGTGTGATTATGGCAAGAAAAAGCAAGCGGATGATTGCAGCCGAACAAGCGGCTTTTTTAACCGGTAATATTTATGATGTTGCAGTATATGTAAGGTTATCTATTGAAGATAAGTATTATAAGAATAGAACGGATTCTCTTGCAAATCAAGAAGAAATGATACTTGAATATCTGAAAGATAAATCTGATATGAGACTGTATAAAGTTTACTCCGATAACGGTGAAACGGGTTCAAATTTTGAACGGCAAGGCTTTCAAGATATGATGTACGATGTTTATAACGGAAAGGTAAATTGCATTATAGTAAAAGATTTATCACGCTTCGGACGGGAATATATTGAAATGGGTGATTACCTTGAAAAAATCTTTCCGCTTATAGGCGTAAGGTTTATTGCGATAAACGATCATTACGACAATAATGTGACAGCGTTTGATATTTCCGTTCCGATAAAGAATATCATAAATACGCTTTATGCAAAAGATTTATCAAAAAAATCTGCGGCAGCGCTCAGAATAAAACAGCAAAATGGTGAATTTATAGGTTCATATGCGTCATACGGGTATATGAAATCAACGGAAGATAAACATAAAATCGTGGTTGATGAAGAAACCGCTCCTGTTGTTAAAATGATATTTGAGTGGAAAGCACAGGGGCTTGGCTATGCTTCAATAGGAAGAAAACTGTATGATATGGGTATTATGCCGCCATGCCGATACAGATATGATAAAGGGATTTTAAAGGATAAAAGATATTCTGATATTGTGTTTTGGAGACGAGGAACATTAAAAACAATTCTTGAAAATGAAGTATATATCGGTAATATGGTGCAGGGCAGAAGAAAATCACGATTTTTTGAAGGTATGAACGAAGTTAAAGTCGATAAACAAGACTGGTCTGTTGTTAAAAACACACATGAACCGATTATATCGCAAGAATTGTTTGACAAGGTTCAAAAGCAGCTTGCAATGACGAAAGAAAGGTATTTTGAGAAGCTCGGCAAGTATGACAAGGTAAGCAATAAGGAAAACATTTTTAAAACAAAAGTTGTATGCGGTGATTGTAGAGCACCTTTAACAAGATATAAGAGCGTGAAACCTGAAAACAAGAATATGGTGTATTATTCTTACATTTGTCCACATCATGCTTTATATCCTACACAGTGCAGTTTTCATTCAATTTCTGAAAATGATTTAAGGAAAATTGTTATGGGTTCAATAAAAATGCAGCTATCATATCTGTCTGATATGGAAATAATGTTTTTAAATATTGCAGGCAGTAAGGAAGTTAAGAAAAAACAAGCAAGCCTTACAAGAGCTATAAGCGACAGTCTTGCAAATATTTCATATATCAGAACAAGCCGTATTCGTATTGCTTCGGATTTGGCAAAAGGACTGATTTGTGATGAAGAATTTAACGCGATTAAAAATGAATTTGACAAACAGCTTCGTGCGGAAACAGAGAAACTTGACGGAATAAGAAAAAAGCGTGACAAATTCGATAAGATAATATCTGCTCCGAAATGGATTAGTGAACTAAAAAAATATCACGATTCAAAAATTCTGACAAAGGATATGGTTGAAGTATTTATCGAAAAAATTATAATATATCCAGATAAACGTATAGAGATAATGTGGACGTACAGTGACAAGCAATCCGAACTGATATCGCTCATTCGTGGAGGTGAGGAATTTGCTTGATAAGTATGTTATAGTAAAATATTTGCGGTTGTCATTAGAAGACGGGGATAAAGAGGAAAGTGACAGTATAGGAAATCAACGAAATATGCTGGACTATTATATACGTCAGATTTTTAAAGACAGAAATGTTGAAATAATTGAAATAGTTGATGACGGATATTCCGGCACAAATATGGACAGACCGGGAATAAAAAAACTTCTTGTTTTAGCCGAAACCAGACAAATAAATTGTATTATTGTTAAGGACTTTTCGAGATTTGCGAGAGATTATATTGAGGTTGGACGGTATTTGGAACAAAAATTTCCTCAATGGCAGGTACGTTTTATTTCCGTGAATGACGGATACGACAGCAATGATTTCCGTGGAATTACGGGTGGTATAGATATGGCTTTAAAAAGTATTGTGTATACAATGTATAGCCGTGATTTATCCGAAAAAGTAAAAAGTGCAAGAAGGGTATTGCAAAAACAGGGGAAATATGCTTCCCCGTATGCTTTCTACGGATACAGCAAATCACCTGATGACAAGCATAAGCTTATAATTGATCCTGTTGCTTCCGAAGTGGTAAAAAGGATATTTGCATTAAGACTTTCGGGGACAATGCCGGCACAAATTGCTTATATTCTGAATGAGGATAGAGTGCCTACGCCGTCTGTTTATAAAAAGATGAATGATCCTATGACAAGGAATTGGAATACAACAAGCAATTATTGTAAATGGGGTTCGGGGAATGTGGGGAATATACTTCGTGATGAACGCTATACCGGAAAGATGATAAGCCATAAGTTTGAACGTATAGCCGTTGGCAGTAAAAAGGAACGCATTGTCCCTGTTGAAAATCGAATTGTTGTCCCTAATACACATGAAGCCATTATATCGCAGGAAACATATGATGCGGTACAAGCATTGTTAAAGCGGAAACAGTGTGTAAAAAAAGCAAATATTTCATTGACAAGCTTAGTATGTTGCGGTGAATGTAAGCATAAAATGTTCAATTCAACTTCCGGTATAAAAGGCAAGTTTTTTTGGTGTGATTATAAAAGGTATACGGCTGAAAATAATTGTTTTAAAGGTAGGGTATATGAGCATGATATGATTGATTTTTTAAAAAAACTTATACAGACCGAACTTGAAAAAACGGTGGATATAGCTCAAGCACAGAAAAAGGCGGATAGTCTTATGCAGAAAAGTAAAAAATCCATACAAATACTTCAAAGAGATGCTGACAGCGAAAAGAAAAGAAAATTAACCGAATACATAAAGCTTACAAAAGATGAAATTACCGAAGAGGAGTTTATCAAGAATAGAGTTGAAATTGATAAAAAAATAGAGGCAATAAATAAAAAAATACAAACGATTACATATCGAAAAATATCTGAGAAGGATATTTCGGTTTTAAATCTTTTCGGCAAATATATTGATACAGACAATATAGACAATGACGTTATCAGAGATTTGGTCAAGGCAATTTATGTTTACAATGATAAAAGAATTGAAGTGGTGTGGAATTTTAGGGACACTTTTCCCACGGATTTTAACCGAAATTAAAGAAATATTTTTTTGTTCCCTTACTTGACAAGATAAGATGACGGCTATTCAGGGTTGTCATTTGACCGCCCGGAGTTTAAGCGTATGATTAAAATGATTGAGGAAAAAAAGATAAACACCGTGATTACAAAAGATTTATCAAGGCTGGGGCGTGATTACATAGAGGTCGGCAATTACATAGACAAATATTTTCCCATGCATGGTGTGCGCTACATTGCCGTGAATGACGGCATCGACACGGACTCACCAGGCAGTGCAAACGATATGACGCCGTTCCGTGCCGTGTTCAATGATATGTATGCAAAGGACATCAGTAAAAAGGTGAGGACGGCGCTCACAACCAAAAAAATCAGCGGTAAGTTTATAGGCGCACAGCCGCCGTTCGGGTACAAAAAAGACCCGCATGACAAAAATCATCTTATTATTGATGAGGAATGTGCAGTTTATGTGCGCCGCATTTACAGGGAGTTCCTGTCGGGCGGTACGATTTTGGGAATAGCGCACGGGCTTAGTGCGGATAAAATCCCAACGCCCTCAGAACAGAAAAAAACTATGGCGGTGCGGAAAAATTGTATCTGGAACGATACAATTGTCAGGCGTATTCTGACCAATCCGACATATGCCGGGCATCTTACGCAGAATATGACACGGAAGATAAGCTATAAAATCAATAAAAAGGTACGCTTGCCGAAAAACGAATGGATTATTATAAAAAATACGCACGATGCGATTGTTTCACAGGAGGATTTTGATGCGGTATCGGAAATTCTGGCAAAGCGCAGTTACAACAAGCAAAGGCGTTCGGGAAAAACGCATTTGCTGTCGGGACTTGTATTTTGCAAGGATTGCGGGGGCGGTATGAGCTTTGTAAGGCAATCCGAAACAAGAACATATCTTGTTTGCGGCAGATGGCGCAAAAACGCAAAACTCGGCGTGTGCAGTTCGCACAGCATAAGAGAATCATATGTTGAGAATGTGATAAGGGATAAACTTAAGGGACTGGCTTCGGCTATAGACACATCGGAAATTCTGAGTGCCGCCGAGGCTTTTTTTTCAAAGGAGAATGACAGCAAAAATCTTGCGGAGCAAACAACCCGAAAACTGGAGGTATGCAGGCGCACGCTGCTAAGCCTGTACAAGGACAAAGCCATAGGGGTGATTTCGGAAAGCGAATACGAGGAAATGAGCGAGGAAATAAAATCGGAAAGAGAAGTTTATGAAAAAAGGCTCGGCGAACTGCGGAAAAAAAACGACAATTCACACTCACGGGCGGATTTGGGCGAATTGTTAAATTCGATTATCGGATTTGAGGATATTGACCGCAACACATTGCTTTTATTGGTTGATAAAGTGTACATAGGCAAAAACAAGGAAACGGAGATACGGTTTAAATTTGACAATCCGCAAAAATGAGAATATAATTATATAAAAGCTTTAATAATTACATTGACAAGCGTATGGCGGTATAATATAATACTGTTATAAGATACGTACAAGGAGGAAAACAATGAGTATAAAAAAATTCAATCCGCCGACGAAGTATCCGCACTTCATACACGGCGGAGATTATAACCCCGATCAGTGGAAGGATATGCCGCAGATTTTAGAGGACGATATGCGTCTTATAACGGAAGCTAACTGCAACACAATGAGCATGGGAATATTCTCATGGACGGAGCTTGAGCCTGAAGAGGGCAGATACGATTTTTCGTTTATGGACAAAATGATGGATATGCTTGCCGAAAACGGTCACAAGGTTATTCTTGCCACGCCGTCGGGCGCACGTCCGGCATGGATGAGCTTTGCGCACCCGGAGGTATTGCGTGTGAGAGCGGACGGCGGCAGAAACAAGCATGGTCAGCGCCACAATCACTGCCTTACATCAAAGTATTACAGAGAAAAAGTCCGTGCGATAAATGCGGAGCTTGCGAAGCGTTATAAGGATCACCCGGCGCTTTTGATGTGGCACATTTCAAACGAATACGGCGGCTGCTGTTACTGCGAGGAATGTCAGAAAGCATTCCGTGAGTGGCTCAAGAAAAAGTACGGTACGCTTGAAAATCTCAATAAGGCATGGTGGACGGCGTTCTGGAGTCACACATACACTTCGTGGGATCAGATTGAGGCTCCGACCGACATAGGTGAAACCTGCACAAACGGTCTGACACTTGACTGGAAAAGATTTACTACATATCAGACGGGCGATTTTATCGACAACGAAACCGCTCCTCTGCGTGAATATACGCCCGACATACCTGTTACAACCAATATGGTCGAACCGATTTATGCGCCCGATTACAGAGAGCTGCAGAAGCACGTTGACGTCATTTCGTGGGACAATTATCCCGAATGGCATGTTAGAGACGATGTATATACGGCAACAATGTCGGCGTTCAACCACGATGTTTTCAGAGGATTAAAACACAAGCCGTTTATGCTTATGGAAAGTACGCCGAGCCTTGTAAACTGGCGTGAGTACAACAAGCTTAAAAAGCCGGGCGTAAACAAGCTTGCATCATTACAGGCAGTGGCGCACGGCTCGGATTCGGTACAGTATTTCCAGTGGCGTCAGGGCAGAGGCTGTTCCGAAAAGCATCACGGTGCGGTTGTGAGCCATGTCGGAACAAACGATACAAGAACATTCCGTGAGGTTTCGGAACTGGGCGGAATTTTAAAACAGCTTGACGAAATATTGGGAACAACAACCGAGTCGGAGGTTGCAATCCTTTACGATTGGGATAACCTGTGGGCATTAGAGGACGCAAGCGCTTATCACAAAAGTGACAAGGAATTTTTGAACACATTATTAAAGCACTACTATGCGTTCTGGAAACAGGGTATCAACGTTGACGTTGTGGGTGCGTCCGACGATTTGTCAAAGTACAAAATAGTTGTTGCGCCCATGCTTTATATGGTTAAAGAGGATCAGGCGGATAATCTTGAAAAATACGTCAGAAACGGCGGAACTCTTGTTGCAACGTATATGTTCGGCACGGTTGAAGAAAATTCACTGTGCTACATAGGCGGTATGCCGGGCGGAAAGCTTAAGGACGTAATGGGTATTCTGACCGAGGAAATAGACACGCTTACACCCGACGAAAAGAACAGAGTAAAAATCGTATGCGGCAGGGAATATGACGCTGTTGATTACTGCGAGATTATCCATGCAAAGGGTGCAAAAGTGACGGGCGAGTTTGAACATGATTTCTACAAGGGCAGTCCCGCACTGACCGAGAACAAATACGGCGAGGGCGAGGCGCATTATATCGCTTTCCGTGATAACGGCGACTTCTGCATTGATTTCTACAAAATGCTTGCTGACAGAAAGGGCATAAAGAGAAATATCGAGTCGGAACTTCCGCACGGAGTAACGGTGCAATCACGTACCGACGGCGAAAATGAGTATTTGTTTATACAGAACTATACTCCCGAAACTGTTACGGTGGACGGCGTAAACGGAGTGATTATACCCGAAAATGAAAAAGCGGACGGAACTGTAACGCTTGGCGGTTACGGCGTTAAGATTGTTAAGAGGTGAGTTTTATGTGGGCATTGCTTGCAGGCTTGTCTGCGCTGTTTGCGGCGCTGACATCAATTCTTGCAAAAGTCGGAATTGACGGAGTAAACTCAAACCTTGCCACAGCAATCCGCACTGCGGTTGTGCTTGTTATGGCATGGGGAATGGTTTTTCTGACAAATTCCCAAAACGGAATATGCGATATAAGCCGTAAAAGCTGGCTGTTTCTGGTTTTGTCGGGACTGGCGACGGGTGCGTCGTGGCTGTGCTATTACAAGGCACTTCAATTGGGCGACGCATCAAAGGTAGTGCCGATAGACAAGCTGAGCGTTGTAATAACGCTTGTGCTGGCGTTTGTATTTCTGCACGAAAGCTTTACGTACAAGTCATTAATCGGTGCGGTATTGCTTACAGCCGGAACGCTGTTTATGGTACTCTGAAATGAGGAGGAATTTATATGAGCTCAATGAAAGAAAAAATGCATACGGGTGAATTATATTTGCCCGGTGATGACGAGATTACGCAAAGGCAGACAAAGTGCCTCGATAAGCTGTATGAGTTCAATATGACACGTCCGACAGAGCTTGAAAAACGGCAGAAAATGCTTAAGGAAATGTTTGCGGAAATAGGCGAGGACTGTTACATAGAGCCGCCGTTCCATGCGAATTTCGGAGGTGCGCATATTCATTTCGGAAAAAATATTTATTGCAATTTCGGTACAACGATGGTTGACGATACGCATATTTATGTCGGCGATTACACGATGTTCGGTCCTAACGTAACGGTTGCAACGGCAGGACACCCGATACTTCCGCAATTGCGTGAGCAGGCGTATCAGTACAATGCGGCCGTACATATCGGGCGGAACTGCTGGATAGGTGCGGGAGCTATTATTTTGCCGGGAATTACAATCGGCGATAATGTTGTAGTCGGCGCAGGCAGTGTTGTTACAAAGGATATTCCCGACAATGTTGTGGCAGTGGGAAATCCTTGTAAAATTCTTCGGGAAATAAATGAACACGATGAGGAATTTTATTTCAAGGACAGAAAAATTCCGAAAAAGCTTATAAAATAGCAAAAAAGCTGCAGCAAACTGAAAATCAGTTTGCTGCAGCTTTTTTGGGGGGCTTTAGAAAAATAGTGCAGAATGGACAAACTGAGCCCGACGGCGTACAAAAAGGGAATTCCGAAAACCAGAGGTTTTTGGGAAAAAGGAGAAACAGCGTAACAAGTGAGTCGTGAATTTTAATTTACGACGAGTGATGTATCGCTTGTTTCGACGCCCGAGCGGTTCAGTTTGTTCATAGCATAAGAGTCAACCCCGAATTTTGTGTAAAGTCTTTACGAGACCTCTAAAATGGTATAT